>Ga0126381_100000622_pt1 | contig 39061 bp, 35 predicted proteins | sample PanSoiMetPlot_28_FD_96465 | JGI IMG/M metagenome (GOLD analysis project Ga0126381, IMG submission 96465) | Tropical forest soil microbial communities from Panama - MetaG Plot_28 | ecosystem: Environmental > Terrestrial > Soil > Tropical forest > Bulk soil | place: Panama | collected 2016-02-17 | reverse complement strand
TTGTATCAGCGCGTCTGCGATGATCTGGAGGCGCTGCTGCGAGCGGTCGGCCTTAGGGTAGCTGCGTAAACCTCCGCAACGAGAACAAAATTCTCGCTGTCGCCTATATAACGGCAACTAAGCGAAATGTACGACAACTGGTTCATCGCCTTACGCCCGTTTTGAGAATGCCGCGGCTGAGGTGCCTACTGTTCGAAAGCTGACATGCCGAACGGCCTTCATCGCCTTGGTGGAGGAGGTCCGCGGCGGTATGCGCATCGGCGCGGCCGATGAACTACTGGCGGCCCAAATAACGCTGCAGAGTGCTGAGGATGCGCTGGCTCTCGCCGCGCATCAGCAGGTGGCTGCCGGGTCTGATTCCAACGCGGTCGCCTTTCGATGTCGAGAGCCAGCTGGCGGAGCTTGCGGAAAACGTGGCCGTCGCTCCATCCGACAAGACGGTTTCCCCATCCTTCTTTCGGGATGGGAGCAAGCGACAGGATCTCGCGCATTCGTCCCACGGGGCCGGAAGATGGAGGTGAGAATCGCCAAAACCGTGACGGAGTGGCGCCCTTGCGGCGTCCCGACCTTACTTCGAAGCCGTCAATCCGTCGACCTGCACTTCCAGCAGATGATTCACGCGAATCCCGTAGACGCCGTCGGTCTTGGCCGTCGTGCCGTCCTTCGGCGCCGAGTGTACCACCTGGCCGTTCACAACATAGTCGATCTTGTCCGCGCCCACCCGCACTTCCAGTTCATTGGTCGATTTCCCGCTAGCGTCAGGCTTCTTCACCGCCTCGCTGGGAGTCTTGGGAGCCACGTTCTCGGTCGCGTCTCCGTTCCGCCTCTTGATCAGCCACGTGCCGTTCTGCGCCACTACGAAATAGAGGTATTGCTGCTGCGGGCCTTCCAGGTCGGAGCCCCCAAAGACCAGGCCGTAATAGTTGGTGTGGCCGCTCGGCTTCATCAGCGTGAAAGTCCCTTTGAGGGTGTACGCTCCCGACGCTGAATTGGCCGGGTTCCAATAGACAGCAGCCTGGGGATTGGTGGCGTGGAAGCCCGATCCCTCGGTCACGAACTTGATGGATCCGGCGCCGTCCGGGTCCGCGGCGGAACTGCTGTGATCGACGCGCACCTTCCATCCTTGCGGTGATTGCGCGGCCAGCGGGGCGAGCCCAGCGAGCGTAAAAGCCAGAACGGGAATAAGACGGGTCATTTCGTATTTCTCCTTGTGGAGTCAGTTTATTGAAAAGCCGCTTGCAAATCCAGCCGCCCCTGCCATTCTGCCGGGAGTCCGCCAATACCGAGATTCCAGACGTCTGCGGCGATGGTCCGCGAGGCCGACATCTGACCCGAGGCGGCGTCGAGCTTGATCAACTTTGCGCCTTTAGTATCGGCCGGCGTGACGCCGTAGAGCGATTTGCCGTCCGGCCCGGCGACCAGCCGCACGAATGGCAGTTCGGGTGCGAGCCGCGCCGATACCGTGCTCGTCGCCGGGTCCGCCAGCAGATAGCCGCCGTGGATGCACCCGGCCCCGCCCGATCTCGACCTCACGGGACTGTAGATAGCCACCCGGTCGCCCGCTGCCACCACTTCGTAATCGGGTTCGGCGCACGCTGCTTCACCTAACCGCACCAGTTTCTGCTGCCCGAGGCTGCCGGCCTGCGCGTCCACCGCCCAAAACCGGCCTGCCCCCGGAAGCCCAGGCGCGAACAGGTAATACTGCGCGCCCAGCCAGATGCCGCGTAACTGCGTCGCGCCCTCCACCGGAATCGCCCGCGTCAATTTGAATTGCGCAAGATCGAAAATGTCGAGTCCCGGTGTGGGAAACTGCCTCGTTCCGAATAGCCACCGCCCATCCGGCGAGGGCGTCAGGTTGTACACACCGGGGACGCGTAGCGTCGGCAAGTGCGCCAGCGAGCGCGCGTCGAAAACTTCGATCCCGTCGTCTCCTCGCTGCGCGAAGAGCTTGTTATTCATCAGCACCGGCCGAAAAGCCGGCCACAGGATCGCAAATGCCCGCAGCGAATGCGGGTCCAGCATCCACAGCGCGCAGCAGATCTCCGGCTGCTGCGGGTGCGGCGCACTGACGAAAAGGCGCTGCCCATCCGCCGGCGATTCCACCGACTCCACCTTCTCCTTCAGGCGGACGCGCGCGATCGTCTCCAGATTCTCCAGCCGGAAGGCCTCCAGCCAGCCCTCACGCCGGCTGCCCAGCAAAACCGGATCGGCCGCCGATGCGGCCGAGGCCAGCAGTGCCAGAATCGCCACCCCACGGACAATCCCCATCCCCTCCATTGTAGGCGCTTATAGAGCATCCGCCGACTGAATCCCGGCCCGATTCCGGAGTCATCGCCATCTTCTTCAACGCTAGAGATATAAATATCTTATTTTGAGGAAGAGAAAGCGACGGCGACGTTTCAAAATGGAACGTGTTTCAGATTGGAACGTGCCGGCATTTCAAATCGGAAAGGAGGCCTAACTAACCGCTTATGGATGCTCATCAGCGCGTACGTTGTCTTTAACGCACGCCGCAATCAGCGTGTTCGCCTTCGCGTTCGGATGTGCGTCCGCCGGTGTCACCCACAAGCCTGATTCCGGCCCGTGCCCGCGAAGGCAGGGCAGCAGATCGAGCGTGCGGATCTTGCGCGCGGCCAGGTAGTCCTTCACCTTAGCCTGCTCCGCCTCGAACGGGTATGTGCCATTAATCTGATGCAGCTCCGGCAGAATCGCCACCAGCAGGCCCGCGCCGTCGCGTGCGGTCGCATCCGCCAGCCTTCCCAGCGCTTCCTTGGCCGCTTCGAACCCCGGACTCCCGTCGCGGTAGAGCGCGCTGTAGTAATCGCGCCATTGCGGACGCATTCCCGCCAGCCTTAGCGCGCCGTCGAACCGCGAAATGGCGAACGCCGCCAGGTACGAGTGCCCAGCCACGCCCGCGTGGCGCTCGTGCGGCACCGGCTCCGCATCGTTGATGAAGTACTCGAGAATCACCTGGTCGGGTTGAAACGCGCGGTCGATGGTGAGGTATTGCTCCACCTCCTGCACGGTGTCGTAGTTGCCCACGCCGCAATTCAGCACCTCGAACCGCCCGCCGGCCGCATCCAACTCGCGCTCCAGAATCTTCGGTGCCGTGCCTTCCAGCGGAACACCCCAACCCACCGTCGTCGAATCGCCCAACCACACGATGCGCCGCACTCCCGCCGGCTTCTCGCGCTGGAACTCGCGGTCGCGCAGGCCCGCCGAGTTAATGGCGAACGGCACGCCCATCAGGAACGCCGACCGGTTCGGCCGGTGTACGAAGCTCAGCCGCGGATCGTCCACCGGCTGTTTCAGCGCCACTGCGTACTTCCACATCTCCATGGAAAAGTCCAGGCTGTGCGCGAACGCCACGCGCAGCGCCACTTCCAGGAACCCCGCGAACACCGCCACCGTGAATGCCAGCAGCGTGAGGTTGAGCAGGGCTTGCCGTACCCGCCCGTTCACCGGCCCGCCTCGCGCAGCCCCCGCTCCACGCTCGCCTTGATCTCCGGATAGATCCGCTGCGCCAGCACCATGTTGGCCTCGTCGTACACGTGGCCTAGGTCCCAGAAATACCTGTCTGGCGGATCGAGGAACTGCGAAAGGTCTATGAATGTCGCCGCCGGATACGCGCCCCGCATCTCGCCAATCTGCCGCCCCGCCTCGCCATACAGCAATTGGAGCGCCTTCAACCAGTCCGTCGCCGTCGCGCGGTCCAGATGAAACGACTTCATCATCACCGGCACTGCGTGTTCCGGCTGAAAGCCTCCGGCCGGGCTCAGGACGCAGACCGGCTGATAATGGTACGCCGCCGAAAGCTCCACCAGCTTGCGCCAGTTCGAAAGGTACTCGGCCACGTGATGCTGGACGAACCCGGCATCACTCAGAATCCGCCCGGCGGGCAGCGCATTGGTCCCGGCAAACGGGGCGTCCGCAGTCGGCGTCATCTTCCGCTCGTCGGGATGCAGACGGGCTCGCACCAGCCGGTAGAGATTGCTCCGCTCCAGCGCCAGCCGCCACAACGACTGCTGCCGATCAGCCCGGTAAAGGTCCCACGCCTCCTGCATGGCCTGAAAATTGTACGGGAAGTTGGCGCGCGACTCGTACGTCAGCGGCAAACCCAGATCATTGCCGCCGTCGTAAAGAATCACCATGTCCGGGTGATAGTCCACCACCGTCAACAGCAACTGCACCAGCGACTGCCGCGACACGCATGATTGAATCCCGGCGTTAATCACCTCGATATCGCGCCCCGGATACCGCTCGCGCAGCACCGTTCGTAGCGATCCCGGCAGCCCCGTGTCGAACGTGCTCGACAACTCCACCAGCGATCCGCCCAGGAACGCGATTCGAAACTGCCCCGCCGGCTTCTCCTTCGGCAGCTTGTATTGCGCCGCCGGTATGCGAAACCCGTCTTCGTTCGTATATACGAACACCCGGCTCTTGAAATGCGACATCGCGAAAGTTTCTTTCGTCTCGAACGTGTAGCTCTCGATCGGCCGAAACATTACGTAGGGATAAAGAATGTTATAGAAAGGAAGGTTCAGCCGCTGCGACGCGTGCCACGTCAGATAAACCTCCGCGGCTACCGCGCCCGCCATCACCGATCCGAACACAATGAGGCAATAAAGCAGGAACTTCCGTACACGACTGGCAGGCAAACCGAAGTATAACAAGCCGAGAGCCGACAGCTTACAGCAGCAAAATCCCGCGGCGCGCCGCGCCGTCGGGGCTGGTCCTTAAGCTGCCGGCTGTGGGCTGTCAGGTTTTCAAATTTTGGAACTCTCCCGAGCCGCGCGATGCTGGCGAATCACACCAGAAACTCACTACACTGGTGACAATGAATTTCCGGTACCTGGCGGCGGTGTGCGCCCTGGCGCTCCCGCTCGCGGCCGACGAGGGCCTCTGGCTGTTCAACCAGTTCCCCAAAGATACGGTCAACGAAAAATATAAATTTGAGGTCGCCGCGCCTTTCCTCGATCACCTGCGGCTCTCCACCGTTTCGCTCGGTACCAGCTCCGGAGCCTTCGTCTCCGCCCGCGGCCTGTTGGTCACCAATCAGCACGTCATCGCTGGATGCCTCTCGAAGCTGGGACTGCTCGAAGACGGCTACTACGCCGCCACTGCTGCCGACGAACGTGCCTGCCCCGGCCTCGAAACCGCCGTGCTCGTGAATCTGGAGAACGTCACGGCGCAAGTCAAGACTGCCGACCAGGACAAACTCAAACCCGCCGAAGCCCTCGAAAAACGCGCCGCCGCCATCGCCTTGATCGAAAAATCGTGCGCGCAGAAAACCGGCAACATTTGCGCTGTGGCCAAGCTCTTTTCCGGTGACCGCTACGATCTCTACCAATATAAGAAGTACTCCGATCTCCGCCTCGTCTTTGCGCCGGAGCACGCCATTGCCTTCTTCGGCGGCAGCCCCGACAGCCTCGCCTATCCCCGCTATCTGTTTGACGTCGCCTTCCTCCGCGCCTATGAAAACGGCAAGCCCGCCGACACCCCGTTCTTTCTCAAGTGGAGCCCGGCTGGCGTGAAGGATGGCGATCTCGTCTTCGCCGCCGGCAGTCCGCAAGCCACCTCCCGGCTCGCCGTTCCCTCGCAGCTCGTTTTCTACCGCGATGTTTCGCTGCCCTTCACCCTGGGTCGTTTGCAGCAGCGCATTGTGGACCTTCGCGATTGGGCCGTGAAAGCCGGCGCCAACGGCCGCGCCGCCGACTTGCCGCTCGCCGATCTCGCCTCTACCTACAAATGGACCGCCGGCCGCCTCATCGGCGTCAAAGACGACTGGCTCATGGCGCGCAAGACCAATTTCGAGAAGAAGTTCAAGAACGCCGTGCAGGCCGATCCCAAGCTCGGCGCCGACGCCGTCAAGGTATGGGACGATATCGGCACCGCTTACCACCGCTGGGCGCCTTCCGAAAAGGCCTACCAGGTGTTGGAAAGCCCCGGCGCCGTCGGCTCCAACCTGTTTCGTATGGCGCGCCAGATCGTGCGCGCCGACCGCGCCAGGCCCGACGAGTCCCTCTATGCTGCCACGCCCCCGGACGATGGCGTCGAAACCGTCATGCTCGGCCGCTATTTGGAAGATCTGAAGGCGCTCGGCGATAAAGACGTGCCGCTGAAGTCCATTCTCGCCGGCAAGAATCCACAGCAGGCCGCCGAAGAGTTCGTTCGCGCCACCAAGATCAAAGATGTGGCCGAGCGCCGCCTCCTGGCCTCAGACCACGCGGCCGTGCAGAAAAGCGACGATCCGCTCATTCGCCTCGCGCGTCAGCTCGAAGAACCCGCCCGCAAATTGCAAAAGGCCCACGCCGACACCATCGAGGCCCTGGACACCTCCGCCACCGAGCGCATCGCCCACTTCCGCTACCAGCTCTATGGCGATAAGGACTACCCCGACGCCACCGGGACGCTGCGCGTGGCTTTCGGCTCGGTAAAAGCCTATCGCGACCGCACCGAAGCTCCCGCGCCCTACGCCACTACTTTCAGCGGAATGTACTATCTCGCCGCCAGCCAGTACGACAACTACCGTCTTCCGAAGCGCTGGGTGGAAGGCCGCGCCCAGCTCGATCCCGTCACCCCCATGGATTTCGTGAGCACCTGCGACATCACCGCCGGCGCTCCCGGCAGCCCGGTCGTCAATCAGAAGGGAGAATTGGTCGGCATCACCTTCGAAGGCAACCTGGAGAGCATCGCCAACACCTTCCTCTACCTCGACGATCGCGCCCGCGCGATGCACGCCGGCACGCAAGCCGCCACCGAAGCGCTCGCGAAGCTGTATAAGACGAAAGCGCTGTTAGAGGAATTAGGAATGAAGCCTTAGCTCTTCTCCGCCCCTCCGCGTTGCAGGCAGGGCCTCGGCGCTCGGCCGCAGCCGCATTCCTACTCCACCGTCAGCCGCGTCCCATGATGCTGCTCATGCCTCGACAAATGCTCGATCCGATGATCGATCAGGCTCCGTATCCCCTTCAAAAACTCAATCCGCGAGTTGCGGAAGTGATCCCGCGTGGCCTCCGACCAGTAGCGCTCGAACAGCGGCCGCGCCACGTTGCAGATGAAGCATCCCGGACCGTGTACGTGGGCCGCAGCGCCCTGCGTTCCCGTCCCGGTGCTCGTAGTGTTCTCTTCCATGTCAGCTCTCCTTCATTTCCACGGTGAGAATTCGATTTTCCAGTCTTGCCCGGCTGGGAGAAAGCGAGGCCATCGATGTAGGCAGACCTATGTGCCTCCGCAGCGTTCCGATCTCCACCACCAGTTCGTCGCCTTTCTTGAATAAGCCCACTTCGCCTTTGGCCGCGAACGGCAGGTGCAGCCGAACCTCGTAGCGCCCGTCCTCCTTGTTGAACGTGTAGGGGGCCTCGGTGCGGCTCACCAGCGCCGGGTCGTCCTTGTCGCCGTACAGCGACCGCGCCAGATCCTCCAGCCGCTCCCGCCCCAGCACCTCGTGCGTGAACAGCGGCACCCGCTTCACCGGCACCGGAGCGAAGTACGCTTCAATCTCTTCCAGGATTTTCGCCTGCGACGACCGCCATTCCCGGAACCAGACATCCTTCACCTCCATCGGCAGCACGCGGTTCACAATCACGCCGTCCACCGCCAGGCCATGCAGCGAAAAGTAAACGAATGCCCGCTGCGTTTCCCGCAGCACCATCCGTTCCGGATTGGTCACCAGCCGCACGCTGGTGATCTTCGGATCTTCCAACAGGTCGCCGATCCCATCCAGCTTGCCGAAAAGGTCCTGGATGTTGGCGAAGTAGCGGTCGGTCGGAAGCTCCACCGGGGAAACGCGGTTGGCGATCGGCCGCACCGCTTTCAGAATCCCGCGTTGGAACGGAAAAATGTGTTTCATGTACCATTCCAGCGTGGTCGGCATGCTCACGAACCGCATCGACTCCGCCGTGGGCGCGCAGTCCAGCACAATCACGTCGTACCGCTTCTCGCGACGGAACTGGTTCACGTACATCATCGCGCTCAGCTCTTCCATCCCCGGCAAAATCGCCAGCTCTTCCGCCTCCACATCGCTGATGCCCGTGGTGCGCAGCACCGAAATCACGTATGACGAGATCTCGCGCCAGTGCCGCTTGATCTCCTTCTGAATGTTGACCTCGTGGATCGCCAGATGCCCGTCGATCGGCAGGGGATCGCCCGTCTTCCCATGAAAAAGGCTGCTTTCAAGATTGAAAGAATCGGCCAGACTGTGTGCCGGGTCGACGCTCATCACCAGCGTCCGGTACCCAAGGCGCGAAAGCTGCAGCCCGGTGGCGGCAGCGAGACTGGTCTTGCCCACGCCTCCTTTGCCGCTGAACAAAAGGATCCGCATACTTTATTTTAGCTTCGAGCCCCGATCCACGAGCTGCGAGCCGGTTTTTCGGTCGGTTTGAACCTAAGTGTTCCATCCGGGCACGGCACGGTCTTCAAGTGCCGCAGCGGCGCCGGGGGGTTGTCCCGCAGCTCGAAGCTCTCAGCTTTTCTTGTACAATCTCTAGTGGAATGCAGGAGATTATTTTCCGCCTTCGATGAACATCCCCGTAAAAGCCGAATATGCCCTGCAAGCTATTCTTGATCTTGCCTCTCAGCGTACCGGCGAACCTGTAAAAATCGCCGACATCGCCCGCCGCCAGAAAATCCCCCAGAAGTTCCTGGAGTTGATCCTGGTCGGCCTGAAACAGGCCGGCTTTGTGGAATCCCGCCGCGGCGCCGAAGGGGGCTATCTGCTCGCCCGCCCGGCCGATTCGCTCACCGTCGGCGAGGTGCTTCGATCCATGGAGGGCCCGCAGCACATCAAAGGCCGGCCCCGCCGCCGCGTCGAAACGCCTTTCACTGATATGTGGCAGCGCGTCGACGTCGCCGTGGGCGAAATCCTCGACAAGACCACCTTCGCCGACCTGACCCGCGCCTGGGCGGAAAAGCAGAATCGCTACGTTTTGAATTGGGAGATCTGAATTGAGAGTCTACGACGACAATTCCCTGAGCATCGGCCGCACTCCCCTGGTCCGCCTCAATCGAGTCACCGACGGCGCGAAAGCCGCCGTTCTGGCCAAGGTCGAAGGGCGCAACCCGGCCTATTCCGTGAAGTGCCGCATCGGCGCAGGCATGGTCTGGGATGCGGAAAAGCGCGGCACGCTCAAACGCGGCAAGGAACTCATCGAACCCACCAGCGGCAATACAGGGATCGCGCTTGCCTTCGTCGCCGCCGCCCGCGGATATCCCATCACCCTCACCATGCCTGAAACCTTCTCCATCGAGCGGCGCAAGGTGCTCAAGGCGCTCGGCGCCAACCTTCTGCTGACCGAAGGCTCGCAGGGTATGCAAGGCGCCATCACTCGCGCCGAGGAACTGCTCTCTTCCGACCCCAGGCGCTATGTCATGCTCCAGCAGTTTAAGAACCCGGCGAATCCCGAGATCCACGTACGCACCACGGGTCCTGAAATCTGGGAAGACACCGAGGGAGCCATCGACGTATTCGTCGCCGGCATTGGCACTGGCGGCACCATCAGCGGCGTCTCGCGCTTCATCAAGAAGGAGAAAGGCAAGAAGATCCTCTCCGTGGGAATCGAGCCAGCTGCCAGCCCGGTGATCTCGCAGTATCTCGCGAACCAACCCATGCGCCCCGGCCCGCACAAGATTCAGGGCATCGGCGCCGGTTTCATTCCGGACACTCTCGACCTCTCCATGGTCGATCGCATGGAAACGGTCGGTAACGAGGAATCCATCGAGATGGCCCGCCGTCTCGGTAAGGAAGAAGGAATCCTCGGCGGCATTTCGTCCGGCGCCGCAGTAGCCGTTTCCATCCGCCTCGCGCGCCAGGCCGAATTCGCGGGAAAGACCATCGTCACCGTCCTGCCCGACGCCGCCGAGCGCTATCTCAGTACCGCTTTATTCGAAGGCATGTCCGACGACTGACGACGCTGGAAGTGCCGGGATTCTGATCTTGAGGGCTTTACGGCTTGGCAAATGCATGCGCGCCATGAGTGACGGCAGCGCCCGCCCGTAGCGCCGCGGCGACCGTCACTACTTCGGCAATCTCGGCGTCGGTTGCTCCGGCTTGCCGCGCCTTCCCTGCGTGGATCTCGATGCAATAGGGGCACTGCGTCGTGAACGCCACGGCCAGGGCCATCAACTCCTTGAATTTTCCCGGTATTGCCCCATCGGCCATGGCGGCTTTGTCAAATGCCCAAAATGCCTCCATCGCGGCTGGGGCGTTCGCTTCGATCGTCTTGAGTTTCGCTAAATTGCCCATGCTGTACATTGCGGTCCCTCCTAATCGGCGAGGACTCCACTATGACATACGAATCTGCGGACGTTCCTGGCGTCGGGCTCGAGACCTCCTTGAATCTGACCGTCCGATAGCAGGGTTGCTGTGTGGTGAGCCGTGGGGCAAGCTCTTAGCCTGTGGCGGGCTTCAGCCCGCAAATGAAACAGCGTCTTCCCAAATCTATGCCTCTCGTGTAGATTTCCCCTGAGAGGTCCCCTTCGTCCGCACTATAAGCCCTCAGCCTCAGCCGCGGTCGTGCGGCGGACCATCCCATTAAGCGGCTGCCGGCATCCGGTTCGGGTGCTCATCGACGCTGCCGCCTATACGTTCTGACGAAGTCCAGGCCGCTAAGTCCTGCTCCTGACGCTTGTCCTGGCGGCCCGGCGCGGGGAAGTTCCCGGGGGACAGCGGACTGCTTGTCTTCCTGCTCGGACTGCCGCTCGTATTGTGGGTGGCGACCAAGGCGATGCGCCGGTCGCACCGGCGATTCTTCACGCGGATCGCGATGGCCCTCAGTCGCCGATTGCCCGAGGAGCCGCGCGGTGAGATGGTAACCCTAATTCCCGGCCCGGACCTCGAACCCATAGACGGCTTCGGCCGCGTCCTGTGTATGCGCTGGCGGTGGGCAAAAAACGGCACAAGTCTCAAGGAGTCTGGCTTCTTTTGACAGCGCCGCATCCAGCAGAGGTCGGCTGCCGGAGCCGGCGGAGGGCCGGGATTTGGAGGTGGGGCTTCTGCGTCTCTGGCGAAGCTCCCCATCGATTCGAGGGCCCGATCCGGCGCCCGGCAGAAGTCGATGTCATATTTCCATTGAGGCCGGTCAAGTCTTGCACCTCGCCGAACCCCCGGCCCGAAAGATAGCGGGTCAGGAAGGCCATGCGCGGCGAGCTTGAACCTTTCGGGGAGCAGCGTCTGAAGCATCGCCGCGATCTGATCTTTGGTCGCCCCTGCCCCTATCTTGCCGGCAATCTCAAAGCAATCTTCCCCAGCCGGGAAGGCCCGGCAATCTGATCCATTCTCACGGCGAAGGCTTCCATGAGAACCACTTTGAGTGGCTCGCCCCTCAGTGTGATCATGCCTGGTCCACGGAGTTCTCCACGCTGCACCGGTCCAAGCGCTTCGCCGGCGCTGTTTCGAACTTCCGCCGGACCGCCCCGCTCCGGGCGTCAGCGGCAACGGCCGCACGTAGTGCGAGCAAGCATACGACGAGGATCTTCATCGCACCTCCCCCCAGACGATAATCGTACAGACTCCTGCATCGGGCAGAAGCGGTGCCTATGAACAATCTTTACCTGCGAACCATCCGTCTGATGCTTGTGAGTGCCATCGCATTCCTTGCATTTCTCTTTATCCCCGCGGGGACGTTCCATTATTGGCGAGGGTGGGTGTTTTGGGGGACGTTCATGGTACTGTCGGTCCTCGTCTACGGCTGGATGGCGATCTACGATAAGGAACTCCTCGAGCGGCGCCTCCGCGCAGGCCCGAGTGCCGAGAAAACTCGGGAGCAGAAAACCTTAACCGCTATAGGTGGGCCGGTCGTCATCGTCGCATTTGTCATGATGGTCTTCGATCACCGCTTCGGCTGGTCTCCCGCCGTCCCCGACTGGCTCTCGCTTGTGGGCGACGTGCTGGGCGTTGTCGGCATGCTCATGTACTTCATCGTGATCAGAGAGAATCGCTTTGCCAGTTCGACCGTGGAAGTCTCGCAGGGTCAGTCGGTCATTTCCACCGGTCCCTACTCAGTGGTCCGCCATCCTATGTATGCAGGCGCCATCCTGTTCTTCATCGGAGCCCCGCTCGCCCTCGGCTCCTGGTGGGGGCTTGTCTTTCTGCCCCTCTTCGTCGCCGCGTTCGCGTGGCGTTGCCTGAACGAGGAGAAATTTCTCTGCGCAAATCTGCCGGGATACCCGGAGTACATGCGCAAAGTGCGCTACCGCCTCGTGCCGTATGTTTGGTAACGTAAATGACCCCGATGTCCACGTGCGCACCCACTCTTTCCGGCGTAGAGTCGCGGGTATGGTGGATGGTCGTCTCGGTGCACAACGCTTGTGGTACTGCTGGATGGGCGTGCCCTAGTAGTCGATGTGCCGGGATGGGATGACGCCATCACCCTTCCTCACCCCGTGCCCCCGCCGCCCCCCAGTGAGCTCAATAATTTTTGACCATCCGGGCTTCCCAGCCCCGTGCACGCGTCCCAGCCCGGGCCGGCGCTGTAAGCACCGTTATTTCCGGAAGTGATGTCCTTGAACGCCCCTTTACCGGGACCGTACAGACTTCGATTCAGAAATCCGACCGGTTTGCCGAGCTGTTCGTTAATCAGCGCGGTCAATGCCGCCCACAGAGGCGCCACTGCGCTCGTGCCCCCGAAAACCGAGTCTCGGCCGTCCACTCGGATCTGATATCCGGTCGCGGGATCGGCATCGCCCGAAACATCCGGGACGCCGCGCCCCTTAAAATGCGACGGATTGACGGACGTCGGCACATTGGCATTCGCCTGGTAGTCCGGCAGCCCGAAGATATCGCTGACACCGCCTCCGGTGGCGCCGGCACTCGCGCCTTCGTTCCAAACGACCTCCGTCGTGGTAGTGCCAGATGATTCAAGACGGGTGCCCCCACACGCCAACGCGTTCGGACTGGATGCCGGGAAGTCGACGTGGGCGTTTCCATCGTTCACGCCATCGCTCGACCCGTTATCTCCTGCAGCGCAGCATACCGTTACTCCCAGCAGGGCGGCGTCCTGAAAAGCTTGATCGAAAGCGTTCAAGGCTTGGCTGGTCCACGTCGATTCCGGCCCGCCCCAACTGATCGATATCACGGTCGGCTTGCGCGCGGTATCGTGTACGGCCGTTGTGACGGCATCCAGAAATCCCTGGTCCGTATTCGGGGCAAAGTAGACCGCAATCTTCGCCGCCGGCGCAATGGCGCCTACAACTTCAATGTCGAGCAACACCTCGCCGTCGGCGCTGTTCGGATCTCCGACCGGCTTGTTTTGCGCTCCATCGATGGAAACAGCGGTTACGGAGGGCGTCGTCGTGAGCCCCAGCCCACTGAAGTAGGTTTGCAGATCTGACGAACTGAACCCGCCGCCTAGTTCGATAATCGCGACAATCTGCCCGGAACCGTTGCCCTTCGGATAATCGTACAATCGCGAAACCGCAATCGGAGTGTAGGAGGTATCGCCGGCCGCCGCCGGACGGACCCAGCTGGTCAGACGGCGGAAATGGGCTTGGGCTTGCGGCCGCTCATCCAGCCCGAATACCCCTACAACGATGTCCTGCAGCCCGCTCGGTATGTGCAGCATTCCCACCCGGCCTCGGAAAGAGCCGTGCGGACTCTGGAAAACCAGCAGCTCGGTCCCAAAAGCTTCGTTCATGTTGGCCACGGTGCCCGCGAGAACGACCGAGCGCCGTGCCAGGTCGACCTGCATTACGGTTAAGTCATAGTTCGCTGCGAATGCCTCAAGACGCTCCACATCGGGCGGATCCGCGCCAAAGCGGCTGGCGAACTCCTCTCGGGTCAATCTCTCGGATCCTGGTTCAGGCAGATTGGAATTTCTTCGGCGGACCAAAACGGTGACTTGAATTCGGGAGTTTGGATCCGCCTTGCCGATCATCTGTGATTGCGGCAGCGCCCGCCGTTCGCTGCCTCGTAACGTGATTCTCTCCGAAGCCATTGATTGGTTCCTTCAACTCGGCTTCCAAGGCCGGCTCCAGCATATCACTCGCCCCCGGAGCCGGTACCCCATGCGCTTACAGGCTTCGTGGTCCCCTTCACACATCTGACTCAACCGCAATCCCTCTCCTTTCAGACAACTCCGCCTGAAATCCCCTTTTTTCTTCCGCCCTCGCGCTACCCCTCAAATCGGAGGACCATATCTCAGAATGCCTCGTACCAAGTCTCCCAACTCCGTGACCAAGGCCCTGCGCACGATCGCCGTCACCGAAGAGCGTCTCGCCGCGAATCGTGCCAACGCCGCAAATTCCGCCGGCTCACGCACGCCCGAACGCAAGGCTCGCTCCGCCCAAAGCGCCATCAAGTACGGTTTCGCCGGTTCCACCGTTGCGGTCGTGCGCGTGGAAGAGCTCAACGAGAGATGCAGGCGGTCGAGCGCATCGCCTCGCGCCGATCGAAATCCTCCGCGGCATGCGCCGCGAATCCGGCCTCTTTCGCCACCGCCCTCGATTCCGCGGTCGATTCCAAACGCCGTCCCTTCACCGGCGTCAGCCGCGACATGGTCGAGGGCAACATGCCCGTCACCCGCACCCCGAACCGCAACGGCGCCCTCGCCGAAGGCCTCTGTCGCCTTGCCGCTCCATCCCGCCTCTGGCTCCTGATGCGCTACCGGTCTCCAGCGGAGCGTCAAGACCGCCGCGCCGTCGAAGAACGGCCCGTCGTTCGCTCCCGAACCACCTTCCCCGAACCACCTTCTCCGAACGAACCCATTTCTCCTGTGCAACCCCTGCCCAAAGAAGAACTTGGCACCCTTGAAGACCTCAACGTAAACGCTCCCACTGGCTACCAATAGAATCCGGAAAGCCGCGCGCAGCCCACCCTTTCCCCGCGGCCCCCGACCCCCGGGGACCCTCCCCCAAAATCCGCCTAATAGCCGATACTCGCCACCGCCGGCGTCCCCAGCCGTTCCGCCAGTTGCGCCAGATAAAGACTCGGCGGATCGACCGCGACGTTCGGCGCGTCATAGGTGCCGTTGGGAATATTGGGCTGCGTGACGGCGCCTCCGATACAGCCGATGCACCAGTTCATGGAACCGGGCGGCTGCTGCACGAGAAAGTAGGGCGTGGTGACATTCCACGCAACCGCCCAGCCGACGTCCCACCCGTGGCCGGACCCGGCGGTCTTGCGGTTGGAGAACGCGATGCCGGGATGCCGCTCGATCGTGTTGGGAAGCTTGGCGCCATCCACCAGAACGCCAGTCGCCCAGCGCTGATGTGGCGAGATACCCGCGCTCGATGAACCGGTGAAGTTCAAAATCACGATGGGACCAGTGGCGCGCGCCTGCGTCACCACCGGCCACGTGCCTTCGCCATCCACCTGGCACCGGTTGAGGAGAACCTGCGTGCCGCTGATCGAGAAGTCGGCGGGCGCTGCGGCTCCGCTGTGCGGCTGGGAGTGCAGCACGCGGACGGCAGCGATGGTGATGCGCTTGGCGGTGGGGCCTATGGAGACGGCGTTTTCAGTCTCCTGAACCACGACGTCTCTGGCCCAGGCATCAGCGACAACGTTCATCGTTAGGAACGTGTACTGCGGCTGGCTGATCGGAACGTCGAGAGGCGGTGCAGCCACGCGCAGGCTTTCCACGCCCGATTGGGAAATGCGGCCGGGGAAGTTGTATTTGACGACGGAAGCGCCGGGCGCGTACTGGGCGTCGATGGAGTCGCTAAGGGGAGCGTCGAAGGTGAGGCGATTGCCCTCGACGGACTTGATGGTGCGGTCCGTTTCGATGGAGCTGCCGGCAGCCAGCCAGGTCTGCTTCTTGCCGTCGCGCACCAGTTCGTCCATGCCCATGAAGTGGATGTATTCTGCCGTGATCGGATGCACGATCAGAACGGTGTCGCCGGCGCGGAAAGAAGAGCCATTCTCCACCTGGAGTGAGCTGGCGCCCGAGGGCACGTACGAATCGGCGATAGGGACATGGCGGCCGGTAGTTTGATAGGAGCCCTCGCCGTGGATGGTAAGCAGGCGGTGTGGAGTGCCCGTCAGACGGAGAATCGTGCCGCTTTCACTGGAGCCCGATCCGCGCAGCACCACGCCGCCGGCGGAGATCGTGAGCGTGCCGGCGATTTCGTAACTGCCGGGGTCGAGCAGGACAGCGCCGCGCAGGCCCTGGTCGCTCGGCATCAAATGAGAGACAGCGTCGATGGCTTGCTGGATGCGGGCGGTGGCGTCGCCGGCCTCGGGCTGAAGGGTGCGGGCTACGGGGATAGCGGGCAGACGCGAGCCGCCGCCTTTGTAGCCGGCATAAGAGAAGTCCATGATGCGATTGCCGCGCGAATCGGTAGCATAATGCAGTTTGCCGTCGGCTCCGGCAGATACCCAGTGCGATTGGTTGGCGGCGAAGGCCGCGAGAGTAACAATGGCGAAAGGAATCGCGGTACACTTACCCATAAAATTAAGCTATCAGCAATCAGCCGGCAGCTTCCAGCTGATCTGCGGTGCGCTGATGGCCCGTAGCCGACGGCTCGTAGCTAACTTATGATCCTTGAAAATGCGGTCGTTCGGGCGGCAGTGCTCGGAATGGCGGCGCTGGTTCCAGCCGTCGTGGCGGAAGATAGTGCGTACCGGTTGCTTCGCGACGGGGGTGTCGTGGACGCGCGCGTGGTGGAGAACATCGTGCTGCGTCGCGACAACGGCGTCCTGACGCTGAAAGCAGGCAGCATTGGTTTCACCGCGCCCGTGGAAGGGCGTGACACCGTCGCCGTATTTTCCGGCGAGGGATCGTTTGTGTTCGATCCGGTGTTGCCGACGGAGAGGGAGCACATCCGGGAGATTATCGGCCAGGAACAGGTGGAAGAGACGTTCGACCGCGCGCTGCTCTGCTTCACCGATCACACCGCCGACCAGATTCGCGGCCAGGCGAAGACGAAGGCCGCAAACCCGAAACTGGATGACATCCTGAAGGACTTCCGCAAGCATCTGCGGACCGACGCGCGGGAGAACGTGGAAGCAGAGCTTCTGGCGGACGTGTACAACCCGGGCCAGCCAGGGTCCTTCAGCATTTATATCCACGGACACAAGCATGAGGATCTGCGCTTCGCCGTGAAGCTTCGCGGCGCCATTCCGGAACTGGCGCCCGAAGAAGTGTCGATCGTGGATGCGGAGCCGGGATCGGAGCAGCGCGGCATCTGGTATCTCGCGCACCTGAAGAGCGAGATCCAATCGGGAAAGGCCAGCTCCAGTGAGAATATCCGCATGGTGGAGGCGGAGAGCTACAAGCTCGAGACGAACATCGCGAGGAACGACCGTTTTACGGCGTCGGCCGCGATCCGCTTCCACGCCGTCACGACGGGAGACCGCGTCATTCACTTCGGGCTGGTGCCCACGCTGCGGGTTTCGAAAGTCGCGCTGGAGGGCAAGGACGTGCCGTTCATCCAGGAAGACCGCAAGCGCGACGGTGACTTCTACGTCGTGATGCCGCACCCGATGGCGGCCGGCACGCAGTATGAGCTGAATATCGAATACGCCGGCGACAAGGTGGTCCGCAAAGAGGGCGGGGGAAACTTCAGCGTCGGCGCGCGAGAAGAATGGTACCCGAGCCTGAACACATTTCACGACCACGCGCCATACGATCTGACCTTCAAGGTGCCGAAAGAGTACACGCTGGTGAGCGTGGGCAACCTGGAGAAGCAGTGGACCGAGCAGGGGATGTCGTGCAGCCATTGGATTACGGACCAGCCGGTGGCAGTGGCCGGGTTCAACTACGGCAGCTTCAAGAAGCGCCAGGTAAAAGACTCCGAAAGCGGAGTGACCATCGAGGGATACGCGGCCAGCGAGGCTCCCGATTATCTGAAGGGGGCGGAGCAGATCGGCGCCATGGGGTCGATGTCGCCTTCGAGGCTGATGGATGGCACGATGGTGGAGGCGGAGAACGCGCTGCGCCTGTTCGGAGCGTGGTTCGGCAAGCCGCCTTACAGCCGCATCGCGATCACCCAGCAGCCGGAATTCAATTTCGGGCAGTCCTGGCCTTCGCTCGTGTATCTGCCGATGCTGGCGTACCTCGATTCCACGCAGCGCTGGCAATTGTTCGGCAGGATCGAGGGCCGGGCGACCGAGTTCGTGGATGAAGTGACGCCGCACGAGGTGTCGCACCAGTGGTGGGGGCACGAAGTGGGCTGGGAGACCTATCACGACCAGTGGCTCTCGGAAGGGTTCGCATTTTTCTCGGCCGGACTTTATTTGCAAGCGACCGAGAAAGACAACAAGAAGTATCTCGATTACTGGGACCACTCGCGCCAGATGCTGCTTGAGAAGAACCAGTACGGGCGGAGGGCGAACGACGCGGGGCCTGTATGGATGGGGCTGCGGCTGGGGACGGCGAAGAACCCGGCTGGGTACAACGCCGTGGTCTATCGCAAGGGCGGGTACGTGCTCAATATGTTGCGCGCCGTCATGTACGACACGCAGGAGAAGGACAAGCCGTTCATCGACATGATGCGCGATTTCGTGGAGCAGCACCGCAACCGCAACGCGTCCACCGAGACATTCGCCGCGATAGTCGAGAAGCATATGCGCCAGTCGATGAATGCGGGCGGCAACGGAAGGATGGACTGGTTTTTCCGGCAGTGGGTCTATGGCACCGCGGTGCCGCGCTACAAGTTCGACTACACGGTGACGCAGGACGATGACGGCAAATGGCTGATGAAGGGCACTCTGACGCAGAGTGACGCGCCGCAGGATTTCATCGGGATGATGCCGCTATATGCGGATTTCGACGGCAGCATAGCGAGGCTGGGAATGATTCGGATCGTCGGCAATACGACAGTAGACAACTTGCAGGCTAAGCTCCCAAAGAAGCCGCGGAAAGTGGCGGTCAATCTGTTCCACGAGATGCTGGAACAGTAACCGCAAACCACGAACCCCGGCCGCGAGAGTGTCGTCTCACAGCGCGGGGCTCGAAGCTCGTGGCTTAATGCTACTGTCCGAAATTAATATTGACGTGGCGCTCGCGGTTGAGCTGGTTCGTCAACGTGCGATCGATGGAGCCCACGGGGACCGTCTTCTCTTCGCGCTGCAGCGTGACGTAATGGACCGTGCCACCCTGAACCCAATACGAAGCTGCGGCGCGGATTACGCCGTCCTTGGTCGCGATCAGAAAGATAGGCGATCCGTTAGCGCCACCGCCGCCGGCGCCCGAGGGCTGCACTTCCTGGCCGTATTGATCGTAGGTGTGCATTACCGGTTGCGCGGTCTGGACGTTGACAATCGTAGGCGCAGCCGGCGGCGTACCGTAGCTATAGGCCGGCGATGGCGCCATACTGCTGCTATAGGCAGGAGGTGGATCGTAACCATAGCTGTCGTCGTAGGGATAGTCCCACGAGCTGTAGCTTGGCCAATACCCAGCGCTGACGCCGGTCGGCCAGCCCCATCCGCCGCCCCAGCCCCAGCCCCACCAAGGCCATCCCCATCCGCCGCCCCAGCCCCATCCACGGTTCCAGCCGACGCGGTTCCAACCCCATCCGCGGTTCCAGCCCCAGTTGCCGCGATTCCAGCCCCAGTTGCCGCCGCGGTTCCAGCCCCAGTTGCCGCCGCGATTGCCGCCCCAGGTGCCTCCTCCCCAAGTCCCGCCGCGGAATCCCCCGCCCATCGTACCGCCTCGGAAGCCGCCTCCCATGCCGCCCCGGAAGCCGCCGCCCATACCACCGCCCCGGAAGCCGCCCATACCGCCGCCTCCGTGGAAGCCGCCGCCCCCAAAGCCGCCGCCATGTCCGCCGCCTCCGCGCTGGGCGGCGGCGCACCACACCAGCAGGCAGGAAATCAGGCTAATTCGAAGAAGGAGCCTCATGGAAATGATCCTCTAATTGGGAGCTTACTCCTCGAATTAGCAACCTGCAAGGTACGGAAAGCTGCAAGCTCCGGGGCGTCACGGTAAGCGGTTGCGTTACGATCAAAACGCTATGGGATTCAAAATATTTTCCAGCGCGTTCAGCGAGGGCGGCTGGATTCCGCCGCTGCACTCGTGCCATGGCGCCGATGTTTCACCCTCTCTGGAGTGGAGCGGAGACCCCGCGGAGACACTCAGCTTCGCGCTGGTCGTCGAAGACCCGGACGCGCCTGCGGGTGTGTGGTGTCACTGGCTGCTGTACGACATTCCCGCCAAAGTTCACAACCTGGCGCAGGGATACAAGCCCGGCGCACTCGGTGTGACCGGCCAGAACGATTTCGGCAGACCCGGCTATAACGGACCGTGCCCGCCCAGAGGTGGGCCGCATCGCTATCTATTCAAGATGTACGCCGTCAACGCGCACACACTGGGCCTCCCCGCCGGCGCCAAGCGCGCGGAGGTGCTGGATGCGTTGAAGGGCCACATTCTGGCGGAAGCGGAGTACCTGGGCCGCTTCCAGTCGAAGTGAGCGGGCATCAGACCCGGCGCATCAGGTGGCCCATGATGCTGAGAACCAGCAGCGCGACCGCGCCGTAAAAAACGAATTGCCCTACGGCCGCCGATGCCATCGCGGTGGTGCCGAAGCCTATGAAGGCGGCAGCCAGCGCGACCAGAAAGAAGACCAAAGCAGAGACCAACATATAGGTAACCCCGGTTGTTCCCGAAAGAAGCTGAGCAATTTGCTCGCCGGACCGGCTGGGCAGTCGTAACCGATAAGCGATGATTTACACATCCTATGAAATGATCCGGGACTGCCGTGCGAACGCACCGGCGGGATGGCGCCACTTTGTGCGGAACTATGTATCCGTTGTCAGGAGAATACTCGCACAGTACGGTACCGAAAACCGGCTGGAACAGGTGTTGACAACCATTTCTAAGCCCGGTTCAGGGTTGTTTCAGACGGAGCCGGTTCCGGAGCGGCCCTTCGTGGCGGAGTTAAGGCAGCAGGTTATCAGGGAATTGGAGCCGGCGCCGCCCCTTCTGGGGTTGGAACTCGGTGCCCTGTCCGAGGCGCTGGAGCCGTTCACCCTGGTGGAAAAGCAGGCTACCTGGCTCGAAACCATGTGTTACACGTCTGTCGAAACCGGGGAGATGCTGCGCATGTCTGCCACTACCGTGGAAAAAATTCGCAGCCGGGCGGGAGAACTGATCCGCGGGCAGGTGGACAACTGGAACGCGCGCCTCCTGCCGGACAACGGTCGAAAACTGGGTCGAGAGGCCGCAGCCCGGCGCGGAGACGAGTGTCTGCCCGCCAAAACATTTCTCGACATCGTGGACGGGCGGATGGCGTGGCGAGGCCGGGAGGAGATGGAGCAGCACGTCCACGGATGCTGGCACTGCATTGATCACTTCTGCCGGCTTCTGGAGGTCGTGGAGCTGGTGCGAGGCTTGCGGCCGCTAACCGAGGAAGAAGCGGCGCCATTCGACAAGCTGCTTGGGATCGGACCGGCAAAGAAAAGCGGCTGGCGAAAATTTCTGGGGGCCTGACCCCGCGGGGCAGACGGCCGCTTTTTGCCGTCTGCGGCATCGAGACCGCATTAAGGGGCGCTCGGCCCACCGGTATGGTAGACTACCCCTTCTACATCGAATGTCGAAAACGAAATTCGAAGACGATCGTGATCTCTACTCGGGATTGATCCGCCTGCACATTCTACACCACGCGGCTGAGGAGCCGATTTTCGGCCTCGGGATGGTGGAGGAACTGGCGCGGCACGGCTACCGCATCAGCCCCGGCACCCTGTATCCGCTGCTGCACGGATTGGAGCGCAAAGGCTACCTCCGGGCGACGGAAGTGCGCAATGGCAAATCGCGGCGCCACGTTTACAGGGCTACGGCACTGGGGCGGAAGGCGCTGGCGGGCGCCCGGCACCGGTTGCGCGAGCTGTTCCATGAGCTGCTGGAAGGCGAATCGGAATGAGAACTGGATGGCTGTTGGCGTTGGCGGCTGCCGGGCCGCTGGCGGCACAGTTAACGCTCTCGCAGGCGGTGGATGCGGCCCTCAAGAATTATCCGGCGATCCGGGTCAGCCAGGAGGAGGTGGCGGCGGCGGCGGCGGGAATACAGTTGGCGCGAACCGCCTACCTGCCGCGCCTGGACGCGCTGGCGCAGGCGAACCGTGCGACGCGCAATAACGTGTTCGGCATGATGCTGCCACAACCTTTGAACACGATTCCTACCATGTCCGGACCGGTGATCGGCACCAATAACCTCGGCACCGCGTGGGGGAGCGCGGTGGGCGTGCTGGTTTCCTGGGAGCCTTTCGATTTCGGTTTGCGGCGGGCGAGTGTGGGCGCGGCGGCAGCGGGACGGGCGCGGTCGGAGGCGGCGCTGCTGCGTTCGCAATTCGCGGTGGCTGCGGCCACGGCGGATGGCTGCGTGACGCTCGTGGCGTCGCAGGAAACGGTGCGGGCGGCGCAGGCGGGCGTGGATCGGGCGGCGACCGTAGCGCGGACGATTCATGCGCTGGTGGACGCGCAGTTACGGCCGGGCGCGGACGCGTCGCGCGCCGATGCGGAACTGGCGGCGGCCCGCACACAGTTGATTCAGGCCGAACAAGCCACGGATGTAGCGCGGGCGACCCTTTCGCGGTTCTTGGGCGGGGAGCCCCGCCAGATCGCGGTGGCGGCGCCCGACCTGTTGCGGCTGCCTCCGGCTGCCGCGCCGCAGACGCTGAACACGGCGGCGAATCCGGTGGCCGTGGAGCAGAACGCGGTGATCGAGCTGGCGCGCGCGGAGTTGCGAGTGCTGGAGCGGTCGTACTTTCCGCGGTTCTACCTGGAGGGCGCTGCGTATGCACGCGGCACGGGGGCGGAGTTGAACGGCAAGAATTTGGGCGGGCTGAACGGCCTAGCGCCGAACACGCAGGACTACGGACTGGGATTCACGGTGAGCTTTCCGGCGGGGGAGCGGCCGGCGATTCATGCCAGGGAGGCGGCACAGTCGGCTACGGTTAGGGCGGAGGCGGCGCGGGCGCAGCAGATCGCGGCGGATCTGCGTGCGCAGTGGAACGCGGCGGTGGCGCAACTGGAAGGCGCACGTCGCGTCGCGGCGAATACGCCCGTAGAGGTGGCGGCGGCCCGGTTGGCGACGGAGCAGGCGGAGGCGCGCTACCGGTCGGGATTGGGAAATATCGATGAGGTGGCGGAAGCGCAGCGGCTGCTGACCCAGGCGGAGATCGACGACGCGCTGGCGCGGCTTTCGGTGTGGCGCGGGCTATTGGCAGTGGCGACGGCCGCGGGAGATTTGCAGCCATTTCTGGCCGAGGCGAGCCGGTGAGACTTGTTCTGGCAGCCCTCAGCCGGCCCATCACCGTCGTGGTGGCGATCGTGGCGGTGGCGCTGTGCTCGATTCTCGCGATCGATCGTATGCCGGTGGACATTTTCCCGCAGGTCGGCGATCCGGCGATCTATGTGGCGCAGCCGTATGCGGGAATGGATCCGCAGCAGGTGGAAGGCTTCATCACGTACTACTACGAGTATCACTTCCTCTACATCACCGGCATAGACCACGTGGAGAGCAAGAGCATTCAGGGCGCCACGCTCACGAAGCTCGTGTTCCACCCCGGCACCGACATGGCGCAGGCGATGGCGCAGACGGTGGGCTATGTGAACCGCGCACGCTCGTTCATGCCGCCCGGCACCGTGCAGCCGTTCATCACACGTTTCGACGCCGGCAGCGTCGCGATCGGGCAGTTGGTGTTCAGCAGTCCGACGCGAACGCTGGGCGAGATGCAGGACTTGGCCCTGAATCGCGTGCGGCCGTTGTTTGCCACGCTGCCGGGCGTGTCCGCCCCGCCGCCGTTCGGAGGCAGCCAGAGGACGATCGTGATTACGCTCGATCCGGACAAGCTGCGGCAGTACCGTGTGTCGCCGGAAGAGGCCATCGCCGCGGTGAACAAGGCCACGCTGATCATGCCGTCGGGCAACATGTGGACGGGCAGTATCGAGCGCATCGCGCGCACCAATGCGACCCTCGGCGGGAACCTGGGCGAACTGCTGGCCGCGCCCATCCGCCCGGTTTCGGGCACGACCGTATATCTGCGCGACATAGGCACCATCGAGAACGGAACGGACCTGGTCACTGCCTACGCGCATGTGAACGGCCGCCGCACGGTGTACATTCCGGTCACCAAGCGCGCCGACGCCTCCACGCTGGACGTGATCAACCGCGTGAAAGCGGCGCTGCCGGGCTTCAAGAAGATCGTGCCGGAAGATATCGATATCCGGCTCGAATTCGACCAGTCGCCGTACGTGGCAAACTCCTTGCGCGGGTTGATCATCGAGGGTCTGGCGGGCGCGGCGCTGACGGGCCTAATGGTGCTGCTCTTTTTGCGGGACTGGCGGAGCGCGCTCATCGTGATCGCGAACATTCCCTTCGCGCTGCTGGCGGCGGTGGTGCTGCTGTGGCTCACCGGCCAGACCATCAACATCATGACCCTGGGCGGCCTGGCGCTGGCGGTCGGAGTGCTGGTGGACGAGGCCACAGTGGAAATCGAAAACATCCACACGCAAATGCTGCCGGGCGTTTCGCGCGCCCGTGCGGTGATGGAAGCGTGCAGCCGCACGGCCATGGCGCGGCTGCTTTCGATGTTCTCGGTTCTGGCGGTGTTCGTGCCGTCGTTCTTCATGGTGGGCGTCGGCAGGCAGTTGTTTGTGCCGCTCGCCATGGCGGTGGGATTCGCCATGATCGCTTCGTACCTGCTTTCGAGCTCGCTCGTGCCGGTGTTCTCGGTATGGCTGATGAAGGACGCGCACCCGGGCGAGGAAGCGGGGCTGCGGCGGCTGTACGACCGGTACCTGGGATTCGTTCTGCGGTTGCGGTGGCCGCTCGTGATCGGCTACCTGGCGGCGGCGTTCGGCTTGCTATATATACTCGCGCCGCGGCTCGGGACCGAGATTTTTCCGGAGACCGAGGCAGGAATCTACCGGCTGCGGATGCGAGCGCCGGTCGGCACCAGGATCGAAGAAACGGAGCGGACCGTGCTGCGCGTGCTGGACCTTATCCAACGCGAAGCGGGGCCGAATACCGTAGAGATCACCAGCGACTTTATGGGCATTCAGCCTTCCAGCTATCCGGTGAACCTGATCCATCTGTTCACCGCCGGGCCGGAAGAAGCCGTGATTCAGGTGGCGCTAGGGCGCGGCGCGATCGCCCCGGAGACGTTTCGCGAGCGCGTGCGCGTCGCGGTGGCGCATGATCTGCCCGGCGTGGAAATCGGATTCGAGGCGGGTGACATCGTGAGCCAGGTAATGAGCTTCGGCTCGCCGACCCCGGTGGATGTGGCGGTGATGGGAGTGAACCTCGACGACAATTTCGCTTATGCCCAGAAATTGCGCGCCCAACTCGCGAAGCTCGACTTTTTACGCGATTTGCGATACGCGCAGGAGTTGCACTATCCCACGTTGGATATCAACGTGGACCGCAACCGCGCCGGACAGTTCGGGCTGACGATGTCGGACGTGGTGCAATCGGTGGTGCCGGCCACGTCGTCTTCGCGATTTACGGCGCCGAACTACTGGCGCGATCCGGTCTCGGGCAACGGATTTCAGATCCAGGTGCAGCTTCCGCCGAACCGAATCCAAAGCGTAGAGCAGATCGGCGAACTGCCAGTGATGGCGGACGGCCGCGCGGTTCCGCAGCTCACGGACGTGGCGGCGCTCCAGACGGGCGCGATGCCGGGCCTGATCGAACGGTACAACGGCCAGCGGGTGGTGAGCCTGACGGCGAATCTTCACGGCCGATCGCTGGGAGAAGCGACGGCGCCTCTGAACCAGGCGATTGAGGCTGCGGGCGCACCCCCGCGCGGCCTGACGGTGCGGGTGCGCGGCGAGATCCCGGCGCTCGAGCAGACGATTTCGGGTTTGCGGACAGGGCTGCTGCTGGCGGTGCTCGCGATCTTCCTGCTGCTGGCGGCGAATTTCCAATCCATGCGGCTGGCGGTAGCGATCCTGCTGACCGTGCCGGCGGTGTTGTGCGGCGTGATTCTGATGCTGCTTGTGACCGGCACGACCCTCAACATTCAATCGTTCATGGGGGCGATTATGGCGATCGGGATCGCGGTCGCGAATTCGATTCTGCTGGTGACGTTTGCCGAGCGCTTCCGGCACGAGGGCCGGCCGGTGCTGGAGGCGGCGCAGTCAGGCGCGGCCAGCCGGCTGCGCGCCATTTTAATGACTGCCGCCGCGATGATCTGCGGCATGATTCCCATGGCGCTGGGTGCGACCGAAGGCGGATCGCAGGCGGCGCCGCTCGGTCGGGCGGTGATTGGCGGACTGGTGGTTTCGACGTTCGTGACCCTGACGGTGCTGCCATTGATTTACGCGGTGCTGCAAGGACGGGCGGCGGCGACGTCGCCGTCGTTGAATCCGTTGGACCCGGGGAGTAGGTATTATGAGGCACGATAAAAACAGGGGCCAGGGGCCGGGGGCCGGGGGCGGCCCTTCCGGCCGGCGTTCCTTTAATAATCCTGGCGCGCCAAGCGCGCAACCTTTCCCTGGCCCCCGGCCCCTGGCCCCCAGCCCCATTCTTGTGCTGCTGGCGTTGGCTTGCCCGCTTTGGTCGCAGGAACTCGCCACCGTCACCGCCCGCCCCGTCTCACGCAGGGTCGAGCTGCCGGGGGAGATTCAGCCCTATCTTTCGGTGGCGCTGCATGCGAAGATTCCGAGCTATGTGGAACGCATGCTCGTGGACCGGGGCAGCGTGGTGAAGCAGGGGGAGTTGCTGGCGGAGTTGAGCGCGCCGGAAATGGCGGCGCGGATCGCCGAGTTGGAATCGCGGGTGCAGAGCGCGGAATCGGAGCGGGCGCAGGCGGAAGCGCAGCTCGCGGCGGCGCAAGCGACTTATGAAAGCCTAAAGAAGGCGGCGGAAACGCCCGGCGCCATTGCCGGCAATGAACTGGTGCAGGCGCAGAAGCAGGTGGAGGCCGCGCAGGCGCTGGTGCGGGCGCGGCAGCAGGGGGCGCAGGCTGCGCAGGGAGCGGTGAAGGCGCAGCGGGACCTGGAACAGTATTTGAAAATCACCGCTCCATTTGATGGCGTGGTGACGGAACGCGACGTACACCCTGGGGCGCTGGTTGGGCCGGGCGCGGACGCGGTGCTGGTGGTAGTGCAGCAGATCTCGCGGCTGCGGCTGGTGGTCCCGGTGCCGGAGGAAGATGTGGGCGGCATGGCGCGCGGCGCCATCGTCACGTTTCGCGTGCCGGCGTTTCCCGATCGCCAGTTCAGCGGCGTGGTTGCGCGCATCGCGCACGCTCTGGATACGAAGACGCGCACGATGGCGGTGGAGCTGGACGTGGCGAATCGCGAGGGAGTGCTCTCGCCCGGCATGTATCCGGCTGTGGAGTGGCCGATCCGGCGCGCCAAGCCGGCGCTGTTCGTGCCTAAGACGGCGGTGGTGAGCACCACCGAGCGCGTGTTTGTGATTCGCAACCGCGGCGGGAAGGCCGAGTGGGTGGACGTGAAGAAAGGAGTGGCTGACGGCGATCTGGTGGAAGTGGCGGGCGCGCTGGAGCCGGGCGACCAAGTCGTGAAGCGCGGGACGGACGAGCTGCACGAAGGCGCGGCCTTGAAGTGATGCACCTTGCCCGCGGGCGTGTGGCGCGGCGCGTGCTGATTCCGGCGGCCACCGTGGTTTTCTCCGCCGGCATCCTTCTATCCGCTGTTCTGTACTATTCGGATAAGCCGGCCGTCGATTTGAAGCGCGCCGTGATCTCCAATCTGGCGCGCCCGACCGACAATCCTCGCGGGTATCTGGCAGCGGGCTTTGGCATGGCTTTCTGCGGGTTGCTGCTGATTCCGGCGGCGCTATGGTTTTACCGCGTGCTAGGCGGGTTGCGCGCGGGCGCCGCGGCCCTCGGGCTGTGGCTATTCGGCGCTGGTCTCTCGGGGGCGGTCTTCATCGGATTCATGGCGCCATTCCAGGATGCCTATTCCGGTGTCCATATATACGTGGCCTACGCAACTTTCCTGTTCATGGCGCTGGGAACGCTGGTTTGGATGGCGATGGCGACGCGCGCGAGCCTGCGTGCTGGCGGCGGCAGAGGGTTGCTGGCCGCATTGATCGCAGAGGCGATGGGGGCGGCGTTTCTCCTCTACATGACCGCGGGGATGGTGGTGCCGTTCGGACCGGATTTTTTCGACGACAGCAGTCTGCCTCGTAGCGCCGCTGTGTGCGAATGGGTGCTGTGCGCGGGCAACGTGATCTACCTGTTCATCTTGGGAGCGGCGGTCGAGAGGGTCGAAGCGCTCACCACGGGTGCAGAAGCTGCGTCCGCGCAATCTCGATGAAATTCTTCGGCAGAACTTTTTCCGATCCGGATTTGACGCCGAGGTCGATGGTGGTTCGGCAGGCGGCGTGAACGTCGCGATAGACGGCTCCGGGGATGGTCACGTTGGCGACGCAGGCGGGCGCCAACGATACCCCCAGACCGGCGGCGACCAGGCGAACCAGCGTGGGCCATTGCGGCGCGTCCTGGACGATCTTGGGACGGAAGCCGTTCTTCTCACAGCAGGCCATGGTGCGGTCGAAGGCCAACGGTCCCATGCGGCGGGCGAAGAAGATGAACGGCTCGTTGCCGAGGTCGCGCACGCGCAGTACGCGTTTGCGGGCGAGCGGATGAGCTTCTGGCAGGACAGCGACGAAGGGCTCCTCGATCAGCGTCGTCATGTGGATCCCGTCCGTGGGGTCGCCATCGCGCATGAAGGCGAGATCGAGCGTACCGTCGAGGAGGGCGGGGATTTGAGCGTGCGTGGTCATTTCGCGCAGACGAAGCTCGACCTTGGGATAGCGGCGGCGGTAGGTTTCGATGGCGGCCGGAAGCTCGGTGAACATCACGGAGCCGCTGAAGCCGACGGTGAGAGTGCCTTCCTCGCCGCGCCCCAGGCGTCGGACCTGCTCGAGATCGTCCTGGATCTTTTCCATGGTGCTGCGCGCGCGGTCGGCCAGGAGCGCTCCGGCGAGCGTCAGCTTGACGCCGCGCGTGGTGCGGTCGAACAAGCGATGGCCGACCAGCTCCTCCAGCCGCCTGATCTGATGGCTGAGCGGCGGCTGCGCCATGCCCAGACGCGCGGCGGCCTTGCTGAAATGCAGCGTCTCGGCCACAGCCAGGAAGTAGCGAAGGTGACGGATCTCGATCTCGGAATCCATATGGCTAGAGTATAAATCAGCATATTTAAAATATTGGACATCTGGAAGCATCCCGGCGTAAAGTTCGAAGTACGAGGGGTAAACATGGCACCACGACCTGCTGACGTTACGATTCGCGACTTCGCACCGGGTGATGAAGCCGCCTTCCTCGAGCTTAATGAGGAATGGATCGTTCATTATTTCGAGTTCCTCGAAGATGCGGACAAGGAAGTTCTATCCAACCCGCACAGAATCCTGGCGGGCCGCGGCCGAATCTTCTTTGCGGTCCGGCGAGGCACGCCGGTGGGATGCTGCGCGCTGATGATGGGACCTCACGGCGATTACGAAGTGGCCAAGATGGCGGTGACGGCATCGGAGCGGGGAGCGGGCATCGGCAGGCGGTTGCTGGAAAGGGTGGTAGCGGCCGCGCGGGAGATGGGGATCGGGCGGCTGTTCCTGGAGACGAACCGGAAGCTGACGCCGGCCATCACGCTCTACCAATCGGTGGGATTCCGGCATGTGCCGCCGGAGCGGTTCGTGGAGTCGCCGTATGCGCGGTCGAATGTGCAGATGGAGATGAATTTGTAGGCCGGGCAGACGGCCAACGGCGGCCCTCTGCTCCACGGGTGCTTTTGTGCATTGCGGGCGGCAGGCAGGCTTTGGCTCCGCTGCGGGTGCCCGTTCGAGGGGAGTGGTCGTAGGCTAACTCTTGCAAGCTACCCAAGTTCGACATCATGGTGCATGATCTTGACATGAAGTTAGCGGTGCCGATTATCGGCTTGATTGCGTTTGTCGGCTTCCGTTACGGGCTGCTGGAGAACTATAGGCGCGTTGCGGCGGCGATCACTGGTCCGGGGCCTTCGAGCTGCATAACTCTGGTCGGGAGTACGACCTCGGAAGAGCATGGCGCAACGTATATCGTCGGCAGCATCCGCAACCATTGCCGCATCGCAATCAGTCACGCGGCCATTGCGTTCCGGGTGGATCGGACGAGCGATTCCAACTACAGGAGCGATGCGCCGGTCATTGCGTACGCCCACGACATACCAGCGGGCGGGACAAAGAGTTTCAAACTGCCAATCCGGCGCGACCGCAATTTCTCCTGCCGGTTCGACGGCATCACGGCTTTCCGGCCGGGCGGCGCCGCGAGAGTATACTCGAGAGATCCATGAGCCGAGCGATTCTGGGTCTTTGGGCGTGTGCCGCGGCGGCTGTCGCGCAGCCGGTCTCTCTCTCTGACGTTCGTCAGCTAACCCATGGCGGGCAGAATGCAGAGGCCTATTGGGCGCCGGACGGCAAGCGGCTGATTTTTCAGACGACGCGGACGCCGTACGACTGCGACCAGATCTTTCTGATGAACCGGGACGGCAGCGACCAGCACCTGGTCTCGACCGGCAAGGGCCGCACCACGTGCGCGTATTTTTTGAAGGACAACCGGCACATCGTTTATGCTTCGACGCACCTGGCGGGCGATGCGTGTCCGACGCCGCCGGACCGCAGCAAGGGATATGTCTGGGGCGTCTTCAGCGGATACGATATTTTCCTCGCGACCGACCAGGGCGAGGTCGAAAAACGGTTGACCGAGGCGCCCGGCTATGACGCCGAGGCCACCGTCAACTGGAAAACCGGCAACATTATTTATACGTCGCTGGCATCGGGCGATTTGGATTTGTGGAGCATGAAGGCCGATGGCTCAGGGAAGCGGCAGATCACGAAAACCACTGGTTACGACGGCGGGGCGGTGTATTCCCGCGACGGCACGAAACTGGTGTGGCGCGCGAACTATCCGCAGACGCCGGAGGAGATGGCGCGTTACAAAGGGTTGCTGGCCGACAACCTGACGGCCCCGATGAAGATGGAGCTTATGGTGGCGAAAGCCGACGGATCCGATGCTCATGCCATCACGCATTTCGGATGCGCCAGCTTCGCGCCGACGTTTACGCCTGATGGCAAGCAGATACTGTTTTCGTCGAACCGGCACGATTGCGACAGCCGCCATTTTGAGCTTTATCTGATCAATGTGGATGGCACGGGCTTGCAGAAGGTGACCGACTGGGGCGGCTTCACCTCGTTTCCGGAGTTTTCGCCGGATGGCAAGACGCTGGTGTTCTGTTCGGATCGTGGGGCGAAAGAGCGGTACGAGTTTAATATCTTTACCGCAAAGTGGAAATAAGCTTCGAGCCGCGAGCTTCCGGCTTCGAGAAGGAACCGCAGCCAAGCGCCTTTGTCTCCTAGCTCGTGGCTCGCAGCTCGTAGCTGCCTATTCTGTTTCCCAGCGGAAGCGCCAGATGGCTATCGCGCCGAATAGGAGGGCGAAACCGAGGAGCGCGAGGATTGGTCCTACGGCGGCGTCCCAGCCGAGGCCGCGCCAGAGCATGCCTTCGAGACCATCCACGGCCCAGCGGGTTGGCACCATAAAACTCAGCTTCTGCAGCCATGCCGGGAACAGGAATGCCGGGATCCAGCTTCCTCCCAGCATTACCAGCAGCAGCGTGATCAGGATGGCCATACCGCGGGTGGCCTCGGGAGTCTTGCCGAGGACGGCAACGAGCAGACCGAAGGCCGCGGTCATGAGAGAGAAGGCCAGGCAGACCCCCAGAAAACCGGGGAAGCTGCCTTCCACTCTGACGTTGAAGACGGCACGGGCAAAGCCGAATACGACCGTGAGAATCAGCGCCGAAATGCCGGCCGCGCTGAAGGCCCGGCTGGCGATCACGGTAAAGCGTGAGATAGGCGCGGCCTGAAGCCGCTTCCAGAGGCCAGTCTGGCGCTGCGCCAGAACGACCAGGCCGGCGTCGATCCCCATAAAAAGGATGAACTGGACGGCCATGCCGGCGAAGGCATGAGCCATGCCGTTGTATGGCGTGCCGGCGCGCGCGGTGATGGCCTCCTCTTTCACGCTGTAGGGCATGGTGAAACCGGCGCGCATGGGGCTCTGCAGGCTGCCGCGCTGCTGCTGGTTCAGCCCGCCGATATCCGTTAACAGCCTGCGGATGGCGGTGCGCTCGGCGGGGTCCATCACGGGGGCGGCATTCACTTCGCGCATGGCCTCGTCGAGGTATTTGGCCGAGTCGGTTCCGCTGAACGCTTCGCGGGAGACGACCTCGATGACGTGCTGCGTGAGAATGCCGCGCACCATCTGCAATTCGGGGCCGTGCGAGGGATCGTAGAGCAACTGAATCTGCGGCTGCCCGAAACCGCGCAGGAACGCGCCAACCGCGCGATCGGCGAAACCGGGAGGGATCACAAGAGCCACGGTGATCTTTCCGCTGCGGACGGCGGTGCGCGCTTCGTCGGCCGACATCGGCTTTACATGGAATGCCGACTCCGACGTGAGGGAGGATACGATCTTGCCGGAGATACCGGTAGTGTCCTGGTTCACGGCAGCGACTTCGATTTTCGACGCGGGCTCATCCTTGGGGGAGCCGCCAAAGATATAGCCGAAGAACGATCCGATGAGGATGGGCGCGAGGAAGCTCATCAGGACGGCGCGCCGGTCGAGAAAGAAGAGGCGGATGTCACGCCGGGCGAGGGCAAAAAAGGGCGTAAAACTCATGCGTTGCGCACGCTCCTTCCAGTGAGAGTGAGAAACACGGTTTCCAGGTCGGCGCGCTGGCTCGCCAGGTGCGAGCAGCGGTAGCCGCCCGAAGCGAGCCAGTCGAGCACGTCCGGGGTGTCGCGCATGAGGTCATGGAGCGTCACGTGCAGGGTCTGGCCGCGGCATTCCACCGAGCGCACGCCGGCAACCGCTGAAAGGCCGCCGTACCATCCGTTAACGCCCGGGTTTTCAATCTCCACCTCCAGCAGGTTCATTGCGGGCACGAGACGGCGGACGCTTTCGAGGGTGCCGTTAGCCACCACCTCGCCGTGGTCGACGATCAGGATGCGGTCGCAGAGGCGTTCGGCCTCTTCCATGTAGTGGGTGGTGTAGACGAGTGTTTTGCCCTGGCGCTTGAGGTCCTCCAGGTTATTGAAGATGGCGCCGCGGCTCTGGGGATCGACGCCGACCGTGGGTTCGTCGAGCAGGAGAATCTGCGGATCGTGGAGCAGGGCGGCCGCGAGGTTGAGGCGGCGCTTCATTCCGCCGCTGAATGTGGAGACGCGATCCTTCGCGCGGTCGGTGAGGCCGGCCAGTTCGAGGGCGCTATCCATGGCCCTCCGCAGGGCGGTTCCGGACAGGCCGTAAAGAGCGCCGAACAACGCCAAATTCTCGCGTGCGGAGAGAGGGTCGTGCAGGGCCAGGTCCTGCGGAACCAGGCCCATGCGCCGCTTCACCGGATCGGTTTCGCGGCGAACCAGACCGCCCCCGATGCGCACCTCGCCGGCATCGGGCTTCAGCAATCCGGCGATCATGGAGACCGTCGTGGTTTTACCGGCGCCGTTGGGGCCGAGCAGCCCCAGCATTTCCCCGGGATAGACGGTGAAGGAGACCTCGTGGACGGCGGTGAGGCTGCCGTAGCGTTTTTGTAATCCGGTGACTTCGAGCATGGGTTTACCTAGGAATGGAGGAAGCACCGCAGCCCGGGGGGCCAGCAGCGCGGTCTACGTGACGTTTGAGCAGTAACCGGTAATACGAAAGCCATCTGTAACTGAATTTCCGGGCGGAGCCAGCTCCTTTGCTCCCCGTGCTCCTCTGCTCCCTTCTCCCAAGCGGATACGCACATCGGCGGGGCGCGGTTCGCATTATTGTGCGCATCCGCCGTGGCGGGGAACGATCGTTCGCCAGTACCATAACTCCGCTAGCGGTAGTTCACGCTGGCGATTGCGAACAGTGGTGCTATACTCTTGGCGCGGAGTTAGTCGCATTTATGGACCGGTCTGCGTCCTGCCAAGGTCTCTCCGGACATATTCGTAAACACCCTGGAAGGGGGTGCATTCGTGTTCGACCTCGTCATAGTCCGTATCATTTTTGTGGCGGTACTCACGGTATCCGCATTCGCCCTTCGCCCGTTTGGAACGCAAGCCTGGGAAGCCACAGCCGGCGGTCTGGTTTTTGGACTGTGCATCATCTTTTTTGAGATCCGGTTGGAACAGGTGAGCTTGAAGCGCCTGATCGGCGCCGCAGCCGGCTCCGTGTTGGGGATTATCGGAGCCTTTTTGATGTCGCTGGTGCTGGGCCGCGCGGTACCGGATCAGCGCTTCCTTCCTGTTTGCCTGCTGTTGCTGATGACCTACGTGGGATTGATCGTGGGCGCCAAAAAAGGCGACATGCTCAACCTGGCCGCGCTGGGAGGCATTTTCGGCGGTGAAAAGGGATCGAAGAAGAGCTTCAAAATCCTCGACACCAGCGTGATTATCGATGGCCGCATCGCGGATATCGCGGAGACCGGATTCCTGGACGGCGTGCTGGTGATTCCGCAGTTCGTGCTCCGCGAGCTGCAGCTGGTGGCCGACTCGGCCGATTCGATGAAGCGCAACCGCGGGCGCCGCGGGCTCGACATTCTGCAGCGCATCCAGAAAATGACCAACCTGAACGTGCAGCTTGTGGAGGAAGATTTTCCGCAGGTGCGCGAAGTGGATATGAAGCTGATCGAGCTGGCCAAAATTTACGACTGTAAAGTGGTCACCAACGATTTCAACCTTAATAAGGTTGCGCAGCTTCACGGCGTGGAAGTGCTGAATATCAACGAACTCGCCAATTCACTCAAGCCCATTGTGCTGCCGGGCGAAACGATGCGGGTGTTCATTCTCAAGGAAGGTAAGGAATACAACCAGGGCGTGGCCTATCTGGACGACGGCACGATGGTGGTGGTGGACAACGCGAAGCGGATGATTTCGAAGACCATCGATATTTCCGTGACCAGCGTGTTGCAAACCACCGCGGGCAAGATGATTTTCGGCAAGTACGACGAGCGCATGTATGCAGCGGCGGGTGCCGAGAAGCACGAGAAGCAGGTGCGGCGCGCGGACACGCCGTCCTCCCCCAACGTCGGCGTCGAGAAAACCACGATAGAATCGTAAACGCATGCGAGTTGCGGTCATATTGCCCGCCGCCGGCTTGGGCACCCGAATGGGCCGGGGAGCAGCGGAACGGACCGGCACCAGCCGCAAGCAGTTCATGTTGCTGGAGGGTTCGCCTATTCTGCTACTTACGGTGCGGAAGTTTGCCGCCTCGGATCGGGTCAACGAGATTGTAGTGGCGACCCGGGCCGAGGACATGGATTGGGTTTCGGAAATCCTGACCGGCGAATTCCCAAGGCGCAGGGTGCGTGTGGTGGAAGGCGGCAACAGCCGCCAGCAATCGGTGGAGAACGCGCTCGATTCACTAGGTCCGGAGACGGACCTGGTGGCGGTGCACGATGCGGTGCGGCCGTTCATCGACCTGGAGACGATCCACAAGGTGTTCGACGAAGCGGCGGAAAGCGGCGCCGCGATTGTCGGAGTGCCGGTGGTGGACACCGTGAAGCAGGTGAGCCGCGGCACGGGCAAGGCCAAGATCCGGGCGACACTGCCGCGCGAAAAGCTGGTGCTGGCGCAAACGCCGCAGGTGTTTCGCTATGAACTGCTGAAGCGCGCGTTTGAATCGGCGCGGCACGACGGATTTATCGGCACCGACGAGGCCAGCCTGGTGGAGCGGCTGGACCAGGAGGTCACGGTGGTGATGGGCAGCGACCGCAACATCAAAATCACCAAGCCCGGCGATATGGACCTGGCGCGCATTTTCTTCCAGGAAGACGTCGCGCGGGAAGCCCACGGCTAACCGGATGCCGAGCGAAATCCGAACCGGCCTGGGCTGGGACGTGCATCGTCTGGCCGCCGGACTTCCTTTAATTCTGGGCGGCATCACGGTGCCGAGCGAGATGGGCTTGGAAGGCCATTCCGATGCGGACGTGCTCGCCCACGCTGTCACCGATGCCATTTTGGGCGCGGCGGCGTTGGGCGATATCGGCATGCATTTCCCGGATGCGGAACCGCAGTGGAAGGGGTGCGACAGCCTGGTGTTTCTGCGGCACGCGCAGAAACTGGCGGCGGCCCGGGGGTACCGCGTCGTCAACGTGGATTCGACGGTAATACTGGAGCGGCCGAAGCTTAAGGATTTTCGCGGGGCCATTCGGCAGCGGCTGGCGGAAACATTGGGGCTGGAACTCGACCGGGTGTCGGTGAAGTTCAAGACGGCGGAAAAGGTGGGGCCGGTAGGAGAAGGCCGCTCGGCAGAGGCGCAGGCGGTGGTGACGCTGGAGCGGTGAGGGCGGACTGAACCGCCGACGGCAGATGGCGCCCGTCCGCCCCACGGAGGCTACTGGCTTCCGAGCGGGGACGAATCGCCGACCGTGTTACTGAGCACGACGGAGACGCTGCCTACGACGTTGCTCGCGCCGTTCACGTTGAAGGGAAGCGTCAGAGTGAACTGGCCGCCATACGGCGTGGAACCCGGAGTTGGGAACCATGCGGTGGAGACGCTTCCCAGCGGCACCACCAGGCTGCCGGTCTCGAGACTGCTGCCGGCGGAAGGCTGAAAGGTCACCATTGCTTGCGTGAGCTCGCGCGTGTTGCTCAGGCCCACGAGCTGCACCTGGAGGCCGCCGCTGGTTGGTGTCATGGTCACGCTGCGGATGGAGGGCACGGCGGGCGGGATTTGCACCGAAGAGGTGACATTTCCTGGCAGAGTCACCGATGCATCGCCCGATTGGAGCGAGGCAATGGAGACGGTGATGGCGCCGGCCACGCTTCCGGTCTGCAGGGCGAACTGGGGGGCGGCGAAGGTGGCATGGGTCGCGCCGGCCGGAATCGTGAAGGTGGCGGAGCGGCCTCCGGTGGAGAACTGCACTGCGGGATCGTCGGGCATGTTGGAGGCGGGTGCGAAGGAGAGGTTCAGGACGCCGGTGAGCGCGGAGGGGAACGCCTGGGAGAGCGCCAGATCGAGGAGCGGTTGTTGGGCGGATGCGATGGTGGCGGGCAGGCCGGCGATCTGCAAGCCGGACAGGGCAGGTAGGTCGACCGCCAGCGTTTCCGCGTGCGTTGTGCTCAGGCCGGACGCGTCGGTTGTCTGAACGGTGAACGAGAAGGTACCGCCGGCAGTGGGAGTCCCCGAGATTGTGCCGGAGGCAGCCAGCGAGATTCCGGCCGGCAGTGCACCCTGGGTAACAGTCCATGAGTAAGGCGACTGACCGCCGCCTGCGTTCAACGTGTAGCTATAGGCCGCGCCGGCCGTGCCATCGGGCAGGGACGAAGGGGAAGTGATGGTGAGTCCCTGGCCGACGGTGAGGGTGAATGCCTGCTGGGTGGCGACCGAGTTACTGTCGGTCACGGTCACGGTGAACGTGGAGCTGCCTGCCGACGTGGGAGTGCCACTCAAAATGCCCACAGAGGGATCGAGCGCGAGGCCCGTCGGCAGAGAGCCAGCGCTGACAGACCAGACATAAGGCGCAGTGCCGCCCACCGCCGCCAGCGCCTGCCGGTAAGCCAGGCCCGTCGCTGCCGCGGGGAGCGACGGAGCGGAAGTGATGGTGAGGGCGCCGGCAACAGAGAGCGTGAAGGCCTTCGAGACTTGGTGTGACGCGGAGTCGGCCGCCTGGGCGGTGAAGGTGAAGGTCCCGGCGGCGGTCGGCGTACCGGAGATCTGTCCCGCAGCGTTGAACGTGAGACCGGCCGGCAGTGTTCCCGTAGTGATCGACCACTGGTAGGGCGCGGTGCCCCCCGCCGCGCCGAGCGGCAGTTGGTAGGCGACCCCGACGGTTGCGGACGGAAGCACCGGCGCGGTGGAGATCACCAGTCCGTTGGCGATGGCGATCGAGAATGTGGCGGTGGCTGTGGCCGAGGAGGAATCGACGACTTGGACTCCGATTTGGAACGATCCGGTTTGCGTGGGCGTGCCGGAGATGACGCCGGTGCTGGCGCCGAGTGTTACGCCGTTCGGAAGATTACCGGAGGTGATCGCCCAGCTGTACGGCGCAGCTCCGCCGGTAGCGGTGAGGCCCTGCGTGTAGGCCGCGCCCACGGCGCCGCTGGCAAGAGTCGCGGGTGTGGAAATGGTGAGCGCCGCGCGAATCGTGATGCCGGCCTGACCGATGGCCTTGGCGCCGGAGGAGTCGGACACCTGGACGCCGAAGGCATAGCCTCCAGATGAAGTTGGGGTGCCGCTGATGGAGCCGGAGGAGTTAAGCGTCAAACCCGGCGGCAACTGGCCGGTGACGAGGCTCCAGGTGTACGGGACCACGCCTCCCGTCGCCGCCAGGGTGGCGGTGTAGGGCGCTCCCAGGCTGCCGGTGGGCAGGGTCGCCGAACTCGTAATGGTAATGACCGCTATGACGGTGATGCTGAGCTGCTTGGTGGCGCTCGCGCCGGAGCCGTCCTGGACCTGGATGGTGAAGGTGAAGGCGCCGGGCGACGTCGGCGTTCCAGCGATGGCGCCCGAGTTGAGAGTGAGGCCGGGTGCAAGGGAACCCGCGGAGACGGTCCAGACGTAGCTGCCTGTGCCGCCGGAAGCGGCGAGAGCTTGGGAATAGGCGGCGCCCACGGTGCCATTCGGCAGTGATGCGGTTGAAATGGTGAGCGCCGCGGGGTTCACGGTGATGCCGAGCTGTTTGGTGGCGGTCGTGGCGGAGCTGTCCTTGACCTGGACGGTGAAGGTGGAGTTGCCGGCGGCGGTGGGTGTGCCGGCGATCGTGCCGGAGCTGAGGGCGAGGCCGGCAGGCAGCGAACCGGAAGCGACCGACCAGGTATTGCTGCCCGTGCCGCCGGAAGCGCTGAGGGCTTGGGAGTAGGCGGCGCCGACGGTGCCATTCGGCAGGGATGCGGTTGTGATGGTGAGCGCCGCGGGGTTTACGGTGATGCTGAGCTGCTTGGTGGCGGTTGCGCCGGAGCTGTCTTGGACTTGTACGGTGAACGTGGAATTGCCGGCGGCGGTGGGTGTGCCGGCGATGGTGCCGGAGCTCAGGGCGAGGCCGGCGGGCAGCGAACCGGACGCGATCGACCATGTGTTGCTGCCCGTGCCGCCGGAAGCGGCGAGGGCTTGGGAGTAGGCGGCGCCCACGGTACCATTCGGCAGGGATGCGCTTGTGATCGTGAGCGCCGCGGGGTTCACGGTGATGCCGAGCTGTTTGGTGGCGGTCGTGGCGGAGCTGTCC
>Ga0126381_100000621_pt1 | contig 39083 bp, 55 predicted proteins | sample PanSoiMetPlot_28_FD_96465 | JGI IMG/M metagenome (GOLD analysis project Ga0126381, IMG submission 96465) | Tropical forest soil microbial communities from Panama - MetaG Plot_28 | ecosystem: Environmental > Terrestrial > Soil > Tropical forest > Bulk soil | place: Panama | collected 2016-02-17 | reverse complement strand
TGCAGATGTGGGAATGACAGCCCCGGCTTTTAATATCTGTACTCCTCCCGGTTGTACTCCTCCTCCCGCACCTACAGCACTTGGTTCTGTAGGTAGAGTAACTGGTTCTGTACCATTAGCATCAATACATCTTGGAGACTTTAGTCCTACGGTAGCAGCAAATGGTCAAGTCCCGGTATGGAATGCAACGACTCATAGATATGAACCGGGTACTGTTACTGGCGGTAGTGGCAATGTGACGCTAAACTCTGTGCTTGCTGCCACAGCCTCAGCGACAGCAAGTCACGGAGCAAATCAAATAAAGTGGATGTGGGCACCAGCAGGTTTTTCCGGCAGTTACGGTCCAGCAGGACTTGCTATTGCAGAAAGCGCCCCTAACCCGTCGGTTTCTGGTCGGGTATTAGTAAGCATGGCTAATTATCCTGATGGTCTTACGGATACATTATCGATTGGTGCAGGTAATAGCGATTATATATTCGGACACGATGGATTACTTACTGCTAGTTATGGTGGAGCTTTCTACGGACCCATGCGATTGGGCACAAATAATCCCAGTGGAAATCCGTCGCCAATTATAAATGCACCTTCTCTGGCAACTAATGCTCAAGGCTATATCATTGCCGGTACTGCCGGTGGTGGTAATGGAACTGTTACCAACGTTAGTTTTAGTGTCACAGATGCGAATTCTGATCTTTTTATTGCTAATAGCGTAACAAATCCTACTACGACTCCAGCGTTAGGTATAACTCGTGTTAGTAAAACAGGTGACTTAGTTTTTGCTCATGCTGGAGCAGGAACTAGTCTTCCAACCTTTATGAGTGTGCCATCCTGTAGTGGTACGGGTCAAGCACTGAACTGGATTGCTGGAACTGGCTTTACCTGTCGTTCGGGTTTAGGTGGCAGTGTTTTGTGGTCCCAACTCGGCAATCCGACCGCCAGTTTGTATTTGAATATGGGACAGACTGTGACTGAGTATGGGTTTGATACTTCAAATGGCGATATTAGTGCTAGCGGTTATGCTATGCGGATAGTGGATTTTGCTCCTACCTTTGTTGCTTCCCCAGTTGACCTATTGAATATAGTGTCAAGCAGCGAGAACGTTTCGCCATTAAAGGTCGAAGCACTAGGTTCTCCTACAGAAGGAGGCTTCCACGTCGAAGGTAATACCGGCAATATAGTCATGGCACAGCAATCTGGCAGCAAACTGGTTGGTCCAGTGCAACTAATGAACAACGATAATACGGCTCCAATTGCTAACGTAGGTTCATTAGGAACTGATGCCAATGGCAACATTGTTCCTGGCGGAACATCTGTAGCTTTTGACCATGTGTTTGCTGGTATACCTGCAGCAACTAGTGCAGGTAATTTAGCAATTCCATCTAGTAGCGCATGTACAGCATATACTGGTCAAATATGTACTATCTATACTCCAACTCAAACAGGTACTTATGCACTACAGTTCAAAATGTGGGTTACAGATAGTGGAAGTCCTGCTTGTACTGCTGGAACCGTAAACTTCGGTATAAATTTCTGGGATGCGGATACAAACTTTAGTTCAGGTAACATGCCACAAATGGCTCGTACAGCTAATGGTACTCTTACTCAAGCTATACTAGTAACTGGTGCTGCAGGTACTAATCCCTCAGTATACTATGGTCTTCCATTTACAGTAAGGCAACTGGGAGGTCAGCCTATTCGTTTTTATATTAATCAAACTCTTCCTGTAACTGGTTGTATATCTCCTACACCAACTATAAGTGTACGAGTAACTTTACTTGGGCCACTAGGATACTAGATTGAGATGCTTAGTTTTAATATTGTTGATTTCTATATGTGCTTTAGCGCAGCAACCGACTCTTCCCACAGGAACGTTACCAGCAGGAGTTCCCTCGGACATGCTCACGGCAGGAGAGATGGCTCTTTTACAAAGTGCAACTAATAGTACGCAGGGCTGTATACCCAGTACACACGTACATTGTGTAGGCAATGCTGGTGCTGGAGCAACTGCTGTTGATAATGGAGCACGTTTCTTATACAACAATACCGCCTGTGTACAGCCGTTTACTATGGCCGCTTGTACTCCAACGACAGGTAGTATAACAGTAAGCGCGTGGAATGATGCAGCAGCGAATATAACAAATGGTACTTCTCCAGATGGCGAAGTTGTGGTTCTTGACTCAAAAGCACAGGCTCCAGCAGGATATGAGGGTCAAGGAAGCTTTGTTCTGCCCTTTAATGACCACAATAGCTGTGCTGGAGACTGGGGTTATGGTCCGGGTGTGGGTTCTTGTACGTGGATGATACCCCAGGTGGTACAATTTAACCCCGCAAATCCAAAACGTATCTTTATTGTTACCTCACACCTATATGCCTTTCTTGCCCTCGGACAACAAAACCTTACCATTCCTAATGATACACACTATGTACGTCCCGGTCAAGGTTATACTCCCGCTGGATATGTTCCCAACACAAACCCTAATGATTTTGCTCTGTTAACCTATACGCGTAATCTTAGTCAGTCATTAATAGGTCTGAGTTCTGGTAATAGCTATATTGTATTTTGGGGCATTGAATGGTTCTCTGCGACCACTTCTGGTGCTGCTGGTGCTCCCGTTAATGGAGATGGTTCTAAAGCTTGGTTGGGTGTTCAACAGGCACAACTACTAAAGATGGTCGGTGAAGGAGCGACTGGAGCTAGACCCTTTAAAATTACCAACGGTACGGAAGTTGCTATGTTTGGTCCAGCTATAACGCTGGTTCCTGATGCAGAACCCTTTGTTCTAGCTTGTCGTTTTGATACTCCAGACACTGGTGCTAAATGTCCAGAGACGTTACTAGACCCCGGTACTACACCTACGGTATACAATAGTTCCCCTATTAGGAGAATGTATTTAACTCTTAATTCTGGTGCCAAGTTAGCTACTGATGGTACTCGAGTTGCTAATCTAACTTTTACATGGAATGGAAAGAATGTTCTACCTCAGTTCGACTCTACACACTTTCCTATTATTATTTTGCCCACATCTTGCGGTATTGGATCACAGCCCGCTACGACAGTTCCCCCAGCAATGTGCATCTCCGATTCTTCACACGCATATGTAGATATACGTCCTTTTCAACCGTATTCACAAGCTACCTGTGCAGCAGGTAATGGTTGTTATAACGGAGGTATTTATTCTCTCTATGTCGAATCCTCACCAGCAGTAGGACAAATCTGTAATCTAGCTTATCCACCTGAAAACTTTCTTGCTGGTGGTAGCTGGAGTGCTTGTACATATCATGCCCATTATAATGAAGCAGTCCGAGTAGCCTATGACCATTCTATGACAGAACAATTTTCTATAACATGCACCGGCTCTGGTGCAACCTTGTGTCTTACAGGCTCCAAGGGAATTCTTATTCCTATGACTTTAAAACCTTTCCCTATAACAATCACTGGCACACCAGGTGCTACGGATTGGCGCAATGTAAAAGGAACTGGAACATTGGCTGTCGCTATGACTGCTGCTGTTACGAATACAACGGTATCTTTGACTGCTATTTCTACCGCAGAAAATGGGGATACTCTTGTAATTGGTACGGAATTAATGGTTGTGACGGATGCAAGTGATCCACAGAATTTGATCGTTGTTCGTGGTTCCAGAGGTACAACAATAGCAACCCATGGAATAAACTCTGCTGTTACTATCGGCAGGATCTTGCAATTTCTAATCCAATTTAGTAATCAGAGCATGATGTCTGGAGCACCGATTCTAACAGGAGCTAGTGGGGCTACTCAAGTTATAACTGGCATGAATGGTCAATCAAGTACGTTTGCAACACGAGAAACTCGTCTTAGTCCATCTGTTGCTGATGATTTCCAGGGTTTAACACAAAACGCAGTTCCACCGTTTCAGGTGTCTGTCCTTTACAAAGGCGTGGGAATGTCTACAGCTTTAACCTATGGAATAGAGTACTGTTGGTCCCCGCAAGAAACTTTGATGGTATCACGGGGCAAATCTTATAACATGTCCTGTTATGGAGTGGGCACTCATTGGCTTAGTTCTGGCCTTTTACACAACTGTACAACTGAGCCTTGCACCGATCCTAATATCTCTCTCGGTGGTCAAATTGACATGCAGAGTATTAATATCGTCTCCGATACCCAAATAGACCTGACATTCTTTGTGTGCGATGGTACAGTACATTTAGGTTGTGTCCCAGGTGTGAAGATGGATGCTGGTGCCGATCACGTAATGATTATCCACAATTGGTTTCATGGTGACTACGGCGAAATGATAAAGGCAACCGATGGTCTAAACTCTACTCCGTGTGCTCCGGCGCAGGGTGATGTAATTGATACCTGTTTCGAGCGCAATGGTCGTGCGCTTCAATCTGCTGTACACATGGGAGCCTCGGACACCGTAATCGAATCGTCCTACTTTAACGATGTATTCAATTATGTTACCTTTGATACTTATTCTTTAACCGCCTTTAGTGGTGGTAGTCGTCAACTTATAAAGAACAATGCCATCCTTGCTGGTACAGAAAATTTTATTACCGGAGGTACAGGAAATAACATCGGTCTTGGACCCGCTCCGACTAGCAACATAGAATTTGTACACAATTACTTCTACAAGCCTCCTATATCCAAGGCATATGGAATTGGTGTAGTCCGTCCTACAATTATCACCCCTCCTATTACAATATGTATTGGTAACGATCCAACCTGCAATAATGGTGCTGGAGTAGCGAATACAGCTTATGTCACGAATACCCTTAACAACTCTATTAAAGCTGGCAACCTGAGCATTATGTTTACTGGCGTTACCGATCCTAACTGGACGTTTCTTAACGATGTCGCATATAATATAACAGGATCTACCCTTACATCACAAAGCTTCAGTTTTCCGATTACACATGCCAATATTCCTTTGTCCGTACTTAACGCAGGAAGGATCTCTAATCCTACTAATGCTGCGGCGAACCTGATTCTACCAGACAATAACATCTCCTGTGTGCGGATGGAAGGTAAAGATAACTGGGAACTTAAGATGGGCCATACGATGTATGTGCATGGCAATATCATGGATGGCGCTTTTAACGGAGCCTTACAACAGTATGCTACATTTATACTTACGCCACGTGGTCTTGGTGCTACAGGCGCAGCATACTCCGAAGATGATATTGTAATTACCAACAATCTAACGATTAACCAGTCAAGTGGTATCCGTGCCGCTAGCGATGATAATAACTGTCAGATAACAGGAACCGGCGCCGGTTACTCTGGGTGTGTTGGTGGAGCTATGGGGGTTGGTACTACTAAACGAGTTATCTTCTTTAATAATTTGTTTCTTCCTAATATGGACAATCGTAGTCCACCATATCCTCCTGTCCAAGTACAGCCATGGCCGTTAATTTTCTATCCGCGAATAGGAGACTGGCTCTGGCAACACAACACGGCGCAACTAGCTTCCGGTCTTGTTGGGAGTCCACCGAATGGTATTTACTGGGGTGGGGCTGGAACCTGTATTGCCAGTCAGCAAGGAGCGAATCCTGCGACTAATTTCTGGATTATTGATAATGTATTTGGTGGGACACTTCAGGCTATTGGTGGAGGTGGTTGCGCTATAGCTATATGGAGTCCTGGTGGAACTGGTGTTAACTCTACGGCTAAGCGTATTAATGGTAATATCTTTGGTGGAGCTACCAGTACCACTATGAATGGGTCGGGACCGAATAACAGTGTAGGTATCATTCCTACTCTGGCAGGGGGAACTATTCCCATGACTTATCAGGTAGGTTCATCGACATTTCCCGATCTTACATTAACTGGGCCATCTTCTCTAGCAGCATGGATTGGGCCAAATGCTATTAATACTTTAGATCGTCAAACTGCTGGCGTTAACATGCATGAACTTCTTAACGATGTTGGTAATACTTTCACTGGACAATGGACACGTGCTGGTGTTTACATGTTATCCGGTACTATTACCGGACCTATTACTGCTAATGTAACGCTAACTTTATCTGGTCCTACTACAGCAACGACAACATCGCTTACAAATGGAACGTTTACATTTTACGGGCTTGCTCCAGGTTCATATACAGTAACGCCATCTTTTCCACTATATACATTTAGTCCCGCCAGTGTTCCAGCTACAATCAGTACTGCTGATGTTACAGTCCCAGCTTTTACTTCTGTTGGAGCTACGCTATATACATTATTAGGTACAGTAAGTAATGCTAGCAATGTAACTATAACTGCTGTTGGTCCAATTACAAGGTCAACAGTTACAGGGGCAGGTGGAACATATAGTTTGCAGCTAATGAATGGTTCTTATACTGTTACACCATCTCTAATAGGATACAGTTTTAGTCCAGCTAGTGCTAGCATTACAGTTAACAATGCCAATCCTCCAGCACAAAACTTTACAGGTACTGTTGTGCCCACTTATACTATTTCGGGAACTGTTAGCGGTATAGGTACTAGTGCTGCGATCATGACTTTAACAGGACCAGCGATAGCAACGCAGACACAGAATACAGGAACAGGTGGTACTTATAGCTTTACTGTAATAGCTGGAAGCTATACACTAACGCCAACACTAGCAAACTATACATTCTCTCCTGCAAACGCCAGTATTACCGTCATTAATACCAATATATTACAGAATTTTGCTGGTTCATCTGGTGGTGGCGGAACAGGGGCGTTTCCTATTACTTGTAACGTCAGTAATGGTGTTGCTCCGCCAGGAGTCTTATTTACTATCTCAGGTGATTACAACTCAACTTGTATAGCAACACAAGTTGGTACTAATATCCAATGTCGTTTCAATGTAAATGCTGGTAATTATATAATTACTCCGAGTCTAGCAGGATATACATTTACTCCAGCTTCACGAAATATCACTGTCACTACAAGCACTCCGCCATGGCAACAATTCACAGCCGCATTCGGTCATAATGTATCCGGTACAATACAAGGTATTGCTCCTGCTGGTGTCCAGATGCAACTACAAGTATCAGGTGATATTACCGTGCAGACAGCAATCACGGATATTAATGGTAATTACTTATTTTCAAATGTAGCTGATGGTGGTTATATTATTATTCCGCTACTAAGTGGCTATACATTTTTGCCAGACAGTAGTACCCTATTAGTATCTGGAACAGATGTAGTTGGCCAGAACTTTACGGAGATACTTGCCGGTGTAGCCCAGTGGAACATTGGCAGTATTGGTCCCGCAGCTTCTGGAGCTATCGCACCTCTGGGTGCAGGCACTAAAAAGAAAAAGGAGAAGAAACCATAATGCCTGATATTTACAATAACATCGCTACAGCTGTAGTAGGAAATAATCTGATATGCAATGGAATTGCTAATCCTGGCGGTTTGTGTTTTGGCGGATCGGTAACAGGTATATCAAATAGTTTTATAACTGGAGCTGGTCCCGCAGGACTAGTACTAACAAGTGTCGGTCTTCTTTTAACAGGCGTTTCTAAAACTACAGGTGGTGTAGTAATTGTTTCTTTACTTGGTACTACAACAGGAACGACTTATAACAACCCTACCGATCCTGGTACTCCTGGTCCAGTACCTGGAGCATTGATTGTACAATTAGGTATTATCTATGATATGTCTATTCTAACTACCAATTCCCCATTCTATCTTATCGCGGCACAGCGACTTGTCGCTAGTACTCGTTATTGGATTAGTTTGACAGATGGTAGTCAGCCGGGGACTGGTATTGTATCCAATGTTGGATGGGCGTATTCTCTTTATGTTCCCACAGATTTAGGAACCACAGGAGAATACTTTTCTGATCTCTCCAGCTATAATAGTCCTACAGATCCAGGCGCCTATTTGAACGGCTGGAACGGTACTGTCAGTGTTGATTCTGGTCCATTTCAGATGCAGATTACAACAGTATAAGGAGAAAAATAATGATTCCAGAAATAATCAAGTCCTCTCTTGGCTGGGGTATCTTAGCTGCTGTGGTTATGTTTGGATATGGAATAATGAAAGGCGATGTAACTGAACACAATAGCTTTGGTTTCCTAGCTGTTCTAGAAATACTAACAATACTTACCACTGCATGGTGTATGGTATATTTAAGGGGGAAAAATAATGAAACTAAATAGACGGCAATTTACCTTTGGGGCGCTAACTTCTATGTTATTTATAGGCTGGAGTTGTAGTAAAACTACAGATCTTCTAGGATCGTTGCAAGATATTCTGAAGAGAGTAGAAGCAACTCTGACTAGTCTTGGTCTTATGACTGGCCTAGCAGCAGATTTAATAGCAGAAGTTGCAGCTTATCTCAGTAGCGTGGCTCAATTCGTAGATAACGTGGCAAAACTGCTAGAAGATGAAGCCTTATCTATCGCAGATAAGACAAAACAAATACTAGAATGGGCATCTGGACTTAATGTTCCACATGTTAGTAACCAAGCTATTCAATCTCTACTAATGCAAATAGCCGCAACAGTAGATAAGTTTCTTTCTTTCTGGAAAGGTACTACACCACCAGAAATAAAGTATACTCCTGATGTACATAGATACCTATCAAGTATTGAGAGTCAAGCTATGGCAGATAAACATAAAGTAGAAGAGTGGGAAAAGGCTCCCAAGAAGTAGGGAGCCTTTATTTCATTTCTTCTTTTTAGATTTCCTGGCTTCGGAGAGAGCTATCGCAATATTCTGCTTGTGACTCCTTCCTTTTCCAGCATGTTCTAGCTCTCTAATATTCTCAGAGATTACCTTCTTCGAACTTCCCTTTTTTAGCGGCATACTACTTCCTCTTTCTCTCACGCAGTCTTTCCTTAGCTATGGCCTTTGCCTGTCGAATGGCTGTACCCTTACCACTCTTCTCTTCTGTTTTCTCAAATGCTTTCACCTTCTTAGACATACTGCCTCCTAGAATTTTGTATTCTTGTCCTGAAGGACGCCAGTAGGATATTTTTCTCTTAACTTCGAGATATTCATTTGCATTATATGTTCCAGATTCAGATTCATCATCTGCCCAGCAACCGATACAAACCATTGAATATCTCCTAACCGTTCAAGATACTTCTCCCTGAACTTATAATCTAAGATTTCTCCTGATTCTGTGTGCCCTTTTATTAAATCCGCTAGTTCTCCACTCTTATTAACAAGCGATAATACAATTACAGCTAGCTGTAAGTTATTAAATGTTAGATTATCTGTAGAAGCCTTATAGAATGGCCTTGCTGTAGACCATGCCAGAGATTGGTACTCGTTAGCTGTCATTGGTTTATTATCTCCTCCGTTAACACATCATCTGCCTTTAACCTTGCATGGTGACACACAAAGTGAACATAGCTTAAACTATCATTCTCTGTTGGCGGCGCCCATTTGTAAATGGCTTGTTTTATTGTCAAGCCTTTATAATGTTTAAGCAGTAACTGCCTCATAGCTTCCCACCCTGCCTCCATAGTCTCAAAGCGTGCAAAGCGTGGAGTCTTATGTTCTTCTAACGTACCACCATGTGCTTCTGCGAACTTTCCCCATACTATATTCCCTGGGTTATTATTTCGCATATTCCTATGATGTGGCATGTTCCCTTCTTTACGTGCGATAGCTTGACGGAATGTCACTGTGCGAAGTCTCCATATCTTGCCCTGCCACGAAGCTTAAGCAATACTTCATGTGCATGCATTACTCTAACAAGTTCTTTTTGTTTAAGCCTTATATCACTTCCAGCAAAATGTCCATATAATACCCGATCCCCCATCTTCATCGGGTATGCCCACCTTTGCCCTGTGACGTTGTTAATAATTCTGCAATCTGGATACACATCGGGGCCAATAGAGACAATAGTACCTGAAGCCGGCTTTTGTTGAGATATTTGAGGTGCGATAATAAGACTTCCTCTTCCTCCACATCTATCACATATCTTTTTCCCTGGCATACATCCGAAAGAATCAAGGAGATTTTTTGGGCAACACATTCTGCATGGAACTTCCTGATCTGTGGCATTGTTTTCTTTCCCTGTACCGTTGCAAAAGTCACAATCTTCCCCAAGGTAACACTCTCCTTCGCACTTAGAACATTCCCATCCAGTTTTAAACTTGTCTTCTAGAACAAGTATTTGATCTCCAATACAAGACAGGCCGATCTCTTCTATACCAGCCTTTACCTTATATACCTCATCTTCCCATATTACCTCAAAAGAGTTCATACATATCCACCTTTCCACTGGGCCTTTTCTTTATCTTCTCTGCCATCTCTAGTACAAAAAGTATCTGCAAGAATTGGTCGTATGTCATATGTTGTGACATATGTGCAAAGATAGCCTTACTAGTACAGCTTTGCTTTGCAGCAATATATTTTAACACCCTGTCTTGTTGTGCAGCCAGAGGAGATTCCCCAAGGGATCTAAAAGTTGTATCTACTCTATTACGTATATCCTGTACTAACTTAATAGCATTGTACAAATGTCTTTCAAGTACTATCTTATTGTTATTCTCAGATATACTTAATATCATAGCAGTCTTAAATATATGTGACTTCATTCTAGACTTGAATCCTGATAGAACTTCAGACTCAAACATATCAGGCTTCATGCTCTGATACTGCGCTTCCCACATTGTCCTTGCCTTTGCATCAAAGTGTACCTCTCCGCTAAGCAAAGATATTTCCTTCAAATCATTTACCAAGTCTGTTTCTAACTTCGCCATATTCCCATTAGTAGCAGGCCAAGCTATAGTCTTTGATCGTTCTGTAGCATACACAAAAATACAACGACTAGTAAACCCACCAGTAATTGCAGACATAGCATCTTTATTGAGCTTCCGAATATAGTCAGGGACGCACCCTGCAATAAGAGAAATACAAATATTTGTAGCATTAATACTACCCTTGTTCTTAGTGGCATAAGAGAATTCGTTTCTATCCCACATCTCACACATAAGTGGAAGCATCCACTCACTTGTCTGTAGAAATATTGGTAATTCTGTACTAACTATAGTCGCAGAATTATCCATAATAGGTTTAACTATTCCACTTGGAGACTTGTATATCGTACTAAATCCTTTCCCAATCTGCTCCACTACTTTCTCTGCCGTAGTTCTATCCGCAATATAATTCACCGTCTGTGCTCTACGAGCTAAATCAATAGCTGGATTTATAGCAGTACCCTTCCCAACTCCAGGTGGACCTACTAAAATTACATATTGATTTGGATATATCTTAAAGAACCCATTTGTATACTTCTCTGGAAGCCATACATTCTTCTTCAAGGAACTTCCTATTATTCCAATAGCCATCCATGTATTATACTCCGTTGGTGATTCCGTCTGGTCCACGTACTGTTCGTATGCCTGTATCCAGGGTTTCTTCAGTACCCTCATTGCTTCCCCTTGTATCATTTAACTTTTCAAATGCAAGTCTAACACCTTCTTCCGTAAACTCTTCTATCTTCACCGTATCCCCCAGACTAAATCCTAATTCACCTTCGATTGGAATGTTGATTGTAATTCCATTATGGAAGATAATGTTTCTATCAAATGCTCTGCGGGTTCTCTCATAAGTGCTAAGAACTGTTCCCAAGTCATTGTAAACTTCTTGTGTGATGGAGTCATGACATTCGTTAACAACATCGTTACACTCTCGTTCAAGTTGAAAGACAGCGAAGCCTGTATTATCCCCGACTGTGGATTGTGGAATATATGAATAACCCTCATTAAAAATATTGTAATTTGGGCTATTACTGCGAAGTCCAGTAAAGTGGCACTCACGTCCAAACGGAGTTCGCAGTAATTGTCTGTCAAGTATTTCATTACGAATGTATTCATGGAATATCCTCTCTACACTTGGGTCATATTTGTCTACCTGATCTAACAGCCACTGACATCTTTCAGGTGGCAATGCAAAGCCTTCCTTAGCTAACTGATCCGCCATAGTAATACCACGCAGACCGTAATTAAAAGCATGTCTCGACTTCTTACCAAGATATCGTTCAAGACTATGCTTCCACGCATCCCTACTACGAGAAGCAACAGGTATGCCAAAAATGAAAGATGCCAAATTAGTATGGCGATCGACTTGATTACGTAACTCGTCCAATGCATTATGATTCTCCGCTAGCGCAGATGTAGGCCAGTCCTCTGCACTTACCTGATCTACTATAAAAAATATTTTCCCTGGCCTACTGATAACTCCTTCGAGAAAACGTCCTCCGAACTTGTAACATAAACTATTCGGGGAATAATGTTTAGGAAAAGTTTGCGCGTTACCGCCAACTCCGAAAGTATGCTTTTTACAGGAGCGTCTTCCTGTAATAGTTCCTGCGGTATTAAAACAAGAGTAGAATACACCTTCGATCCGTTTGGAATCAACATAACGTGTCCGCAATGTGTTGAGTTCACGTATCTCAAGAATAATCTGAATAGGCCGCGCACTAGTTTCGGCGAAAATCTTTCGTAATACCAGTTCCTCCACACTTTCCTTATATTCAACATCATACGTCTCCTTATTCTTCTTCCTCACCTTCGGTACCTCGAACCCAAGAGACTTAAGTTTACCAAGCAATTGAACAGGAGAACCAAGATTGAGATTATCGTTACCCTTAGGTTTATTTGTAATGCCAAGATATACGCTAGTACCCCAGGTACTACTGAGTTCAGCCAATAAAGAATCAACCATCTTTTTGATAGCATATGATAGGTCGGTCATTATCCTTTCATCAAAAAGAATTCCTCTGTTATCTATTTTATGATACGCCACTGCAAGATCACGAAGATAAGTGCTAGTTATTTTATCCATGTTTATAGACGAAGTGACGTTTTAATTAGCATCCCATAAATAATCGTGCAGTTCCTTCAATGCCACCAAGAAGACCAAGGCCCACGGCTCCGGCCATTATTCCCCAGCCTAATGGACCAGTCAAGAAAAAGGCAACTCCTACGCCCACTGCACTGAGAGACATAAACAAATCTGTTTGTTGTGGTGAGAAGTCATTCCAATTCCCACATCCCCCATAAGCTGGAATAGAGGTTATGTAAACAACATAGATCAGATAGCAAGCAAACCATAATCTAGTCCACTTGCTCCCGTGTACCTTCTCTAGAAACTTCATGGTTTCCTCCTAAATTAAATATGGTCTATCCTGAAATTCCTCTTCCTGTCCAAGATAGCATTCAAATGTAACAGTAGTATCCAAACAATTATAATGCATCAATGCCTTTTTATTCTTCGGACTCCATCCTTTTCCCTCATCCTTATAATACGGTTGCCTCGTATAATGCTTAGTGAGGAACTGTAACTTATGTGGCAAACTAGGCCATAATATACTGTGCCTAAGCATGGTATCTTGGCACTTTTCAAGACAAAGACGGAACCCAAGTGCTTTGAGAAAATGTGCATCGAATGTAAAATAATTCTGTCCAATTTGACCGACAGAGGATAGTAAAGTATCAAGCAATCTAAAAAGCACAATCGTCTCTTCTTCTGTATAATCCCATAAACAAAATGAAATTCCTTGCTTTGGGGAAGATGAAATGGAAAGTGTATAGGGATATCCGGGATGTTTTCCATGCAATTTACTACCTCGGGTCGGTCTTATAGTTTCTATATCAACTGATAAAAGTGGGTACTGGAAACAATCATATAGATACTCACGTAATTTAGTAAAGCTGGGTTCTATAATCAACTCTCGTTCTGGTAAAGGTTGGAGTCTCTGATTCTGGTGAAAGAAACTGAGTTCCTCCCGTATATGTCGCAGGTCAATGTTAACGTATATGAATCTGTATTCCCAATTAGCCACCACTCTGTCCGGTTGAAGTTGGGGAATGCAGTAGTGTTCGTAAGAGATATCGGGAGATTGTAATAAACTTCCCGCCCACTTTTCAAGGCTACTTTTGTCTGTATTAGCATGTTTCTTTTTCCTCCTCGTCTCTGGACAAAACAATGCAGTTACCTTTTCACCCATTGTACATATAATAGGTGGCTTGTACATGTTAATCGTTTGTACAAGTGCTTTGTAATCTACATCTGTACTATAACCCCCAGTGTAGTTATCGTATATAGCACAAATAAAGGGATCTTCAGATATATTGGCATCTCTCCAAGCGCGCTCAAATACATACCCAAGACCAGAGCTATAAATACCGCCATTCTCATAATCTTTTGGGTAAGGCTCATCTATCACCACCCATACGGGAGATTTTGGACTTCCCTTTGGTGAAATCGTCATAAAAATTTTTCCAGAATTTTTGTGTTTTCGAAATAGGTTTTAAGCTTACTATTGTAAGTTTCTACCCAGTCTAAATATGATTGTTTAGTATATGTTGCTGGAGGAAAACAGTAGTACTCTCTTTCAAAAAGATATACATATGCATTACAACGATCACATAAAAATCCACGGATTTCTTTTGAACCATGATCGTGATCTATTACTAATCGTTTTGTAGGTGAATTAGACGCAGTAATGCCACAGATGGCACATATAGCACCATCTGTGGCAGTTTTTCTAAACTTACTACGTTCTTCCCATCTCACATTACTCAGTCTTCCTAATTAAATTCGTCCTATGCACCAACTTAGGAAACTGGCTTGCACAATTTGGAATAGCACAAATAAAATTCCGAATATCATTCTTCGGATTATTGTTGTACTCTCCAGGTACTATATACGCTTGCAACTTCCGTCCGATAATCGGACCTTTATACTGACACTTCTCAATATCATCCTGCTCCTCTGGATACCAAATACCGGGAAGATTTACATAATTTTCCCCATTTATCGTCTTAGTTTCCATTGGAAGACCACAAGCATGACTGAAATCTACCAGTGCGGCTTCGAACTTAGTAGATGCCGGCCACCAGATTTCAATCGGTCTTCCATTTTCCTGCACCGGAACAGGACTCCCGTCTGCTTTACTTAATACCTCTAAAATAGGCCAGAAGTTTATACTCGAATGTTCCTTCTCCCCATCCTTCGGTTTTCCCCACTTCTGCTGAAATCGTACAACCCTCAAGTTATACAATCCCTCATCCAACACTTTTCTTGTCTGATAAATCTTCTCTTCCTTAAACATTATCTTAGCCATTTTGTCTTTTCCTCTCTTCACTCTTGTTAACCATTTTCGTAATATCTGCTTCTTCTGTTTCCTCCACATCAAGACAAGTTGCACCATCAAAAATGTAACTTGACTTAGTATGGACTACATACTTACCATCTCCAGTTGGCACGCATCTCCAGTACTCATTAAACAAAGGTAAAAATACAGCAGCGCGCGGTGGATGTACAGATTTCTTTCCAGTAAATTTCTTATCTTCACTGGTAGAATCCGCTGTTTCTTCATCTCTCTCATGGAAAATTGCTATAACATCAGAACCCATTTCTATTCCCCTGGCAATTAAATTACCCACCATATCCAATTCCGCCTTCGGATACCAGTTTGCCGGAGCTAGATAAATATTACTTCCAGCCTTCAACTTCTTCACCTGCGTAAGTCCATCTACCAAACACTTACGCATAGCCCTATCCATGAGAATATCTATATCATCATAAATAAACGTCCCTGGTATAGGATCTCCTTTTGCATGATGATATTCGAACATATTAGTATCCTGCTCAATCATATCCCATGCCGTACTTTTAGATGGATTTACTGAATCATAATAAGTCTTACCAAACACATCTGGCATTCCTTCCAGACTATCAAGACGCCCGGCAGGATCATAAAAGAACTTTGGTCCTCTTGGTGCTGTTGCTGCTAAATGACTTTTTCCACTCTTAGGCGGCCCTTGTATTGCTATTTTTCGTGGCCCATGTATAGAGCGTCTATACGTTTCAATACTTCCATCTGGCATAAATACCTTTAACTTAGTCTCTACCGTTTCCATTTCTCTCTGGACTCCATCCTTCCTTTATCTGATAAAACGTGTTAATAATTCCTTCCCTTTCCACTAGTGGCTCTTTATGAAGTTTTAGGTATGGACAAGGATTGTTATAAAACCACATGTTACACAAATCCGTATTCCATGTTAATACTTCCTCGTTTATTAAAGCGTTGTAGATGTCTCTAAAAGTCTTTTCTTGTCTATTTTTCCATGTTGCCATTTCTTGATGAGTATATAAGATGGTGCTCGTTTTAAATCTATCTGAACCGTCAGAAGGTTTTCTGATTGAAACGTGACGTATGAGTGCTGAATTACAGGATCTTCCTCTAGCTTTAAATTCTTCTGGTAAGAGGCAATTACCTGTATATACGTACCCTTGAATGCCTTCATGTGGTTTATAATCCTCCTGTTCAAATCCATCAAAATACTGCGTTGTCTTGAAATCTAGTGGTGAAATATTTGTAGTATCATCAAGAAGTAGGTCAATTCTACCAACAAGATAGCCCCTAAAATTATAATTATCTCTTGGTAAACATATAGGAATTCTCTTATCTCGTCCAAATGATAGCTCCCATCCAATAAACCTATATCTCTCTTGTCTCCAGTACTTCTTATAATACTCCATGAAAAGATTAGTTGCACCTATACGTCCACCAAGTACTTGTGCAGTCTTACCAATATTCGTCTTAAACTCCTTCTCCATAAAATAATTAAGATCATACTTATCCCAATAATCATTTACTATCTGTAGAAAGGTAATTAAGTCCTGTTTATACCTCTGCTCTGTTCCGTTTATATTCGTTATGAATATCCCTTCCCAATCTTCACGTTGTGCTTGATAGAAGAACTCCATCATCTTGTGAAAATATGCCCCAAACTCGAAACTCCACTTCCGTCCTCTCTGGACAAGAGTTTTACCAGGATGACTTGTTATCCATTCTCCCCAGTACCCCTGACACTTTCTAAAAGAGGATAGAGTCATGTTATCCAAGTACAACTCCATGACTCCATCCTCCCCGAGAGTACAGAAGTGCGGATATATTGCTGCCGCATCTTCTTTTGTCATTTAAAGTCCCTTTTTCTTCCTAGTATGTCCTACATGATACATCCCACAAGTATAACATGGATATGCCGTAAAACTTTCCTTCGGCTTTCTCGTATTCATGCTCTTCTCAGCTCTCTTTGCCCTTTCCATCGTAGGATATGCTCTTTTTTTATAACACTCCGTCCTAACACTCATTGTACCTTTTCCTGTCCTTTTATGAGATCAAAAAACTGTTCCATACTCAGACCCATCTTTATTGCTTGTTCAAACATCGTCTTCATTTTCTTCTGATCTGGATTAAGGCCACTTGCCTTATGTCTTACCGACTTACTTACCGTAGCCCTATGTCCATCTATATTATGTACCTCATGTGTCTTCTTTACACTTCTTGCAGTTAGTTCACTCTGGAGTAAAGATACAATTGCCTTATGATATTCCAACCTCGGTTTTAATTGTTCAGTTGAAAGCTTACAAATCTCCTCACATGCAAACATCCAGTCTATACCTCGAAACTGGATAAGTTTACTTGTACTTCGTGTAAGTGTTAATTCCTCAGACCACAAGTCGTAGTCTCTGTCTGTTCTACTTATAATTCGCTCTTCTATCACTACATCTCTAAGACAGTCGTCACAATAATTCGCTGGATCTGTCTTAGACGCGTCTTGCATACAATACGCTCTATGACATTTTGCGCATGTTCCTACTATTTCCTCCGAATCGCACAAATAACATTTTTGACATGAGTTTGACATAGTTCCATCCTCTATAGGTGTAACACTTTTGTCAACATCTATATTTACCGTGGAATCAAAGACTTAGTGGCTAGTTACTAACTAGTAACCCCTATCATGGTATACATTTCTTTTATCTGTTGATATTCTGACACTACATACAAAATATCCTCATGTTTTACAAATGGCCCATGATAGCGTTTTAGCTCTTCTGAATGTGGAGACTGTACTAGCATATCCCCTTTTCCTAGGAGATTTTCCGCTCCACCTTGTCCAAGTATCGTTCTTGAATCATCTTGCGTAGGTAGCCTAAGCGAGATTCTACAAGGAAAGTTTGCCTTGACATCTCCGTTAACAATTTTAACTGAAGTACGCTGTGTGGCTGCAATGATATGGATTCCAGTTGCTCTGCCAATCTGAGCAATTCTCTGTAACAGGAAATCAGCTTTCGGCAATTGATTAAGAGGATCTTCCTTGTCAAGTCCACGTCTAATCTCCCGATCCTGCATTACAAGATCAGCAAATTCATCTATTAATATAAGTATTCGTGGTAACGAATTGTCTAGTCCTACCATTGCATTATAATCTGCAATACTCCTCACAGATGCATTCTGCATCCTTCTCGCTCTGTGTTCATGTTCTACTAATACAGACTGCATCATCTTTAAGAATGAAAGTAAGTCAGTACTGCAACTTTCTACTATAGGTAAATTCGCAAATAATGGTAAGTCCATCCTCTTTGTATCCACTAAATGGACAAGGACTTCGCTACGAGATCTAGATACTTGGAGAATAGATAAGATTGCGGCTTCAAACACCGATTTGCCGCTACCAGTGCTGCCTGCGAGCAATATATGAGGACAGTCCACAAGCTCGATAAAAGAGTTGACACCTGCAAAATCAACCCCGAGAGGAATTGGTAGTACCGCCTTCTTAGCTTTTTCATCTGTCATTATGAAATTAAGCGTATGCTTAAAATCTACATCCTTTCTCTGTGTATTTGCCACATATACATCTATCGTAGCGCCATTGCGCTGTATGAGCACCTTTTCCACACCAGCCGCTAGTGCAAAATCCTCTTCTTTATTCAAAATCTTACTAATTGGTACACTGCTGTTCAGTTGTAATTTATACACCGTTACAATCGGCCCGTCGATAATGTCAATAATACTGGCATATATCTTCATAGCCTTTAATTTTTCCTGCATCTTCAGTCCGATAACTGCTTGTTCATCTGTCATCTTTTCCTCTACCAGTTGAAATTGAATAGATAATTAATAAACTCAATACGAGAACCAGCTGGAAATCTCCATGATTTTTTGACTTTATCATAAACGTAGATTTTGTCTGTTTTCTTATCATAAAGATGTATCACTTCATCATCCTGCTTAAGAATTTCAAATTCATTAGATGGTAATTCAAGATTTGCCATTCAAATTCTCCTTGCAATACGGACATTCGTTAGCATTATGGTGCGCTTCTCCTTGTGGTTGAAATAGCAGCAGAGCATACTCCTCTACCTGTTTCTCAGCCTTGTTAAGACGAACTAGTAACTCGTCTATAATTACTATACCACTATCTAACAGATTCTGACAGGTATCTAGTAATTTCTGTATTTCCTCCATTATACTTCCCCCCTTTCTATCTTTTTCCTAAACTCCCCACTAGTCAACATTGCCCTGTATGCTGGAGTTAAGTATTTGAACGCCTTTGCCATAACTGAAACGTCAACAAAGTGTAGAAAAATCCCACCAGTACGTTCTGCAATCTGTTGCATAATACTCTGTCCATAATCTCCGGCTGGTCCAATATATACAGTATCAATAGGAATTTTCGCAGGAATATACTTTCCATACATTGCCTCCGACATACTGTGATTTGGTGCACCATCTGAAAATGCAATGGCGCGGGTAATTGATTCATTGTCAAATAATTCAACTAGCTTCTCATATAGTGGTGTGCCTCCAGTTGCAGGAATGCTCATACCATACAGCGCGATTTCTGCAAAATTGCTACTTAATGGCTTTTTATCTGCATTCAGTGGATATAATGCGAGTGCTGTATCAAACTGATTGCAATTTTTTACAAACGCTTCTATGGCAAGATGCGCCTGATTAATTGCATCCCCACTCATGCTACCACTGTCATCGAAGATAATTCCAATACGATTCTGCATTTTAGCCATGTCTACTGGAATCATTTCGTTTGCCTGTTGTACCATTGCACTTAGACCAACTTTCTTAATAGCAAAGCGCGATGTTGTCTTTGTTAAGCTATTATTATCACTCATTTGAAGTATTGAACCTCCTCACTAGTTAAAGTTGACCACAATTGATTAAGACTACTCATATCACTAGCTCCATCTGGATTTACATCTGGATGGTAATACTTTGCGGCCCGTAGATAATATTTCCGAAGAAAACTCTTATTTGTATTAACACCATCTAACTGTAATCCAGCATTTGCGAGTAATGCATAAAACTTTCTTGCAAGCTGTTCTGCTGGTACTTGTACTGTCATTGCAGTGCCCTGACTATATTCTTCTACGGTTTTCTTATCAATTATGTTAAAAACCGAACTTTTGAACATAATCCTTGCAATCTGCAAAAGTATGTCAAAATATTCCTCAGTAAAATACCACTCCTTTGTCTTTTCGTCATAATCCCTGTATCCAGATGGAACTTTAGATTTGATTAAACTTATAAAGCCTTCGTTATAGGGAAACGAGACTTTATAAGCTTGTGCCTGTGGTATCCATGTTGCGTTGAATGGTTTAGTTTCTTTTGGCGTATAGTTATAACTACTGCGCTTTTTACCGTAGCGGAATCTCGCCATAGTGATATATTCTCCTACTCATAAAGTGGTGTCAAGTAGAATATCTTGTTTAGAATCAACAAGATACGCTACTTCATTCCACTGTTTACTAACTAGTAAACACTATTTTATATTACAATAAAACTCCCCGGTATATGGTAGACCATATACCGGGGTTATTACATAGGCGCGTCTATGTAAACTTACTCTGTAAGAGCACCAGTCCCAGAACTCTGTGCCTCACGTTGTGCAAACAAGTTCTTGAAAAATTCAATCTGATCTGGTGTAAACTGCATAGTTTTTGCAGATGCAGCGAATTTCTCAAACTCAGACATACGAACCTTTGTCTCCACTTTCAAAGACTCGCGCAAATCATAAGGTTCCGCTGTAGGTGTCCAAACCCATGTCTGATTCCCATTTTCATCTTCCTGAGTCTGCATCATAATCTGCCTGATCTTATTATCCTGCTTTGTGGATGTTCCCCTGTTCCACATTGCCACAGATTCTTTCTCATCAGGAATGAGTTCGTCCATCCCAGCTTTTGTATTAGCCTTATACTTCAGAAAAGACTGGGAATCAACTGCTAAAACAGTATGTCCATCATACTTTCCAGTCTTCTCAATTTCCTGATAATCCTCTTCCTTGGTAAGAAGGTCGGTCTTAACTTCCGTTGTCTCATTACCCTCCTTATCTTTATTAACCTTCTCATATGAAACGCGCCACCGCGTCTCGATTTCCGAGGTGTATGCCATTGCACTTGATGCTGATACCTGATTTGGTGTTGTCGTTACCGTAGCCATTTTGCTCTTTTCTCCTTATTGTTAAAATTACGTTAAACTGCCTGAAAATACCTTACATCTTGCTCACGAAAACTTGCAAGTATATTACTATCATTATCATAAAATGAAATCCAAACGAGGGATGTATTATATCTATACTTCCCACCATCATCCTGATCTTCATTCGCTGATTCTGAATTATGCCACACAACTCTATCTACATTCTTTACTTCCACACCTGGAGATTCATTGCTCTGTCCATATCCTTGAATCTGAAATGTTATTTTATAATCCATTCTGTCTCCTTCAAACTAAGTTAATTTTACGTCACTCCCTGAGTGCATGTCAAGTAGTTACTCTTTGTATAATACCTTGCCATGCACCCATAGTGGGACGTAAATCCTTTCAATTCAACTACCTACGCATCGTACTCATGTTGCCCAACGTACTTTTCCACCAATGCAATTATCTGCTCGTACTCCTCCTCTAACCTGATTCGATCCTCAATTACTTTATAAACTCCACTTGCAGCACGAAGCGCCACTGGAATTTCCCACTCCTGTCCACATTCTGTACAGATGTAATGTGCGTGGTCGCTAAATATTACATGAGCGTGTCCACATAAAAGGCGCTGTAACCAATTCATTGTCATTGTCATTGTCCCTCTCCTTCTGGATGTTGTCCCCTGTGTATACCTAAATACGCTTTGTGTTTGTTACAACACACTACACAAACCGGATTGATGTGCAATGCGTAATCATCACTGTGTCCATCGTTACAACAGATATTTCTCTCACCTACACTGCAATGACACACAGAGCAGGTATTCGTACCATACTCCTGTATGTATATATCCCACTCTGATATCATAATATTGTCATACTCACTTCTGTTCATTGTCTGTTATCTCCTGCATTCTCTCGATAATATAATCGAGTATCGTATTCCGCCAATCTGAGTTTGGATGTTTTGTGCAGATGAATTGAAGTAGCTTGTTTAATTCATCCAACTGAATCTTCTCTTCATATAGCAGGGACATGTTAGCTCCTATTCCTCGTCAACTCAATAAAAGTCTGTATTCCACACACAACATTCTGTGTTGACTCTGCAAGCACTTCCGCATCTTTCACGTCACTTACTGTAGCGAGCCAATATTTCTTTGACGGCTCTCCGTATATCTTACCAATCTTCTCTACAACAATTACCAACACATCATACTCTTTTTGCTTACTCATTGATTCCTCCACACAGACAAAATTTGTACTCTCGTTTCCGGTGTCATATACCTCCGACACATCCAATACCAAATCCAGAACTTAATTTCTCTCCTCATATACCTCCTCCTTAAATTCATTAAGCATCCTAAGTGTCAATTCATAAATACTTGTCCTACCTCTTGCTCTCTCAATTTACTCAAAATCCTAAGCAGCGTCCGTTGTCAAACTTCTTCATTTCCTCATATAACTAGAATAACAGGATACACAAGCCATCCTGTGTATCCGATATTCCAATTACATTTTCCTCAACTTAACCAACTCCTGTAACAGTCTCTCTTGATCTGTATTGTCAATTGTAAATACCTTAATCGGATTTACCTTATCTTGTTCCGCAAGATTCTTCATATACTGTACTATCTGTGCATGTGTATATCCTTCTTTTTTAAGATGTTCCAACAGCCCATTGATTATATCATTGTCCAAAACTGTCATTGTTTCTTCTTTTCCTTTTCCTTTTCCTTTTCCGCATAAAACAACTTTACAAGATCTTGCAATTCCAGCGAATTTCCCTTTCCCGATTCATTCTCTGGAATAAATCCCGTAAGATGAGATGTTGCCCATATTCTAAAGCGAAAAACAAGTACAGAATCATCTTGAATTCGCATTAATTCTGCTAACTCCCTTAACTCTGTCCTTGTCATTTTTGTGTCCCCTGTTTTGTCTTTAACTTTGCAACAATCTCATCTACCGTATTTGGTGTCCAATTACCCTCTGCAACTGTCTTATCTACTTCAGCTTGCAATTCCACACGATAGTTTCGTTCATCTTCACTTTCCGTACTCCTACCCTTTTTCCTACTTTGCTCCTCCTCAGTTGTAAATCCATAACACCTACACATCGAAGCCATACAACTTCCACCAATTCCAGTATGCATCTTCTCCGAATGTAGACAATTTCTCCTCTCACATCTCTTAGGCCTATTATCCTCCTTATACTCCCTATAAAACTCCAACAACTCATCATAACAATCCGGCCCACACACAAGTCTAATCCTATGTGAACTACTTGTTATCGCCCACCTAATCTTCTTCTGTATCTGAGACAACTCCTCATCCGTTATCTCATCTCTCTCATACTTCTCCAATATATTCTTCCTATAACATATAACGCACTTCTTATTCATAATTCGCGGCCTCCCACTAAAATTATATGGGTGGTTGGAGTGCGGTGTCAACGGGTCTTTTTCCCCTCAAGTCCTTCATTCCGAAGGACTTACCCTTCCCCATGGGTGGGTGTCTGTCCCCCGTACATCAGGTATATAGTTCTTATATATTAAAAAAAAAAAAAAAAATAAATATATATATTTTTATATAAGGGGAGGATTATAGGGAGGAACCCAACCCCCCCCCCCATGCTAAACGGGGTCGGTCAACGTCGCTGTTATAATATATAATAGCGGGGAGGATTTCTCCCCGCTATAGCGTGCTATTTTAACTTCCGGTCACAGAATCTCTCAATATAGTCATGTACCGTTTCGTAGGTGGGCGTCTTGTAATCCGGGCGCTCACCATATGGTATGTGTGTTATAGTCTTGCGATCACACCCCCAAGACTTTACTACGTCCCGCTGGTGTGATCGCAGTGCCCGGCGGAAAATCTTACCTCGCCGAAGTTGCATGTTACTTCATCCTCTTAACAATCGCCTCTGCTTTAACTGACCGCGATTGCAGGTCTTTACCGGGCTTGGTGCGAAGTAAAAACGCAATAGCCTCGGCACGGTTCATCTCTTGCCGCTTACGCTGAATTCCATCGATGGTCCGCTCATACTCATTAACAACAGCCCTAGCAGATGCTTTGACGAAATTCTCAACAGCCACAAGCAGCGCATCCACTTGATACTCAGAACAATTAGCGTAATCGTTCTGAATCTCAAATACATCCGTGAGTAGACTCGCAATTTTCGCAGACACGATGTAATCGCCAAACTGCGCTAATCCATTCGACTCTACAATTTCAACAACTTCATTCGCTTCCACGAGACACGTCCATTTCTCCCGCTTATGCGGGTGTTGTGTGATACATGAGTATCACATTACTGGTAAACCACCGGATGTCAAAGACCTGTGATCCGCAGGTTGTATTCACCGAAACGCCGTGCTAAACAACGTGCGTTTAAGATTTTCAGCCCGCGTCCGCTTTCGACTGCCCCGTACAACGTACAACGTACAACGGCATTATACAAATATCCGGGCAGCCGTATGCTTAAAATATTGTAAAGATTTGTTACGTACTACTATAGTACGAGAGCGTATGAGAGCAGGTCTGTGCGAGAATACTAATACGATACGTTAGCAATATGAATAGGATAATATAAGGATACGTTAAGCATTCCTTAGCGCCAGACCCCACCCTTCAAAGTACTTTGTCTCGCAAAGTCGCGAGGGGGAAGGTTCCCTAAAATTTCTCAAAAATTACCGAGATGCCTCAAAAATACCGAGGGTAGACCCGCTCCGGGTCTAAGTTATAGAGGTTAAAGGAGTTACCAAGCTTGACAGGGCTTTGACTTTGTGGCACTATCCATGGCACTTATGGGTACAGACTCGCCAGCTACTAAAGCCCTATATAAATATTTACAGCAGAAATACACAATTGACTTTGAACCGGATGAAGCTGTGTTTGACTCTTATACCCCGCAGGAACTTGAAGCACTTGGGGCGACAGTTATAATAGAGAAGGAAACAGAGGATGCCGTATAAGATTGGACATGCATCGATACATAGTTTTGGATCTTGCGACCGTTTAAAACATGGGATGTTACCAGGTAAACAACCAAAGGGCAGTGATGCTGGAACGGGCAAGACACGCTATGGCAACTTTCCAGAAATGGGCCGCCTTGAACCAGAAGACAGGGCACGTAAAAGCCGTGCACGTGGGCAGTTTATAACAAATGGGACTGAATACTAAACATGGCTCAGACACAGAATACAAAACATTTTAAGCATTATATACGCATGGCACGGGCTGCACAGTTAGAAGCGGCTTTGTATAAGGACTCAGAAATAGCGGAGTTCCTGAATCTTTCTCTTGCTGGATTGGCTACCCTTAAACAAGATCCAGAATATGGTCGGATACGTATTGCAGTACGTACCGGGGTCGTGACAGATGCGGAGGAAGAGTTAATACAGGATCAGAAATATAAATATGAGCGTCTTCGTAACATGGTTCCACTTGCCCTCCAAGGACTCTTTGACGCGGCGCGTAGTTCTAATGAGCATGTAAAGGTAAAAGCCTGTAGTGAAATTCTCGACAGAGAGGGAACTCTAGCAAAAGTTTCTCGTATTGGTCTAGCTACAGATGAGCAAGGTGGTGTGGGAACTGTAATAGATGACGAAATTGCTCAGAATCTACTTGAAATCAAGAAAATTCAAGCTGAACGTGCTAAAGATAAAGATAAAGATGCTGAAATTCCACCAGTAACAAACACTGTTCAATAGGAAAGGAAGTGAAAGATGCTTTGGAGAGTTCTTGTTTTTGCATTGTTTTCAGCTACTTTTGCTCTTGCGGATGAGATTACATTCTCTTTTATCGAGTCGAATGCTCCTGTAGTTAATATCAGTAGTTCTCTTGCTGGCATGACTGCTGGTCCAGCTTTGAATATTATTGTTAGCGATACTGAAAAACACTTGGAATTTCCGCTAAGTGGCTTTTTCAATGCTAGTACTGGTCCGGCTAGCAGTATTACTTCGGATGCTGTTCGCTATGAGGCAGAATATACCACTGGAGGTAGCGTAAGTATTGCCAGTGGCCACATGATTTTTGTATCTGGGATGCCAATGTTTGACCATTCTCATTTGCTTTCACAGCGTGGAGAAGATGAGGGAGCATTTGCAGGGGAATTCAAGGTTACCAGTGTAAGCTCCGCTGTTCTAGCAAAATTTGGACTTGGGCCAGAGTGGAATCCAGATGGAAGTGTTAGTATTACATTTGGGCAGTCTCATATAGCAGGGGATGATTTAACAGGAGTAATTGGTGGTGGGACTGTTACAATTGAAACTCCGGCGCCAGTACCGGAAATTAGTACCATCATGCTGCTTTTGTCTGGTCTTTGTCTCCTTGGTTGCCGTCGCGCCCTTCGTCAACTTCAAAACAGGGCCATTTAAATGCAACAGCGTTGGGATATTTTAGATCTATCCCTGCTAAAAACGCCTAAAGAAAAGAGAATAGCCCACAGGCTAAATGCCTTGGGCTCTCTTTATTATTTCTGCAAAGTAATACTTCGTCGTCATCGTTTATATGACCCGCTTCATGAATACATGGCCTCTCTTGTAGAATCTGAACATTTAAAACTAGTTATAGAAATTCCTCGCGATCATTTTAAATCAACAATTTATAGTGAAGCAGCGCCAATGTGGTGGGCATTGCCATTCAGAGATGAAGAAGAAGCCTATATGCGGGCTTTGGGATATGGAGATGAATTCATTCGCTGGATGAAATGGGCACATAATGAAGATACCCGTACTGTTATCATAAGTGAGAACAAAGAAAATGTTAACAAGATAGGGCTACGTTTTGATTCACATTACCAGAATAACGATCTCTTCAGATGGATTTTCAGTGATATCATACCTGATACATCCTGTATTTGGTCTGTTACTACCAAAGAACATAAGCGCAGAGTTAAATCCCCTAACGGAGAAGGAACTTACGATGTACTTAGCGTTGGCAGTGCCCTTCAATCACGTCACTACACGAGAGCTGTGGAAGATGATCTAGTAGGTCGAGATGCTATAGATTCCGACAAAGTAATGTCCAATACTATAAATTATCACAGGCTTCTGCCCGGTGCCTTTGATGGTGATCCACGTCTTAAATATACTGACAATGATGAAATAGTAGTAGGTAATAGGTGGGCATTAAATGACCTCAATAGCTGGATACGTAACAATAACACTGGATTTAGATTTGTCACACATTCCGCGCTCGGGGGATGCTGTCCTATGCATCCCACCGATCAGGTTATATTTCCTCTTGAATGGACAAAAGAGAAGTTACTTAATCTTATCCCAAGATTCGGATTGCAGTATTTCTCCTGTCAGTACCTTAACAACCCCGTTACAGAATCAACTAGGTTCTTTAACGTTGAGCGAATCAGATATTACACCCTTGAAGCTTGTGGTAAAGAAGACAGACGCGCAAAAATCGTCCACGAAGTTAGACAAGGTGAAATAGTAAAAGATATAATGCCTGTGGACTTGGCGATACAGATGATTATAGATCCGAATCATGGAGGTAATAGTGGACGATGCCGACATGCAATCACAGTTACAGGTGTACAGAGAACTCCATTGCGTATTTATCTCCTTGATTGTTGGGCCGAGTCTTGTACGTATGAAAAGTTGGTCAATAAAATTTACGAGTTGGCAAATTACTGGAGACTTAATCGGGTCTGGCTCGAAACTGTTGCAGCTCAAAAATTTCTCAAGTTTTATCTCGATTATCGTAATAAAGTGGAAAATAGAAGACTTAATATCGTTCCCCTCAAAACAGACAATAATGCTAATGCAAAGGGCAGGAGAATAGAATCATTTGGTCCTTATATCGCTGAAGGTCAGTTCTGGATGCGTCGTTCTGCACATTTAGATGCGTACAAAGAATTCGGAAATTATATTGGTATGTCCAGTGGGAAGCCTATTTCTGGACATACTGTGGATATTATTGATACCCTTGGCTACGCACCAGAAGTATGGAATGGCAATGTATCTACGAAGAATGAGTTAATAGGTTTTCTACAACATCAGAGGCAGAACAACCCATTTGATAATGCAAATATTGCGGGATATTAATGATTCTCCAAGAGCCAGTTTTACTTAAGTTTAGTCCAGAAGAAGAGGCTCGTAGAAATTCCTTTGTGTATGACAACTTAATGGGCATTATAGATGCACTTCGTGAGAGACGGGAGAATAAGATTAAGAAATGGCGCAAGTTAAAAGATGGAACACCTGAAAGGCCGCAGAAGACGTTTCCCTGGCGTGGGGCTTCGAACATCGTAGTACAAGTGGTAGCTACGAATATAGATACACTTTTAGCACAAATAATGGCAAGTATTTACGAGACGACACCGTTATGGCCTATACAAATAGTAGGAGATTGGCCCACAGAAGAAGAGCAAGACGAACAAAAGCGAGCCGTGGAAGAATTCCTTACGCTCATGGGCACGGAGAAGGCAGAGCTAGATTTATATCGCGTAGAGTCAATTTTATTCGACGGAGCTATAGGTTATGGTTTCTCGGTGGCAAAAGTACCTTGGATTACAGACTTCGAGTCTGTTTGCGTAGGAGAATATCGTGGAACCCCGACGTACAGAAACGAAAAGACAAAAGACGGTCCAAGGCCAGAAGTTATACCATTTGAAGATTTTGGATGTACCCCTACAGCTACTACGCTTGATGAAGCAAGGTTTAAATTTCACGTTCTGCCTTTGTCAAAGTGGGACTTACAAGAGCGCGCTTTCACTGGTCGTTATGATAAGGCCAAGGTAGATTCCATACTTCACGCTGCGGATAGACCATCTATAGATCAGGTAAAACAGGAAAAACTTACAGACCAGGGCGTAAATATTTCAGCCAGCGAGTACAATCAGACATGGTTTATCTATGAATGCCATTATAAATATTGGGTACGTAGTGGAGGAATGCTTAGGAAGCTTAATATTATTGAATTTTACCATCTTGGTACTAAAACTTCTCTACGGGCAATGTATAATTGGTATCCAGAAAATCAGAATATCTTCATAGGCGCGCAGTTGGGATATTCTGATAGAGGACTTTATGAGCAAGGTTTTGCAGAGATGCTGGAACACGCCCAAATTGAACTTACGTCAGAACATAACCGTTACGCAGATAATGAAACTCTTGCAAATACTTCTGTTTATAGGGTTGATCCTGATAGTGCTACTCGTCTTGATTCTAATTTTTCAATTTATCCTACAGCCGTAGTTCCATTTAGGAAGGATGAATTTGAAGTTTATAATATGGGCCGTGCTTCTAGTACTGGTATAGAGCGAGAACAACAAGCTTTATCTTTAGTACAGCAACGTACAGGGGTAGATAATGGGATCACAGCCGCAGGGAGCGGCATCGTCAACCCAAGACGTGGAATCTATTCTGCGATGGGTACATTCTCAACTCTCCAAGCAGGGAATAGAAGATCAAACCTTAGAAGTAATGATATGCGCCTTGCTCATGTATTGTTGGGACAAACGTTTCTTAAACAGTATTCAGAGTTTGGTATTGGTTCTAAGCTCCGTTATTTTGGCGATCAGGGAAGATTTCTTACGAAAGCCTTTGACAACATCAGAAGTGGAAGAATGAGAATCCCGGTAAAGGCTGCTACGGGAAGTATTAACCGTGAGATAGAAAAGCAGTCTGATATGTTGTTAGTTAATATACTGCGACAGCATTATATGGCAATTGCACAGCTTTTACAAGGTTTAATGCAAGCGCCACCACCGATGCAGGATTATTTAGTAAATACAGTTATAGCCAGTGATTTTCTTATGCGTCATATATTACGTAATTTTGGATATGACGATATTAATAAACTTGTTCCAGAACCCATGTTAATCAAGCAATTTAGGGAGCAGATGACAAATGCCAATAAGCAACGAACAGCAGGAGGGGCCGCAGGAAGTCTTACAGGAGCAACAGCTCAAAATGTACCGCAACAGCCCATTTTACCGACTGGTAGTCCGCAACAAGGAGCGGGTGCTGGGGGAACTGGTAACATTGCGGAACAGCCCAATATTCCAGTACCTCTCGGAGGTGCGCCAAGAGTACAATAGGCTATTAATACTTAAGCCACAAAGTGTAGAAATGGACATACTTCGGGGAAAGATACAAGTTATAGATGAAATTTTAGGTATGCATGATGCAATAAAAGCTTCTGATCGTGTTGAAAAAGAGTACGCTATACAGTTAGAAGCTTTTGAGAAAGGGATACAGTAATGCCTTGGAAAGAGAAAAGTCCCGATGAATTGTCTCAAGAATTATTTGGAACTGATGCTGCTACTGCTAAAGCGCGCTTGTCAAAGTTTGATGATCTTGAGAAAATGTTGAAAGAGAACAAGGAAACAGTGACGAGACAGAATGAGTTGATACAAAATTTGACAGAATCCTTGAATGCAATGAAGACTCGTTCAGAACCTGTGCAATCTGTCTCGACTCCTGAAAATCCAAGGCAACCAGAGCTTACAGAGTGGGGAATTGACGCAGATAAAGCTTTTCAAGAGCGTATAGCGCCACTTGTAGGAACAACTCTTGATACACGCGCGATGATTGCAAAGCGAAATGTAATGGATAATCTCAGTGCACAATATCATGATTGGCACCTTTTTAATGATGAAATAGATGAAATTTCCAAATCTTCACCTTTGCAGAGCAAAGTTTTAGAAGATTTCTGGAGAAATTGCTATTTTGCGGTAAAAGGAAAGCATCATGATGATATAATTCGGGATCAAAATCAGAAAAGTGGGAAATTCTGGATAGAACCGGCTGGAAATGCTGTTATGATGCGTAATGAACCGGAAAAGAAAGATCCGGTGGAGTCTTTGACTGCTGAACAAAAGCGTATAGCTGAGGGTCTTGGTGTTCCATTGAAGACTTATGCTGAAAACGTTAATAAATTTGAAATAAGAAGGTAGTATGGCTGATTTTAAGGGCATTCCAGTTAGTTCTAAGTCCGCAATGCAGGTACCTGTTACTGTTGTAAGTCAACCTTCATCAAAGGAGATATTTGACCATGCCGAGGCCAAAACCGGGAACAGTGAGCAAAAAGGGGTCCAAAGCAACACAGACCAGAATGAAAGCGATAGGACACGTGAAAAAGAAGTAAATCCTGCTCTTGATGACTTTATGGCATCTAGCATTGTAGCGATTCCGCGACAAATTCCTACAATGCTGGATGTTCGTTGTAAAGACCCAGAATGGCGGCCTCGTTGGGTAAATTGGAAGTCGGATGAAGGGCGTTTTCTAGAAGAAAAGAAAGCAATGGGTTTTCGTCTTGCCCGTCCAGAGGAGATAATTGGACTTGATCCAAGTTCTACGATGATAAAACCCGAGGGAATTAAGTATCACGATGTAGTTCTAATGGTAATTCCCACTAAAATTTTATATGGGTGGTATAAACACAATGCAATCACTAGCGCAGCTAGGGTTTCACAGCGTGAACTTCATCGTAATATGAATGAGCAGGCTAATAAGGTCTTAAGGCAGGGTATTACGAATGAAGGTTATAGCTTTAAGGATGTAGCTGATAAGATTGGTATTTACATTCCAAGCCAGAGTGAGCAAGATAAAAAAGGAATATGACTTTAAAGGAGATGGTTTATGGCAGCAGGATTAGCCCTCCATCAGTTTATCCGACAGGTTAAGACTACCTCTGGCAATTCTCCACTTACAACAGGCCAGATTGGTGAGGCTGCCGGTCAGACATTCTATGGGGGAACGCCAGTAATGAGAAACCCCGCAGGTTATATTGCCGCTTGGGATGGTACTAACATCACACCTCCTGCTAGCGGCATATTGGGGGTTAGTCCCGGTCAGGCAAATAACCTTTCAACAAATGCACAAGGTGCGCCAACACAGCCATTTGGGTCTGTACAGCTTGGTTCTAATTTAACATTTGGAAGTGTTCAGAACCAGCGTCCACCTATAGGCAATGCCGTGAATATACCACGAGGCGCGCCTCTTGCAGATGGCCGTTTAGTTATTGAGTTAGCTGTACCTGATACATGGTTTGAGGCACAGATTGACAATAATGTAACTGGCACGGCTGTTATAGCAGTAACTCTTGTTGGAGGTCAATATGGCATGACCATAGATAGTGGTGGTCAATGGTATGTAGATCTTGGCAAGACTGGTGCTGCTAATGCGGTTTTGGTTATAAAGCAACTAAATCCCGCAGATGCCCTCGGTACACCTTTTGGAAGAGTATGGTTTACATTTCTTCCGACAGTTTCACAATTGCTTGTCTAACTAGTATCTAGGAGCGAATACAATGGCGATGATTCGTGCTATGTACGCCCAGGTACTAGCACCTGGGATCGAACATAATTTTGTTGAATTCCTTGACCTGAAGCATCGTGATAGACAGTATGACAAGGTTTTCAACATCGATAACACAACAAAAGCCTTTGAAGATGAAGTCCAGTTTGCTGGAACAGGACCGGCGCCAGAGTTAACTGAAGGCGAAAATGTAGCATACTTCGATCTGATTCAAGGCGGTACAAAGCGTTATGTACCACTGAAGTATGCAATGGGAGCACGCTGCTCCTACGAGTTAATTCAAGATGATCTGTACGGGATAATAAAGCAAGCACCAAAAGCTCTTGCTCATAGTATCGCGTTTACAGAAGAAATGGTTCCTTGGAACATTTTCAACAATGGCTTTTCTACAGTCGTCACAACGGACGGCGTTAGCCTGTTTAACAATCAGCATCCTTTGCTTGGTGGCGTTGTTGCTACTAATACTGGACCCGGACTTGGAAACGTTATTAGTGTGGCTGGTACCTACCCTAATCGTCCTGCTGTTGATCTCGATCTCAGCTTCACATCCATCCAGTTAATGACGAACCACTTTAACCGCATGACGGATAGTATGGGTCTGCCTGTACATATGCGTCCGACAATGCTGATAATTCCCCCGGAGTTGATTTTTACTGCTCGTGAATTACTGGGCAGTCCTGGTAAACCCGGTGTGAATACTAATGAAATCAATGCACTGGTTGGAGAAGAGCTTACCTATATGGTTTGTTCTTATCTAACAAGTGCAACAGCATGGTATGCGGTTACTAACAAAGAACATCATCAGTTAAAGTTTAAGTGGAGAAAGACAGTAGATACAGACTATGATGATGACTTTGACACACAGGCCGTCAAGATGCTAACCTTTATGCGTATTGCCGCTGGTGCTACACATTGGATTGGCACTTGGGGCAGTAATGGTCCTTGAGGGCGAATATATGGAAGCAGCCAAATTTCAGTTCAAGCAGAAGAAGGAAAAAGCTATGGATGAGCAGCAACAATGGCAACAGCAGGAAGCCCAGAAGGAAGAACATCAGCAAACTCCTGCTCCAGAATCACAGGAGAAATTTAAGAAAGTAGAACAGCCGAAGCCTGATCCTAATCAGGGTTTGTCAGAAGATGAGCTGTTACAGTGGGCTGTGTCTATACTTCCAGATTATCATGCTACAGCTTCTGTACCTTCTACAGAGCTTCATCTAACGGCGAAGAGAATACTTGAAAAGCACATAGCTGCTAAAAAGTATGATGTAAAGCCACCGGATGAAAAGGCTTTGGAAGAAATTAAGAAGAAGGTGCATAAGTATCGTATAGAACATGGTTTGGAACAAGCTACTTCTGAAGATTTAGAAAGTGGTGAGTTTAAGCCCATGTCAGAAATGCCAACGAGTTCCTCTGGACAGTCAACTGGGAGCTAGAGATTCCTTACTCTGGCTCCCGATTTTAAGAAGGGATGAAAAATGCAGCATCAAGACCCAACAAAACCAACACCAAAACCACATGATCCAAATGATCCAAACAAGCCACATCCTGAACCGGAGCCGCCAGAAAAAGTAGCGTAGCATGGCAAACTTGCAACGAACATGGATGTATTCTCCGTACCACTACTGTAACAGGTGTTGGCGGAGAATACATCTTACTGATTTAAAATGGATACAGGGTTTACTTGTATGTCCTTGGGATCAGGATACGATGCTTATAGGTGAACGTGAAGTAATAATGATGCGCGTTCTTACCTCAGGGCCACAATTAGAACTAACTCCTGATCGTAAATTAACACAGCCAAATGTTGGAACTATTATAGACGAAATCATGCTTTAGGGGGCTACAAATATGGCAAAGCCCGGACAACAGTCAAAGGCACATGAATATAACTATAGAGATGTGTGCTATTGGTGCGATATGTACAAGAACAATGTCGAAGCACTTAGTCACGAATGTACTTCTGTACGTGAGTTTGTCTCTGACAGCAATGCAAAAGACGTAGTGACAGCAAAAAAGAATCTTTCTATTGGTTTTGGTAAGGTAGAATCTCTGCGTATGTTAGAGATGTTTGAAACGGAGAAGCTTCGTGTTAAGGAAGAAAAGGTACATGAAGAACTGATACTTAAGAAAAAGAATGGCCTTGGAAGACAGAAACCATTCTATGGAGTAGTACATGGCTAATAATATACAAGGCCCCGTATGGCGAATAGATACTCTTCCATTTGTATATCATGGGCCAGTTAAAATTACAAATCTGTGGTGGACAGACCAAGTTGCCGCTGGAGATAGTCTTGTAATCAACTCTATCACTGGCGTACCTATAGTAGATTCCAAAGCCTATGCTGCCAATTTTGTACAAAACTTTGGCTTTCTGGGTTGGTATCCCGTAGGTATACAAGTATTAACTCTTGGTTCGGGGGTGATTCATATCTCCGTAGGTGCTGGTAGAGCATAAACCGTGGCCCTTGTAGCCCAATACAACCCTCCTTTTGAAGGAATGGATGTCTCTACCCCGGCGCAGTTTGTGTCACGACAGGCTGCGCCTTCTATCAACAATTTTGTCTTGCGTCAAAATTATATTCAGAGTCGCTTTAGATTTCAACCATTCCCTGGAATTTCACCTACAAATGGTGAAATAACTGGTCTTGGTCTAGGATTAGATACTAGGACAAGTTATACTGTATCTTATTGGTTATATGCTCATGTAGGTTCTGCTGGGATAGGTCAAAATCCAACACTTCAATCTCTTCATGGTGATCTTTGGCAAAATGAAGGTTCTCTAGGTGCTGCTAGTACTTTTATCTGGGATTGGATTAATACTGCTGGATATATAGGAGGTTCAATAGTACCTACAGCAGGAATGGCTTTTGTAGATGGTTCTCAGCATGTATACTTTATATCTGGCCCTGGTGCAGGAATAGTAGATCTGACGCAAGGACAGTATGGCGCAAACTTTTTAATGGAGTTAGCTCAGTTCTTAATAATAGCTAATACTATAGAAGGAGGACAGAACATCCAGCAGCGTGTACGTTGGTCCGCTGGACCGCACATAGATCAGTGGTCTGGTAATCCAACTTCTTCTAGTGGTACTCCAGCAATTAATAATGCATGGGGTTTTGTAGATCTTCTAGATGCCTCTGATATTATTACTGGTACACTATCGCTAGGAAATGTTGGGTACATTCTCCGTACAAACGGTATTACGCAAGTAACTCCTACGGGTAATGGATTACAGCCTTTTGATTTTAATCACTTGTGGGCTTCTCAGCTAGGTATAGGTCAGGTATTCCCAAATACTCGTGCTCAATATGGTGCATTGGCAATTCTTATATCAGAGGATAATGTCTATAATCTTACTATTAACTCAATTAGTACTGTAGGAGACAAGGTTATAGATCAAATAATCTATGATATAGCACAATATAATCCTGACTTCTATCCTTATACACAGAATATCTATGCTTCCATTTCCCCTAGAGATGCCGCAAACTATCGTTACTTGGTGTACAAACTTTTCATAGGTGCCTTTAATGTACCAACTATTGTCTGGACTTATGATTTGCATAATAGAAATTGGGTTCGTGAAGAGCTTTCGTTAGGTCTGACTCCGTCAGCACAGCCAATTTTTGTAGATACTAATACAGCTCCAATACCGGGTAATTTACTAGTTCCAGTTAATACAGTTTTATATCAATATGATCTTTCTAATCTAGACTGTGAATCACCAGGAACTTATATTTTCAAGATAGAAGGCCAACAGGATCTTACTTATCTTAGTGTGAGTTGGATTGGGATATCATATATTAATATTGGTGTTGGATCTATAACTGTATCTCTTACAGGTCCAATGTATAATGAATCACAGACACTAACATTGGGTGATCCAACAAAAGATAAGATTTACTACAATGGTGGTACACCGCCAGCAGTACTTGCAGATGGTCTACAATATTTGGCCTTTTTTAGTTTCAAGCCCTTGACAGATGCTTTCTTTCAAGTTTCTATTACACGTGTAGCAAATTCTGGACCAGTAAAAATAGTTCAAGTTTCGGTTTATGGTGAAGGTCAGGAAGTTCCAAGATAAAGACGATGCCTATTAACTTACCAACTGGTGTAAAGCTTCCAGTATTACACACAAGGACTGATAAGTCTATACAAGACAATGCCTACTTTGATAGCATTAGAACTTCTATAGTAAGTCTGGCAGAAGCTACTACTACTGGGACACAGGGACCACCCGGACAATCTGCTACTGTTAGTGTTGGTACAACTAGTACTGGTGCCCCAGGTACACCGGCAAGTGTGAGTAATGTAGGTAGTTCAAGTGCAGCTATATTAGATTTTGTAATTCCACAGGGAATACCAGGCCCACCAGTTACTGTAACTAGACAAGATTATAGTGGCGTGAATTGGGATGTGACTTGGATTTTATTAGGAAACTTTTGTGTTGGTTGTGGTGTTTGTGTAGAAGGTAGTGTAATAACAGTTCCCCCTGGATTTCCAGTTGGTAATTTCGTCTGGAGTGGGGCTGTTAGGACCATTTGGGGCTATCTTAACCCAGGAGACGCCATTTTATCTCTTGACTTTTATATTCCTAATGGTGGTAATACCTGTACTCTCTGCCGTAGTATGAAATCCAATGATGGCGATACATGGCGGACAACGGCTATCACCGGAGAATTTGTTGGTCTAGGTTATATGTAAGTGGGGGATGGTATAATGGCAACATCAACAACATTTACCGCGAATCTACAAATGTTACTTCAGGGAATAAATAATAATACTCTTACCCAAGTTGTTAGATCATCTATTGGAGCTTTGTCAGATGTAAATTTAACCTATGTTGTTTCTGAAATATTTAATTATATAACAGGAACACAAGTTCCAATTTTTAATACTATATTTTCTTTAGCTTATATGCGTAATATTGGAATAAGTCCTGCTCAGGTTTGGTTTGCTATACAGGGTAATCCTCTACCGACTAATCCATGTCTTACACTATCCCCTGGAGCAATTTGGCTCTATTTTGATCCTTCGGAAGGTGCATTTTTGCAAAATGTTGCTGTTCAGTATATTGGTGCTCCTGGTACAACAGGCTCTATAGAAATGATATTTGGGTTATAAATGGCCACTATTCAAGATATGGTAACTGGTACGAACTTAGTCCCCGGTGTTACACCGAAGCTGCGTTATCGGACTAATATAAAGTCTGATGTTCCACGTTGGATAGTTTCGGCTATTCGTAATATAACGGATAAATATACCTTTGATGAACTTAGTGTTCCCGGTCCGCTTGTTTCACTTCAGAGGGGAAAATTTCAGTATCCAGTCTCTTATTTTACAAATAGCAATATAAAAGTCACACGCTTTGATTCCTTTATGCTTCGAGTTAGTGGTGTTGTTCCATCTTCAGTTACAGTTCCTACTGTAGTTTTTCTAGAACTTAAATGGAGAAATATGAAAACAGTGTCGCCACTTACCACTATTTCAGGTCAGCCTATCTTCTATACTATCTACAGTGAACAGATGCAGACTCCCGGTTCTGCACAGGTATTTGTAGCATTTTGCCCTAATCAAGACTATCCAGTACAGGTAAAATATCAGCGTAAACATCCATTCAGCGATGGTTTAAATGATGAAATTCTATTACCAGAAGCATGGCTCGAAGTTGTAGCCGACCTTGCTGCTTTTATAGGTGCACAGGAAAATGCCATGACAGATGTAATGCAGCTTATGAAAGCGACTTTATTTGGTGATCCCAAAGATCCTGGTGAACCGGGGCTTATAAAGTCTCTTGTGGAAGCTCGCAGTGTCTATAGTAACGTTAATGAACGAATGCTTACGTTTATAAGTGGTGTACGCTAATGTCTACAATACCATTTGCACAGCCGCAAACTAGGGGAGCGGCAATGCCGGGGCAACAGGGACTTCCAGGCAATACGCCTACTAATACTGTTGCCCCTAATTATAGTTTCCTACCGGGAGTACAAGCTTACCAGAGAGCTGCTGGTGGAGGAAGTGCTACACAACAAGATGGTGCAACAACTTCAGTTCCGGGTGTAGGAGTTTTACCACCAACTATGATACCTGGGGCAGGTACAGATATAAATCCATTCTTAACTGGAGGTGGTATAGGTAATATAAATGCACAGAATACAATAGCTCCAGGTTCCAGTTTTTTAACACAGATGCAGAATATCTATGGCCCCGGAACAGGTACTATGCTAGCTAATTATATGGGTTCAGGAGCAGGATATAATCCACAGGTATTGAATGCGCTGATACAACAAATGCAGCCTCAAGTACAAGCTGGTCTTGCGACTCTTGGAAGTACAGCAGGCGCAACTGGTACAGCCTTTGGTAGTCCTTATGGTACAGCACAAGCAGACTACTTATCTCAGGTAAACCTTAATGAATTAGGTACAGCCGCAAACTTATATCAGACCTCTCAACAACAATTACAGAGTTTATTACAGGGAGTACAAGGTGATGCAGCTTCTTACATGAATACGCAGGGTGGCCTTGGAATGAATCTTCTTAGTTCCTTGCTTCCTGCATTATCAAATTCTGGTATCTTAGGCTCTTTATGGG
>Ga0126381_100000619_pt1 | contig 39216 bp, 46 predicted proteins | sample PanSoiMetPlot_28_FD_96465 | JGI IMG/M metagenome (GOLD analysis project Ga0126381, IMG submission 96465) | Tropical forest soil microbial communities from Panama - MetaG Plot_28 | ecosystem: Environmental > Terrestrial > Soil > Tropical forest > Bulk soil | place: Panama | collected 2016-02-17 | reverse complement strand
GTTGCCGTTCCTTATCGTGCTCATGGGAACCAAGGCCTTTCAGCACAGCAAAAGTCTCGCGCCTTGCGGCTCGACCTATTACTGGTCAGCGAGTACAGATAAAGCAGCACTACTCGTTATGGGCGTTTACGGGATCGGAGTTACGCCCAGCCCGGTGGGGGCGCTTCCCGTGAAAGGGCACGGCTCATTCATCGCCCCCTGCGCAGTCAGTGCTTGAGGATTCCCGTTCCCGTCCAGCCAGTTCGCAGTCAGCGTAATGGTCCACTGGCCGCAGTAAAGTTTCCCTCCCGGTCGCCATACAGAGAGATAGGGAGATGTGCTGGCTCCCGTGCCACTCTGGATACAACTAGTCGCTGGAGCAGCGCAGAGCGCGGTGGGGATGGTGATCACCGTAACTGCTTGGCTCTGCGGAGGAGTGAAGGTCTCGGTATAGCTCGAAATGCAGTTGGTGGTGGTGGTTGTCGAGCAGTTCTGAGCAGTCCCCGAAAAGTACCATGTAGTCTTGATCCCTCCATCCGAACCAAGAGTCTGACCTCCGGCTCTGAGAGCGAAGAGGACTAGGAAAGTGATTGCGATCTTCCGAATCATGGAATAGTCACCTTTCCGATCATTTGAATTGGCCCGAGGAACATCACCGGAGCAGGAGCTTGATTGATAGTGAACGCCGCCGTTCCGACTGAAGAATCAACGGTGCCTGATTTTGAGGCCACAGCCTTGACGGTCTGGGTAGTTGAGACCGTGATGGTTCCGGCGTATGTCGTACCGTGGGTACAGGTTCCAGCGCCGTTTGCGGTCGGAGTCGATCCGTCAGTCGTGTAGCAGATTGTGGCTCCTGAAGTCGTTGAGGAGATCGTTACGGTCTGGGGAGCGGTGTAGGTTCCCGTGCCGGGAGTGTACGTAGGAACCGCTGCGACTCCTCCCGAGATTAGCGGATGAGGATAGGCGTAGGGAGTATAGAAGCAGTTCACCCATGCGCCTGAGACGACCTTATCGAGACACCCTGAATTCGGTGCGCCGTTGTTCCAGGTTACGCCCGATCCTGAATCGGTCGTTGCCCAATACGCCACGCCGTTTGTGGTCGATGCAGGTCTGGATGCACGGGTTCCTACGCCAACCCCGGTTGCTCCGGTAAACGAGATCAGATTCCCGCTGTTGTCGGCACCGGTATAGAAGTCCACATTCTGGGTCAGGTCGGCAGACCCTACGCCTATGCCAACGTAATTCGAGGTATTGTTCGGAACCGGCTGCCATTCCTGCGATGCCAGAGACCACACATACACAGGCTCGACAGCCTGACGGGGATAGGCGCAGGCCGAAGACGAGGTACATCCAGTGGCGTTATTGGTGGTGTTTGGGAAATCGTTGACCAGCAAATCTCCCTGCCCACGTCCGGGCTGGTCGATGCATGGATATCCGCTTGAAGTGGAATTCGAGCCATCCCAGTTCGATCCGGTTCCGTTGAATGCCGTACCGCAGTATCCCCAGCCGTTCGGCGTTGCGGTCTGCGTATAGGTGACGTTGCTTGTCCGGATGGACTCTATCTGCACCCATTGCTTGCACCCCACACCTCCAGAGGCAGAACTCGATGCGCAGGGGTTGCCCCAGATCATCCCTGGGCCGGATGAGAAGAACACCGCCGCATTCATAAACGAGGTCACGTTCATGGTGTTCTTGTAGATTTCCGTTGACCGGCAGCCTCGAATTCTGCCCGCTCCACCGGTCGGATGAGTCTGGATCGCTGATGCCGTGTTCGCGTTCTCATTGAAGGTGTTGAAACGGAACACGTAGGAGCCCATATAGCAATCATTTGCAAACCCATTATTGAAGGTATTGTTTTCGAGGAAGAAGGCGCTGGCTGTGCCAAACCCGGTAGGGTGCGCCCATGCCTGATCGCCTTCGCCAAGAGAATCGGAATAGCACGATCCAAGATTCCACTCCTGGATTCCATTGTTGTTCGAAGTCAGATCAACGAGATTGTGGTCAGCCACGCCGGGAGTACATCCATTGATGCGCATGAAAGTCTGGCCGGACGATGACAGCACCATGGGGTGATTGTGGTCGAATCGGAATTGCTCGGAGCCCGAGCCAAGCGAAATGATTTGCCAGCCGGAGCTTGTCGGTGGTCCGGTTCCAGCCTGATACGTGATCCCGGTAAATCTTACTATTCCAGAGGCGTTCGAATTGGTGTTGATGACCAGCATCCCGCTCTGCGTCGTGTAGTTGTCGGTAATGATCGTTACATCGTTGAACGTAGCGGGGTTTCCATTTGCGTCATTGGTCGCAATTGAGCTTTGCCCTTGGACGGTGAGGCTGGTATTGCCCGAAGGGACGGTCAGCGTTACCTGGGTAGTCCAGGAGCAAGTGCCAGACGGGATGTTCACCGTCGTAGTCGAACTGATGACAGAATTGAATGCTGTCTGTACGTCCGTAGAGGAACACGAAGCGGCATTGATGACCTGCCCAGCCACATCGAGAGGCGTGAGGAGAAGGGCGAGGATGAGCAGTCTTTTCATCATCTAATAGCTCGGATACCACTTGCTTGTGCCGGGGTCGTAGGTCATAATCAGCGCCTTTCCGACCACCGTTGCGGCTGTGGCAAGTGCAATGTTCCCACTGGTGTTGGTTGCAAAGATTCCATCCGGGATGATCGTAATCTGGCACATCTGCCCCGCCGTGATACATGCTGTCGGTGCAGTAATGGTCTGGATTGTCGTGGTTCCCGATACATGGAATGCCTGTGACGTGGGAGCAATGGTTGTTGCTGATGACACCACGGTCTGCGACAGCATATTCGTAATCGCCAACTGCTCGATCTGGTTCTTGTCGAGAATCAGGGTCCGGGCAGCTCCGGCGTATCCTCCCGGCCTGAAGTCGATGGTATTCGTATTCCCCGATACCGCTCCGCTGGTGCCGAAGAGGACTAGCCCGTTAGCGGTTGTGTTGTTGGGACCAAAAGCTATCTTGCTTTTCAGCGTTGGGTCTAGAATGAAGTTGGGGCCGAAACCCTGGAATGAGCCGTTGATGTTGTCGTCTGAAAGCGAATAGCCAACCGTGCCCGTGCCTGCTGCATCGCTGTTTGTAATACTGGAACTGGCAAGCGTGGTGCTGGACAACACTAGGCTTGTGGCGTTGATGGTCGGCCACAGCCAGCCCGAAGCCACAGGACCGGGATTGCCGTCCGCAGTCGTGTAATCGTTGGTTATGTATTGCAAGAGAACGGCATTCCCTACGTTAGCAAACATCGCTCCTGCGCCGAGTCCACATCCGCCACCCACAATCTGTACTTGACTAGGACTGTTCGATCCCGTGCCGAAGTCGTAGCAAGCAGTACTTGTAGATTCGATAGACGGATTGATAAAGCGCACTCTTGAGGTAAAACCAGCCTGAGTAAACTTAACCGCTGTTCCTGATGCTGGGACGTTGATCTTCAGGTTGTTGAAAGTCGTTGTATCGGCTTGATCGATCTGAAGAGAGCAATTCTGGAGATTCAAGTCGCTGATCCAGTAATCTCCTCCAGGGCTTACGGTGTTGTATTCAATGCCGATATTACTTACGCAATTGATGGTAGATAAATCCTTTATCCAGTTAGTGATTACTCCTGTGCCAAGAAGGAATGGTTGCCAGATGCCGCTCATGCTTACGGCTTGAAGGTGCAAGCCAGAGAGATATCCAGTCCCTCCGTTGCTGATCTGAAATCCATATCCCGCAGTCGGATTAACGCCACTCTTCATCGTGACATCGAAATCTGAGAATATGGCTTCGGATTGGGATGGGTCGCCGCCTGCCGAAGTGTGATAGGCGAGGGTGAAGACGTTGTTGGTAGTGCTGCAATTCTTGATAATCGTCGCGTGTCCTCCTGAGCCTCGAAAGACGATTGGGCCGGTAACGCTCAAGTTGTCTGCATAGAATATTCCCGGCTGTAGTTGCATTGGGATTCCAGAAGTTTGCGCGGCTGTAATTCCCGCTTGAAGTGCGGCTGAGTCTGTTGCACAAGAGGTATCGCCCGATGCGGCAAACACAGTGGCAGTTTTAGAATCTACGTAATCTACTCCGTTGGCAGTGAGGACTATGGAATCTCCAGCACTGCCAGCGGTTGCAATTCCCCCAAGACTCACCGCCCCAGCATTGTTCGGATTCAGCCTCAGCCGGTGAGTCGTGGCATCTCCCCAGATCAGGTCATTGCCCGCTGAGCCCGCAGGCGCAGAGCCTTCGCCAAGAACTAATTCTCCAGCTCCGGTGAAGCCCACCGTCTGAAGAGTTCCGCTGGAGGTGACTTGCCATCCCACCCCATTCGCATCAGCCTGGAAGGGATTCTCGGTCGATCCCGAGGCCGTGGTGACTCGGAGGATTCTCCCCGTCCCGGTATTCCCGGTGGTGTCGGTGAGTTTGTAGAGGTCTCCGGCGCCGGTTGCGGCGTTGTAGGTGAAGGTCGAGGAGTTCGCGGCCATTGACAGGGTGAGCGCGGTCGTGGGGTTGGTAAGGCTGCTCCATGCGGTTGCTCCGCCTCCGCCCGATCCGCAGACCGCTCCGGTTCCGCTCACCGCTCCCGACGCGTTGACCTGAAGGCATTGCGTGGAGCCGGTGATCGAGCTTAGGGTGACGGAGTTGAAAGTCTGCGTTGCTGACCATGTGTTGCCGTGAGCGAGGTTGATTGAGGCGACTACCGCTCCGGTGGTGGGCGAGATCGTGAGCGTCGAGTCGGAGTTTGATACCGACGTAACCGGCGGCGCTTGCCAATTCGCGGCGCTCGATGAAGTCGCGGTTAGGACTTGATTCGCAGAGGGAGTTCCGCTGACAGTGATTCCACCGACGGAGGTTGAGTTCAGCGTTCCTGCCTGAAGGACATTGCCGGACTTGTCTACTGAGAACTTCGATGACCCTCCGACTTGAAGGTCGAGCAGCTTTGACGCCGCGCCTGATGCGGTGTTAGTCGCATTGACGAGGATCGCCGCATCCACCACCCCAGTTGTATTCCATGTCGGGAGAACTTCGAGCGCCGGAATAGTCTGAGCAGAGTTGAGCGATTCCGTGATAACGACTGGAATGGCGGTTGAGCCAGTAGCGGTCGTAACTGCTAGCTCGATATCGCTAGTCCCCGTAGCAGCGGAGGTCTCGCCGAATGTGAACGCAGTCTGAGAGTTGGTAGTCTGCGCCCAGTTCCATACGATGGGATTATTCCCGTTCGCGATCGTCGCGTTAGTCGAGGCTGCGCTGACTGAAGAGAGAGCAGTCGAGGTTGAGCCTGCGCAGGATGACCATGAAGGAGCAGCGGAGATTGATCCAGTGCCAGTCTGTACGAGGCAGAGAGTTGAGGCAGTGGTATTGCCTGCCAGTCTTGTTGCCGCGCCTGCCGCTCCGCCGTAGATAATGTCGCCTAGAGTGGTCATGGGATTTGTCAACGCGGAGATCCACTGAAGCCCTGTAGTCTGAGCAGAATTAGCGCTGAGAACCTGTCCATTCGTTCCTACTGGCAGTCTGGTATCGACCGATGAGTAAACCCAGATATCGCCTTTGGTGGTCAGCGGAGAGGATGCAGTTGCGCAAGCTGCTCCGGTGTTGGTGACGTTGCCGCTCGTGTCCACCTTGAGGCAATAGGTGCCTACGCCTGCAAGTCCTGGGATCGTCAGGGTATTCGAGGAGTTGCCAAGAGTGATCTGGTTCGAGGCAGTGACGTATGCTTGGTATCCGATGGCGATGGTGTTGTTTAACTGGGAGGTTGTGTTTGGCCCCGCAGTGTCGCCGATCCAGACGTTGCGGATGCCGGTCTTATTCGCATTCCCATTGGTGCTTACTCCGTCATAGCCAATTGACCCGGCATAGTCGCCGATGCAGATGTTGTCTGTTCCGGTCGTCAGAGAGGTGCAGGCATGGTTGCCAATCGCAATCGCGTCGTGGCCGGTGAAGGGAGTCGGGTTCGACAAAGCGAAGAATCCCGTCATTGCGCTGTCGCCGATAGCCACAACGTCGGTTCCCTGGAGGTTCACGCCGGAGCTTTCTCCGATGCCGACGATGTACTGCATTGTGGCCGAGCCGGGAGTACAACTGGAGTTGCCTGACTGACAGCCGACAGCAGAGGAAAGGCCGATGCCGACAATGAATCCGGCAGTATTTGGCAGATTAATTCCCGAGGCGTCTCCGATGGCAACGATGTCATTCCACGGAGTTGTATTCGAAGAATTCCCGGCATATCCGGTCAGCGATGCGTCTCCGATCCCGACAAGATCTGTATTCAGCGTTGCCCTGATGTTCGCGCAGGAATTGTTGCCCATGCACAGAGTGTCAATCGCACCGATGGCATTGCTGGTAGTGGCAGGGATGAAATTGTTGTCTCCGACAGCGACCACATTTCCCAGCCGGTAACTGGGCTCCGTGACTCCGTTGAACGAGAAGTTGTTATCGCCTACCGCTACGATATCTCCGGTATTCGCACCTGCAGTCCCCTGTGGGCAAGGATTGATGTTCTGCTGCCCCACCGCGACTACGTTGAAAAGGCGGCAGGGGTTCGAAACTGTCCCGACGAAGTTGATATATCCGACAGCAACATCAGTCCCCGCTCCAGTGAGGTAGTGAGCATTGTTGTCGCCAATCGCTACCACGTCGCCTGAGAACGTGCTGATATTGTTCGCGTTAGTATTCCCGACCGCAACGATGTTTGTCGAGGCGTTCGTGTCGATCGACGAATAGCCGAAGCTGCTTGTGTTGGCCGGGGGAGTAGTGGTGTTGGCCACGAGGTTCCCGAAGCCGCAATTTGTGGAGGTATTGTCGCCGGGAAGAGTGCCCTGACAACCAGCAGTCGTACCTCCTCCTGAGCCCACCTTGAGATCGGTCAGGGTAAAGGGAATCGCGAAGACATTTGGCGCAACTCCTCCGCTCATCGTTACATCGAAGCCTTGGTTATCGGCGGCGAAGAACAGCCATGAGCCGTCGGTGTTGGCGGTGAAAGGATTGCCGAGCGCAGTACCGAGCGCGTCCTTGAAGATGGTCGCTTTGGTCAGCGTGCCGGTGAGATAAACCGTCACCGTACACTTTGGATAGGATTGCTGAACCGTAGTTGTGGAGGTCAGCCCTGAGGTCGTAACTTTCACATTGCCGGTAGTGCAGAAGCCATTGAATCCGTCCGTCTGGCCGAGAGCCGTAAGAGGAGAGAGCAGGAGGAAAGTCAGCAGAATTCGGTTTATCCACTTCATCTTCAATTCCTCCCAAACGCAAAAAGGCCCATGACCGAAGTCATGAGCCATTCGCCGGATCTCCCGGTGGAGCGGCGGAGAATCTCAATTCATGATAGTTACGGACAGCTTAACATCGAGGCGAGGGGAACGTCTATCTCCTTTTCTTTCCAGCCCATCGCAGCGGGGGACTGGTCGGTAAGGCAGGCGGGGTTGAAGGCGCAGGGGCGGAGCTTGAAGCAGGAGGCGCGGTTTTGGCGCGGATGGTTAGCGTGAATCTCACGCACCCTCTCCGCGAGCTGATCGAGAATCTCCGCGCGATTCGGCGGGGTGTCGATGGTGGTGGATTGAATCCATCCCTTGAAGGCGTCGTCGGATTGCATCATACCCAGCCAGTGCATCGGCTTGTGATCGGTGTTCTCGCGATAGACCTTCTCCCAGGTGTCCTTAAATTCGCGCTTCTGATCATATTCATCATTATGCCGCTTGATCCTGAGCACTCCATTAACGGGATGCTTATAGCCCATCGTCCACGGTGAGGTGCGGATGCCGGAGTCGTTCGCGCGCCCGATGAGGAAGATGTTCAAAAGCATCGCGCGGCCTGTGATCGCGGTCTCGGCGGCGGTGCGCCACGACCAGCTCTCGCGGGCTTCGGCGTCGGCAGTCCAGCGATCGACGAGAAGGATACGGCGGAGGCGGCCATCGCGCAGGATCGGGCAGGAGCGGTATTCGCCCCAAGGCATTGAGATCGGCTCGGGCTGGGTGACGGTTGAGACCGCGAGGATGTAGGTTGCGAGGAGTTCGAGAAGGCTCGCGTGATGGATGACGATGCGGTAGAGGTTGCGCGCGGTTAGGTCCAGGCCGGGATTGGTGGCGAGGGACATCAGGTAGGGGCGGGCGAGGGAGGGGTCGGATTTCGCGATGGCGTAATCGAGGGTTTCGGACAGGGCGCGAGGGAGGGAGATGCGCAGGCGGGCGTAGCGGGAGTCGTACTGGCGGAAGCGGGGGCAGAAGTCGTGGTTGTGGAAGTCTTCGGAGGTGAGGATCATTTCTTTTTTGCTGTCGTTCCCGCTGCCGCTGTCCATTCTCCTGCTGCATGAAGTGCAAGCGCTTTAACCGCAGGATGGACCTTGATTCCCTTCGCCTCCGCCGCCTTCACGATAGTAGAGAGATCACTGCCGCGAAGCTCTGTCGGAATCTGTGCAATGTCGGCGGGAGTCGGCTTTGTCAGGGCTTGAACGATCTTAGGCGAATCAAGCGCCTCAGAGAGAACATAGGGAGCGGCAATCAGAGCTGCTCCAGTAACGGTTCCAGATAGATTACCGCTGATGATTGAATGAAGAATCTGATACGCTCCGTAACCCCCAGAGAGATAGGACATGCGGCGGCGCAGGAATCTAACCTGATCCTCGATCGCCTTTGCCTTCGCATCAGAGATATCCTGAAGGCCGATCTTCTTTGGCTCCTCTAGGTTTGGCTGTGTCTTTGAAGGGAGAGATGGTTCGGGTTTGGGTGCGGCAGTCTTAGAGATGATTCCTTTCGCTTCGGCCTGGTAGCCGCGAATAGTATTCACGCGCTGAGCAAGTTCAGGGTTATAGCGGGCGAGAGTCTCGATGCCGGATTGATCCTTCCCTTGAAGCATCTTGACTGCGCCGCCCCTCTCTGTGGCCTTCATCGCCTTATTGAGTGGAGACTTGGAATCGCGGAATGCCTGCATGTACTGACGATAAAAATTTTGTGCGTCAGAGAGAATATTTCCCACACCCTTCGACTCCGCCATCTGCTGCATCAACCCACCAACGGAATCGTGCAGCGACTTCATTGCTTGATAGACATCGCCGGGAAGATTGCCGGTCGAGAGTTTGTCGCCTAATTCAGAATAATAGCCTTGAAGGTCATTGAAAGTTGCAGGCTTGGTTGCTGCTTCTGATCCCTCTTTCAGCACCTCATAGAGAGGATGGCCTTTTGGGATTTGCGCGCCTTGATATTCAATCGCTTCCGGCTCGCCTTCAGGATGCTTAGAGAGGATGTCGCGAAATATTTTGAGGTTCTCGCTTGAGCCTGCGATCTTTTCTTCCGCTGTCTTGACGGCTTCAGCAAGAGAAGCCGAAGGAACTGTCTCTCCTGCAGTTGCTTTGCGAACAGCATCGTACTTTTGATTAGCCTGAGCACGAACATTTTTCTCAGTTGCTTTCAGATCGTCTTGAAATTTCGGATCGAGTTGCTCGACGCCGCGCTCCAATGCGGCTTTACGCGATTGTGCTGCTTGAGTTGCCTCATTCTGTGCGCGGACCTGTTGGCGCTTTTCGAAATGCTGCTCAATTTGGGCTTTGCGTGCAGCGTCAGCCTTTGCCTGAATCTCAGCGTTCTTTGTAGACACTTCAGCATTCTTCTTGGCGGTGTCTGCGGCCAATTCTTCAGAGATTCGAGGAGTAGTGTTCGATAGTATTTGAGCGCCTTTTTTTAGCACCGCAGGAGCCTTCTTCACCATCTCTGGAGCGATGGCGTAAGTGCCAAGTTCTCCCGCTGCACCGACTGATTCAGGAGACGCAATTCCTCCAGTCTCGGCTTTCTGAACTGCGCCGCCGACAATAGGAGCATTCTCAAGCCCAGTGAGAAGCCCTGATGTAGCTGCCATCCATTTCGGGACGATGTTCTTCTTCGCGTTGTAGTCCTTCCATGCTTCCTGTTGGGCAATGTCGGCTTGATCGGCAACGGCCTGAGCGGTAGCGCGGGGAGAGGTAAAAGTCTGATAAAGTCCCTGTCCCATGTTGACGAGTCCGTGACCAATTCCGCCGAATAACTCTCCTGCGTAGTTGCCGAATGTACGGGCGAGCGGAGCAGGAGGAGGTGGCTGAGCCGCAGGCGCATCCTCAACTGTATACTGCGATGTCTTGGCTGGAGCGTCTTCGACTGTGTATTTAGTCGGCATCAGGGTTGGCTCCATGTTTTGCCATCGGCAGACCTCGCAATTACATTTCCATCAACCTTGAGGACTTGACCGACTTTAGTAGGGGCAGGCGCGTCTGCTGGAGGCTTCCATGCCCCCGGCGCAGCGGGGGCATTTCGAGAACTTGGATTGAGATCCTGCTGAAGCTGCGTCTTGAGAGTCGCTACCTGACTTTGGGCTGTGTCGTTTGCCCGCTTGATCTCGGTCATGAACTCCTGTTCGATCTCAGGAGATAAGCGGCCAGTTGAAGCAATGCTGAAGTAATTCTGGATTCGCGTGCCCCATGATCCAGCGGTTGCAGCTTGCTGAATCTCCGCATTGGTCATACGGCCTGCGCCTTGAACGTTTGAGCGGACCCAGGCGTAGATCAGTTCGAGATCGGTTTTGCGATTTTTGTCGTCTAGCAGTCCTTGAGCATTCTGGAAAGCTGCCTGTTTTTGTTGAGAGTCTTCGAGCGCCTTTGTATAAGCAGCCTGATCTGCCTTGGCTTCAGGGCTTTCTTTCGCGCCGAACGGAATCGCGCCCTTGGGGACGCCGGGAGGGAGGGGAGTTTTGGCAGACGCAGGAGAAGGCTTTCCTTTGTTGAGCTTCTTCGATGTTGCATTGGCTGTCGCGATCTGTGCGTTGGTTTGCGCGAGCGCAGGAGGTACCACGCTGGTAATTGGCTCTGGGCTTGAAGTACCGCTAACTCCTGCTGGAGTGGTTGAGGGGATGGCAGGAGTTGCAGATGATGCCGGAGAAGGAGCAGCCGTCTGACCCGCCAAGCGCTTTACATCTGCAGGAGACGCCTGTGTCGTGATTGGTGGTGTAGAACTTCCTTTCTTTGTCCATTCAACGAAGGGAACTTCATACTCTGTTCCATCCGGCATCGTCATGGTCTTGTAGACGAGATGCTGCGTTGTGTCGTCCTTGTGCCCGATCAACTGACGTTTTGAGGGATCGTGAGCATCAACAGCGTAGATGTCGTTGCCTTCTTCTGTTGCTTTCCATGTGGGGAGAGTGGTTGCACTCTTGTATTGCTTGAGGAGTGAGTCTTGAATATCGGGCGGCGTATTCATGAAGCCGTCGTAGCCAAGAGCGCGAGCGCCAGAGTCCAAGCGCATTTTCTCCGGCGTGTTGAGAAGGGCATAGTTCGAGCGAATACGCGCGACATCCTCTGCGGTCTGTCCCCGCAGTCCCCACATTTCTAGATTGCGTTGGAATTGAACCTCACTTGGATCACGATAATACTTCGCAATCGTCGCGACATCGGGCTTCGGCTGAGCGGGGAGAGGATGTGCGAAAGCCGCCATGTGATTCTTCAGCTTATCCATGAACCCCTGACCCTTCGCGAGCAGCGCTTCGGTCTCGGGATTGGGAGCGGCCATCGGGTGCTGAGGAGCGGGAGGAGCAGCGTTGGGGGCCATTAGGGATGCTGCGGCTGGAGGTTGGGGAGTCTCGGCTCCTGCGGGGCTGAGGGCTGGCTCGCGTTTCTGATCGGTGGGGTGGCCGAAGATCAATCCGTGAAGGCGCTGCCCGAAGGAGGCGTGCTGTTCGGGAGAGTTGAGGGCGGTGTATTGGGCGAGCAGATTGCGGCGATCGATCTGGGCTTGCGCATAGGCAGGGTTATCGACAACATTCCCCTGCTCATCCTTCATCGTTGGCTTGATGTTGGAGGATTGGTTGATCGCGTCGAGAAGCTGCGCGCCGACGGTGTTCTGCTGCTGAACGCGCTGTTGTTCCTGAATCGCATTCCGCTGCTGCCTGCGTTCCTCAGCCTGTTGCCCAGCTTCCGCCCATGCCTGACTTACGCCGCCCATGTCACAATCCTAACCCGGCTTCACCCGCATTGAGAGCCGTCTTAGAGATATCGGTTATGCCCTTACCGAGAATAGAATTCATCCAGTTCTGGAATCGCTCCTGCGCCAGCTTCGACTGATCCATCGTAGCGTTTTGGGCCAAGCCGAGATTCGCAGTACCGAGTTGCCCAGCTTGGCCCGCAGCCCCTTGTCGCAATCCCCCGGTCAGCGACAAGAGCTTGGCGCGGGTCGCGTCGTCGAGCGAGTTCATAACCGCATTCGACCCTCCCCCGCGATTCGAGAACTGAGCGATCGTGTTCTTACCCTGTTGGGCTTGTTGCTGAGCCTGCTGAGTCTCGGGAGCGAGAGTCTCGGCAACTTTGGTCGGGTCGCCCGAGAGCAGGCCGAGATCGTAGTTCAGGGCCGCAGTTGTCCCCTGCTCGCCAGCGTTAGTCGAGAAGTCGCTGAGTTTGCCGATCTTCGAGATATCTTGATTCAGGGTAGGATTGCTTCCTCCAAAGATACTCGCCAAAAAGCCACCCATAAATGACCTCGCTTTGATACGAATGAGCCGCCGAATATTGCGCTTAGGAATCCGCCCATATGCCCTCCATCGTACTACCAAAGGTTATTTCATTGGCGAATTGCTATTTGAAATTCGTCGGAGTCGGTTGCGCTGTCCAGGGGAAGATAGTCGTGCCGGTTCCCAGAATCCCATACTGTACGGCCAGAGTTTCCAGTTCGTTATAGATCGCAATTTGCCCGGAGGCCTGAGCCGTCTGAAGTGCCGTGATGTCGGCTGCCGAGATGGTACCTGTTTGGCTAATGTTCCCACTGACCGCAGTCCACGTAAGCGTCTGCCAGTTCATCAGCCAGTGAATTTGCCTAGAGGGGTCATGGGTAAACACGGAAGTGTTACCGGTTGCCGTGGTCGCCGTCCCATAGTCGATGGTGATAACCATCTGGTTTTTGAGCGGGTAGTTGACGTAATAATCCACCGCTGCAAACGTATCGCTGACGGCACTCTGGTTTGGTCCGGAGTAAGCAAATGGAGTCCCGAGCTGGACTGCAAGCATGAGTATGATCTTGAGCATAAAGCCTCCTTTACGTACAGGTGCAGGTTCCCGTTGCGCTTACGACGGTCGTGCAGTGACCGATGGAGTGGTCGGTCTTCTCGCATAGCGCGTGGCCTGTCGAGAATGCGGTGATGACGCCAAAGGTTCCGCTGGCCACGTCGGGAAACTTCAAATCTGGGCTATTGGTGACAAGACTTGATGTGTCGAGAGATACATAGAGCGTGCTTCCTGCGTCAAGGATGTGCGTTCCGGTCGATGCTGCCGGGAAGAAGTAGCAACCGGCAGGGAATCCGCTGGTGACCGAAGGGATGCAGAAGACGTTGTTCGAGCCGTCGCTGACCTGGACTCCTGCGGCCAGACCGTAGTTAGTAAGAGAGCCCGTGAGAATGCCCATTGTGCTGCCATTGGTAACGCTGATATCACCAGCACCCTCCCCTAAAAGATTATGACCCGATCCTGCCGCTATCGATATATCTCCATTCGTTGAATCGAGATTCAACGTCCCGAGGCTGGCTTTTATGGTGAGCGGCGACGAGACGGTCTCCGTAATCGTATTGGTCGAGAAAGTCATTTCCGTCGCAGGGCCGATCGCCATGCTTGCGTTGAGATTCAAATCATAGGAAGCGTTGGGAGCGATGTTGATGCCTACGTGAGTTCCGTTATCCTGAATAGCTCCGATGCCGAGGGCTGATGAGGATGTCCAGCGGGCAGTGAAATTCGTGGTGCCGCTTCCGGTTGGAAGAGGTCCGGCGTTGCATCCGAAGGCTCCAGCGGAGAAGGTCAACGCAGAAGCACAGGTCGTATTGAAGAGAGAGAAAGTTCCACTCAATAGTTGCGGAATCCCCGTCGCCGCGCTCCAGTTCTTGCCCGTTCCTCCGTTGCCGGTAGGGTTCTGGCCCACACAAGGCAAGCAGAATGCCAGCAACACACTAAATACGGTAAAACGCATAGTACCCTCCCACGGCAGGCGGTGCGGTTCCCGTAAGCGTGATGACCGCTCCGGCCAGATTGTAATCCACGCCTTGAATGAGTAAAGTCGCTCCAAAGCCTGTATTCCATGCATAAAATTGCAGACTTGAGGCCGGATTCGGAGTGTTTGCCAGAGTCCCCGAGCCAGCAGTGATTGTGACATGCTCGCTGTCAACAAAAACAGGAACCCTGGGAAGGGTTGCGGCGTAGAAGTTGAATCCGTCGAAGACGATGAGCGTCTGGTATCCCTGCGCCAGAGTCATCGAGGAAGCGAGAAGGTTCCCGATATACGAGATCGAGGCAGGAGAAGCTGGGGTGAACGTCACCAGACCCGCTCCCCAGTTCATCGTAAACATCATCCAGGGCTGGCCGGAGGAAGGGATGGTAAGGGTGACTGCGACGGGAGAGGCGTCAGAGAGGATTAGGAATGCGCCGTTGTCAGAAGGAACGGTGATGTAAGAAGTCTGGCCGGTTTGGTCATTGACCGTCCCGAGGCCGGGAAGGGCGTTCGAGATGATCTGCGTAACGGTGTTGACCGTCGTCGCTGCGGCTGCGATTGAAGTCGTGTTGGTGTTGACCTTAGTGTTAAGCGCGCGGACGGCCTGATTAAGATCGAGCAAGCCGTTGAAGGCGAAACGATGAGCTTCGACGATCTCGCGCGGATGGCCGACGAGTTCGAAGGGGAAGCGCAGGGAGGGCGGGTTGAGGGTTGGGGTGCTCATCTCACTGTTGTCCTCCCTGTCCGCCTACTGATGGGAAATATGGATTCAACATCATAAAGGGATTCAAGTTTCTGAAGGGTTCCTTAACGCCCCACGACTTCACGCGACAGACGAATCCCTCGGTAAAGACGCGGAATGTAGAGTCGGTCGATTGAAATTGAAACCACATCAGCTTGAACTTATTCGCGCTGATGATCACCTTTGTTTTCGCGATCGTTCCTCCGGTTGAGGGGAGAGTGACTGGGTTGGCGCTGATTGATCCATTTCCAGCGTCAGCGGCGAGCGGAGTCACGATGACATTTGCGTTTGAGGAATATTCAACTGTGAACTCTTGACACTGCATCCATCCCTGTCCGCCGAGAGCGGGGGAGAGAATGGTGCCGGTGACAACTTCAGGGCCGGTTGTGGACATCTGGCGGAGAGTGCCGTCGGTCGAGCCTGTGAGGATGCCTTGAGTGCTCTCCGATTCGTTCGAGGCGTGAGTGATCACGCTGACGGAGTAGAGATCGAATATCCATCCTCCCGCTGCTTCGTCGAAGACCAGAGTGTGATAGGCGTTGTCGGTGCCGTAGTGGTCCCAGTAGAGATAGCCGTTGTTGTAGTGGAATTGCTGACGCTGAGGAAAGGCATCATTGGGGGGATAGATGGTGATGCCTGCTCTCACGATTGGGGAGGGCGTAGAGCCTTCGTGGGGGAAGAGGGGGTAGAGGTCGCCATCGGTGATGGATTCGCTTCCCAGTCCCCCTGGAGAGGCGTGGATGCCGTCGTCTACGCGGAAGAAGATCGTCCCGCCACCGCTAACGGCCAAGCAGCGCGGGATGAACAGGCCTCGGGTGATAGAGGTGGCTTGGAGGGTCCATGTTGAGCCTGCTGTGCCGGTGACCGTGGCCTCGGCGTTGAAGAAATTCGGCATGATCACCCAGGCGCGTTTGATCGAGAACAGCACTCCGCGTCCGCCGCTCATCACGACATTTACTAAGGGCTCGGAGGGATCGGTGACATCCATTTGGTTAGTGTCGGGAGCGGAATCGAGATTAGATCCCTTGCACCAATAGAGCGTTCCGGGGCGAAGAGGATCACCGACTGCGAAGATGAAGTTGATGTTGTCGGTCGGGCCGCCCAGGTAGGCGAGGGGCTGAGCGGCGAGGATCGGCTCGGCGATGTTGAAAGTCAGGTTGGTGCCGTCGGGAATGGGATTGGTCAGGCCGGTGAAATCCCATGAGGTGGAAGAGGTGGGACGACGGATCGAGGTATAGGCAAGCTGGGTTGGAGTTCCAACAAGAATCACTGTGCCGGGAAGCCAGCGGATGTTGAAGTGAGTTCCGCTGACCCATGTTGCGACTCCGCCTGAGATATTGAGAACGCCTGACGCGGGGAGATCGATCGAGGGGAAGGGCTCGAAGTTGTCGAACTGGGCGATTGGGTTCGCGCTGATTGCGAGATCGCTGAGAGAGTCAGTAACGGGTGTGTTGTATTGGATTCCGTTGATCACTGGCCCGAGGCCGTCATTGGGGCCGGTGACGGCATAAGTGTAGTTGGGAAGTCCTGAATCTTGACGATAATAGTCAACCTTATCGACTTGTGGGTCGAGCGAATAGGGAGAGGTGACTGTGTTGTCGAGGACGGGGGTGACTTGAGGGGTTGAGGCTGGGCCGGGGTTTGAGAGCGCGCCGGTCAGGGAGGAGCGATAGACAGAGATGTAGGAGGTGTTGACTCGCGCGCCGGAGGGGACGGGCTTGATTACCGCGCCGTTGATCGTCATTACGAGAGAGCGCCCAGAGTGATACCAGAAGTCCCAGTCGATCTCGAACTGGATGATTCCGCCTGAACCGGGGACATTCAGCGTTAGAGATGTGGTTTGCTGAGTACCGCCACCATTAATCGCACTGACAAAGACAAGGGGAAGGCCGGATGCGACTGAGATTGTCTGTCCGTTGAATCCGCTAGGAGAATAAGAGGCTGGCATCACCCCCGAGGCATAGCTCGCAGTGACTCCTCCTCCAATCCCAAGCATGATCTGATCTTTATAGACAAGAGTAAGAGTATAAACTCCTCCTGATGGAAAGAAGATAGATCCCGTCATGCATGTGTTGAAGTTGTTAGTAAGAGGCGCGGATTGCGGGAAGGGCGCGGGGAAGAGAGGAATATCGCCTGAGACGGTTCCGTTGGGGAGAAGAGTGTCCCATTGCGGAAGGACGCCGGAGTTCACAACTGCTGGAGTGGTATCTACTTGCCAACTGTTGTTGGTTGTGATGGAGGGCGCGGTCGAGGCGGTGCGCGGGATGCCGGAGCCGACATCGCTTGGGGCTTTCCAGAGATAGGTTGCGACAGGACCGGAGTGAGGTGAGTCGCCCCAGCTATAGGCGGTTACGAGGCCAATGGTTGAGGGCGCAGTGGCAATGGCGGATTGTGTAAGAATCCACGCGAGAGAGAATGATCCGCTGTTCGAGCTGAATGTGTTCGCGCTGGAATCGATACCGATTTGGCATTGAACCGCGCCAACTGGGATTGAGAGAGTTACGAGAGCGCCTACGGAGGCGACGAAGGGGATTGGAGGAGATGAGCCGGTGAGGACGTTTCCTGAGCCGTCGGTGAAGGCAGCAACGATGATCGCACAGGCTCCGGTGACGAAGTGGCCGGGATAGGCGGAGGTTTGCGGGCCAGGGGCTGAGGGAGCTTGGACTGAGCCATTGACCGTTGCGCTGCCGGTAATGGTGAGTTGGAGAGTTTGAGAGCCAGTTGGCGTGAGGATGATGACTGGAGGCGTGCCATCAGCAGCATTGGTCTGGCCGTAGTTGTAGGAGGAATTGACTCCTCCGACATTGTTCCACGGGACGGCGGTTGCGGCGAGTGTCGCGGTGCCGGTTGTGGTCGTGCCCATTGTCGAGACCACTGGAGCCCATTGAGGCTCGCGGATGCCCATCTTGTAGATCAGGCCGTCTGAGCGGACCTTGACCATTCCGCTGCAGGCGAAAGTTGTTGGGGTGCCATTATGCGCGTATTCAGTATCGATCGTGACAAAGTTGAGGGGGCCGGTAGGGGTTGGCGCGCCGTCGCCGATATATAGCCACGGTTGGACCGAGGCATTGGGGCGGAAGGGGACGGTTGAGACGGGATTGCCGCTCATGCCGGTAGCGATCGGGTCGGGAGGCGCGGGGACAGTGACGCAGTGGAGGATGGTTCCGCCTGCGATGATGTAGGAGTAGCCTTGAGCGGGTCCGGCTGGAGTGGAGTCGTTCAGCCGCGCGACGGTTTGGATTCCCGCGCTGACGGTGACAATTGCGTTGGTGAGGGCGGTGCGGAGAGTGATCGAGCCGGAGACATAAGCGCGAACGTTGACGGCAAGAGCGATCTTCCCCAGCAGGCGATTGATGGGGTTCGAGAGATCGTGGCCACCGAAACCTTTGCGCATTTATGCTCCCTAAGCTGAGGGCTCGTAGAGAAAATTAACCTTGTCGCTGCCAGTACCGATCGCCCAGATTGTCGAGAGCAGAATCCCGCGAGGATTGGAGGTTGTGATTACGATCGGAGTTGTGCTGAGCTTCTGGCCATTGTTCGCGGATACGGTGTTGTCGCCAATGTAATCGGTGCCAGATGCAGAGGCGACGATTGTCGAGGCGTAGATGTTTTGAGTTGTGATTTGCTGCGCGCCAGATCCTGCCAACACTACTGCAAGAGTTCTCATGATTTCCCTTCCTGAAGCGCGAAGCGAGGCTCGGCTTCCGTTATATACTTGAGGGTGTCGGGGTTGCAGCCCCGCCGAAGCCTACTCGCTATAAAGGAGCGAATATGACACCCTCTGAGCAATCGTACTGTGAAATCCCGTTGTCGCAGGGAATGGTTACTCGCGTTTCTCCACGAGTGTTTGAATATCTCAACCAATGGAAATGGTGTCTGCTGCGTACCAAGAGTAGCAAAAATGGAAATCTCTACGCGATCCGCAGAATGCGCACCGCAAGTAAAAATACCTGCGTGCTTATGCATCGCCTGATTCTCGGGCTTGATGATTCCGACAAGCGTCAATGCGATCACGTAAATGGTGATGGCTTGGATAATCGCGATGAAAATCTCCGCATTGTTTCGGCTTCGCAGAACATGATCAATCGATATGCAGGAAATAATCGAGGCCTTCGCAAACGACGCAATGGACGTTACAGCGTTCGCATTAAAGTTAGGGGCACTGAGTATCATGTCTGCGAAGTAGACACAGAGCATGAAGCGCGACTGGCCTATGCAGTCGCTGCGAAGATTCTTCATGGCTCTCATCGGCATCACTCTATTTTGTCTCCAGAACAAATCTCGGCTCAGCTGCGTCTTCTTTGCTGATTGCCCTTCGTAGATCAGTTGCAAATATTCCGCTCATTTTCAGGCGATTATTTGTTTGCAGCGCAAGTTGCACAAATCTCTCATGCAATTTTATGGATTCTATGAACTCACTTCCCCCTTCCTTGAATTGCGCGAGATGCTCAGCTTCATCGAGAATCGCATCGAACACTTCGCGAGAGACTTGAACAAAACTTGCGTCCGTTGCTGGAATCGGCGCGTTGCCCACCAGTTTGAGAGTGATAGAGACGGAGGTAGAGGCCGGGATGAGAGGCGAGATCGCAAAGAGATCGATTCCTCCACGGATGATTTCACTTATGGCATTAGGGTTCGATTGCCATTCGTAGTCGTTTTGATCGGCCTCGAAGAAGGAAGGAGTGTCAACGGGGATTTCGTCGATGTAGGCTTGGAGGAGCCACGGCATCTGCTGCATGAGCATGATGCCTTCGGAGAAGCGTTGCTGGCAATATTGAGCGCGAAGCAAGTCTTTCGATTCGGTTTCCTTCGAGAGCATATCGGCCATCATGCCGAATTTCAAAACCCAGTAGAAGTCATCGGGGATCAGGAGTGGGGAAGCGACTGGAGGCGTGATCACTCCTCCACTCAGCACGCCAAGACAATCGAGAGTTGCGGCGAGATTAGGCCGCGCGTCGAAGGTGACGAATTGCTGCGGCGAGCCAAGAACATCCCAGCAGAGGGGATTGCCGCGAGTTTGTTCGTATTCGTTGGTGAAGTATTCGAAGGAGAGAAGGTCGTCGCGGTAGAGGGTTGAGGGCTTTCCTTCGGTTGGGTCGGGGACGAAGCGGATTCGGCGCAGATCGAGGATGGATTGTGCGGTGGAATCGGGGAGTTGAGTGCGGTTGGTGCCGGGAAGGACTTCGAGGGTCGGCGCGAAGGGGCCAACGTTGCAGTCGGTGAGCTGAAGGATCTGGTCGCGGCGATTTTGGAGGGCGTTAGTGAAGTCAGCGAGAGCGAATTGGGTCGTGCCTGCCCATGTCGCATTGCCGGTTGGAGGTTCGAGCAGGTGATATTGTGCGATGGTGTAGACGTAGGAGTCATTGAGAGTTTGAAAGCGCGGAGAGGTTGGGTTAGAGCCGACCAGAGTATTGACGGAATTCGCGAGAGAGTTCCAGACGGGGAGATTAGGAGAAGCGGGTTGCGCGTAGGTGGTTGTCCAATCGACCTCAAACTGTTGCGTTAAACATTGCCATAGGCGTAATGCTTCTGCTAGATAAAGTTGAATCTCCGCTTTGGTCCAACGGACCATGTTCACATCATTCAAGCGAAGAGCAAGTTGCTGCTGCATCTGCAACCATGTCGAATACTGGAATGCTGGGGGCAATCATTATCCTCTCTTACGCGATTTCTTCTGGTCGCCCTGAGCCTTCGGCGCTCCCGCGAGCTTGAATATCTTCCCCACAACAGGCTTGGTGGGAGTCTCGCCCGCGAGCTTGATCCCGCTGATTGGGGTGTGATTGACGAGGTGTTTGGCGTTGCCACCAGTGACACCTACTGAGTGCTTGGCCATTAGCGTTTCCTCTCTTTCTTTCGTTGAGCCGCATCGATTTTCTTACGCTCAGGATCAGTGGAATGTTTGACCGTGTGCTCCCTGCCCGCGACGACTACTTTCGAGGCAGTGTCGGGGATACCGTGGATGTGGCGATATGCCATGTTCTTCCGATACCCCTCAGCGGACTTAAAATGCAATTCTGGCGTAGTCTACCCTCCCCATCGCTTACGTGCAGCTTCTACTGCACGTTGATGCCGATACTCTGAACTTTGGGACATCCACCAATCCGACTTCTTCTTTCGCGCTTCTTCTGAGTATGGTTCTTTGTTTCGCTGCTGCTCTGAAGCTGTAGCCCACTTACAATTTCCAATGGGAGGAATACAAAGGGGGCAAAGGTAGCCCAACCCATTGTCGATACGTTCGATTGACATTCCTGTGGGACGTGGACCAAGGTCGGACAAAAACCTTGAGAAGTCTGACTTCCAGTGCCCACACATAGTGATCCCACGACCCCCGTAGCGCGCATAGGATTTCGCTTTAGGATCAAAGCAACGTTGCCATGCAGCCCTCCAAGAGATGTATTCTCGACTAAGTTTTCCTCCCGCTGAATGCCCATGCCTGAGATTGGCTTTTCCGATATTAGTTCTTGCTTCTTCAGTTCGAACATAAATCCCTGTAGGCATAAACTTCCTCCCAACAGCGATTTTAACATCCTTCGAAATGAATTAAGCTCCGGCATCTCAGAACCTCTTCCTCCCGATCGCCTTTCCGATATTCGTATTCGTCTTGGTCTTCAGCAGTCCGGTGTGCTTGAAGCCGAGACCCTTGGTGGAGTGGCGGGTTACGTATTGGGCTGCATGGCCTTCGGTGCTGCTAACAGAGGAAGGGGAGCCGCCCGAGAAGGGGATGTGAGAGAGATCGTTGCCACTCTTGAACACTCCCTTTGTCGAGTCGCTAATCGTCCCTCCGCCCTTGAAGGAATCATCATTGCCGCCGAAGATGTCGCCCATGTCAATCCCGCTTTCTCGCTGGACCCTTCACGTTCACCTTGGTCGAAGCCTTTGGAGATGCTTTCTTCTGCTGAGCCTTAGTCTGCACAGGATGCTTGAAAGATTCATTTGCCTCGCGCACCATGTCGGGATCAGCCTCGGTCTTGCGCTCGTATGGAGGCATCTTGTTGAGCGTTCCAGTCACTTTGTCATAAAGATTCTTCGCGCCTTTCACAAGGCCGGAAGGCTCATCATCGTCATCTTCGTATTGAGCCATAATCAGTCCTTCTTCCTCGCTACAGAGAGCTTGGGGAATTTCGATTGGCTACAGACTCTCCCGACGACTGATTTGGTCGCGTAGTTCTTCGCCGATCCAACCTTGTGGATGGGATTCGCGCCCCGGCCCGAGCCGACATAGATTCGATCAGTGACGAGCGGGGTGACGTTGTGAGCGCCTTTCTCGGTGTAGGTAATCTGCATGGTCAGCCTCTTTTCCGCTCAGCGATATGCTTCATGTTCTCCGCGAAAATGGCTTTCTTCTCGCGCTTACCGCCAGCCTTCTTAGCAGCGGCGATCTTCTTGGGAGTGGCTTTGCCGAAGGAGCCGAGAGTGCCTTTCTCTTTCATCTTCTCAGTCGCGTGTTGTATCCATTTCTCAGCCATCACAAACCTCCTTGATTGAGGTATGCTAAGGGCATCGACTGCTGAAACAGTCCACCAAAGTGACCCACATTAGGAGTGTGAGGATGCCCACTACAGACTACATCGAAATTCCTTTGACGCAGGGACAAGTTACGAGGATCAGTCCACATAGGCACAAAGAGATTAAGGGATTCAAATGGTACGCAGTGTGGATGAAACTCGCCCAATCCTTTTATGCAGCAACCAAAATGCGCGATGAAAACAATAAGCGGTGTGTTGTATATCTGCATCGCTATCTGCTTGGCCTGAAAAAAGGCGATCCGCGTACAGGTGATCACATAGACCACGACACCTTGAACAATCTTGACGAAAATCTTCGCATTGCCACACACGCAGAGCAGATTCGTAATCAACGCATGAAGAAATGTAATAGCAGTGGCTTCAAGGGAATCTGGAAGCCTAAACGCAGTTTGAAGTGGAGAGCCAAAGTTGTTCTCAACAGAAAGGTAGTTTTTCTGAAGGACTTCAGCACGCCCGAAGAAGCACACGCAGCTTATTGCGAAGCGGTTAAAAAGTTCCACGGCGAATTTGCGAGTATCACTTAGCATCAGAGATTTCTACTCATTACCGTTCCGGTTGCCGGGTCAAATGTACTTACGACTCCGATATTCGTGTACCGCTTCATCGTGGTCTGCCATGCGTCGTAGATGTCGCGATCGATTTTACGAATCTCCTTAAGCTGTCCCTGATACTCCGCCTGCGCGATCTCGATTAGGAAGCGGTAGTCAGCACCCGCGCCACGAGGATTCGCGGGATTCTTGTTCGCCTCACTCCACTCATATGCTTTGACTCTCGCGAGTGTCTTCACCAGATGCTCGGTCATCGGGAAGGGGACAGCGCTCTGGCCGGAGGTGTTGGTGAGGTCGGGGCCGGAGAAGGAGTATCCGACTTGATAAACGAAGATCGACTGTGGCTGGGGATAGAGTTCGTACATCGCGTAGCCCAGAGTTGCTGAGCCCGCGCGCTGATCGACGCCGTGAGGGATTACGTTGCCGGGGTTTGAGAATATCTGCCGCTGCGGATCGGCCTCGTTGACCTTCTCCCAGAGTCCGCGCGTGTTGTTCACGTCGAGATGGATCACGTTGCGGACATCGAGAAAGAATTCCCACGCGAGGAAATTCGAGACCGGCGCGACGATGTAGGGTTGGTAGATTGAGTAGCCTTGGGTCGGGCCGAGATAGTAGGCGTCGATCCAGGGGCGGTCGAGGGTCAGGGTGCCGAAGGGGGGGTTGGAGGTTGTGTCATAGGCGATGATGTTGTAGATTGTGCCTGCGCCGGTACGGAATTGGCGCTGGGTGATGAGCGATACGGCGCTGGAAGCAGTGGCCCATGCAGCCGAAGCCGCCGCGTCTCCAATAACAAATGGAGATCCGAGAGTGGTCGTGACTGAGCCTGTGTTGAGCAGGCCGGGGACTGTATAGCCTGTGACTCCAAGTTGCCAGCTCCATCCCTTGAGATTGCGAATGTCGGTCCATGCGTTCTGGAGGTGAGTCCGCGCGAGTGCGCCGGAGTAGTTCGGGACTGCTCCGCGCTGCTCGGCGATCATTGATGCGAGGCTCACATGAGACTCCTAAAAAATCGGGCAGAGCAGTCATCGCTGCCCTGCCCAAAGACTTCCCCTCAAAATCGCTCAGCGTCCGTCGTAGACGGTTCGGACAGTCTCCGCGCTGAGGTTGGTGCCGTTGGTGACTTGAGTCGTGGTCGGGATGCCGGAGTTCGCCGTCACCCAGATCAGTTTCCACGTCTTGCGATTTCCAGTTCCGGTGCACTGCGGGATGACTGCGTAGTTGCCTGAGACAGTCGGGCCAGCGACATTGATCATGTCGATGGTCGAGAGTCCCTGAACAACGATGCCATCGGGAACGTTAACCGTGCCGACGGTCTCGCCTCCGGTCGGATAGGAGGCAGGGCCAGTGTGATCGACTGTGATCGTCCGGCCCTGTCCCGATGTGTAGAGAGCAAGTTTCGTGTCTGCCATTGCCGCTCCTTAGAACCGTCCGAAGAAACGCAGAATGCGAGTAAGGAAACGTCCGCCGATGCCCTGGGTGCCAGAGGTGGTGAGGGAGATGCCCAGGGAGAGAGCGGTTTGCGATGTGCTTTGCGAGCCAGAGGTGGAGGCCCATCCGTAGGTTGTGGTCGAAAGTCCAACATAGTCACCGATGTGCGCGAAGGCTGCATTGGTGTCGTACTGGATCGCCACCTTGCCAGAGAGCTGAATGAAGGCATAAGGGTGCGACTTGCCGAAGTTCGAGTCGATCGTCACGCCCGCGAAGTCGGTGTTGGTCGCGCTGAGGGTGGTGACCTGGATGTTCTGGCCGGTTGTGTCGGCAGAGCCAAGCCACGCCACGCAGGTGCCGATCGGGATCGGATCGGTCGAGACGGTTGGGTCGAGCTGGACCCACATGTAGGTGCCGTCGTAGAGCTGGCCCCAGGGATATGTGCCTGCGGACTGGTAGGAATGGAACGCCGCTTCCGTCGCGGTGAATTCCTGACGCTGTCCAACTTCGAGACCAGTCGCGATCGGCAGGCCGGTAACGGCTTCGACTGAGGCAGTCGGAGAAGAGGAGGCCATGTTGTTCAGGCCATTTGGTCCGATGTAACCGACTACTGTTCTTGACATGATTCAATCTCCTTCAGTTCCAGATCGCTCAAAGTAGCGTTTACATCGAGCAGGTGCCATGCGTCTTCAAACTTCATCATTGACTTCGCAATGGATTTAGCGCGCTTGAATTCTCGGTTGCCTCGTCGAGGAATCCAGATAGCGTGGCTATTGATTTCTACACTTGGAATGATGAAAAATCGTCTCTCATCTACCCCAAAGAAGATCACAAAGTCACAACTATCGCGGTAGTCACGGTCTTTGGGATGTGCAACAATCTCGCCTTTTACTCTTGTCCAGCCCCTACGGATGTCGAATGCATATACCCCATTGGAGTAACCGGGATGATTGCGGCATCGCCCGCTCTTGACCTGAATCTTCAAGCCATTGTCGAGCATGACATCCACTCCAAAATCAACCGAAGGCATGAAAGGAGTATGTCCATAGCGACACAACTGTTCGCAAACTGCGAACGTTCCCGCCATTCCATCCAGATGTTTTTGAAATGCTTTTTTCATTTCAGCTAACTCCAATTAAATCAACAGATTAGCCATTAAAGCCGTAACCCTGTCCAGACTCTCTCGGTGCCGGTGTGTAGGCGTTGAGCGCGAGGTTGATCAAGAGAGCATCGTTCGTGTTGTTGTTGTAGACCTCGTTCTGGCGGCGTCCGAAGAGGAAGTCGGGATTGTCGGTGGGGCGATACTTCCACGCGCTGCCGGTCAAGGCCCAGATCGTCTCGCCGACTGTGATCGTGGTCGAGGCGGGGAGCTGGGAGACGGAGGTCGCGCCAGTTGCTGTTGAGGAGGAGGTGAAGGTGGAGGTGAGGTTCGAGGTGCCGATGTAGGCGGTCGGGAAGTCCTTGCCCCAGGTTGCGCCGGGGGTCAGGATGTCGTCGTAGATGACGGTGCCCATGAAGCTGATTCCCTCAACGTCTGGAACGCTCATCAAGCTCTTCATCGTCCAGTTCGTGGTGAACTGCTGCTGAGCTTGGAGAGCGGAGAGGATGTATCCCCAGCCGTTGGGAGTCGTGATGGTGATCTCCGGCGTCCGGCCATCGGTGAACTTGCGCTGACGGATCAGGAACTGGATCAGGGCGCGGACGGAGATCGAGCCTGCGGTTCCGTCGGCGTTGCCGAAGAAGAAGGGGACTGAGTTCAGGGAGGAGGAGACTGCGCCGTTACGGACTTGGTTGCCGTAGTTGACGAAGTAGTCGCCGTTCCATGAGTTGTTCGCGCCATCGTTCAGGGCTTCGGCGAAGCCATTCACGTTGTTGGTGCGGGAGTTGGCGACTTGATTCGCGATCGAGGCCTGTCCGTGCCAGTAGAGATCGACTTCGACGTTGGTCGAGATCGCTGCGACACCATTGCGGAAGTAGAGATCGGTGAGTTCGATTCGCGCGTTCGGCCCCTTGTTCTGCACGCTGAGAGAGAAGGTCTCCAGCATATCGCGCGAGGTGTAGAGGCGCGGCGTGAAGGCGAGGTCGGCTAGCTGCTGAACGTGGACGACATTGAAGTTGGTGCCAGGGGCTGCGGCTCCAGCATCCGGAGAGCCCATGATGAAGGGCTCGCGCATCAGCACGCCGCCGCCGAATGGGTCGATCGCGCCGATGGCCCGCATGTGCTGTTGAAGAGCGGTTTTGACAAAGAAGTTGTCGTAGGCGGCATCAGCGAGCAGATCATCGAGTGTTGAGGCCTGCAGGTCGCCATTATATGTCGGGTCTGTCATCGAAGGTCTCCTTCATCAAAACCAAGAGGTCTAACTGCGCTACTGCACCATAGCTTGATACTTGGCGAGCCGGTCCTTGGTCGCTTGTGCGCGGCCTTGCGCGGTCTGCCAGAGCTTGTTGCGATTTTCGTCCGTCTTGACAGCATCCCAGCGCGAGGCGCGGGGGTTGCGGGTTTCGCCGTTCGAGCCATTCTTCTCGGCCCAGTCTTTTTGCGCTGCGGCGACTTTTCCAGCCGCGTAGTCGTCGAGTTCCTTTTGGTGCTTCTCCGTGTCGCGCTTGGTCTGGAGACCAGCGTGATCGTACTTGCGGGCGACGTAGGAGCGGAGGTTCTCGTCGGGGCGGCGGTTGGCCTTGAAGTCGGTGTATTCGGTGTCGAGGTCGAGTTCGTCGCCGGTTAGTTTGCGATGACGATTCGAGAGCGAGACGAGGGCCATGTTGGTCTCGGCGATCTCCATTCCGCGCTTGTCGAAGTCTTCGCGGGAGATTCCATTCGAGGGAAGGGGTTCGACTTTCTTCACGGGCTCAGCAGAAGTGGCGAGATAGGCGTCGGGGATGTCGTATCCAGCATCCTTCATCGACTTCATGTGAGTTTGAAGTTGAGAGACTCGGCCTTCTGCGGCTGCGGCGCGCTCATCGGCTTTGCGAACGTAGGGAATGATTTCGTTCTGCTGCCAAGCTTTGAGATTGGTCTCGATCTGCTGAGCGTTGGCGAGGGCAGTCTTCCCGCTCTCAGCCTCGTTGATCAATCCTTCAAGCATGGGAGAGAAGGCATCATTCGTGAGGAGCTGCGTAATCTGCTCATCCGAGAAGTTCTTCGATTTGAGAAAGACTTTGATGTCCATAGTCGTAAACGCTCCTTAGATCGGGGGTGCCGGAGATTGCTGGGGAGATTGAGTCGCTCCCATCAGGGAGCCGATGTCGAGAAGAGATTTCTGCATCTCCTGCACCTTCGGAGCAGACGGAGGGAAGATTTGCTGGAGCATGTCGAGACCACCAGCGATTTGAGCGACCAGTTGCGCGACTGCGGATGTGGGTTGCGCGGTCGGTGCGGGAGTGGGCTGAGCGCCTCCGCCCTGCTGGGGAGGAGGGCCGCCTATGCCTGCCGCACCGGGACTGATCGCTGGAGAGGCCATTGAGAGTTACTTCTTCCTCTCAGCGTGCTTCTCATGCTCCATCGCCTTGAAGCCGCCGTGGATCTTCAGCTTTCCGGCTTTGGACATGTTGTGCTTCCCGTCCTTGTGACCATCCTTGTGATGGCCGTCCTTGTGCTCGTGCGTCTTGTGGTGCGCCATGAGTTCTCCTTCCGAGGTTGGGCCAAAATGGAAATGGCCCAAGCTGATTAGGCTTGAGCCATGTCTCATTTCTCCAAGGGAGAGAGAAGAGGTCAGAATCTCGTTAGAGTCGTTAAGAAAAAGTGTTACTGCTGTTAAGTCTGTTTGTCAACAGTCATTTTCTTTATTTCTTCAAACATAACGTCGGTAACGCCTCCATTACCGGGGAAATGGATCTTCAAACAGCCCTTCCAGTTGTTGGCGCGAAGGTAAGCGTAGAGCTTCTTGATGGTCTCGGGATCACGCTCTCCAGTGAAGTGGGCGAAGGCGTGGCCTTCCATCTTCACGTTGAATTCTGGAGTGAATGGGGGAGGATTCATGATTCACTAATCGTCGCGCGCGGGCCTGCGGCGCTTCCTTTCGTCTCCATGTGAGCGGGCTTGTTGCCGGATGGCGGTCGGCCCGGCGCGCCCTTGTTCCCGCCGACTCCAATTGGGGTTGGAGGTGCGGATGGGCCTTGCGGAACGAGGGCAGTTTCGAGTTCCTTCATCTGGACGGCGAATTCGAGTTTGATTTTCTGCTCAGTCTGCCACTTCTCCATCACGGTGTTGCCGTCGAGATGGCCCCAGTTGGGAACATCGGCGGCCTTCGCGATGGTCTCGGAGTCGATCATGTATCCGCCGCGCTGCATCTGGATCAGGAGGAGTTTATGCGCGGTCTGGACGACGCCGTGGAGTTCGCCGGGAGCGATGGTTGCGTGGAGAGCGGAGCAGAAGTTTTGAGAGCGCTGCATCCGGGTGTAGATGGATTTCTCCTTGGTGTCTTCGCCGAGGATGTGAGAGGGGATGAGGGTTTCAGGGTCGAGGTCGAAGACTTCGCGTGCGACGCCGTTGGGTCCGACGTATTGCATGATACGGCCTGTTGGGTAGTATTGGAGAACGTCGGAGAGAGTCATCATCATGATGTCGGAGACGGGATCGTTACAGGAGTTCGAGATGTCCTTGACGATCGGGCCAGCCTCCTCCATCGCTTTCAGAAGGGCGTCGTCTGCGCCTGCGATCTTGGCCCGCGCGAGATTGTTCATTGCGTTGTTGCCGAGGAGATAATCCTCGTCGTCTTCGAGCTTCTTGGCCCATGCGAAGCCCCATTCGGGGATGGACATCAGGTCTTCGGGGAGCGCAGTGCGGATTGTTTTCTCATCGACTGGGCCGTCGATGCCAAGTCTCCCGCGCTCCTCGTAGGGATCGAATTGCTCCATCGTCTTGCGGTTCAGGCCGCCGTTTTTGTCGTACATGAAGGCGGGGTCAAACCGCTGGGCAGCGGTTTGATCAAGGCCGCGCATGAATTTCTGGCGAGTCTGGCCGAGAGAGTCGATGTCTTCCATCAGGGAGTAGCCGGGTTCCCAGGGCCACTCGTCCATCGAGATCCGGACTAGAGGATGCATCCCGTGCCAGTCCCAGAAGGGGCCATCGTAGATTGGTTCCTGCAGGCCAGTTTGACTAATCATCAAGCGGAGATTGGGATAGAGAACGCAATCTTCTTCTTCGGCGGCGCGGGTTTCGCGGACCTTTGCGCCGGTGTCGCGAGAAAGGGTCCATTGGCCCGTGGGGATGCGCTGGCCGACAAAGGGGACCACGTAGCTCCATGAGGCTCCGGGGTCGCCCATCGGCTTTGGCTTTTTGGTTTCGTTGATGGAGAGATCGCGGACGGTGGTGTAGCGGAACTCCATCATCTGCTCTTGCCAGTTTCCTCCATAGGCTTGACCCGAGGCGGTTCGCATATCGTTGCGGAAGCGTTCAGCGAGAGCGATTCGATCCTTCGAGATATTTCCTGAATATCTCCGGCGCGCGATCGGCTTGAGGCGGGCTTGGAATTTGGGAAACTTCGCATGACCCTCGTAAAGAGGCATGAAGACGATTCTTGTCCATGCGTATGCGCCTTGGACGTTGTTGTCGTCTGGGAGCTGGAAGGGGAGGCAGTCTTGGGATGAGAAGACATCGAAGTCAATACGCTTCTTGCTGCGGGAGTTGAGCTGGAGATTGCGGTAGACGGGCGACATGTAGGAATAGCCGCCGACGGAAGCCCACTGGACCGCGCGCTTGAATTTGGGCTGGAATTTGGATTCGAAGTAGACCGCCTTCCAGATTTTGTTGAGCATCGCGAGGAAGGGGGAGTAGGAGGCGTTGTCGGAGGAGTAGGCATCGACGGTGCGAATGTCGGAGATTCCGGCGACTACTTCGCGCAGGACTCGCTTCTCGCGGGGGATCTTGAGGTTTGATCTCGCTTGATTGGGTGCGTCGGCGACCCTGCCTGAGATCATCGAGATCCCCCGTGGAAGGTCGCGAGAGGAAGTGAGGGAGGCGTTGTAGGCTTCACCGACTGAGACGACTTGCTGAAGCCAGTCCTGACGCTGGGCTTTGTTCTCGGAGCCTTCGTTGGGCGGGGGCTGCCAGTGCGACATGCCGGGAGAGAGGCTGCGGGAGGGAGGCATCAGCGAACTCCTTCGATCAGGGAATTGGCGAGATTGATCTCGTCATCTTGGAGTCCACGGCGCTTTTGCGTCTTGGCTTTGATCGTACCGGCCTCGTAGCGTTCGATTTCGAGGGATGCTCGGGATAAGTCTGGCTCATTGGCGAGGAGTTTGTAAAGAGCTTCGTCTTTGGCGTCGAGATTGCGGATAGTCATGCGGGTGGCGTATTCGTCGGCGGCGGAGATGCAGCCCTTGGCCAAGCGAAGGGTGCAATTGTCGCGAATGCGATCGCGATGAGCTTTGTAGCGGAGGTGCTCCTCGACTTTGAGGGAACGGAATTTCTCGAATTCTTGCTTAGCCATTCGGCGCGAGAGATGTTCGGTTTCGGCGACAGTCTGGCACTCGATCCGATCCCAGCCGATGAAGGGCTTCAGGTGAGTGTCAGGAGCGAGCATCAGCTCGCCGGTGTAGTGTTCGCGCCAGAAGACGGTGCGCTCCTTTTGTCCGATGACTCCCTTAGCGCTCTGCATAAAGCTCCTGAAACTTTTCGATGGAGATGTTGCGGATTTCCATTCCCTGGTAGTGGTCGGTGTTGACGATCCACTCTTCCTCAGGCCGGGGAGTGTGGCAGCGGGTATGCTCGCGCTCCATCAGCACATCGAGATCATGCTGGATGAAGTAGCCGATGGCGGCGGCGAAGATGCGATCGTCGTGCTTGCCGCGCGCGTGGTCGGCGCGGGTTTTGCCGGTTTCCGTGGTGCGCTGCTCATGCGCTTCGAGTTCTTGGGTAAGCCACTTCGAGTTGACCTTGTACCACTTGTTGTCCACGGCGAATTTGAACGCATTCAAAAGCATCGGCCTAGACCACTCGTTCGTGAACCAGCCTTCGCGCGGGTTGGCGGAGGGCTTGGGGCGGAGGGTTTTCTTGTCGAACATCCGGAACTTGTACCAGTTCTTGAAGCCGTGCAGCTTGAGGGCGTGGTAGCAGGAGTCGCCGTATTTGCGCTTCTGCTCGATCGCCATCAGGATCGTCTCGCCTTCGTCGTAGAACTGGCCGTAGTAGGCGGCGATGCAGGCGACATAAGCGAAGACCTCGACATTGTCGATGTCGTCGGAGGCGAACTCGGCACATTGGATGTCGGGGAAGCCCTTGGTGCCGCGCTTGGTCACGGTGATCACGGTGCGGTCGCCGCCCACGCCGGACCCGGGGTCGATCGAGATTGCGTAGACCGAGCCGTAGTGGGGAGGGAGGTAGACGATGAGCTTTTTGTGAGGGTCGAACTTTTGGGACTCGGGCTCGCCCTTGAGCGGCATCAGCATCCACTCGACGCTGGTGTTGGTAGAGGGGATCGTCCAGCGCACAGGGATGCGCTCGGCGCTCATATCGACATCCATCGGCGAGGGATCGTGTTTCTCGTTGATGCCGCCGCCGAGGATGCCGTAGATGCGGGTTGGGCGATCGCGAGTGGTGTTGATCTCAGCGATGGTCTCGCGGGAGTAGACGGAATCGTGCTCGCCGATGAGGGCTTCGAAGTCGTCGCAGGGCATTTGACGGAGCCAGGATTTGTCAGTCCTTCTCGATTTCGAGTCTTCGTAGTGGAATTGCCAATACCAGACTTGCTCGTCGGGGAGACGCCAGTTTTTGCCGAGGATTTTTGAGAGCATCTCGGTAGAGCGGACATAGAGTTCGCACTTGTCGATCATGGTCTGGACTTCGCGCGTCTCGCCGCGCTTCCAGCTTTCGGGGAAGGGGAATTTCTGAATCCAGTTCGGGGTCGGGTAGAGTTCGGGCGTCATGAACCATGGGAGGAAGAGGGGGAGCATTCGTGCGCGGCCCTGCCAATATTTCTCTTTGTTCTCGCGCCATTGCTCGGCCCACCAGCCGGTGTTTCCTTCGCCGGTCGATTCGAGAACCATTAGAGTGTCGGGAGTGGTGGGGACGGCTTTGAAGAGGCCTTCTTCGATTTGCTCGACGGGATTGGTATATTGCGAGACCTCAGATAAGTGGATCTTGTTTGGTGTCGTGCCCTGTCCAATCCCTCCTCGCATCGCGCCGTGCTGAACGACGATCATCGAGCCGATGTGCTGGAATTCGAGCAGGGCGCGTCCAGAGCGCCGGTCGCGGGTTTGGGTCGGGGTCAGCCACCAGGGAATGTGGTTCAGCGCCCCGTACATCATCGCCATCATGACTTGGGTTTTCTGGTCGTCCGCTGAGCCGATCGAGCAGCGCGTACCGGGAATCATCAGCGAGGCGTGGGTCATCAGGCCTTCGACCAGGGTGGAGATGCCTTGTTTGCGCGCCTTAAGGCATTGGATGTCCTGAGAGACGCCTTCGGATTCAAGTTCTTGGAGAACAGTGAAGAAGGCGCGCTGGCCGGAGCGGAAGGAGAAGTGCTGGATGTCGGTTTCGGTCAGCCAGAAGTAGCGGGTGAGGAAATATTCGGCGGAAAAGGCGCATAAGGCGCGCTCGTTTTGGATGAAGCGGAGGGCGGCGGGGGAGATGTCCTGATCGCGGATGACCCAGCCATCCTTGTTGTCGAGGACTTGAAGGGCTTTGAGCTTACGGTTGAACTCGTCTACTTCTTCGACGGAATGGGGCTGGAGGCTCCAGCCGTAACGATGTTTGAAACGTTCGCACTTCTCGCCGACTTTGTCGAAGGAGTACATGGGTTATTCGTCTAGAGAGAGAGGGAGATATTCGATGTCGGGAACGGTTGAGGGCATCTCGACCGGGATGTCGGGGACGCGCGGAGCGGGGAGAGCGCGGGAGCGGGCGATCTCGCTCACTTCGATCAGGAAGGAGTCCATTGACTGGAGGGGAGTGCGCTCGACTTCGGCGTTGACGGTTTTGGGCTGAGCGGGAGAGTTCTGCTGGATGAGGTTGATGGTCTGGCCCTTGGGCGTCGGCATCGCGCCGGTGATGGAGTGGAAGAGGCGCTGGGCGAATACGTCGGGCTGCTCATCGATGACGGTTTTGTTGCCGTCGGCGTCGAAAGTGGTGATGGTCTTCCCCTTGGTCGCGGCTTTGATCGTGGCCTTGAGGACATCGGGCTGGTGTTCGAGGACGAGGATTTTGGAGTCGATCGCGGATTGCTCCATGAGGGCTCCGGCGAGGATCTCCCAGAAGCGGCGGACGGTCAGGCCAGAGGCGATGATTACGTCTTCGAGGCGGACGTAGCGCTAGTCGCGCTGGGAGAGGGAGTTCCACTTGCGGACGAAGGCGAGAGAGTCGGGGGAGGGGTCGGAAGAGAGGATTTCTACTGCGCGGCGGGGAGAGCCGAGGGCTCTTTTTACGCGATTGGTGATGATTGGGACATCAGCCATCTCCTCGGCGGTCAGGCCGAGACGCTGACGCGCTTCGTCCGCGCCGTTCAGTTTGTGGTAGTCCCGCTGGGGAAAGAGCTGAGAGCGCTTCGGTTGATTCGCGGCGGGCTCGGGAACCGGGGTCGTAATCGGCCCGATAGTATTCGGACTCGGTTCGGGCGCGGTCAGGAGCGGCGACTGGAGAGTGTCGGTCATTGTAGCGCTTTAGCTCGGTTGTTAAGCCAAGTATAGCGTTAATTAGTTTGTTGGCAAGATGGTCGTTCATTGAGCGGGCTCCGAGGGTTGGGGTTGAGGGGGCTCGGGAAGGCGGCGGGCAATCTCCATTAGCGCAACTGCAATCATGCCATATGTGAACATATTGCCCTTGTCTATCGACGTTACGCGTTCCATTTCCTCAGCGTATCTTTGTTGGCGATCGTTCAGTTCGACGTTGGTCATCTCCGCGCCGCTCCTCTCTTCGCGATCCGCACCATTCTGCGCTCGGGTCCGGCTGGACCTTGGGCTTCGACGGGGATAGGGAGGTCGTGGTCTTGGCGAGCCACGTCGGGTTGGGTGGTTGAGTAGTCGAGAGCGACAGTCGTGCTCACGTCTGCAGTCGCTTCGGTGACCGGCTCGCCCTTAACCGTCTCGCCCCAGAGGAGAGTCTCGACCGGCTCCGCGCCGACGTAGTGCTTCAGGTAGATGCGGGTCTCGTGCTTGATGCGGATTCCGGCGTATTGGATGTCGTCGTAGAGATTGGTGTCGCGTTCGAGAGCGGTGGCGATTTCGGCGAGAGTGATCGCCTTTATCTCTTCGCCACAGAGAGGCTCATTCAAAGACTTCTCTGGCATCGTGATTCTCCTGATGAGGTTTGTTGAGTTCGGCCCAGAGGCGATAGCGCTCACATTTCTTGGGCTGCTTGTGTCCGCGCTCAAGGCGGGAGATGTAGAAGCGGGTTACGCGGAATTGATGGGCGAGATCAGCCTGAGTTAAGCCGAGATTCTGTCTGGCTGAGCGGATTGATTCGCCGAGGGTCATCCTTCGCGCTCCATTCGTTTACAATAACGGCGAAATCTTCGCAGCTTTCGATTTGCCCAATCAGTTCCTAAGATAACAATTTGATAAATCGTAATATCGCAATGCCTCTCATCGCGCGTAAATCGAGCAATGTTGTTGCCTATCAGCTTCAACTCTAAACCGTGAATTCCGACACTGCTCGTATCAGGAAATGCATCTAAATTCACATTCTTAGACCAGTACAATACATTCACTAGCACTCTCCATTGAACGGCTCAAAGAACCTCTCCATCCCCGCGTCCCCTCCCCACTTCTTCATGTAGTAGGCGGCGTCGAGAGTTTGGATAATGCCATTAAGATAGCGCAGTTTGGGATCGGATGCAATAGTCTGGGAGCCGACGTGGGCTGATTTGATCTCTTCGGTCTTGATATGCGACTCAAGGCGCTCCCAGCCAGAGAGGTCGAGGCGCCGATAGAAGTCCTGATCGCTCTTGTAGGCGCGGATATTGATGTCGTAGCCACTGACGCTCTCTGCAGCTTCAAGGTTAACGGCTGAGATAATGTCGTAGTAGGTGTGGATGACGCCCCAGCGAGGGTTGTGGGTGAACATCGATCGGGCGAAGTCGAGCAGCTCAGGGAAGACTCCAGCAGGCACGATCACGTCGTTGTGGAGCCATACCATGAAGCGCGCTCCCCTCTTTCTCGCGTCGCTGAAGAAGAAGTTCTGGGATTGGCTGAAGGTGAGGGGGACGGGAGGGCGGTAGACGGCGCACGGACATCTCCCGCCGAGGCCTTCGGGGGAGTTGTCGAGGATTGTCAGGTTGGGCCAGAGAGAGGAGATCGAGTCAACGCACGCGCTGGTGATGTCAGGCCGGTTGACGAAGGGGATGTAGGCGTGGAAGTCGGGCTTGGGCTTAAAGAGTCGCATTTAGGCTCTCCGCTCTGTCGGGATGGATAAAGAAGAAGTTTCGCTCCTCGATGTCGTCGGACATGCGCGCGAATGGCTCCAGCTTCAAGGTGTAGCACTTGTAGCCATAGCTGGAGAGATAATCGATCAAGTCGTTCGGATGATGTCCAAATCTCCTCATCCACTTCCTGAGCATCTCGCACAGGATAATGGGATGATGAGCGGCGAGAGTTTCCCGCGCGCCTTTCAACACAAGCAGCTCCGCGCCCTCGACATCGATCTTGATCATATTGGGCGCTGGGATCGGGAGTTCGTCGATTGTGGTCACCGGGGCTGGGATGGAGAATGTGGGGCCGAATCTATCCTCCTCAAGAGGCTGGAGGGATGCGGTGCCGGGTTCTTTTTCGGATATATAGAAATTCTCAATGCCCGAATGGTCTGAGAGTCCCATTGGATAGCTGGTGATGTTGTTCAGGTGGGATGTGTTGCGGATGAATTCGCGGCGAATTTCGGGAATGGGCTCGAACGCATACACTCGGCTGTGAGGGACTCTATTCGCAAACTCCACGCTGTACCATCCCACATAAGCGCCGATATCGTAGAGTATGTCACCGGGCTTGGCGAGAGAGATCAGCGTGTCGCGCTCTGCGCGTTCGTAGTCTGTGTTCAGGGAGTGGATCATTGATAGCTCTCAGCGGCGTGATCTGCGATGCTCTCCTCATACCTCCGCCACATCTCGTCGGCGCTCCACTTGCCGTTCGCGTGGATGAAGTGGGGGTGAGTGTTGTAGAGGGCGTTGACGGGAAGGCCGCGCTCGAACTCAAGCTCAGGATAGCCGCCGAATAGACAGAAGAAGATTTTGGAAACGTGGTCGCAGGTGACGAGGGGAGAGTTCTCCGCCAGCATCTGGTTGAGCCATTGCTGGTCGAGGATGTTGGGGTGGAAGAGGGGGTGGGATTCGGCGCGGTCGCACCAGTCGAGCATGGATTGGGGAGTGCCGCAGAGCAGGCCGCCGTTGGCGAAGCGCGCGGGGCACCAGTTGGGGATTACTTCGGCGAGGTGGTGGTTGGGGTAGCAGTTTTTTTCTGCGCCCCACAACACGTAATCGAGAGGAATCTTCGCAATAAGATCGTCCCTGCTACCCCAGAACGTCACATCGAAGGCGTCGGTGAAGACAATGCGCTGATAGGTGGAGAATTGTTGAGAGAGTCTGCGCATCGATTCGAGCTTGATCGCGAAGTTGCCGCCGAGCGGGGGGATATATTTGCCGGAGATGTCGTCAACATAAAAGTCGATTTGAGCGCGAGAGAGTTGGTCGCGGTAGAGGGGGAGGGTGCCGTAATTGCCGCTCGCTGCGGTGATAACGATCAGGTCTTTCATCTCTCTCCCTTTCCTTGAACGGGAACGACGGCTATCGGGGGGACTTGGGAATAGGCGAGATAGGGATAATGCTCCTTGAGATAATCGCAGAATATCCCGTCAAGGGTGTATTCGTCGCGGTTGGGCCATTGGGCGATTTCGCGCTGGATGGTCATGTTCGCGGAATCGGTGTGGCAGAGGCCGGGGGGATCGGAGAAGAAGGGGTGGCCGAAGCGGAGAATGGGGAAGATAGCCCATTTCGGCTGATCGCGCGAGAGGACAGTGTCGATTGAGGAGAGCGCGAGAGGGTGCGAGAGAAAATTGTCATCGTCGAGGTAGAGGCAGTAATCGCCAGTCGCGTGAGTCCAGCCGTTGTGTCGGCAGGTGTTGCCGAAGTTGTGATGCTCGGGTTCGCAGACGAGGATTTTGCGGCGAGGATGGGCGATGTCCATCAGGATTTCTTCGAAGCCGCGATCACTGATGATGATGTGTTCCCAATCCTGATGCGTCTGACGATCGATTGACTCAGAGCACTTGAGCAGGGAGGGGCGGAGGATCGTGGGGGTGATGATCGAGAATTTCATCGGTTCAGGCGGTCCTCGGGGATTGCATAACAGACTAGCTCAGATGCGTCTTCGGCGTAGCGGCGGATGAAGAGGCGATAAGAAGGATTGAGAGATTCGATCTGGATCGGAATCTCCCACAAGTGCTCGGGGCGGTGGTAGAGGCAGATGGAGAGAGCCGGAGCGAGATCGCGGATTATCGTCTTCGCGCCGTCTAGCGCTTCGGGCTCGGCGCCCTCGATGTCCATTTTGATCAGCGTCGGGTGGGCGAAGGCGAGAGAATCGAGGGGGATGATAGGGGCGGTGACGGAGCCATTATCGTCAGCGTGTGAGCCTGCGCCTTCGCGGGTGAAGTTTGCGCGAGTGGGGTGATTGCCGACTCCACAGGGGAGGATCTGCACGTCGATGGTCGCGGAGACTCGCTGAACAGGTTCGAAGGCATAGATTTGCTTGTAGAGGGGATTCCATTGCTGGAACTGGCGGATGGTGTCGCCGTCGTAGGCTCCGCAGTCGAAATAGACTTCGCCGATCAGGGGAGTAAGGAGAGGGGGGAAGTAGATTTCGCTGATCGGGGATGGGGGAGAAGTCTCAGAGATTGAGCCGATGCGGAACTCGATCTGCTCGTGGAGGAGGAATCGGGAAAGCTCATCGGCGAGATGGGAGGAGAGATGTTTGATTGAGTAAAGATTGGAATTGTAGAAGGAGGGAGGAGCGAAGCCGAATTCCTCCATGCTCAGGCCGTGCGCGAGGATGAAGGCGGAGCAGGATTGGGCGCGGAGGCCCATTGCCTTGAGTTGGCGTCGCGCTTCGCCGCCATTGGTAATGGTCACTACGCGCAGGTGGGAGGGGAGGGCGGAGGGGGGATGGACGGTCAGACCATCGATCTTCGTCCACCAGAGCTTGGGATTGTTGTCGGAGAAGGCTTCGACGTGGATATCGTGAGCGCGGCATTCGGCGAGGATTCGCCTACCCAATCGTCCTGCGCCGAAGAGGATCATCGGGTGTCCTTGTAGATCGAGGTGACGAGCTTCAGAGCGCCTTTTTGGGAAGTTTTCTTGTAGATTCTCGAGAGCTGGGTTTTGATCGTGCGATGGCTGTGGTTGAGGAGGTGGGAGATTTCGATCGGGGTGATGCCGTCGAGGAGCAGCTTCACGAGGCGGCGCTCGCTGGGGGTAAGGGCGTAGCGGTTGAAGAAGCGGTTGAGGACGGTGGGGGTCACACATGTCTCCAAGACAGCTTTGAAACAGCTAGCCGCATCGCATGTTTGGATACACCATATTTTTTAGCGAGCTTATGAAACCCATTGCGCCTTGGCACATATTCAGCGCGTGCCTGTCTAACAAGGTCATCAGTTAATTTCGCATCATGCTGCATAGATCCACGCAAAGACCTTCCGCGTTCTGCCTTCTGAGCTTGGTTCATCGCATTTGTTTCATCTTTAATGTGCCGTGGATTGAAGCACGAAGGATTGTCACAACTATGCGTTCCTTCATTCTTGGGCCAATTGCCATTCACAATTTTATAGGCCAACCGATGTGCGGCCACTTTTACCCGCTTCCCAGCAACGGCCATAGGCATGCGCAATCGTCCATATCCATCACGGTCAGTTTGGTAAGGCCAGATCAGGCAAGAATCAGTACTGCATTCCCGAACAGATTTCACAAGATATTCGTAAGCAGTCATCGAACTCCTTTTCGAAGCCATGAAACAAATCTAGGCCACACAGCTTTCCATTCGAACTCTTTCGGAAGCACACTATAGCTATAACGCTGTCCCTCCCATTCAATAGCAGCTCTAGCCCATTCTTTAGGATCGTG
>Ga0126381_100000618_pt1 | contig 39229 bp, 39 predicted proteins | sample PanSoiMetPlot_28_FD_96465 | JGI IMG/M metagenome (GOLD analysis project Ga0126381, IMG submission 96465) | Tropical forest soil microbial communities from Panama - MetaG Plot_28 | ecosystem: Environmental > Terrestrial > Soil > Tropical forest > Bulk soil | place: Panama | collected 2016-02-17 | reverse complement strand
GGCCGGCCTGCAGCAGCCGGTTCACGCGTCAGACGTAGACCTCACGAAGTTCAGGCGCATCGAGCCGCAGTACATCGCGGCGCTGGGAGATCCCGGAGCCACCTCCGGCAACGGCGCGCAATTATGGGGCCTCTGGAGCCAGGACCCGGGCCCGCGCGGCTGCAAACTGGACCGCTACGATCAATTGAAGGCGTCTGGCGGCGTGGCGCCTTCACACTGGAAATTCGATGCTGCGGACTGGTGGCTGGAGGAACACGGCTTGATCATGGAGAAGCCGACCTTTCCGCTGCGTCCTGGGAAATACCTCGTCACGGGCGATCGCAAGGTGACGACCGTGCTGACAATTCGGCCCAAGGACAAGGACGGCAATCAGCGGTGGGAACTCGCCGACGGCGCGACCCTCTATGATGTCACTCATCTCGGATGCCGCTCCGCACGCTACACGCCGGCGACGGCTATCAACTCGTGCTCGCCCGTGAACGTTCGGGCCAAGGGTTTTCCGGTGAATCCAGGGGCGGCCATGCCCGTCGTAAACGGCTGCCACAAGCAGGACTACGCGGTTCTCATCGTCGTTGGACTGCCCGCCACAGACTGACTGGCCGCGCGCAGGCACGACGACCGCTCGCCACGTGACGATACCGACACCCGAACGCACTTCTCCACCGAGTGGCCCGAACGTCTCTAGCGGCGTAGTTCAAACGGCGATCTCGGAAGCGCCGACACGACGGATTACGACCATCATCAGCAATCCGATGGAATGATTCGCCGGATAACCGGCGCGACCTTCGAATAGACTCGCCAATATTCAGCGTGGCCGTCGATGTTGCGCCATCGGGCAAGGTCGGTGCGTGAACGGCTTCAGCGTTTGGTTCTGCGGTGTCATCGATTCCTCAATCTGCCGTCGCGGTATCTGACGCAGGCAGGCTCGCGCTCCGCCGCCCTATAAATCGAGGCTTTCCGGGGACGACGCCCCGCAACTGCGCGAAGGCGCAGACCACGATTGCTTCCGGGTCACCACTTTGCGCGTTGTAACGTCATCTAACGACCGACAAGAAGCGTAGGCGAAGCCTTAAGCCCAAGCGCTCGCCGACGATCCAGCGCATTCATTGAGTATGGCCGTAGCTCAGCGCTCGCGTAAGCTTCCATCCCTCTGATGTTTGTTTCCAGACATTGGCGAATCCCGGGTTGGCATCCAGCTTCTCCGAGCCATCGGCGCCCTTCTCGTAAAACCGATGTGTTCCCATCTCCATGGCGCCGTACCCGGGGATGGGGAAGATTCGAACGCTCTGCTCATCGAGAGACCTCCGATATTTTGTCTTCTCGGCGCAGCGCTTGCTAAGGGCATCGACCATCGAGCCGTAGCCTGTCAGGCCTGTGGTGTCGTGGAAGAACTCGAGATCGGAGGCGAAGCTGCGGCTGAACTGGGCGACATTGCAGGTGTTGTACGAGTCGAAGAGCTGTCGATCCGCAGCCAATATCTCGCCGCGCAACCCTCCAGCCGGTAACCCCAGAGAGATGCTGCCTGAGAGCGCCTGGTTACTGAGTTGCTCCGACAGAGCGAGAGTGTCTTTGGATTCCGTGTTGCTGAGCACGACCACGGCGATGTGTTTGTCAGGGTAATAACGGAGGTCCGCAACGAAACCCTGGATGCCGCCTGTGTGGCTGATGAGGGGTTCACCCTGCGCCTTGTGGACCATGACGCCGAGGCCGAAGTCACCCATACCGCGAGTCATCATCCTCCTGAGCGAGTCCGGACTCAGGAGTTTGCCTCCGTAGAGAGCTTCTTCCCAGCGCGCCAGGTCACTGACGCTGGAGTACATGTCGCCGGCGGCAAATGGAATGCGCATGTCGACGAACTCGGCGTGAACGAGCGTCCCGGCCTGAAAGCGATATCCGGAGGCGAGGTTCTGCACGACGTCCACGCCGTTGTCCACTCCAGTGTCCCGCATGTCCAGCGGATCAAAAATATTCTTTTGCAGGAAGGCGGCATACGGCTCTCCTGAGACCCTTTCCACGACCATGCCGAGCAGAATGTATCCCGAGTTCGAGTACCGAGCCTGCGTGCCGGGCGGGAAGAGAAGGGGACGGCCCCGAAAGCGTTCCGCAATCTGCGCCGGCGTACCGCCTCGCGTGAGCGCCGCCTGTTCAGCCGTGAGGTCGGTGATGCTGGCGATGCCCGAGGTATGGGTGAGCAGATGGAGCAGCGTGATTCCGTTCCAGGCGGCGGGTGGGTTGTCGAGATACTTCGCGACCGGGTCATCGAGGCGGAGCTTTCCGCGCTGCGCGAGCAGCAGGATGCTTGCGGCGGTGAACTGTTTGGTAAGCGAACCGATGCGAAACCGCGTAGAGGCCGTGTTGGGGATGTGCCATTCCAGGTTCGCGGAACCGAAGCTCCGGTCAGCGAGCGCCTGCCCATTGCGAACGATAAGGATGTTTCCCATGAAATTCTCGAGCAACCTGGCCACGGTGGAGTTCGGCAGATGAGTGACATCGACCGTAATCTGAACTGTCGGATCGGGTGGGAGTCCAGTGGCTGTGCCCCGCAGGTGATCGCCCTGGAGGACGAGGTGAAACCGGACGGTCGTTCCCCTCACCTGGAGAGCAAAGGTGAGCGTGCCGTCCCGAAAGAGGCCATCGAAGAGTGGCGTCTGCGACTCCTCACTCCGGCCCGCGCTGCCAGTGATTTGTGCTCCGTTCTGCTCGAGACTCAGAAACGCGGTGTCGTGCTGCGCCGTGCTATCCGGTCCCGGAATGTCGAAGCTGCCCTGCCAGCGGCCGCTGACGCTTTGCTGAGCATGTGCTGCGACGGCAGCGCAAAAAAGAACGAGCGAAAACAGATGGTGGGACGTCATGCGATTGGATCCTCTACTGCAGCAACGTCACCGGCCTCGCATGGTTAACTGCGAAAGCGTCGAGAGACGCGCAGAAGCAGGAACGCCGCCGCGGCAGCCGCGGAGGCCAGCGCAGCGATCAAGCCTGCGCTGAGCCACCCCGACCAGTACGTCCACATCAAAAACGCGAGAACGTACGCCGCGACCAGGAGGCTGCCTGTGTCCGAGCCGTCGCTGTCTTTGCGTGGACGATAGGCGAGACGGAACTGTAGTCGCGACCAGACCTGCCCGGAAGCCGGCAAGTCGTGTGGTGGGGCTGCGGCATCGAGTTGATCGAATAGTTCGTGGATCTCTTGATGGCTTTTGTCAGGCATCATTCCTCCGTTTCGAGGTAAGCGCCGCCAGAGCCTCTCGCCGTGCGCGAAGGAGCAGGATACGAACGCTCATGACGTTGAGGCCGGTCGCAGCCGCGATCTCGCGGTGCGTCATCTCTTCCATATAGGCGAGCCACAAGAGTTGGCGTGCTCTCGGTTTCAGGCGGTGCAGCATGCGATTAGCGTCCACGACCCTCTCGGGATGAGTCTCGATGGCCGGCTCGGCTCCGTCCTGGAGCGGAAGGTCGTCGCCCCGCCGCCAGCGATCATGCAGGAGATTGCTGGCAGTGCGAAAGAGATAGGGTCGGGCATCCGAAAGCTTCATGTCGGATCTTGCGCTGCCAAGCAGACGAAAATAGCACTCCTGTAGCAGGTCGTCGGCAAGGTCCGGTCTTCCGGACGTGCGGGCGAGGTATCGCCACAGCGGTTTCGACGTCGCTTCATAGAGCGCTCCGAAGGCCTGTTCGTCCACGCGGTTGCCGGTTTACTCACGGCCGCTCGGCAGCAGGCCGGATCGGCGATGCAGCGCGACTGAGACCAGCGCGGATGCTCCAAAGGCCGCCGCCAGGATCAACGCTCCGAGGCTGAACGGCAGAAGACCGGCGGCGGCGCCAAAAGCGAAGTGGCAGAGGAGCGTTCCTGTTCCGAGCACGGCGAATGTTACCGCCGTCTGGGTCGAGCGAATGATGCTGCGCCAGGCTTCCCTGGGATTGGGCTCGAGCAAGCGGAGAAACTTTCTGCCGGGCTCTGAGGAAAGAAAGACCTGCAGGCTCTCGGCCGAACTCACGCGAAGCAGCAGTTTGTCCTGTGCCGCGGCTTGCGATCGCGCACGTAAGTATTGGCGGACGGCGCTGAAGATCAGCCAGGCCACCCATGCCCCGGTCCCAAATACAGCCAAAACGGCGATCTGTTGCTTGTCCAAATGGATATGTTCTCTCGAAACGTACAACGCTGGAGAACAACAACGGTAAACAACAGGCGCGGTTTGCGAATGGGAGAGCGGAGGTTTTTAGGTCAGCAAACGCGAATGGCTTGGATGACTCCTGATAAATCGACCCGAGCCGATGTGAGCGAGTCCCTGAAGCGTGTTTAACAGGAGTGATCTCTCAGGATGAGACTTAGTTTGAGCCCGATTCACAGTGTTTTCCGAATTTCGAAGACGCCCAGCCAATTGCGTGTGGAAAGAAGCGGCTTGCGCGTTACAGCAGTTCTACATATGGATCTGCGAGTTTTTGGGCGGCATCGATGATCTGGTCCTTGCTAAGCAGGTCTAAACGCCCGGCGGAGTGGACGGCTCGCGGCCAAAATTCGAACGCGATCAGCGGTATTACGTGTCGATTGGACCTTGCCAGAAAGACGTAGTGGCGCTCGGTCCGTGCATCCTGACCATCTAAGAGATGGAAGTGTTGCTCCTGAATCCGCGCCGTTATATAGGGCTTATGTACCTCAAACAACTCCGCAAGCTTTAATGTCGGATGCTGCTCCATCAGGCTTTGGGCGTCGGAGTTCGGATGACGGTCATATTCCTGCCAGACGGCCATAAGGCCGCCAGGATCGGATCTGCCCACAGTGCCAGCGCTAAAGACAGTCTCTGCATTTCTTTCCACGCTATAACGGAAATCCCCATTTCCATCCCGTGAATATTTGAGTTCATCACCGCTTCGTAACACGCTGCTCAAAGAATTTCCCACAAAAACCGAGAAGGACACGCAATCACGCGTGAGGCCGCGCTGGCGAAGCACACGCGCGACCGCCGCATTCTCCTCTTTTGTGTATGCGTCGATTTGTTCCTTCGGCGAATACTTCTCTGCAGCCTCTTTCCGCGCTTCTTCCAAGGCCTCCAGACATGCGTCACCATGCGCATTAAGCGCGGCGATACGCTCTTTCTCGCCTAATTCCCCGACTTGAACCTGGTCGGAAAACGCGAGGATCGGGAATGATCGAGTCCAACCGTCCGTTGGTAGCAGCCTCAGCCAACCCGAAGTCAATTCGAAACGTGGCTTGGGACCGGCAAGTCCATCCAAACTCCCGATGAAAGCTCGGCCGGAGCCCCGGCCGATCCACTGGCCTTCAGGGACACCCGAATCCTGTACCGTAAATTCGTAACTAAAAGTATGCCTTGGGTTGATCATGCCGTGCCCGTCCGATCGTAACGCCTTCGCGACTGCCGTGATCCCGAATTTGGCGAATGTAATGGCGTCTGATTGACATAACCGTCAGATCGCCCTGTTGCCGGTCGAACCCGAGATGGGAAGTGATTCAAGGCGGCCCTTCGGCGCTGACGCTCAGACTGTCGATTGCCCCGCGGGCATATTGTTTTTTGACTTTCGCTTGGACGTGGCGCCTTAAGGCCGAAAACGGCGTTCGATTCCTCCATAACTGATCGGGCAAACCGCACCGCCTTGATGTCCGCGATTCAGACTTCCGGACCATGACGCCTTCAAGCGTCAGCAGATTGGGTTAGTAAACACTTGGCGACCAAGAGGGAGTAATTTTCCAACGCCGGACTGGCCTCCTCAACCGTAGGCGTTACACGTCCGGATGAGCAGTCCAGGGGGTGAGGCGGGGAATCCACCGCGGGACCGCGGCACAGAAGGCCGCGTAGTCGGAACCATAATCCGCCCTTAGGGTTGGTTCTTCGTAGATCAGCACAGCGAGGTGAAAAAAAAGCCAGAGAAGCCCGCCGTATTCGAACAGGCTGACGTTTCCGAAGATCAAGCCCTGACCAAGGATAGCGCTCACAACGGCCACGTATATCGGATTTCGGACATAGCGATATAGTCCGGTGACAACTAAATGCTGCGTCGGAAAAACCGGCGCCGGCGTGCCGATTCCCTGTATTGCAAACCGGCTAAATGAGTCCAAGATTCCGACGGCGCCGAAGGCGAGCGCAACGCCTCCCAGAAAACGGAGCGCCGGCAACCCCAGCAAGGCAGGTTCAACGTGCCAGTGAGTGATCCACCACGGGACCATGCCGGCTAGGGATCCAGGGGCGAGGACGAGGAAAATCGCCGTACCGCAGATAGCTGAAATTCTCCTGATCACGCATTCATATAAGCAGGTCTCCTAGTCCAGAGCAAGCGTTCGGATTTTACGTTGGGCATCCGACGAAAGTCGAAAAGCGTCGGGGACTGGTCGAACGCTCAGTGCCCTCATCAGCTTTCTTTTCCTAGCCAGTTTTATTTCTTCCTTGCGATGCGTTGCGGCGGTCCGTGTCCTGAACCTCATGACGAGGAGCGCATGTTCGAGCACGCCCGGAATAGTGTTCGGCTTGCCGGAAACCACATTTATGCACCCGACTCCTCTAGGGTAATGCAATTGTGGAACACGGTTGGCCGTGTCCAGGCTGACATGTGCGCCACTGGCAATAGGTCCTCCCTAACGCCGTAGCGCGTACCAATCGTGGGAGAGACTGAACTCCCCACAAACTGCGATCTCGGAAGTGCGACGAATCATCGCCTACACTGAAACCACGTGCTCAACCGGGGCTATGCGTACGCAACAGTCATCAGCAGCAAATCCCATGGACAGATCCTGCTCTCCCACTTGGCAAGCCTTTACACCCATTCGAGTACACAAGCCTGGCAGCAAAGACTGAACAACGGCGAAGTCACCCTCAACGGCGACACCGCCAGCGGAAGCGAATTGGTCACTTCAGGCCAGGCCCTTGTCTGGAACCGGCCCCCCTGGGTCGAACCAATCGCCCCTGGGCACTTCGAAGTCCTGTTTGAAGATCCCCATCTGTTGGCCGTCAACAAACCCAGCGGGCTTCCCACCCTGCCCGGCGGCGGCTTCTTGGAAAATACCCTCCTGCGCCTGGTGCAAAAGCGAACCGCCAACGCCAACCCAGTCCACAGGTTGGGCCGGGCGACCTCCGGAATCGTCCTCTTCGCCCGGACACCCCAGGCGGCTTCTCATCTGTCCGCACAGTGGAACACGCCCAGCATTCGAAAAACGTACCGGGCGCTCAGCCAGAACGTTGCACTGCGCGACGCTTACGAAATTCTCACACCCATAGGCCTCGTACCGCACCCGCGCATCGGTTCCGTGTGGGCTGCCAGCCCCGGTGGTAAACCATCGAAGTCATTGGCAACGGTGATCTCACGCAGCGTCAACGCCACGACATTTGAGGTGAGCCTGAATTCGGGCCGCCCTCATCAAATCAGAATTCATCTGGCATCCATTGGCCACCCCCTGGCAGGCGACCCTCTGTACGGCTTAACGGGCCAGCCTCTCGAAAATTTCCCCGGACTCCCCGGCGACGGAGGATATTTCCTGCACGCGCAATATCTGGAATTCCACCACCCGATCACCGGAGAACAAATCCGCCTTGAGGCGCCGTTGCCATCTGGATGCGCACTGCATCACTAGGTTCAAAAGGAATGAGTTCAGGAGTGCCCTTGAAACCTGCTCCCATCGGCAATCCGGAGGCTGGGCGGGGATTGGTCCTGCTAAGTCGGCCTCTCGCGGGCGTTTTAAAAGGTTGGCTTTCCTCATTGCGGACGCAACAGCAATGACAAGCTGTTCGCACTGCGGCCAGCCGTCGCGCCTATGCAAAGAATCTGCAGTTGTATTCTCCAATCCCCTCAACCACTTCCGCCGCCTCGCCCACAAAACCCGTCCTTTCGCCCGCTATCCTCGAACCGCCAGGAGACACTATGACCGAACCCATTTCCCCCGGACCGACCGGTCCCCGCACCGAAGACGGCAAGGCCCGCGCTTCCCGGAACGCGACGAAACACGGCTTCTACGCCGAACGCAACTACATCCTTCCCGCCGAGGAAGACGAATTCGCCCGACAACACACCGCCCTCATGTTCGAACTCTCGCCCGAAGGCATCCTCGAACAGGTGCTCGCCGACGAAATCATGACCGCCACCTGGCGTCTGCGCCGCTGCGGCATCGTCGAAGCGAAATCCGCCGATGCCCCCGAACCCAACGAAAAAACGCAGCGCGCGGTCGACCGGGCCCGCGCGCACTCGCACAACATCATCCGCCGCTCCTCCGCCGAACTCCGCCGCCTGCAAACCGAACGCGCCATTCGCGCCCAACTCGGAACCACGGGTCTAACGCCGGGCCTCGCCGACACGCAAGCAATCCACCGCGCCCTGAAGTCCGCGCCCGGAATCGACGAGACGCCAGACGGGGCAACGGGCGACGCCAAACCACGCGAATCGATCACGATGCAGACCCTCGAAGCCCTGATGACGCAAGCCGATAAACAACTCTGCGCCGAGATTCGCGAGAACGCGAGTTCGTTTCGTAAACCCGCAAATTCAACCCCTGCCTCGGCTCACAAAGTCGGCCGTAACGAGCCCTGCCCCTGCCGCTCCGGGCTCAAATTCAAACGATGCTGCGGAAATCCCGCCGCCGTGAGGTCGAATATCGCCGCATAAACCGCCTCAAAAAGGCTCATTCGCCGCGAGCCGCGCCCGCAGTGTCTTCATCCGAAAATCTCCAAAATGCATTTTTCTCTTGACGTGACTCATTAGTCACGTTAGTATAAAGTCACGTATGGAGGTGAACGCATTTATGCAACTCGAAGAAATGACCCTCGACGTCAACCAGCACATCGAGATCAAGGCAGCCATCGGCGACGTCTTCCGCGGCGTAATCCACCGGCTGGGCGAAGGCAGCACAAACGCGAAAGGGGAATCGATGCAGATGCTCCTGGAGCAATGGCCGGGTGGGCGCTGGTTCCGCGACCGCGGCAACGGCATCGGCCACCTCTGGGGGCATGTGCAGGTAATCAAGCCGCCCGTCCTGCTGGAACTGAGCGGCCCGATGTTCATGTCGTATCCGGCCATGAACCATGTCGAAGTCAAGCTGGAAGAGATCCCAGGCGGCACCCGCGTGGCTCTGCGGCACCGCGCGATCGGCCTCATCGAACAGGCTCATCGCGAGGGAGTCGGCACCGGCTGGCGGCAAATCCTCGATCACATCGCAGAGGATTGCACCGTCAAAACCGCGGCTCAGCGCACGTGAAATCAGATGACCTCGACCCGGTCTGGAAAGCGCTGTCCGATCCGACCCGCAGAGCGATTCTGGACCTGTTGCGCCAGGGACCGCGGACTACGACGGAGATCGTCGACGCGTTTCCGCACCTGACGCGCTTCGGCATCATGAAGCACATCGACGTGCTCCGTGATGCCGACCTGATCGAGACGCGCGAAGACGGCCGTCAGCGCGTGAACTCGCTCAACGTCGTGCCGATCCGGCAGATTTACGAACGATGGGTCGGCCGATTTGAGGAACTCTGGTCCAGTCACCTGCTCCGGATCAAAGAGATTGCGGAGAACCGGGCCGCTGACGATACTCCGGCCCCTCAAAAGCAGAAAAAGGGCTAACCCGTTTCATTCCGGACACCTCACAGGAGAAGTGTGTCCGGCGGCATTCAACTCAAATGTAAGGAGAACGAACGTGACCGCAACGCAAACAGTACATCCCGTAGTTTCGAACGAAGAATGGCTTCAGGCGCGCAGATCGCTGCTGGAAAAAGAGAAAGTGCTTACTCGGCTCCGCGACGAGCTCAGCCGCGACCGGCGCGAATTGCCCTGGGTCAAAGTCGAAAAGGATTACGTATTCGACGGGCCCGAGGGCAGAGTAACGCTGTCCGAGCTCTTCGCCGGCCGCACGCAGCTCATGATTTATCACTTCATGTTCGGCCCGGAGTGGGCGGAAGGCTGTCCGAGCTGTTCGATGGTAGCCGACGCCATCGACGGAACGCTCGTGCACCTCGCTCAGCGCGACACCACACTGGCTCTGGTCTCGCGCGCGCCCATCGGCAAGATCGAAGCATTCCGAAACCGGCTGGGGTGGAAGTGCCGCTGGGTTTCCTCGTCTCAAAGCAGCTTCAACCGCGACTACCATGTTTCATTCACGAAAGAGGAGATGGACCGGGGCAGCGTCTTCTACAACTTCGGTATGAACCAGTTTCCTTCGGAGGAGGCGCCGGGAATGAGCGTGTTTTACAAAGATCCGGCAGGCGCGATCTTCCATACCTACTCGGCATACGCCCGCGGCCTCGAACCGCTTCTCGGCGTTTACACGTTGCTCGACATGACGCCCAAAGGCCGCGACGAAGAGCAGCTCTCCTTCACGATGGCCTGGGTCCGGCATCATGACAGCTATCCCGAAACGGAAACTGCCCGTTCCGCCGGGACGAGCTGCCACTGAGCCGGAGGCGTTGTGAACGCACCCTGCAGGTGTGGTCTGAAGGCGGGTGGAAGCGCGATTCCGGGAGTGATCGCGCTTCTGCTGCCGAAATGCCCGCTTTGCGTCGCGGCATGGATCGCGGCGGGGACAGGAGTGGCAGTCCCCGCCGCGCTGGCCGGCGCCATCCGGCCGGGCCTTGGAATCGCCTGCGCGCTGCTTCTCGGCGGCATCGTTCTTATGCGTCGATCAAAGACGCGCCGCGCGATCCGCTTCCGCCGCGCCTGATCTCTTATCGCTCCGATATCGACCGGGGGGCTGCCCGAATTCGCGTTTGAACGCGCGGTTGAAGGCAGCCTCCGATTCGTATCCCACATCGGCTGCGATTTCCGCCACTCCTCGCGATGTTTTTTCGAGCGATCGGGCAGCCAACTGAAGCCTCCATCGGCTCAGGTAGGTCATCGGAGGCTCCGCGAGGAATCGAGTGAAGCGTTCGACCAGAGCGGAGCGCGAGATACCCACTTCATCCGCGAGATCCGCAATAGTCCACGGGTGAGCAACGCGGCTGTGAAGCAGCGCGAGGCTCTTTCCTACGACCAGATCGCGTGTGCCCGCGAGCCATCCCGTCTGCTGGTCAGGCAACCCGCTGATGTAGCGCCGCAAAGTATCCACAAACAGCGCCTCAGAGAGCTTGGCAAGCATGGCCTCGCTGCCGACCCGGCCGGAGACTGCTTCCTCAACCAGGTGCAAAATGGAGCTCTCGAGCCAATGGCCCGAACGATCCGTCCGGATGTTGACTTTGAGCACCGGAGGAAGCCCGCCCAGAATGGGTCGGCAAAGGTAGGGATCGCAAGCCATGTAGCCACACACGAAATGCGAAACCGGCCCGCCTCCGCCGGCGCGCAACGGACTCAGCTCGCGCGACCTGATCTTTGCCTCGATCCCATAGTTCGGGAACGGCCGTTTCGCATCGCTGCCGCTGCTGATGTGATGAGCGTCCCCATGCGGAAAAATCACCACGTCTCCCGGCGAGAGGTCGGTGGTCCGTCCGTCGGGCATCTCCACGGTGGCCCGGCCCTCGATGACCAGATGGTAGAGAACGAGGTGCTCCGCGCCCGGCGCGACCCTCTCCGTCATCTTGTTCGCGGCGGGCGCTGAAACTCCCCAGGGAGCCGAGAACTCGGCGATGAAGAACACCGCGCCCGTCAGCCTGAGGCCGCTCAGAATTTCCGAAAACGCATCCATCAGTCCGTCTGGACTCTCTGCAAATTTGGCCGGACTCCGCGCAAAGCGAATCGTCTCCCATGGCCTTTTGAGCAAATCATGGCGACGCTCGGGCATGGATGAATACGAGTTCGCACCCCACAATTGTATTCAGTAAGGCAAAAAAAGAGACACAATGACAGCGACAGAAGCCCCTGTTAATCCGAATAAGGCGTTGTGGGAGAAAGGCGACTTTACCGAAATCGCCGCCTTTATGCGGCAGTCCGGAGAAGCGCTCGTTGATTCCCTCGGCCTAAATCCGCCGTTGCGAGCGTTGGACCTGGGCTGCGGAGACGGCACCACAGCGCTCCCGTTGGCCCGTTTGGGCTGTGACGTTACGGGAATCGATATCGCCCGAAACCTTGTGGAAGCAGGAAACAAACGAGCCAGGGAAGCGGGCCTCACGAGGCTGAAGTTTCAGGAGGGAGACGCATCGAATCTGGAGGGTGTTGCGGACCATTCATTTGACTTGGTCCTCTCGGTCTTCGGCGCCATGTTTTCGCCAAAACCTCTCGATGTCGCCAAAGAGCTGGTCCGGGTCACCAAACCCGGCGGCCGCATTGTGATGGGCAACTGGATTCCGAACGACCCGACGTTCGTTTCGCAGTTGCTGAAGATCAGTTCGGAGTTCACGCCTCCGCCGCCGGAAGGCTTCATCAGTCCCATGCTCTGGGGCGTGGAGAGCCCTATCGTCGAACGGTTCGGTCAGGCCGGGGTGTCGCGTGAAAAAATTTCGATGGTCCGGGATACCTACTACTTCGCTTCTGCCGACAAAAGCCCCGCCCAGTTCATCGACCTGTTTGAACGGTTCTACGGGCCGACAATGAACGCCGTGGAAGCAGCGAAAAAGAACGGCCGGGAAGGCGAACTCCACGCCCAGTTGACCGAGCTTGCCAACGCGCAGAACAAGACCAACGGCGCCGGAACGCTGATACCGGCTACGTTCCTGCGCGTTACGGTTAATCTTTGACGTTAGCGGTTCTGATACTTCGGTTTTGAGAGATACCCGGTGATCTGGTCCTTCGACACCGTGTTCACGACCACTTCGTACAGCGACTTCGAAACGTAAAACTGCAGCGGTTCGTTGATATTTCGGTCCTTCTTCTCGACCGTCTTATCGTCCGCGACCAGAACCACAGTGAACTTGTTCTTTTTCGGGTCGGTCTTATCCAGCCGGAGGCTGATATCGGAGACCTTCTGCATGTTCTTCTGCTTCTTCAGCGAGAACTCGACGATGTCGCGCTCGCCGCGCCGTTTCAGTTCTTCGATCTCTTTGCCGTTCGTGGCAACGAGTCCGCTGGTCATGCCCAGATCGCCGGCCACGCGCTGCAGACTCGATTTGGTTTGGCTCAGATCGTTCTTGGTGGCGGTCAGATCAGTCTTGACGCCCGCCACGTCGTTGTTGACGTCCGCCACCTTGGCGTTGGCGGAATCCGCCGCCTGTTTCACGTCGGAGATCGACGAGCTGAGCTGCTGGCTACTCTTTTGCTGCTCTGCCTCGAGCTTTTTCGCCTGCTCATCAGCGTAGGTCAGGGCTTCCTTCTTCGCTTGGCTCGCCGCCTGGTTGAACTGGCGCGACTTGTTGTCCAGCTCTTCCCGTAGGTCCTCCATGTGCTTCCGGGAGGTTGCGGTCATCGCCGTGCTGTTTTCTTTGATTGTGTCGATCTCGTTCTGAATGATCTCCTGGTTCTTCGCAGTTGCCGTCTTCAGATCGTGCAACTGGAACATCAGGAAACCATTAAACGCCAGAGACGCCACGATCGCTCCGGCCGCCAAGGCGGTCTTCATATTCGAATTGCTCTGTGGCGGAAGGCCATAGGCCGGCGGCGGCGCCTGCGGCGCGTACGGATACTGGGGAGAACTCATCGATGCTCCTTGGAATCTATAAGTATATAGACAGCGGGGCATCTGCGCTTCGTTTCACCGAACGGAGCGCCGCTACGGAATGTCGAATTCTTCGATGGTCTGGCCGTCTATGGCTGTTGCGCGCACGTGGACGCTCTTGCCATTAACTGAAATCGTCACGAAGTTCTCCACGCTCACCACTTTACGGGTGATTCCGGCCGGCGGCTTGTCCACGTCGTAGAGCGGGGCTCCGCCGCCGCCCGTTCCGATGTAGTGGATTCCGTTGTTTACATAGTGCTGATAATTGTGGTCGTGGCCGAAGAGCCCGGCCGAGACGTGGTACTTCTCCAGCATCGGAATCAGGGCGGCCATATGCTCGTTTTCGCCCTGCCGCCGGAAAACCGCCGTGAAGGGCGGGTGATGCGCGATCACAAACCGGTGGTCGGCCTTCTGATGGCTCGCGAGGTCATCTTCCAGCCATTTAGTCTGCTCTGCCCAGAAGAGGTCCCGCATCCGGGCGCTCGGGGCCGAGTTCGGAATGTCGCTGTTCAGAACGATGAAGTGGCTGTTTCCCCAGTCGAACGAATAATAGGGCGCTTCCGCCTGGAAAATTTCCCCGAAGTACCGCGTGTTGCGCTCGTGGTTGCCGAGCGAGGGGAAGAACGCCGTCTGGCTTAGCAGATCCTTCTCGATATCGAAGAAGATCGGCCAAAGCGAGCTATCGTTGCCGTCGGCCACCAGGTCGCCCGTATGGATGATGAAATCGGGAATCCCGTGCTTCATCAGCTCGCCGATCACGCGGCGGTGTACATCATGGCGCGTTCGCGTGTCGCCATAGACGACGAACGTATACGGCTCTTTTCCGGTAGGCGCGGTCTTAAATGAGCCTTTCAGGTCCGCGTGCCCTGGGACGGAGTAATCGTATCTCTTGTTCGGTTCAAGACCTGTCAGCGTGGTCTTTTCAACGCGCAGCACGGGCGAAGTTTTCGCTGCGCTGCCAGCGCTCTGCACGGTTACCTCGCTGTCGCGTACGATCCACGCGATAGTGGCCGAACGCGCGCCATCATTCACTACGAATGGGCCGCCCACCACCTGCTGCTGCGCGAACGCCGAGCAGACGGATGCGGCAATAATAAGTGATCCTCTGAGGGATCGCGGGCAACGGGTCATCAGAAGTCCAGGCGAAGCGCGAGCTGCAGACGGCGCGGGGTACCGGTTCCGACAGCGCCGGTATTCAGAATCGAAGTAATCTTGCCGAATCCGGCCGAAGGCGACGCCGGGTTCGACCCGATCGATCCGGAGGGATTCGCGAAGATCGGGTGATTAAAGAGGTTGAAGGCTTCCGCCCTGAAATTGAGACTCATGCGTTCGGTGAGGAGAAATCGCTTCTGAAGCGCCGTATCGATCTCATAGTATCCCGGGCCCCTCGCGATGTAACGTCCGAGATTGCCCCATGTGCCGGATGCGGGAATGGAGAACGCCGCCGGATTGAACCAATTGTAGATGCTCTGATTCGCCGCATAGATCGATGCGCCGGGAACCAGATTCGGACGCTGGCTGCCCGTATTGCCGTCGGGTAACTGGCCCGCCTTGCGGCTCAGCGTGATGTTCACGGGCCGTCCCGAACTTGCCGTCGCGATGCCTGAGAGTTCCCATCCTCCGAAAATCTTCGACGAGCGCAGGAAGGGAAGCTGGTAAATCGCGTTTGTCGTCATCGTGTGCCGCACGTCGATGCTGGTGTCGCTTCGGTCGCAGACGCGGCAGGACTGGTTCTGGAAGGTCAGGCTCTCGCCGGCGCCCAACGAGCCGTCGGAAATGCCGTGCGACCACATATACTGCGTCTGCCAGAGAAAGCCGTTCGTGAAGCGCCGTTCGAGTGAGGTCTGCCAGGCGTTGAAGTTGTTATTTCCGTCATTGGCTTTCAGCCCGAACTGAGAGAAGTCGGCAAGTGGCCGCTTTCCGGTCGTTGGATCGATCAGGTTGATCTGATAACGCGTGAACAGATGCCGCCCGACGCTGCCGAGATAACCGGTCTGAAGCTGGAACTTCCAGGGGAGCTGCCGTTGAATCAGCAAATCCCAGTTCTGATACGAGAGATCCTTCCGGTGCCGGTCGATCGCCTTCGGCGTATAAAGGGCATTTTCGGGCGTGATGAACGGGTCCAGCGGATAAGAGAGGTTGGGGAAGTCCGAAGACGTGAAGCCGTAGCGCGGAACTGCGCTCTCGAGCGGGTCGCTGAAATCGTCATTCTGATTCGCGCCATAGAAGATGCCGTAACCGCCGCGGATCACCGTCGATCCGTGCTGAGACGCGGGTGACCACGCGAAGCCCGCGCGGGGGCCCCAGTCGTTCCAGTTGGGGTCGTAAAACGGAGTGCCCTTGGGACAGAAGCCGCCGCATCCCTGAATATCCACAACCGCGGCGCGGTCCAGGATTTCATGGGCCACGGTGTAGAACTCATAACGCAGTCCGAGATTCAGCGTGAGGTACGGCGTGACTTTGAACTCGTCCTGCGCGTAGCCGGAAATGAAAGTCCGCCGATTTCCCCGGATGCCTTCGCCTTCAAGAACCGAGCCGCTGTCCGCCGTGTTGTGGATGAAATCGGTGAGGGAGGCGTAGTCGATGGATGACGCCCGAATCGCATTCCCCGAGTTGTTCAGCCGGATGCGCCGCACATCAACGCCGAACTTGAGCGTGTGGCGGCCCATGATTTTCGTGAGGTTGTCGATATACGAAAACGTCGTACCGATTTCTTCGTCGAGCGTGTTGGCGCTGAGCGCGGAATAATTCGCGGTTGTCACCGAGATGGGCGACTGCCCATAGTTCCAGTTGTGATAGTTAACGCGGTTGACCCCGAACTTACTCTCGTTCACGAGGCTCGGTGAGAAGATGTGCTGGAACTGGAGAACAAAATTCTGCGGTATGACCGGGATCGTATTCGTCGCGCCGAGGGCGTCCTGCGGATTATTGATCAGGGCGTTGTCGATGCTGTAGCGGGCAAACATCGTGTTTCGGTCGTTAAACCGGTAGTCGAATCGCGCGAGCCCCGAATCCTCGCGCACCGTGTTGATGCCCTCGATGTTTAACTGGTCCGTGTTCGCGTCCACGTGAGTCTGTCCCGTAGGGAACGAATCAATGATGGGCTTCATCGCCGGAGACGTTGTGAGGACCTGCGACCGAACCGCGGCGCTCGGAACGAATCCGATCAGCGTCTGTCCGAGAGTCTGACGCAGCCCCTCGTAATTGAGAAGGAAGAACGCCTTATCTTTGATGACCGGGCCGGCCAGCTGCGCGCCGAACTGATTCAGGCGGAACGGCGGAATCGAGGAGTCATCGAACGGCGAGCGAGCATCGAACACGTTGTTGCGGAGATAGTCGTACATCGTCCCGTGGAACTGGTTCGTGCCGGTCTTCGAGACTACGTTGACCTGCGCTCCACCCGCATCTCCGTTTTCGGCTGTATAGACGCCGGTTCCTACGCGGAACTCAGAGATGGAATCGAGCGAGATGTTGAGTCTTGTTTCCGCCTTTTGCGTCTGTTCCTGCACGCCGCTCGTGTCTATCCCATCAAAGAGGAAGTTGCTGTCGTCGAGCGAATGTCCGTCGAAGCGGATGCTGCGCTGTCCTCCGTCGCCGGTGTTGATGGCGCCGGGCGCCAGCGTCATGAGTGTGGCCCAGTTGCGCCCGTTGATCGGGATTTCGCGGATCTGCGGCGCTTCCACGACGCCGTCGATCTCCGCGTTGGTCCGGTTCAGGGCCTCTGCCGTAGCGGCGATCTGCACCGATTCCGTTGGCGATCCCACGGCAAGACGCGCATCCACAGTCCGCACCTGGCTGTAGAGAAGATCGATGCCATCCATGTGGAAGGTCGTGAAGCCGTCCTTCGAGATCGAAACGGCGTAAGTGCCCACGGGTAAGGACGCGAACTCATAGATACCCTGCAGGCCCGTTGACGCCTGGCGATGGAATCCGTTCTGCGATGAAGTGATCTCCACGCGCGCGCCCGGCACTACCGCGCCGGAAGGATCGGTTACGGTGCCTGAGATCGCGGCGCGGTCCTGCGCCAAAAGCGGAAGAAAAGCGCAGGCGAGAAGCGCCGCGCTTCTGGATAGTGCGAGCATAGATTGTGTTGGAAACCCTCAGCCTTCTGGAACGAGGTTAGGGAACCGGCGTGACAAAGGGATAAGACGGGCGTGACAATCGGGTTACGAATTCACCCGCGTGGGAAAACGAACGTCTCAGAGATCGAAGCTCTGGCCGGGCGCGGCGGGGGCTGCTTCAATTCCGTATCGTTCGCGAATCGCCTCCGCGAGCGCGTTGGCCTCGTTACCTTCTCCGTGGACCAGAAAGACGCGCTTGAGTGTACGGGTCATCGGCTCCATCCAGCCCAGTAACTCGCCGTTATCCGCATGACCGCTTAATTCATCGAGACTTTCCACGCGCGCCCGCACTTCGGTCGGGATGCCGAAGATCCTGACCGATCGCATCCCCTCTTTGAGCTTCCGCCCGAGCGTGTTCTCCGCCTGATAGCCGGTGAGCAGCACCGTGGTCCGCGCATCACCGACGTTGTGGCGCAGATGGTGAAGCACGCGCCCCGCTTCGCACATGCCTGACGGCGAAATCACGATGAACGGGCCGCGCAGATCATTGAGCTTTTTCGATTCGCCCGCATCCCGGATGTAGATCAATCGTTTGATCCCGAAAGGATCCTCGCCGTTCACCAGGTATCGCCGCGCCTCTTCGTCATAGCACTCGGGATGAGCGCGGAACACCTCGGTCACGTTCACGGCCAACGGGCTGTCGACAAACATCGGAACCGACGGAATGCGCCCCTCGTTGATCAACTGATGCAGCAGAAGCACAAGCTGCTGCGTGCGCCCCACCGCGAACGACGGAACGATCAGCCTTCCGCCGCGTCCGATCGTCTCTTTAACGACCGCCTCCAGTTTCGCCAGCGCGGCGCCCTGCTGGGGATGAGTACGCCCGCCGTACGTGCTCTCCATGATCAGGTAATCGACCGGCGGCAGCGCTTCGGGATCGCGGATAATCGGCAGTCCGGGCCTACCTACGTCCCCCGAGAAGGCCAGCCGCACGCTGCCCTCGGTCAGCACGATGGATGAAGACCCGAGAATGTGGCCTGCGTCGTAAGACTCCATCGTGAGTCCTGGTCCGATGCTTGTCGGCGTGTGGTAGTCCACAGGCCGAAAAAGCGGCATGGTGGCTTCGGCGTCTTCCATCGTGTAAATCGGCTCGACTGGCTCCGTCTCGCGCAGATGGCGGTTCACGAATTCCACGTCGCTCTCGGCGATGTGCGCCGTGTCTCGAAGCATGGCGTCGCAGAGATCTGAGGTCGCGGGCGTTGCGAAGATCGGTCCGTGAAACCCGTTTTTGACCAGCAGTGGAAGCCGTCCGCTATGGTCGATGTGCGCGTGCGAGAGCGCGACGGCATAGACTTGGCGCGCATCGAAAGGAAAAGTCCGATTCCTCCTCTCCGCCTCCTTCCGGCGTCCCTGGTACATCCCGCAATCGAGCAGATATGTTTTGTCGCCCGCATCAAGGCGGTGCATCGAGCCGGTCACCGTTCCCGCGGCGCCGTGAAAAGTCAATTTCATCCTCGGTCAGCATACAATCCGGCGGTTGTAATCTGACGATTGGCCGAAATGCATCCGATCCTCGAGCTTCGCGGCATCAGCAAGGAATATCCGGGGCATCGCGCCGTGGATGGCGTGTCTCTCAGGCTCGAGGGCGGAGGGTTTTATTCGTTACTCGGCCCGTCGGGCTGCGGGAAAACCACCACCCTTCGGATTATCGGCGGATTCGAGCAGCCGACCTCGGGCGACGTTTTGCTGAACGGCGCATCGATCGCTCACCTGAAGCCGTACGAGCGCGACGTCTGCACCGTGTTTCAGAACTATGCGCTCTTTCCTCATCTCACGGCGCTGGGCAATGTGGAGTTCGGGCTGCGCGAGCGCGGCATTAGAGACCGCCGCGAGCGCGCGCTCGAAGCGCTCGAACTCGTTCAGCTGTCCGCAAAACGCGACCGGCTTCCGGCGCAACTTTCGGGAGGCGAAAAACAGCGGGTCGCGCTCGCGCGTTCGATCGTCCTCAAGCCGCGCCTGCTTCTTCTCGATGAGCCGCTCGCCGCCCTCGATCCGAAGCTCCGAAAACAGATGCGCGCCGAGCTGAAATCCATGCAGCGCCAGACCGGCATCACGTTTCTCTTCGTCACGCACGACCAGGAAGAAGCGCTTTCGCTCTCGGACAACCTGGCTGTTATGAACAACGGCCACATCGAGCAGTTCGGAACGCCCGAAGAGGTTTACCTGCGTCCCGCCACGGAATTTGTGGCTGGTTTCCTGGGCGCGATCAACTGGTTCGGAGCGGCCGGCGTGCGCCCCGAATCGACGCGCATCTCGCGCGCTTCCCCTTCTTCCTCTGAAGCGCGTTCGGGAGCGGTCGAGAGCGTACTCTTCCTAGGCAACTGCATTCATGTGAACGTGCGGCTCGAATCGGGCGAGAGGGCCATCGCTGAAGTGGCTCGCGACGCCGAGCCCTTTCGCGAGGGCGAACCCGTCTGGCTTCATTGGCAATCCGCCGACGAACTGCGATTCGGATGAAGCTCAGGTCCGCCTTCCTGCTTCCCGCGCGCGTGTGGATGGCGATGTTCTTCGCCGCCCCGTTGGCGATCGTCTGCGCCTACAGCCTCCTCACACGCGGCGACTACGGAGGCGTAGAGCGGCCATGGACTCTCGAAAGCTTCACCCGCCTCGCCGATTCGCTTTATCTGGGAATCCTCTGGCGCTCCGTCTGGATTTCCGTTCTCTCCACCGCTCTCTGTGTGCTCCTCGGCTTTCCGCTTGCGCTGTTCATCGCGCGAGCGGGTCGCCGCAGGAACCTCTACCTTCAGCTTGTTCTGCTACCGTTCTGGACGAGCTTTCTTGTACGCACTTATGCCTGGCTTTTCATTCTCCGCGACACCGGGTTGATCAACACCGCGCTCCAAAGTCTTGGCCTCATCCGAAACCCGCTGCCGCTTCTCTATAACGACTGGGCGGTTCTCCTCGGGCTGGTCTATAACTTTCTCCCTTTCTTCGTGCTTCCGGCTTACGCCACGCTCGAACGGCTGGATCCCTCGCTGCTCGAAGCGGCGGCCGACCTCGGCGCGCGCCCCTTCGCTACGATCTGGCGCGTGGTCATTCCGATCTCGGCGCCGGGCATCGCAGCGGGCGCAGTCCTGGTCTTCATTCCCTGTCTGGGCGCGTATCTCACGCCCGACCTGCTCGGCGGCGGAAAGTCCGTGATGCTCGGCAACCTGATCCAGAATCAATTCACCACCGCGCGCGACTGGCCCTTCGGGTCCGCTGTCTCCATGGTCCTGATGCTCGCGAGCGCGCTGCTCGTTGCTGCTCTGATGCGCAGCCGCGCCGCCCGGGAACTGATGTGAGGCAGCGCCTGCTGGGGCTGTATTCCGCCTGCGCCCTGATCTTTCTGCACGCGCCGCTGATCGTGCTCATCGCGTTCAGCTTCAACTCGGGCCGTTTCACCGTATGGGAAGGCGTCTCACTGCGCTGGTATCGCGCCGCCCTCGCGGACCCTCAACTCGCCGAAGGCCTCATTAACAGCGCGATCATCGCATTTTTCGCGACGATTCTCTCTACCGCGATCGGGACTCTCGCCGCATACGGAATGTGGCGCAAAGCGGCCCCCATCCTCTCTGGAACGCTTTATCTTTCTCTAGTTACGCCTGAAATTGTTACGGGGGTTTCGCTGCTCGCGTTGTTTCAGTGGGCGTTCCGGTTTCTGCGCCTCCCGCTCGGGATGCGCACCGTTATCGTGGCGCATGTGGCGTTCTCGATCGCCTATGTCACGATCGTCGTCTCAGCCCGTCTGCGCAACTATGACCGCACGCTGGAAGAAGCCGCCATGGACTTGGGCGCAACCGAGTGGCGCGCGTTCTGGCGGGTCACCATACCCGCGCTCGCGCCCGCGATTGGCGCAGCCGCGCTGCTCGCTCTCGTCGTATCATTCGACGATTATGTGATTACCAGCCTGGTCGCGGGAGTCGATTCGGAGACACTCCCGATGGTCATTTACGCGATGGCGCGGCGCGGCGTCAGCCCGGTGGTAAACGCGGTGTCCGCATTCATCGTCGTTATATTCGGGATTCTCATTCTGATTGCGGACCGGTTGCAGCAGCGATGAAACGCCGCATATTCCTCGCCTGCGCGGGAGCCGCGCTCGCCTGCGCCCGGGACCGGCGTCCGCGCCTCAATGTCTACAACTGGTCGAGCTACATCGATCCCGAGACCATCACTCGCTTCGAACGGGAACGCGGCGTCCGGATCCGCTACGGCACCTACGAAAGCAACGAAGAGATGCTGGCCAAAGCCATCACGGGCAACTCCGGCTGGGACATTGTCTTCCCCACGCACAGCCGGCTCGCGCCGATGTCGCGCAATGGACTCCTCGCGCCGCTGGACGCGCGGCGGCTGCCCTCGCTCGTCAATCTCGATGCGCGCTTTCGTCATCCCGTCTGGGACCCCGGCCTCAAATGGGGCATCCCGTATATGTGGAACGCTACCGGGATTGCGTTTAATCGTCAACAGGTGAGCGAACCGCACGGATGGGGCGCGCTCTGGTCGGAATCGCTCAAGGGCCGGATCACCATGCTCGATGATCCGGAGGATGCTATCGGCGCCTGCCTGCAGAAGCTTGGCATGCCCTTCGATTCAACCGACGAGCGCCAGTTGCAGGCAGCCAAGGCGGAGGCGATCCGTCAGAAGCCGTTGCTCCGCGCCTACCTCAACGCCGAAGTGCGCGATCAGTTGGTGGCGGGCGATGTTCTGGCCGCGCAGCTTTGGTCCACTACAACCGCTCAGGCCATGCATGCCGACCCGAAGATGGGGTTCGCCTACCCGGCTGAAGGCTTTCCCCTCTACTGTGACTGCGTAAGTATCCTTCGAGAAAGCCGCCGCTACGAACTCGCCCACGAGTTCATTGAATTTCTGCTGCGCCCCGATATCGCCGCGGCGAACGCCCGGGTCTCAGACACGGCCACGGCGAACGGAGAGGCCCAGCGCATGCTCCCGCACGACCCGGTTCTCTACCCGCCGGACGAAATCTATGCGCGCGGAATCTGGCCCCCCGCGCTTCCGTCAGCGGCGCAGCGATACCGCGACCGCCTGTGGACGGAGATCAAAGCTGCGTAATATCCAGTTATGGAAGACCCGCGATTGGCCGAACTTGAGATTCTCAAGGTCCTTCATCAGGCCAGCTTCAACCGCTGGGAGAAGAGAAGAAACTACGAATGGCTACTCAGTTATGCGATCTGGGGCGCGCTCAGCGGCTTCATCGCCATTGTCGTCTTCGGTAAAGATTCGAGCTTCCACGGGCCGGCGTCGTCGATCACGAATACCTTTCTCGGTCTGGTAGCCGCGCTTCACCTGTGTTATCTGTTTTTCATCGTCGACGCTACACTGCGTGATCTGGACGCGCAACACATCACGGAGAAGGCCATGTGCAAGATGGTTGGCCCTGATAAACATGCCGATGCCGCAGAGTTCGAGACATTTTTCCTCAAGACGCTGCGCATCCGGGGATTCCACGGCCTGAGTGGTAAATGGTTTGCCGATCGTCACGGCCTTTTTGGACAGTTCTTCTTCACCGTGATCCTGTGCTTCGCGGCAGGCTGGGCCGTCAACGTCGCGAACACGGAACGGCTGCGTTCCCCTAAAGAGCCCGTTCCAAACGCCGGATATAACTGCGCGAGCTGTAATGTGGTTGAGCAGCCCGAGCCTGCTCAACCTCCCGCGAGATCGTCAAAAAAGGCCAGATAATGCCTACGTCACGACACGCCGCTGGAACATGCGCGTCCCCCACGCGAACATGATCAGCACAGACGCTCCCAGCGCGAGCAGAATCCACATCAGCGGCAGGGTAGGGAAGTCTTTCCCCTGCATCTGCGGCACCATCGAATACCGCAGTCCTTCGGCCGCATACGTCAGCGGATTGAACAGCGTAATCGCCTGAAACCAGCGAATCCGGCTGAGGGCGCCCCAGGGATAGTAGGTGCAACCCGTAAACAGCAGCGGAGTGAAGATCAGCGTGAACATCAGGCTGATCTGCTCGGGACGAATCACCGTGCCCATCAGCAACCCAATCGTCGCGCCGACCAGCGCCGTCAGCACTACCATTCCCGCCAGAATCGCGATGCGGTCGCTCCGCACCGCGAAGCCGTCTCCGAGGATCAGCCAGCCCAGCGGAAAGATGACGGAACTCGCAATCGTTCCCCTTACCGACGCGAACAGCACCTTCTCCAGCGGTACCCACCAAACGGGGAGCGGGGCCAGCAATCGATCGTCGATCTCGCGCGCGAATCCGAGGTCGAGCACTAACGGCAGCGTCACGCCCTGCATCGCCGCAATCATTCCGGTAAGCGCTACGATGCCTGGCAGCATCAGCGCCGCGAAGTTTCCTGCGGCGAGTCCGATGCCCGGCAGCACCTTACCGAAGATGAACAGGAAAAACAACGGCTGCATCAGAGCCTGCAGCAGGAACGGCACGAATTCGCGACCCGTGACCACAAGATCGCGCCGCATCATGGCGAAAAAAGCGTTGACGGCCAGGCGGGCGCGTCCTTCGGTAGCCTGCGGCATCAGCGGAGGTGCCTCCCGGTAAGGAAAATGAACACCTCTTCGAGCGAGGGGTGCTTTACGCTCACGTCCCGCACTTCGGCGCCGGACGCCACCACGGCCTGCGCAGCCGCGCCGATCAGCGAATTCGCCGCGTCGGAATAGACGCGATACGTCAGCATGCCGGGTTCCGCGGGCGGCGGCCCGGCGGGCGCGCCCATGGGCGGTCCTCCTGCTCCGGGCCACGGCCCGCGTGGCGGACCGCCCTTCGGCGCTGACGCCGTGGCAGCTGCCGCCGTCTCCGGTTTTTCCTCATCCACCTTGGTCACTCCGGGTAGTGCGCGTAGGGCGGCGAGCAGACGCGCCCCGACTTCCGTGGATACTTCGACCGGCGCGAACGCGCGAAGCTCCAGGACCGAGCCGCCCGGGATCAGCTTCTTCAACTCCGCCGGCGTATCGTTCACAAGAATCTTCCCGTGATCCATGATGGCGATGCGATGGCAGAGCTTGTCCGCTTCATCCATGTCATGCGTGGTCAGCAGAATGGTCAGCCCGCGCTGATTCATCTCGTGAATGCGTTCCCACAGAAACAGGCGTGACTGCGGGTCGAGGTTGTTTGTCGGCTCATCAAGGAACAGGACATCGGGCGTGTGCATCAGCGCCCGCGCGATCATCAGCCGCTGCGCCATGCCACCCGAATAGCGGGCGACCTTGTCGTTCTTGCGTTCGCCCAGTCCAAGCTGATTGAGCAGATTGTCCGCCTGCGCCTCACGCTCCTTGTGCGGCATTCCATGATAAGCGCCGTGAAACGTCAGAATCTCGCGCACGCGCAGGCTGCGATCGAGGTTGCTCATCTGCGGCACGACGGCGATTCGCCGCTTGACCTCGATCAGATCCGCCGCGACATCGTGGCCGATGATCGACGCCGTGCCCTCTGTCGCCAGAATAAATGTGGTCAGCACGCCGATCGTGGTTGTCTTGCCCGCGCCGTTCGGCCCCAGCAATCCGAAGATCTCGCCTGGCGCGACGTCGAACGACACGCCATCGACGGCGTTCGTGTTCGATTTCGCGTACCGTTTGACGAGGTTTCGAACCTCGATCGCAGGGCGGGGAGGTGACATGCGGTCTATCTTTTATACCCGTCCGCGGCTGCGTCTGTCCACTTAAAGGAAGCGTTATTCCAGCTCTTCGCTGCGTAGCGCCCAGCTCACCGAACTAACGCCGCGTTCCAGAGAAAGCCGCGCCACGAGCTGCTCCAACTGCTGGTCCTGCCTTCCTACGCCTCGAAACTGCGCCGCGACCTTCATCTTGTCGGTACCCTCGATATCCTCGCTGCGCAGCGCCGTAAGGGCCAAGGCGGCCCCGGAAATACCCTGGAGCATCAGAGCGCGGATGTGGGATTCATCCTCGGGCCGGCAGATCAGCTCGAAGCCATAGGCGACATCCTGCCCTTCGCTGGACGGTTGCGCCGGATGGATCCGGTACGATAACGGCCGCAAAACGATATTGGCGCAGAGTACGGCGGTCGTCAGAACGAGCGCGAGCACCGGATTGCCAAGACCGCAAATTGCCCCGATGGCCGCCGAGCACCAGATAGTCGCCGCCGTGTTCAGACCGCGAACGCTGCCTGAGTCTTTGAAGATCACGCCGGCCCCGAGAAAGCCCACGCCCGAAACCACATATGGCACGATCATCGCTTCGCCGCGTGACGCATCCCGCACCATGTAACCGCACATGACGAACGCCGAGGCGCCCGCAGCGACCAGCGCGTTGGTACGCGTGCCCGCCATTCGCTGACGCCACTGACGCTCCAGCCCGACGGCCGTGCCCATCAGAAGCGCTGCCCCAAGCCTCAGGAGAAACTCAAGGACCGGCATTGTGATCGGTCCCTCCATTGTGCCGCAGGCGCATAGCGCCGTATATGATCGGAGCAGTGGCGGTCCGCGTTTATGTCTGTCTCTTCGATCTGCCCGCGTATGACCGGCGCGTTGCCCCGGCGCTGCGGCTCTATGGCGCGAAATTCGACCCCTCTGGCGTAGTCAGCCTTCTTCAGGACATCTCCCGCATTCTGACCGAACTGCATCGCGATCCGGACCGTAAGGTTCCCGATTCGGATGACTGTCAGCACTGGATCGACGCCATCGAGCCGGACGCAGGTCACAAGCCGAGCGACGCCACGCTCGCCGAGCTGGCTGGCATGCTGATCCAGAATCTCTGCGTTCCGCATGGTCTCGGCTTTAACCCAATGCGCGATGTCGATGCGTTTGTGCCGTATCTGAGCGACCGTTCTGAATGGTTCGCTGATCTGATGGATGGTGGCGAGGAACTGGCCGGCGGGCGTCTGGAATTCACCTTCGGAGACGGGAGCCTCATCGCGACGCGGCAGCAAATCCAGCAGTTCCTGGGGGAAGTGACGCGCGTCGAGCCTCCGCCCGGAGATGCTGCTGCCGGTTATCTCGATTTCCGCAAACTGCTTGCCGCCGCGGCGGCAAATAAGAACTACACGCTGCTTAAGACTGGTGTGCGGAGTTAGCGTTCCGGCCGGAAATTGACTTCGATCGATGCTGTTGTTGTGACAGCGTAGCCGCTTCGGAATGCCGGTTTGAAACGCCACTGCCTGACGCATTCGATCGCTGCTTCATCAAGTCCGTAGCCGAGACCGCGGATCACCTGAATGTGGTCGGTGGAGACCATGCCGGTTTCCTCGATTTGGACCCTGAGCAACACCGTCCCTCCGATCTTTGCCGCGCGGGCCTGTTCGGTATAGACGGGTTCGACCTTGTGGACCACAGCGGGGCCTGTAACAACGCCCTGTTCGAACAAGATGGCGCCTACCGGATAGAGAGTGACAGTGGATCGCCCAACTGCGGAGGTCGCCGTGCCGTCCAGCGCGACCTGCCGTTCCGATAGTGGGTTTCCGCTGACCACCATCGTCAAAGCGTAGTCCGTTCCTTGTCCGTCGTTCTGGCTGACCCTGAAACGAAGCTCCTCATTCCGCACGACAGCGTTACTGAGAGGAACCGCTCTGGGTTCGTTGATGAGGCTTCCCGATACCGCCTCACCCTGCTGGTTCAGAGCGAGATATAGAGGAGCGGTCTGCCCGCCGGCATTCACAACCGTTCCCGCCCATCTTCCGCTAAAGTCGGCGGCGATTAAACCGTTTCCTAATCCGAAGGCAAGGACGACGAGAAGAAGCCTTGACAATGTTCTTAGTCTCCTTCCGACATCCTATCGCGTCGCGCGGGGCTTGACATGTCGACAGGGCGACAAACTACTGCTCGCGGAGCGTCTCGATCGGATCCAGGCGGGCGGCACGATAGGCCGGAAGGCTACTCGCGGCGAGGCTCACCAGGAGCAAAACGCCCGTAGCCGCGAGGAATGTGAACCGGTCGGTCGGCTGAATGCCGTAAACCATGCCTGACAGCAGGCGTGTCGTCAGGGCTGAAACCACGAGGCCCGCCACCAACCCGATCAGGCCGAGCGTCAGGCCGCGCCGAAGAACCATACGCAGCACGTCTCCCTGCCTTGCGCCAAGCGCCATGCGCAATCCGATCTCGAGGGCCCGCTGAGCCACGAGGTACGAAAGCAGCCCGTACATGCCGATCGCCGCAAGCAACAGGGCAACGCCGGCGAAACACGTCAGCAGAAGAGTCTGGAAGCGCGGCTGGGCCATCGATTTCGAGACATAGTTGTCCAAAGTCGATACCTGATAAATCGCCACGCTCTGATCCATCTCGCGCACAACGGCGCGCAGGGCCGGAAGCACCGCGGCCGGGTCTCCGACGGTACGAATCGCCAGAAACGGATTGGTGACCACCGCCTGGGCGTAAGGCAGGAAGTATTGAGGTTCCGGACTGGCCGTCACGCCTCTGCCTCTGACGTCGCCTACCACTCCGACGATTTCCCTCACAGCGCTGTCTGTAACACCGTCGCCCAGTTCTACCTGAATATGCTCTCCCAGTGGATTCTCGCGCGGGAAATACTTGCGAGCCATCGCCTGATTGATGATGATCACCGGCGGGTCATGGGCGCCGTCTTTCGCGCCGAAGTCGCGTCCGGAAAGAAGGGGGACGCGCAGCGTCGCGAAATAGCCGGGCATGGCGATCCCGAGCGCCTCGCTGGGCTCATCTCCTTTGGCGACTGGCCGTCCTTCGATCTGGAATGAAATGCTGGCGTGATTAGCGCTCATCGGCATCGGCCAGCCTGCTGAAACCGATTGAACGCCGGGCAGTCTCGAGATCCGGGCTATTGTTTCTTCATAAAAGCGGTAATGCTGATCGCCACTTAGCTTACCGAACGGCACTTCGATCCGCGCGGTCGATACATGCGCGGGATCGAATCCCGGATTCACGTTCAGCATCGAGACGAAGCTTCGGATTAACAGGCCCGAGGCCACCAGCAGAACCAGCGCGATTCCGGTCTGAGCAACCACCAGCGAACTGTGAATTCGATGTTCGCCTCGCGTTCCCGCTACGGACCTTGATCCTTCGCGCATCGTCTGCGACGGCGTCCCCCGCGAGAGGCGCAGTGCGGGGATCACGCCGAAGAGCAGTCCCGTGACGATCGACACAACCATCACGAATGCCAGGACCGCTCCGTCAATCGCGGCATCCTGCATACGCGGGATGCTCACCGGAATCAATCCCACCATGCCCCGCAGGAGGCCGAATGCGAGAACCACACCCGCCAGCCCGCCGCAAAATGACAAAATGACCGACTCCGCCAGTAACTGCCGGACGATCGCAGCGCGGCTTGCGCCCAGCGAGACACGCAGGGCGAACTCCGCGCTGCGGCGGGAACCGCGCGCGAGCAGCAGGCCCGCGACATTCGCGCACGCGATGAGCAGGAGCAGCGTCACGGCGCCAAACAGGACCCATAACGCGGGTTTCGTGTCGCCGATGAGGTGTTGCAGTTCGGGCTCGACCAGAGCCTGTGTGAGCCACTTGTTGCTGTCCGGATACTGCCGCGACAGAATGCCGGCGATCCGGCTAAGGTCCGATTTCCCCTGATCCAGGGAAACGCCGGCCCTGAGCCGCCCGACCAGATCGAGCGAATCGTATCCGCGCTGGGTTGTTTTGGGGTTTTTTCCGTCGGCGACGTCGGCGAGCGAAAGCCACATTGCGGAAGGTGGACTGTCCAGGGGGAACTGAAAATTCCTCGGCATCACTCCGGCGACCGTATAGGCGTGGCCGCTCAATTGAATTGTTTTGCCTGAAACGCCGGGCGCGGAATCGAAGGCCGATTGCCAGAGCGAATAGCTCAGCATCACCATCCGATTGCCTGGCTTTTCGTCGTCCGGACGGAAATCGCGGCCCAGAATCGGAGCGACGCCGAGCACCCGGAAGAGGTTCGAGGACACGACGCTCACATCCAGATGCCGTGGTTCGCCCTTCGACTCCAGCGTGGTCGTGCTTCCGTCATATGACGCGAGCCCGTCAAAGGTGTGGTTCCAGGAACGCCAGTCGAAGTAGTCCGGATAGCTGAGGGTTTCCGCGGCTGGAACGGGCTGCGAATGGTCCTGCTGGCGAATCCACGTCAATCGCTCCGAGTGCGGAAACGGCAACGGTTGCAACAGAACCGCATTTATCAGGCTGAAGATTGCCGTCGTGGTTCCGATCCCGAGGGCCATGGTCAGAATGGCCGTGCACGCGAAGCCGCGATTCCTGCGCAGTTGCCGCACGGCGAACTTCCCATCGCGAATAAGGCTGTCGAGGACGGGCCACTGCCACACGTCCCGGCTTCGTTCCTCGATGTTCGTCACGTTGCCGAACTCGCGCCTTGCGGCGTGCGCGGCGTCGGCCTGGCTGAGGCCCTGAGCCATCAGTTCTTCCGTTCTTTCGACCAGGTGCTGTTCAATCTCCTGAGAGAGATCGTCGTAGATCTTTCGCCTTCCGAGGGGATGTCTGAACCAGTTCATGCCTTTTTCCCTAGGACTCGGACGGTGAAAGCACCAGAGTGATCGCTTCGATCATCCGCTCGAAGCTGGAGATCTCGCGCTCAAGATGATTCTTTCCGGCCGCTGTCACGCGGTAAGTTCGGACCCGGCGATTTGAGGCTGAGATTTCCCATTCGGCTTTCAGAAGACCCTCTTTGAGCAAGCGCTGGAGCGCGGGATAGAGGGATCCTTCTTCGACCTGCAGGAGAGAGTTGGATCGCTGCTTGATGTGCTGGACCAATGCGTACCCGTGCATCGGCTGGCGCGCGAGCGATCGAAGAATCATCATCTCGAGCGCTCCGCGGAAGAGGTCACGCTGGTCTGCGTTCTTGTCAGGCGGTCTAGGCATAGTCCGAATAGGCCTATTTTGGCATAGGGTCTATTCGGCTGTCCAGCGTGGGCGCCGTTCAGTTTTCCGTCGGCTTTTCGTTCAGGTTGTCGATCACGATGACGGGCATGTTGCGTTTACGCGGTTCGAGCTTCAGACCGAGTTGCTTTTCGACGGCTTCGAAGAGCGTAACGGCGCCGCTGGGGTCCGCCGCGTCCAGTTCCGATGCGCCCGGCCCTCCGCTGGCGCCGCGCCCGCGCATCATCTGCGCCATCTGCGCGTAGCCCTGGGGGCTGAAGTTCAGCGTGAAATCGTAGCCGCCTTTGAGTTCCGTTTCATCCGTGACCGGCCACGGCAGATAACCGGATGCCATGAACTGTAATTGATCCGCGAACTGCTCCATCGTGGCGTTCTGGCAGACAATCGAGCGCGACAAAGCCTGGGCCGTGCCGGAACCCGGCGGCGGGTTTTTGCAGGAAGTCCGCGTCGCCGGGTCGGCTTTCTTCATCTTCGGTTTCACCGCTACCAGCGCATAGGTGGTCACCTGCCGGTCCTCGGTGTGAGTCTTGAGCCCGAAACGTTCTTCGAGTAACGAGCGCAGGGGCGGGCCGAGGTCGCTCATGTCCCTCGCCAAATCCGACGACGCCTTGGCCTCGATATCGAAACGCGAGCCGTCGGCCCATTTCGGAATGCCGGAGAGTTGTTCGTCTGAAATGGCGTTGAACGCCCGGTTCAGCAAAAAGCGCATGGGCATCCCCTCGATGTTGACGCGCCCGCCCGGTTGTATCTGGAAGCGCCCACCCCGAAAATCCGTCGCCGTGGGCTTTATCACGGCGACCTCGAATTCCTTCGCCGCCGAAACGGGCGGCAGAGCCTCCGCCACGCCAGGCCGATTGGGCGTCGGCTTTTCATTTACTTTGTCGACGATTAAAACAGGCGTCGGTACGGCTTCCTGTTCCAGTTTGAGGCCGAGTTGTTTATCGATCGCATCGGACATGCCGATCCTTTGGCCTGTATCCATCCCGGGGACGCCGAAGAACGGCATCGACCAGCGGACCTCGAAGTTCCAGGCGCCCTCCAGGCTCGTTTTGTCTGCAACGGAACCGAGGCCAGGCGTTGCGCCCATCATGCTTCGCAGACCCGCCGCGAATGCCGCCATGGTCATGTTGCGGCATGAGAAGAGAATCGTCGCGCCCGGGCCCAGCGTCACGGCGGCGCCGTTCATCATGAAGCGCATCGTGTTCTCTCCGCCCTGCTGCGACTGCGGTTTGCAGCCCGTATCTCCCGTGCCGTCCGCCTCTTTCAATTTCGGCTTTTTTCCGGCATTGAGCACGTATGCTGGCAAAGGTTTGGTGTCCTTGTGGACCACGAGGCCGAAGCGACCGGCCAGCAGTGTCTGCAGCATCGGCCGAACCGACTCGGGCGTAGCGTCAGGCGCCACCTTTGCGATCACGTCGAATTTGTCCGATTCGAGCCAGTTCGGGCCGCCGAGAATTTTGTCCTGGTCGATCTGATAGGCCGCCCAGATGAGACTCAGCATGGTAGCGTTGCGCATCTCATAACGCCCGCCTTTCGGCCCGCTCATATGAAAGAACGCCGGATAAGATTTCGGGCTTGTGTGGACGTCGGCGATTTCAAATGAGTTTTCATTTTCGGCGCTATAAGAAACCGCGCCGGCCAATAATGCGAACAAGGCGGTTCGCAGAGCGATCGGGTTTTGTCGCATGCCGTCCCTCCGGCTGATGAGCGTCGCTGGGTGCAACGTCAGGACCAAATCACATCCTAGGACGAAACTAGGTAGAAGAACGTGCAACGCAGAATTGCGGGATTTCACCAGGACGAGTTCAGCGACTGGGTCGCGGATCTGGAATGCGGGCATACGCGCCATGTCCGGCACCAACCGCCGTGGCAGGTGCGGGAGTGGGTGACGACTGAAGAAGGCCGCGCGGCGCGCATTGGTCAGATGCTCAACTGCGTCAAATGCGAACCGGATGCGGAGGCCGCGGAACCTCGGGCCGGAGTATCTTGACTGTGTGGCGCATGAAATTCTCACCCCTGCGATGATCGCGGCGTATCACGCTCGCGGGTTCACGTTGGCCCGCGGCCTCTTCGACTCCGAAGAGATCGATCTGCTGCGTCGCGCCGCTAAGGAAGACAAGGAACTCGATGCCCGGTCTTTCGGACGCGATGACGGCGCCGGCCACGTGGTGCGTCTGTCGCTCTGGAATCATCCCGGCGACACGTTGTACGGCATGTTCGCCCGATGTGAATGCGTCGTCCACGCGGCTGAAGCGCTGCTCGGCGGCGAAGTGTATCACTACCACAGCAAGATGATCATGAAAGATGCGCGCGTGGGCGGCGCCTGGGCCTGGCACCAGGATTACGGGTATTGGTACCGCAACGGCGTGATCGCGCCGCTGCTCTGCAGCGCCTATATCGCGGTCGACCGGGCGACGCGCGAAAACGGCTGTCTTCAGGTGATCGAGGGCTCCCATCTGCTCGGACGCATCGATCATGTACTCACCGGCGATCAGGCGGGCGCTGACCGCGAGAGGGTAGATGCGATCCTGGAGCGCTTCCCACTGGTGCACGTAGAAATGGAGCCCGGGGACGTTCTCTTCTTCCACTGCAATCTGCTGCACTGCTCGGCGGACAACCAATCCGAGCATCCGCGCTGGTCGATGATCTGCTGCTACAACGCCGCGCGCAACGACCCGTATAAGGAATCGCATCACCCGCGCTACACGCCGCTGAGCGTAGTTCCCGATGGCGCGATTCGCGTAGCGGGACTTCGCCGCTTCAGCGACTCCTCCTCGGACGTGGCATGGCTCGATCCGTCGATTGACCGCAGCGCCCGCGATTAAGAAATCTTCAGGCCGAAACGACGCGCACTGGTGGTTTGCAACCTGCGAGTCACACTACGGGCTCAAACATTTACGAGGAATATCAACGAGTTATAAATGGCGCTTCCTTTGCCTTTATATGGGCGTAGTTGAGGAGGCTCGAGGTGAAACAAAACATCGGCAAACAAGCGGAACAGATTTTCGGCAGGTTCTTACGCAAGGCTGGTCTTCCCGCGGTAGCTCTCGGCGCGACGCTCGCGCTGGCGGCTCCCGCAACGGTGCTGGCGCGCGGTCCCGAAGGCGGCCACGGCGGCGGACATTCGTTCTCACAAGGTCGCTCGTTCTCGGGCGGCGGACGTTCGTTCGGCGGCGGTCAGCGGTTCAGCGCGCCGGCTCCGGCGTATCGCGGCGGCGGCAACTACCGCGGCGGCGGGGCCTATTACGGCGGCGGAAACTATTATCGCGGCGGTGGGGGCCATGATTACGATCGCCATTACTACCGCGGCTACGGCTACGGATATGGCTATTATGGAGCCCCCGCGTATGGCTTTGGGTTCTCGTACGCGCCGAACCCGTGCAACCCCGGTGGTTATTACGACGCGTATGGTCAGTGGATTCCGTACCCCGGATGCTATGTGGCTCCCCCGTACGCAGCCCCGTACGCCCCTCCTTACTAGGTGTGTCGCAGCAGCGCGCCGGCGGTCTGTTGACGCTGGCGCGAAAGCCTCTGCATAATGGCGCGGGGGCCTCAGATGGAAATCCCGTATACTTTTCAGACGGCTGGTCCGTTCAGGGTCGGCCCCGGCGAACTGATAGTGATTCTGGCAGTTGCCTTTCTGCTTTTCTTGTTAATCAGTCGGCGGGCGATGCGTCGGTAGTGTGGTTGACGCTGGCGCGTAACCCTCCGTACAATAGAAGGGAGGTAGCCGTAAATGCAAATCCCGCATAGTTTTCAGACTGCTGGTCCGTTCAACCTGGGTCCGGGCGAACTGGTAATGATTCTGGCGGTTGCCGTTCTGCTCTTCGGGGGGAAGAAAATCCCTGAGGTCGCCAAGGGTATTGGCGAAGGCATCAAAAACTTCAAGCATGCCATGAAGGAAGAAGAGCAGCAGCAACCGGCAGCGGAACCCAAAAAGCAGGCCTAACGAAGCGGCACTCGGCTTCACGCGCCGCCGGCAAGTTGGGCGGCAGACGGCTTCAAAAGTTCCCGAACATCTAAACCCCGCGATCATCGCCGGCCGCGGGGTTTTCTGTTTTTTTGGAGGGAAGCAAGAGAGAACGGGGGACGGGGTCCTGGCGATCGGATTGCCAGACCATTTGCGGGGAGTGGACTTAATGCAAACAACCTGGAGACCGCATGAGAAGCACGGCAGTCTCACAATGCGAAGCAACCTGCCCGACACGGTATTCGCGTTCCCGAAGCAGCGGAAAGAACCGTTGACCGATTCAAAGCACGTGCGCAATGCCGTCGTGCGTTTTGATCAGGTAATCGACGCCTCCGATGCGGACAGAGCCCTGGCGTTCGCCAACATAAAAAAGGCTGCTCGTCATTACAAAGTAGATATTTCCGAAACGAACTGGCATGAACTCGGCGTTCATCCGCAACCGAATCGTGAAGATGCCGCTGCCAAGGCGGTCAAGACGAAACGCAGGCGCGGCGAGATCGAAGCGGCTGCCGCCAAGGCTATTGATACAAAACGCAAACACGGCGTGTTGAAAAAGGCCGCGGCCAAAGCCGTTGAAACAAAACGGGAGCGCGGCGAGATCGGCTGAGCCGGTATCCCGAAGCTCCCGGATACTCGTCCATTGAGCGCGAACGCCACTTCCATGTCCCGCGGCCACCGCGAACCATGTCCTGGCCTGTTTACGCTCATCTCTGCCCGGCGTCATTGACGTTCAGGAAGAAGCCGTCCTGATATCCTGCGATTGCCGCATGGCTCAGATCAACGGCGGATTCTTCCTCGACGCATTCTCCATAGTTCTGATCGATATCTTGTTGGCGGGCGACAATGCGATCGTCATCGCCATGGCCGTGCGGTCCCTTCCGGCGGACCAACGCCGCAGAGGCATTTTTGCCGGCGCGGGTCTGGCGGTTATTCTTCGCGTCATTCTGACCTTCTTCGCCGCCAGTCTGCTCCAACTTGAATTTCTGATGGTCATCGGCGGTCTCCTGATCTTCTGGATCGCCGTAAAACTGCTTGTCCAAGGGGGCGGGGAAGAGCATACCGGACCTCCGGCAGCGAATTTGCGTCAGGCGGTCTGGATGATCCTCGTGGCGGACATCACGATGTCGCTCGACAACATACTCGCGGTCGCAGCCGTTTCAAAGGGCAACTTCGTCCTTTTGATCGCCGGGCTTGGCCTGAGCATTTCCTTCGTCATCTTCGCCAGCGGGATTCTGTCCAAGCTGATGGACCGTTTCCCGATTCTGATCTGGATCGGCGCGGCTATCCTGGGGCGGGTCACCGGCGGCATGGTCCTGCGGGACCCCTGGGTGGTGCGCGTCCTCGCGCCGCCGCACGAAGTGGTGATCGCCGCGGAAGTAATCGGCGCGCTTCTGGTGCTGCTGGTTGGCTGGGCGATCAAGTCGCTAAATAAACGGAAGAAAGTCGCGGCGCCGGGCGTCTGAATATGAGAAGTACGCTCTGCTCCGGAATGGTGCTCGAAGAGACCGATAAACAACTGGTGGAAAGCTGCAAGTGCGGCGAGCAGGCCGCCTTTCGCGAGCTTTTCGAGCGCTACAAGGACAAGGTGTACAGCATTGCGCTCCGCTACAGTGGCGACGCCGGGACCGCGGAAGATATCGCTCAGGACACGTTTTTGAAGCTCTTCTCGGCGATTGAGGGGTTTCGCGGCGAGTCGAGCTTTGAATCGTGGCTCTACAGGCTTGTGGTCAATAGCTGTTTCGACCACAAGCGCCGGACGCGACGGTTTCTGCCCGCCGTTGCCGCAGCATTCGATCTGATCCGGGCACCGGGCGCGAGCGCGCTCGATGAGGCTATGCGCCTCGAAGCGAGCGAGCGAGTGAGAAAAGTGGTCGATGCGCTGCCGCCGGAACAGCGCATGGTGGTGGTCCTTCGCTATACGCAGGGACTTTCGTATGAGGAAATCGGCGAGGCCATGGGCTGCTCTCCGGGCACTGTGGCGTCGCGGCTGAACCGCGTCCACAAGCTTCTGGGACGCCGATTAGCGAGGCATCGTGGCTGAACCGAATAATAACGACTGGGTCGAGCGGGAACTCGCCCGTCAGATGAAACCGGCGCCAGCGCCGGATTCGCTTTGGGGCCGGATCGAGAGTGCGCGACGCGGGGCGCCCGGCTCACGGCTGGCGTCCGTTCAGAAGGGCTGGATGCTCTGGCCCGCTGTCGCCCTTGTGCTCTTCCTGGCTTCGGGTGATTTGCTCTGGGAGATCGGGAAGGCGAAGGCGTCGATCGTTCCGCTGACCGAACAGGATCTGAGCTCGCTGACCGACGTCTCGGCCTGCGATATCCGCTCGACCGACCCAGATGTGATCGCCCGCTGGGTTAAGGCCAATACGAATCGCGAACTGACGCTCTCTTGCGGCCGGTCCGGCAGCGCCCATCCGGTGGGCGCGCGGCTGATTCGGCGTCATGGCGCTCTGATTGCCGCCGTCGCCTACCGCGCGGGCGGAGGAAGCGCCGCCGTTTTGGTTTCGGAAAAACGGTCGCTCCTCGGGTGGAATCGCGACTACGCGGTGGCTTGGTTTCCGGGTTCGAGGAACGCGGAATCGAGCCCGGAAGCCTGCGATCGATGTCATCCCGACGCTCGCAGTCAAATGTAACGAATCGTGTAAGTTCCCTTACAAGCGCTATACTGGAGATTCAGAGATTCTATGGGCAAGTACGGAAAATTCGCTGTTTTGATGGCGATCATTATCGGCTCTCTGTTGTGGCTCGCCACGGCCAGCGTTACGGGTTCGAAGACTTATTACGTGACCATTCCCGAGCTGCAAAAGATGGGCGATCAGGCCACGACGAAGCGCGTTCGCGTTGGCGGCGATGTGCAGAAGGATTCCATCGTTCGCGGCGCGGGTGTGGTTCGGTTCACGCTCATTCAGGACAAGCTGACGCTCCCGGTGGTTTACGAAGGCCGCGACCCTCTGCCCGACACCTTTAAGGACGGCGCTCAGGCGCTCGCGGGAGGCAGGCTCGATTCCGCCGGCGTCTTCCACGCCCAGGAAGTGCAGGCCAAATGCGCTTCGAAGTACGCCCCCAAACCGGGCGTCGCGCCGGAAGGGCTGCAGAAGCAGGTTCAGCCCGCCGGTTCGTCGTACAAGTCGTAGTTTTTTAGCTCTTCTTCAGGAGTCATATGGAAAACGTCGGCGCGCTGGCCCTGCTGCTGGCCTTCTGCATTGCGCTCTACGCGATCGTCGCGAGCATCACCGGACGAGTCAAACGCAAACCCTTTCTCACGCTGAGCGGGGAACGCGCGGTAATTGCGGTCTGGCTCCTGGTTTCGACCGCAGCCGGAATCCTCATCTACTCGCTGATGACCGGTGATTACCGGATGGCCTACGTCGCGGAGCATACGAACCGCGACATGCCGGTCTTCTACAAATTCGCGGCGTGGTGGGGCGGGCAGGAAGGCTCGCTGCTCTTCTGGAGTTGGCTGCTGTCGACTTATGGAGCCGTGGTGATCTTAACCACGCGCCGGTCGCATCGGAACCTGCTCCCTTGGGTCATCGCGATTCTCTCCACTGTTCAGCTTTTCTTCCTCACCCTCAATACGTTCGTCGCGAGTCCGTTTCAGGTGCTGGCCGTCGATAAGGTCATCACCTCCGTTGCCGACGGTCAGGGACTGAATCCACTGCTCCAGTACTGGGCGATGGTGATTCACCCGCCGTTCCTCTATCTCGGTTACGTCGGCTTCGCTGTCCCCTTTGCGTTCGCGATGGCATCGCTCATCACGAAAGCGCCAGGCGAAAGCTGGATCCACACGACGCGCCGATGGACGCTGGTCACCTGGCTCTTCCAGAGCACCGGGGTCATGCTCGGCTCCGCATGGGCTTATCACGTGCTTGGCTGGGGCGGCTACTGGATGTGGGATCCGGTCGAGAACGCTTCGCTTCTGCCGTGGCTTGGCGGAACGGCTTTCCTGCACTCGGTCATGATGCAGGAGAAGAAAGGCATGATGAAGGTCTGGAACATGGTCCTGATTTCGGCCACGTTCTTCCTCTGCATTTTCGGCACGTTCCTCACACGGTCGGGCATCATCAGCTCCGTGCATGCGTTCGCGGAGTCGCCCATCGGCAAGTACTTCGTTTCGTTCCTCGCGCTCGGAATAGCGGCCACCATCTGGCTGATCCTCGATCGTCTGGATTATCTGAAATCCGAAGCCGAACTGGAAAGCGTCGTCTCGCGCGAATCGAGCTTCCTGTTTAATAACCTCATTCTGCTTGCCAGCTGCTTCGCGGTTCTGTGGGGCACGCTGTTTCCGGTCATTACCGAGAAGTTCACTAACGAGAAGATCAGCCTGGACGCCGTGTGGTTTAACCGCCTCATGGTTCCTATCGGTCTGTTCCTGCTGCTGTTGACGGGGTTAGGACCGCTCTTCGCCTGGCGCCGCACCTCGATCGACAGCCTGCGCAAAAACTTTCAGTGGCCGGGAATCGGCACGCTCATCTGCGCGGCGGCCCTGTTCATCGGCGGCATGCGCTATCCGTACTCGATCATTTCTCTGAGCTTCTGCTTCTTCGTCGCGGCCACCATCCTTATGGAGTTCTTTCGCGGCGCGCGCGCTATCGGCGACAAGATGAACATCGGGTTCGTGCCCGCCGTCGTCGAACTGACGCACCGCAACACGCGGCGTTATGGCGGCTATCTGGTGCACATGGGGATCGTTCTGATGTTTGTTGGATACAGCGGGCATCCCTTCAACGTCACGTCGATCGGCGAGGTCAACAAGGGCGATGTGATGAAGGTCGGGGCCTATGACCTGCGCGTTGTGGATCTGACCGAAGGCGATACGCCGAACTATCAGTGGGAGACGGCGCTTCTCGACGTTTCG
>Ga0126381_100000617_pt1 | contig 39242 bp, 36 predicted proteins | sample PanSoiMetPlot_28_FD_96465 | JGI IMG/M metagenome (GOLD analysis project Ga0126381, IMG submission 96465) | Tropical forest soil microbial communities from Panama - MetaG Plot_28 | ecosystem: Environmental > Terrestrial > Soil > Tropical forest > Bulk soil | place: Panama | collected 2016-02-17 | reverse complement strand
CCGCCCCCACCGAACCCGCCACGACTGCGCGCTTCCAATTCTCCATATCGTCTCCTGCCGTCTGGGTGGATTGTAAACCACCGCCTCCCGCTTCGATGCGCTCTCTAACGCCTGTGTTTTCCAAGAGTTTTTATCGCAGCCGCAGCGGCGGATCGCTGGACTCCCGAGTGGGATTTAGATAGATTGTCCTCGACTGGGGGAACTATGTCTATTCTTTGGACGCTGATTATCGGCCTAGTCATCGGTGCAGTTGCGAAACTCCTCATGCCGGGAAAAGATCCCGGAGGGTTCATCATCACCATCCTGCTCGGTATTGCCGGATCCTTTGTTGGGACGTATATCGGGCGCGCGCTCGGTCTCTATGCGGAAGGTCAATCGGCCGGGTTCATCATGTCAGTGATCGGAGCACTGATCCTGCTCGTCATTTATCACCTGATACGCAGGCGGACCGCGTAGATCGAGACTCGTCTGTTCGAGCCGTTTACGCGCGACGCAGAACTTTCTCATCGCCATCCATGTCGATCGAAATGGTCTGGCCCCGCTTTGGCCATTGCAGTCGATGTTCCAGGTGAGCGTCGGCGAATGCGCGAGCGATGTGGTCGCGTCCTTCGGAGAAGTGTGCCCAGTCCTCGAAGTGTACCGGCACAATCTTTGCGTTCGAGAAGGCCCGTGCAGCTTCCACGCCCTCTGCCGATGTCATCGTTAGATGAAACGGCCCGACCTCTTTCACTCGTGCCGCGCCAAGATGCAGGATCGCGGCTTGAATAGGGAATCGCTGCGCAACATCCTCCACCCCCGGGTACCACACGGTGTCACCAGAGACGTAGACGGCTTGCTGCGGCTCGTCCTCGAAAAAGAGCACAAAGCCGATCACCGCTCCCCGACTCATACCTTCGGGACCATATCGCGCCGGCGCGGCGACGATACGCAGTACACGCCCATCAGGAGCGGAAACGTTGCGGGTCTCCCAGTCGAATAACCCGATGCTGTTTCCCCCCAATCGCCCGGCGCCTTCTTCGGTCGTGAAAACTGTTTTGGCAGCACTGAGCGTTTCGTCCCGCACGGTCCAGGTTGTCCATGTGATGGTCATGTGCTCAGCAGGACATAGTCGAAGCCGCCCAACGCATCGGGAGCGATCGCGGGCCCCGTCAGCTTACATAACGTGACCGGTCCATTAGGGTATTCACCGCCACCGGGATCGAATGTGGGATCAGTCAGGAAACGGATGCCGCCGAATTCCAACAAAATTGTTGGGCCACCGATGTATGTAATGCGAAGCGCGTCTGTTGGCATGGTCTATCGATTTCACCAACAGTGGGATTGATTCATTTTTCGAAGATGATCAGTAAAGTGGGGGTTGGCCTTCGGGGCGCGTTTTCCACCGGCGATGCACCCAAAGCCACTGATCGGGATACTGGCGGACAATATCCTCGATGATCTTGGTGAACTTTGCGGTATTGGCCACGATGTCGAATTGCTCGTCACCGGTGCGGACCAGTTCAACGGCAGGATCGAAGCGCAGCCGATACTTGCGAAGTTTTGAGTCCCAGACGGTAAATCCCGGTACGACGGCGGCGTCCGTGCGCAGGGCGATCCGCGCAAGCCCGCTGGCGGTGCAGGCTGGAATGCCGAAGAAGTCGACGAAGACGCCCTGCGGCGGCGTCATGTTGGTGTCCATGAGAATACCGACGGTTTCGCCGGCGCGCATGGCGGCGAGCAGGCCGCGGATGAAATCGTCTTTGTCGACCGTGCGATTCCCGTGCATGGTGCGGTAGCTATCGATCAGGCGATCGACCCGTGGATTGTCGAGCGAACGCATGACGATCGAGAGCGGGTGCCCGTGAAGCGAGTGCGCGAAGGCGGATAATTCCCAGGCTCCGAGATGTCCGGTGAGAAATAGGACACCTTTGCCCCGCGCAAATGCGCGCTCGTAGTTTTCGAATCCGTCATAGATCACGGTTCGGCCGACGTTTTCTTTTGTGTCGCGGGGAAACAGGCAAAATTCGGCGAGCTGCCTTCCGAGGGAGATGTATTCGCCGCGCAGAATCCGCCTTCGCTCATGATCAGTCAACGAGGGAAAAGCGAGCTGCAGGTTGCGCATGCCCACCCGCCGCAGGCGGCCGTGGATTGCATAGACGATTAGTCCCAACGTGATTCCCTTGGCGCGGGCCAGAGGGCGGGGAAGCAGGCCGACAAACTTCAGCCAAAACCAGACGATCCAGTACTCGAGGCGTTCTCGCACTGTGCGGGAGTTTAGGGGTTAGACGCAGAGTCCGCAAGGACATGCAAACAATAAGGGAGACGCAGCAACCTGCGTCTCCCGAAATTTGATCGAAGCTCGAGCGCGAGCACTACTTTTCCGCGACCTTCGCCCACTTTGCCAGCGTACTCAAGTAGGGGTACGCAGTCTGCGGTGCTTCGATATTACCTTGCAGCGACGTCTTGAACGGCACCATGCGGCTGTAGAAAATGCGCGTGCTGTCCTTGTCCTGTTTGATCACGGCGCCGGCGAGTTCCAGTCCGGCAAAAATGCCACGCGCGCGCGAGTAGGTGAGCACCTGCGCCTTCATCCTCCAATCGGTATCGGCGGAGGCATGGCGCCCGACCGGACCGGCTGCGGCGCTGGCGTCGGCACCCAGCTTGAACTTGCTTGAGAGCAGGTTATCCATGCCGTTCTTGTTCATGACCAGCATGACCAGGTCGACCGCCTGTCCGCCAATCTGCAGACCGAAGCTGCCGCCACCGATCGTGAAGAACGCGGGGGCGCTCCAGCCTTTGGGCGTGCGACAACTTGCGACGCCGCGCCCGTAGCGCGCTCCAAAAACGAATCCGCCTTTGAGCAAAGAAGGCACCACGGCAACACATTCGGCCGAACCGAGAACTTCCTGGGGGATACCCTTGTCTGGGGCTGCCTGGATTTCGTCGAGCACCGTAGCCGCCGCCTGGACCCGCTCGACCGCCTTGTTATCGTCATCTTCCGCAAAGGTCGCAATCGAAAACAGGGGTAGGAGGAGCAAGAGGGTTAGAACTACAGCCTGAACCTTTCGCATAAGCCTCACACTTTTAGTTTGCAGTGTTCTGATTGTATAGGATGCAAGCGACGGCAGCTTTGGAAGTGTGCAGGGGGTTAGCTGGGCGGTTACGGGGCAAAAAATCGGGGCTGAAAGCGGCGACCCTAATCTCCACTTCCAACCCCGTCTCCCAGGTTCTGTGGTAGGTGAACCGAGTATGGTGCAGGGCCGGTTGCGGAACAAGATTACGAGGGTCACTAGCCCGAGGTAACTGTCAAATTCGGGCCACACAAGATGTCAGATTGGGCCTGTCGTAGTGGGTTCTTGAGGATGATAAAACTCGGCGGCGCGGCGTCCTGGCGTGGCGCTAGCTCCGGTCACGCCTGAAGCAGGATAACCGAACTCTCGCGGAAACATTTTGGCCCCGCCAACTCCCATCCGATGCGAGTTTCGCAGTCAGATCTGGTGAAGCCAAGAGCCAAAGACCCGAGGGCCAAAGGCCAGATCCTACTTCGCGGTGACTAGCGAATGGGTAATCGCGTGGACGGAGAGAGCAATACGGTTCTGCACTCCGACTTTGCGCATCAGTTTTGCGACGTGAGCCTTGACCGTACGTTCCTCGATGCCCAGTGCGGCGCCAATTTCCTTGTTGGAACGCCCGGCCACAAGCATTTCGAGAACTTCTTTTTCGCGATCGGTGAAGGTTACACGGCCGGCAGGGAAGATGCGTCCCGGAGAAGCCGTAACGCGCTCGATAAATGTGGAGAGCACGCGGCGAGGAGCCCACACCGAGCCCTGATTTACGACACGCAGCGCCTGCACAAATTCGGCCGGGGAAGCGGCTTCATCAACGTAACCCTTGGCGCCGGCGGCAATGGCTTTAAGCACGCTCTCTTCGTCCATGCCGGAGCCGGTGACAATAATGCGAAGGTCCGGGCGGACAGCTTTCAGGCTAGCCATGACATCGAACAGATTCTGACCCGCACGATTGCCGAGCAGGACGAGGTCGATGCTGGGCAACTGACCGAGGTCAGGCAACGACGCGGAGACCAGTTCGAGATCAGGCTCCGAGTCAAAGAGGGCCCGGAATCCCACGAACCGAAGCGGATCGCTTTCCACCACGGCGACACGGATGAGCGGCTTTCTGGCGACTGCAGCTGCTTTCATAGGTTTCCCTGTTACGATTGCTGTCTTGGATTCAGCTTGCCTGATTTGAATGGGAAATGGAATCAGAGTGACCTCACTCAAATTACGGGGGTAACCGAATTTGGGGAGCCTCCGGAAGGGAGTAGGAAGTGCATATCAGACAAATATCGAAGTTCGCGGCACGAATGATGTTCGTAGCAACGGCCTGTACGCTGGGCTGGGCGCAGTCTTCGACGCAGGCTCCGGAGGCTGCACTGCCACAGAGCACAGCTCCAGCCGGACCGGCGTACCAGCCGAAATTCGCAGGTGATCCGGCGCGATCCGAGTCGGAGGCACAGGCCTTGGGATATATGCGGGTGGTGCTGCGGGCACAGAAGGAATACAACAAGCGCCACGACAAGTATGCTGACTCGCTGATGGACCTGGCCGGGACGGGGTCGCTGACCAAGCGCATGGCGAAGACCACAGACCGCGGCGATTACAGCGTGGGATTTAAGGCGCACAAGGACGGATACATCCTGACGATGACGCCCAAGCAACTCGATGCCAACCACCGGTCGTTTTATGCCGAAGAGGATGGAGTCATCCACGCAGACGATCAAAAGGCCGCAGATCTGAGCTCACCGAAAATCAAGTAGCCGAAAGCCGCGTGCCACGAGCTGCGAACTTTGCAGCCAAGCTCATACCAGGCAGGTGGGAGCCAGGACCGCGAACTCCGAGCTGCGAGCTACGACCTCATTCCCCCTGATCCGAGTAGGGTTCGTTAGTGTCGGGATAGGTAGGACCGCCGAATGGCGGCTTCCTGGAATCGGGGCGCGGTGACGCTCCGCCATCCGTTCCAGTGGTGCGCCGAAGCTCCTTCAGGATGTCTTCGCGATCGCGAGCGCCATAATCGCGCGCCAGGCGAGTGAGGGCCTCCGTGAGAATGTCGTGGTGATGCAGTTTGTCGAGGCCCGGCTCCCGGGTCATATTCAGCCACAAACGATGCAGCAGGAGGACATCCTCATTCTTCATGGTGGGTGTATGCGGACCGATCCGGAACGTGTCCAGTCGGCCCTCGGGATGGACCACCTGCAATACGAACTGGCGCTTAGGCTCCGGCACCGATTCCCAGGCTCGTCCGAGCGCAAAAGCCTGCTCCTGCGGCGTCATCTTGCTGGAAAGTCCAGCGACTACGGCCGAGGACTCCAGGTTGTTCGCGGTCTGCACGATGGCGGACCAGACATCGCCTGCCGGCACCACTAGCAGCGACACCCGTTTTCCGAAGCTCTCAGCTACGGCCACTGCCCGCGTGAACAGCGTCTGCTCGTAGTCGCTGAAAATCTGTTCCATCTTCAGGTCGTAGGCAGCGGAGCCGAACGGGCTGACCCGCGCCGACATGACCACCACGTCCTGTTCACGGGTATCAATTCGCTCCAGAACCCACCGCAAGTGCGCAAGCGTGTTGTAGTCGCGCACTGGAACGAGTACGTTGCCCGGCCGGATGCCAAGCGAATCGCGCTCCACCGTGTCGCGCTGCAGCAATTGGAAGTGATCCTTCATCTGCTGCTGCGCGAGCGCAAACTTCTTGCGATTCAGATGCTCGGAGGCGGTGAAGATCACGAAGAAGACGACGGCAAAGGAGACTCCCGCAATGGTCGCAACCGACTTAGTGAATAGATTCACAAGCGCGGTCGCCGAGAGCACGAGGAGAACTGACGCCAGACCAATGGGGATTTCGTGCCCAGCGATGGTAATGTTGGGAGGAACCTTCCATCCGCGCTCGCCCTTGTACTTGAAGCGCAGGACCAGCATGGCGAGGCTGTTGAAGGTGAAGCTCCAGATCACTCCGAAGGCGTAGGCTTCGCCCAGGACGTAGACGTTGCCGCGGCTGGCGAGAATCGTCAGGACCTGAAGCAGAACGATCAGGTTGATGATCCGGTAGCTGGTTCCGTACTTACGGTGCGGGAAGCGGAACCAGTCGGCGAGAACTCCATCCTCCGACACACGGTTGAGCACGCCGTTCGATCCGATGATGGCGGTGTTTACCGCGCCGGAGAGAATGAGGAAGCCTACAACGACCACGAATCCACGGAAGAGCAGGCGTAGGATCTGCGGGCCCCACATGTACATGGCGAGGCCGGCGATCAGGTTGTCTTTGTAAACGGGGACGCGCACCGCGTCCGGGATGAGCATTACCGACAGCAGCGCCGACAGCCCCGTAAATACGAAACTGTAGATGGCGATGACGATGGCGGCGCGCTTAAGATTCGTCAGCTTGGGATGGGCAATCTCGCGGTTGACCTGGGCCAGAGATTCTTCGCCGCTCATGGCCAGCACGGAGTGACCGAAGGCGATCAGGATACCCAACAGCCCGAACATGTGAGCGAGCGACTGTTCGGGGAAGCTGTGGTGCAGGAATCCCAGCGACTCCTTCGTGAAATGCAGGTTCTCCGGCGTGGGGAGCGGAACGGCCTGGAATCCCGACTTGGCCAGCGTGAGCGCCGACCAGGCGAGGAGAAGGGCGACCATTACGGTCGTGATCTGCATCACGCGTAGAGCCTTCTCGCTCGATTCGTGAATGCCCTTGATGTTCTCCCACCAGTAATAAATTGTGACGGCGAGCGCGAAGACGACGGAGGTCCAGTTGACGTTCAGTTGGGGTGTGCCGTTGAAGATGTTGTGCACGGCACGCGGAATCCAACCATGTGCATCGGCGGTTGCAAAAATCTCGTTGAGCAGGCCGGCAATGTATTGCCCCGCAGATACTCCCGAGATGGGGCCGGTGAGGATGTAATCGAACATCAGCGCCGAAACGCTGAACTTGGCGAGAGTCCCGCCCAGGGCTTCCTTGACGACGCGGTAGACGCCGCCGCGGACGAACATCGAACAGCTCTCGACATAAACGGCGCGGACCGCGAACGAGAACAGCATGACCCCGACGATGAACCAGGGAGCCGACTTGCCGATGGCCTGCTCGGCAATGCCGCAGGCGTAAAAAGCCGAAGATGCAAGGTCGTTGAGGACGATGGCGGCGGCGCGCCAGTAGGAAATGAATGTCAGCATCACCGAGGTGGCGACGACGATGCGGACGCGATTCGACGATGCGGGCTGAAAAGAAGAAGACATGGCCTAGGAGTGCAAGTGCTCCTCCCGGCTACAAATAACCCGGAGCTGTACTGTGGCGCCGAACCCGATGAGCATGCCGCAACTCAAACCGCCTGTCGCAAACATGCTTTCATGAAATGGTATGAGGGCGCTGCCGAACCCATTCATAAACCACCTATGGTAGTCGATAAGCGCCGGTGAGAACAGCGCGGTGGCCGAAATCGGGTGCAAATGCCGGTTTGCTATGCTTTTCGCATGCGGAAAATCCATCCAAAGGCATGGCGGTTTGCGCTGCTTTCGGCAGTGCTGCAGGTCATCATCTTTCCGCTTCCGAATCTGTATTGGCTTTCGTGGATCGCGGTCGCCCCGCTGATTGTGGCGATACTGCGGGCGCAAACGCCGGAGACCCTCCAACTCGAGGGCAAAGAACGCCGGGTTGCGGCAACGCCATGGCAGGGATTTCTACTGGCATACATCTGCGGAATTCTCTGGTTCGCTGGAACCTGCTACTGGGTGTTCGACACCATGCATCGCTACGGAGGACTCTCGATACCCGTCGCTCTGCTGATGCTGATCGCGTTCTGCATGTACGTGGGGCTGTACCACGGATTGTTCGGGCTGGTACTCGCGTGGGTGGCGCGTGGATCGGACCGGCGCGCGCTGGTGGCGGCTCCGTTCATTTGGGTGTCGGTAGAGCTGGCTCGCACCCGAATTACGGCGTTTCCATGGGAACTGCTCGGTTACGCACAGACCGACAACACGATGCTGACCCGGATTTCGACCTTGACCGGGGTGTATGGCTTGTCGTTCGAGATCGTACTGGTAAACAGCGCGTTCGCGGCGGCCTATCTGGTATCGAAGGAGCGGCGGAAATGGCTGGCGGTCTCAGCGGCATCGGCGGCCTTGGTTTTGCAACTTGGACAGTTCATCTCGCCGCCCGCGCAGCCGACGGATCACACGGCGCTCCTGGTGCAGCCCAACATTCCGGTACACGCGGGCGAATCCTGGACAACGGACTATTTTGAGGGAACGATACGGGACCTGAGCTGGATAACTTTGCATCCGCCGGGAGGGAAGGAAGGGCAGCGCTTCGACCTGATTGTGTGGCCGGAATCGCCGGCGCCGTTTTATTTGAATGACATGAATTTTCTGCATCCGGTTTCCAGCTTGGCCGTTCAGAGCGGGAGTTGGTTGCTGGCGGGAAGCGTAGGCGTGCAGAATGCATCGCAGTCGGCGGACCAGAAGAGCGACGTATTCAACTCGGCGGCCCTGATCAATCCGGCGGGCCAACTCACCGGCCGCTACGACAAGATTCACCTGGTGCCTTTTGGAGAGTATGTCCCCTTCCGCAGCGTGTTTCCGTTCATGGATATGTTGACGCAGCAGGTGGGCACGTTTGCCCGCGGACAATCGCGCGCGCCCCTTGATGCAGGCGGACAGCGGCTGGGAATCTTCATCTGTTACGAATCGATCTTTCCGGATGAGGTACGGGAGTTTGCTCACGAAGGCGCCGATGTTCTGGTGAACCTTTCGAACGATGGCTGGTACGGCGATAGCGGCGCCTGGAAGCAGCACATGCAGATGACGCAGATGCGTGCCATCGAGAACCGGCGCTGGCTGCTGATGGGTACGAATACGGGCTTGACGGCTTCGATCGACCCTTATGGCAGGGTGGCGGCAGCCACGGAGAGGAAGATCCGCACCGCGCTGGAAGCTCCCTACGCATTGCTCTCCGGCACCACGTTCTACACGCGTCACGGAGATTGGTTCGCGTTTCTCTGTGCGATAATTTCGTTGGGCGCGATCGGAAAAGCAGTAGCCGATAATCGGTGAACGAATCGGCATCGGCAGCGGGTATCCGACTCAATTAAGATTTCAGGAAAACAAGACGATGTTGGAAGAACTCGAACAGCAATACAGCTCACTGAAGACCAAGGTCCACGATCTGCGGGAGTATCTTTGACGCGGGTAAACTGCGCCAGCAGTTAGCCGAGATTGAAAAGCAGGCATCGGACCCGAACCTGTGGTCGAATCCAGGGAAATCGCAACAGGTCATGCGCGAGCGGAAGCGCCTGGAGGAAGTGTTGTCGCTGGAGACCGATCTGGCGCGGCGCACCGACGACATCAGCGCGTATTTCGACCTGGCGGGCGAAGGTGAGAACGTTACTGACGATTTGCAGCGCGAACTCGGGGCGTTGCGCGAGTTAGTCGACCGCGTTGAGACCGAGACTCTGCTCTCCGGGGATAACGATGCGCGCAATGCAATCGTGACCATTCACCCAGGGGCTGGTGGCACCGAGTCGCAGGATTGGGCTGAGATGCTCCTGCGAATGTACTTGCGATGGGCGGAGCGCAAGGGATTCCAGACAGAGATGTATGACTATCAGCCGGGCGAAGAAGCGGGCATCAAGTCTGCGACGTTCGCTGTGAACGGCGAGTATGCCTTTGGACTCCTTACGAGCGAGATCGGCGTGCATCGGTTAGTGCGAATCTCTCCCTTCGATCAGGCGAAGCGGCGGCATACGTCGTTCGCCAGCGTATTCGTTTCGCCGGAGATCGATGACAGCATCGAAGTCGTGATCAAGCCGGAAGACATTCGTGTGGACACCTACCGCTCCAGCGGGAAGGGCGGGCAGCACGTCAACACCACCGACTCGGCGGTTCGAATCACCCACATTCCGACGGGATTGGTGGCTAGTTGTCAGAACGAACGCTCTCAGCACAAAAACCGCGAGAAAGCGATGAGCATGCTGCGCTCGAAGCTGTACGAATTCGAGATGGAGAAGAAGCGCGAGGCCACCAAGCAGATCGAGGATTCGAAGCTCGACATTGATTTCGGATCGCAGATCCGGTCATACGTGCTGCAACCCTACAGGCTCATCAAAGATCACCGTACCAAGCTGGAAGTCGGCGATGTCGATCGCGTTCTCGACGGCGACTTGACGCCCTTCATGCAGGCGTATCTCCGGATGCGGAGGAACGAAAAACCATCGTGACGCGCGCGCCCAAGGTTCCGCATCTCGGCAAGCGGCTTGAAGCGGCGTTCCGCTACGCGGCGAAATGCCATTACGGGCAGGCCCGCAAGAAGACGGCGGTGCCATACCTGGGGCACTTGATGGCTGTCACCTCCCTGGTGCTTGAGGGTGGCGGCGACGAAGACATGGCGATGGCGGCGCTGCTGCACGATGTTGTCGAAGACTGTGGCGGCATGCCGAGGCTGCGAGAGATCCGGAAGATGTTTGGCGTGCGCGTGGCGAAGATGGTCGAAGGCTGCACCGATTCGTTTGTCGAGCCGAAGCTGCCGTGGATTGAACGAAAGCAGGACTATCTGAATCACGTGAAGGATGCGGATGCCGAGACGCGGCTGGTGTCGGCGGCTGACAAGCTGCACAATGTCCGCACAATTTTGACCGACTACCGGCAACGCGGAGAGTCGATCTGGACGCGATTCTCCGGGAAGCGCGATGGAACTCTATGGTATTACCGCGCGCTGTCGGATGAGTTTCGCAGGAAACCCAACCGCATCACGAGGGACCTGGAGATTGCGGTTGGCGAGTTAGAAAAAGCGACCGGGGTGAAGAAGAGACACAGCCGCCACCGGGCCGGCGTGCGTTCTCATCGGAGATAAGCCATGCCACGGATGATCGATCTGATTCGCAGATCGCAGTTTCCGTCGAACCTGATGCACGCGGCGGCGCGCGGAGCGCTGGCTGTGCCGCCTGGAGAGATGATGGAAATCCTCGTGCACCTGGCGCTCCACAACAAGGTCTTTGGAGAGCAAGCGCGGATGACGCTCGCCGGTTGGGATGAGAAAGCGTCGCAGGGCGTGGCGGCAGACCCGCGAACCAGTGCCGAGGTACTGGGATACTTCGTCCAGCGGAGGAACCTGAGGCCGGCGCTCTTGCCGATGCTGCTGGAAAATCCGTCAGTGACTATCGAACAGCTCATGGAACTGGCGCAGACAGGTTCGCGCGAGGCTGTCCAAGCCATGATGGCAAGTGAGCGCGTCAAGAGTTCGCCCACGCTGTTGAGTACGCTGCAATCGAATCCAAGCTTGCGTCAGAACGAAGCGGCAGAGCTGCAGAAGCGACTGCAACCGCTCGAGGGAACGCTTCCCGCCTCCGAGAGTGACGCCCCGCAGGCCGCCACGGTCACCAAACAGGCGGAGAGTACGGAAACAGTCGCGGAAGCTTCGGCAATCGACGAAGAAACCGCCGAAGAACATCTCCTACTGGAAGCGATTGAGCACTACCTGAAAGAGAACGAGCACGAACTTGCGCACGAATCAGATAAACCCTACGAACCCGTGCGAATGATCGGGCTCGATGGCATCGACGATGAAGCCGACACGGCGGAAATGGTTGCGCCCGCGGGCGAGCACGGTGCGGAAGCGACAGCAGCCGATACCAAAACGGCCGCTCCTGTGGCTCCAAAGATCAAGAAACCCGTGCCTCCGAAAGATGAAAGGCGGGACAGCACGCTGAGGAAGATCTCGAAACTCGATATCAAGGGCCGCATTGCGCTGGCGATGCGTGGGAATAAAGAAGAACGCTCGATCCTGATTCGCGATGGCACCAAGCTTGTCGCGCTGGCTGTGCTCGATTCGCCTAAAATTTCCGACGGCGAAGTGGAAAGGTTCGCGTTGCAAAAGAATGTCCTGGAAGCAGTATTACGGACGATCCCACTAAAACGACGCTTCGCGAAGAATTACGCGATCACGCGCAATCTGGTCTACAACCCGCGAACGCCGCTCGATTTGTCGCTGGGGCTGATGAAGGGTCTGTTGTTGCACGATCTGAAAAATCTGGCAAACAACAAGGAAGTCTCCGACACCATCCGCAAGCTCGCGCTGCGGATGTACAAGCAGAAAGCGGATCAGAAAAAGGGCTAATTGCGACTAGCAACTGCTTTATGTCTAACGATCCCATCTACGATCTACTACAGCGAGTGAAGACGATTGCTGTGGTAGGGCTATCGGACAGTCCGTTGCGGCCGAGCCATGGAGTATCAGCCTACATGCAGGGACAAGGATACCGCATTGTTCCTGTCAATCCGCGGATCCAAGAAGCGCTGGGCGAGACTTCGCATCGTTCGTTACTCGAAGTAACAGAGACGATCGATCTCGTGAACGTGTTTCGCCGCCCTGAATATGTAGATGAAATCGTGGAACAGGCGATCAAGCTGAAGATTCCCGCCATCTGGCTGCAGGAAGACGTCATCAACGAGCCTGCCGCGCAGAGGGCGCGAGAGGCGGGAATGTTTGTGGTGATGGACCGCTGCATCCTGAAAGAGCACCGGGCGCGATTCGGCTAGCACTCTTCTACGAACTCCACCGGCCCGCGATTATCTCGTTCCCACAAGGATCGCGGTGGCGTCGTCGCGCAATCCTGCACCATTGGCGAACTTTCTGACGTCGGCGAGCAGCGAGTCAAGGGTCAGGTCAGGCGATTGCACCTGCCCGAGCAGGCGCTCAGGACCGTATTCTTCCCCTGAATCGATGGCAGCTTCCGTGATGCCGTCGGAATAGAGAACGAGCCGCGAGCTATCGTCGAACTTCACTTCGACTTCTGAAAACTCGCTCAGAGCGATACCAAGTGGCAAACCCTTTTCGTGCCGTATCCAGCGAGGCCCAGAAGACTCGATCAGAAGCGGGGGAAGGTGTCCGGCATTGGCAATCCGTAACGTTCGTTTCTTCGGATCCAGTTCCGCGTAGACCATTGTCACGAAGCGTCCGCTCGGGATGTCTTCGAGCAACATGTTGTTCAGGCGCGTGAGAACGTCCGCTGGGCCTGAATCGAACTGCGCCAGCGAACGCAGCATGCCGCGCGTAGAAGACATCAGCAGCGCAGCGGCGGTGCCCTTTCCCGAGACATCGGCGAGCACCAGTCCCCAGCGTCCATTGGAGAGCGGGATGAAATCGTACCAGTCGCCACCGATGGCGCCGGCAGGAATTGAAAGTCCGGTGACGCGGAATCCCGGGATCAACGGCGAACTGCGTGGAAGCAGAGCTTGCTGAATCGTGCGAGCCTCTTCGGCTTCGCGGCTCATCCGTTCGCGCTGCACGCGCTCGTCCTGAAATCGCTGGGCATTCTGGACCGCGACCGCTACGTGAGCGCACAAGCCCTGTAACAACCGAAGTTGCTGCGGGCAGAAAGCGTCGACCTCGCAATGCGAAGCTGTGAACACGCCCACCAGGTCGTTATCCACTTGCAGTGGAATCGCCACCTCAGAGCGGGTCGCTTCCTCGCACTTCATGTAATAGGGATCGAGCGACACGTCAGGGGCATAGCGCATCTTGCCTGTGGCCGCGACGTAGCCCACCATCCCGTCGGTTCCGATCTTCAGACGGTGCCCTTTGCCGTGAACGGTGCAGCCGCGTACGCTGGCCAGTTCCAGTTCGCCATGCTGGCGATCGTGCAAAAACAGGTTGATTTCAACGCAACCCAGGGATTCGCTAACTTCGTTCACGATGCGATCGGTGATTTCCTCCAGGTCGAAGCTGGAAGTAATGCGATGGCCGAACCTCTGCAGGCGCACGAGCTCGGCAATGCGATGAGCCGGTGGATCGAGCGTGACGGCGTCAGGAAAATCGAAATTCATCCGTGGAGATGTCGCCACGACAAGTGCCTCCGGGTCGGTCGACCTTTTTTCAGTTGAGCTTGCCTGGAATGCCGTCGCGCCACGTTGGCTCGACAGTCGAAGCGGCTATCCTGCGCAGGATTCGCCGAATTCCACATCACCTACGTATGCCATATGAGATTAGGCAATCAGGGTTTTGATTCTCTTTTTGTTCGTGGAGAAGAGGGCCGTTTCAGGTTCTTTATCTCTTCCAAACGCTCGCGAATCCTCTTTTCAATCCCTTCATTTGTAGGGTGATAGTAGGTGCGGTCGCGGAGATTGTCGGGCAGGCATTGTATGTCGGCAACCTTCTCCTCGATGTTGTGGGCATATTGATACCCCTGGCCATAGCCAAGACCCTTCATCAAACCGGTAGGAGCGTTTCGCAGGTGTAGCGGCACCGGGTCGGCGGAGGTGCGTTCAACATCCTCTTGAACAGCCCCATACGCCGTATAGAGGGCATTGGACTTAGGCGCAATGCAGAGATACACAACTGCCTGGCCGAGAGCGAGATTGCCTTCGGGCATGCCGATGAAGTCGACGGCGTCACGGGCCGCCATGCAAAGTGCGAGGGCATTGGGTTCGGCGAGGCCGATATCTTCTACGGCCATTCGCACCACCCGGCGCGCGATATAGAGCGGATCTTCCCCCGCTTCGAGCATGCGGCCGAGCCAATACAGCGCAGCATCCGGATCGCTGTTTCGAACGGACTTATGTAGCGCCGAGATCAGGTTGTAGTGCTCTTCGCCCGCCTTGTCATACAGCAGGACCCGCTTCTGCAAGGCTTCGTGGACGATCTCGTCTGTAATAGTGGGAGATGCAGAAGACGCAGCAGGTTGCGCCTCCATCGCGGAACCTGACGAAGTGCTTGCCGCGAGCGAAGCGGCGACTTCCAACGCATTGTAGGCACTTCGGGCGTCTCCACTGGAGTAGGCTGCAATCTTCGCGAGAACTTCGTCAGAGGCGCGAATGTGAAGTTGGCCGAGTCCACGTTCGGAATCGGCGAGCGCGCGTTTCAACAGCGTGACGATCTGGCCTTCAGTCAGCTGCTTGAGTACGTAAACACGCGCGCGGGAGAGCAGAGCCGAAATGATTTCAAACGATGGATTCTCGGTGGTCGCGCCGATCAGTCGAATGCTGCCCTTCTCGACATGCGGTAGAAACGCGTCCTGCTGTGCCTTGTTGAAGCGGTGAATCTCGTCGACGAAGACGATGGTGCGCGTGCCGTACTGGCGGGCGCGATCGGCGTCGGCCATGACCAGCTTGATCTCCTTGATGCCGGAGAGCACGGCGGAGAACTCGATGAATTCTGCCTTGGTAATGCGGGCGATGATCTTAGCGAGCGTGGTCTTGCCGGTGCCGGGAGGTCCCCAGAAAATCATCGAGCTGGGATCGTCGCGCTCAATCTGGACGCGCAGCGGCTTGCCAGGCCCGACAAGATGCTCCTGCCCGACAAATTCGTCGAGCGTCCGCGGACGCATGCGATCAGCAAGAGGCCGCGCGCCCGGCTCGGTGGCGTCATCACGATTCGGTGTGGACTGAAAAAGACTCATGCAAGACCGATTTCACCACGGAGGCACAGAGCAGATCGAATCTCTTTTCGTTTTTGCCAGCGCAGGCGGCATCGTCGGGTTACACAGCCTACTCTAGCTGTCCAAGTCGTTGCCCTGAACATCGTGACAAACGCCCCATCTGACATTCGCGGTGAAATGCCATTCCCGACACGAGTTGCAAAAAAATCCACACCACTTTTCTCCGTGACTCTGTGTCTCTGTGGGGAAGCTCTCATTTACGATTTCTCGCGAACTCGTACAGCACGATACTCCCTGCGACCCCTGCATTCAGCGATTCCAGCGCGGCTGCGTGCGGGATCATCACCGTCTCGTCCATTTGATGCATTAGGTCGCGTGGCAGACCTGCTCCCTCATTTCCGATAAAGATCGCCAGGGGGAGCTTCCATGCAACCTCCGGCAATGGCGTGCCTTTGTGGGAAGAGGTGGCCAGCAAGCGCACATCGTTCGAGCGCAGCCTCGGAACGAGCTCGCCTGATGCTATCTGCATGGCCGGCAGCCGGAAGATCGAACCAGCCGATCCGCGAAGGACTTTCGAGTTGTACAGGCTTACCGTGCCTTCAGTGAGGAACACACCCGCCGCGCCAAAAGCTTCAGCGGAGCGCAAAACCGTGCCGAGATTGCCGGGGTCCTGCAAGCCTGCCGCGACTACGATTGGTCCTGCGGTGGCTCGCTCGAAGATCTGCTCCGGGGGATGCGGCCGCAACTTGACCAGCGCAGCCACGCCCTGCGGCGAATCGCTGGGCACGACAGAATCGAAAAGGGAATTGGGCAAAAGCAGGGTCTCGACATGAGAGTTGATCTGCGGCAGAAGCTTTTCGGCGAGTGGCCGTTCCGACTCACGGAAGAAGACGGTGCCCAAACGCTGTCCGCTGCGCAGCGCTTCTTCGACCAGCATGACTCCTTCGATAGCGCAATGGCCGTCGGAGGTCAACTCGGAGTGGCGGAACGCCTGGCGCAATTCCTTGAGGCGAAGATTGTGGTGTCCGGTAACCCGGCGCAACCGGTCGCCGGACGATTTTGCAGTAGCCTTCACAGGTCAGGATGATACGCCAGGTGCAGTCGCGAGCCACGAGCACCGACGCGCCCGCAAGCCGAGCTTCTAAAACAAGTGCAGGTCTCGTTCTAGAAGTACCATTTCCAGTTGCGGTAGTCCTCACGACAGTCGGGGGGTGGCCTCCGTTCGAGGATGATCGAAGTCGATTGATTCGTCGGTAGTCCTTCGGCCACAAGCGGTTGTGTGATACATTTCACTGTCCACGCAAACATTCGAGAAGGGATGCCAGTGCGCGCGGAAATCCTGAAGATTCACGCCGACAGCCCAGAGCCATCGCTAGTTAAATACGCGGCCGAAAAGATCCAGTCGGGGCATGTGCTGGGTATGCCGACGGATACGTTCTACGGTCTGGCGGCCGATCCGTTTAACCTGCGGGCAGTCGAGAAGGTGTATGAGATCAAGACCCGGTCGCGGCACAAGCCATTGTCGCTCCTGATCGAGGACGTCGACCAGGCCGAGGAACTCGCAAAACCGCTGCCCGATGATTTCTACATTCTGGCGCGGCGATTCTGGCCGGGGCCGCTCACGATGATCGTGCCCGCGGCATCGCATTTGCCCTTGAAGGTAACTGCAAATACAGGCAACGTAGCCCTGCGCGTGCCAGCCGCGGAGATTCCGCTGGCTGTGGTCAAGTCGGCGGGGATTCCCATCACGGCGACTTCGGCAAACCTGAGCGGCGCAGTGGAGTGTACCACCGCCGAACAGGTGCGCGACCAGTTGCAGGACCGCATCTCCATCATCGTGGATGGCGGCGCTTCCCCGCGTTCGGCACTCTCGACCATCGTTCACTTCGACGAGAATGGATCATGGCGCGTCCTGCGCGAAGGAGCGGTTCCCGGCAAAGACGTGGCGGAAGCACTTGCCTGAACTGATGACGGAAAGTCCCGTCCAATCTCACGACAAAAATAAACGAGTGCGTACCGGTCTGCTGGTCCTGCTGGCGGTTGCAGGTGCGTTCGTGCTGTTTTTGGGAGTGACAGGTTTGCGCATCGTGCGTGCCTCAACGCAGACGCCGATGCAACATGCGGATGCGATCGTCGTGTTCGGGGCAGCTGAATATGCGGGACGGCCTTCGCCTGTTTACAAGGCGCGCCTCGATCATGCCTTCGAACTCTTTCAGAAGGGAATGGCGCCGGTTGTGATCACGACGGGTGGAGCAGGAATGGATCCGGACTTCAGCGAAGGCGGAGTCGGCAGGGACTATCTGCTGCGGCGTGGCATTCCGGAAAAGTACCTGATCGCGGAGACACAGAGTCCGGACACGGCGCGCTCAGCCGAACGCGTGGCCAACATTATGCGGGTCAATGGAATGAAATCGTGCATCGCGGTCAGCGATGCCTATCACGTATTCCGCATACGCGCGTTGCTCGAGCATGAGGGCGTGCAAGTGGAGGTTGGGCCGAGACCGGAATCGAAGCCGCGGTCCATCTGGCAGCGGTTCCTGGCGGTAACGCGTGAGGCGATGAGCTATCTGGCATGGCAGGTGGGGCTGCCGTGAGACAGTTGCTGGTTGCGGGCTTCGAGTTGCCAGTTTTCTGGTTACCGTTTCGAGGCGATGGCTCCAAGGTCCAAGGGCAATATCTCTGAGATATACAAAATCGAGCAGATTGCGATTTAAGGGCCTGCGTGACGCGAAATGATCCTCAGGCCATCCGCGAGCCTTCCGGCGTGTCCTGGGCCATCCTAGCGCAAACACGGGTCATTCTAGATGGTGGCTGGACCCCAGTTAAGGCCATCCAAAAGCGCGAATCGATTATATCTTATAGATATACTGCGCAACTCATTGACCTTTCGAGCTTGCTGCCGAGGAGACGCAGCAACCTGCGTCTCTACTCCAATGCCGCCTAGATTACGATCTTCAGATCCTCCGAGCAGACGCACGGGCAATATCAACAACCAGCACCAGAAACTAGCAACTGGCAACTGCTTCCTCACCACCCCATTTTCTTCCGTAGATTCGTGATGTGCGCCACATGATGAGGCCCATGCCAGCCATACAAAGCAAGACTCTGGTCAAGAGTCATCGACCCATTGTCAGGATGGTAGAAGGTTCGCTTCCAATCGGCATCGGACAGATCGCGCAGCATGAGAATCCAGCGCGCGTGAAGATGCTCGAGAAACGCCAGCGAGAACTCGATGGGCGCGCTTTTTGCTTCCGACAATTCCGCCCAACGTTCTTCTCTGTACGGACGGATGGTCGGATTGTCTTCGGTGAGAGCCAGCTTAAACCGTACGTAGGAATTCACGTGGCTGTCGGGCACATGGTGCACGACCTGGCGAACGGTCCATCCTCCATCGCGGTAAGGAGTATCCAACTGCTGATCGGAGAGGCCGGCGACAGCGGCGCGCATGAGCGCGGGCGTATGTTCAATGCTGTCGAGGTATTGCTGTTTTTGTTGAGAGGTGAGAGGTCCGGAGTAGGCGAATTTTCCAATCGGAAAGCGCGGATCAGTCATGGCTCAGTGATGAACGTGATTTCAGGGACGGTGCAAAAAATCAGCTGCGAGCTTCGAGCAACGAGCTCGAGCGCTACAAAACGCAACCTACTGGAATGTTTGGGATCGTCAACCGTGCTGGTCGTTCGACAGAGTGCTCAGAAGTTATCGACCAGCAACTGGTTTTAACGCACCATGGCGAGGAGACGGACAGGCGCTTCGGGTGAGGTCTTGTCTTTGTGAGGAGCGACGATCACCAGCGAGCCCGTCTCGGGAATGGCCGTCAGGTTCGTGGTGCCTTCGACAACGTAGCTTCCGTGCAGCGCGATCTGGCGCGCCAGGGTACGATCCGAAGCGAAATCAGGAGTGTTCTCGACGGCAAAGCCGAGCACCCGGCGGGCGTCCATGAGGAACTGCGCAGCATCGGCGGTAATGGGAAAAGGCATGGCGGAGTCGGCTGACCTCTTCTGACGGAGAGCCACAACCGCACCTTGCGGGATCACGCCATTGTGAGATTCCCACGCCGCAATTCCATCTAGCGTGAGCGGAGCCTCAGCAGGGGTATCGAGAGCGACCAGCGGCGCAATCAGTCGTTCGGCGGGAATCTGTCCGGCAGACCAGGTGCCGGGAATCAAGTCGGCTGGAGAAATGATGCGAGTGCCGGACAACGACGGCTTCGATGCGCTGCCCTTCACCAAAGCGGGCGGCGCAGTCAAATCCACCACGTGACTGTAGCGTTCCTGTACGACGGAAGGCCGCCGGTCGGCGAACAACAAAACGGCTAGTACAAGAGCGTAGGCGATGATGAAACTGCGAATCCGCATCCGGTTCCTTGTTTGACGTCAGAACATCCGTTGGGGAAGCGGGGCCAGACGTGGGCACCGACGACTCGTACAGATATGACGTGAGCTTTGATGATTATTGTTGCCCGAAGGCATCTAGTTTTCAAACAACCTCAGGACATGGCCGGGCGGTCGCGGAGCGCAAGTGTCCATCGGCGAACACTTTAAGCAAACTTTCGTTTTACCCGGCAGTTTCCGCGCACTACGGAACAAGACTACAATGGATGTAACCTAGCGCACGTCATTCGAAGTCGGCTCTCCCGATTTGGCACTGATCTGCGCCTTCTCCTGAAACCGAGGACTGATGTTCGGCCGCGAAGAAAAGGTTTCTGCGATCCGGCTCACCGCCGCGCAATACATCATTCTGGGAGTTTTCCTCATCCTGGCCTATGGCTTGTGGCGGCTGCAAGTAATGCGCAGCGATGAATACGCCATGCTGGCCGAAAAAAATCGTGTGCGCAATGTGCCGATCCTGGCCCCGCGCGGAAAGATTCTCGACCGAGAAGGCCGGGTCATCGTCGATAACTATCCTTCGTTTTCTGCGTTGTTGCTGCGTGACTCTTCGCGCGATCTGAACGCCGACGCAGATTTGATCGCCCAAGGCCTGCACCTGAACAGCGATGAGGTGCGGCAGAGAATCCGGCGCTTTGCGTCGATGCCGCAGTACCAGCCGATCTTCCTGAAAGAAGACATCACGCCCGATGAACTTGCGTTCATCGAATCGCACAAGAATGAATTGCCTGAACTGGAAACGATCATGTCGCACCGGCGCCTGTATCCGAGGAATGGGTTCATGGCGCACCTGGTGGGCTACGTCGGCGAAGTCACGGAAGACATGCTTAACCAGCAGCAGTTCGAGCTTTACAACCCGGGCGACGTTGTGGGCGTGAGTGGCGTGGAGAAGCAATACAACAACATCCTGATGGGCAAGAACGGGTCACGGCGCGCGATTGTCGACAGCCGCGGGCGTGAGGTTGGCCGCTTGGATGAAACACCCGCCGTCCCGGGAAAGCAGCTCAAGCTGACGGTCGATCTCGATCTGCAGATCGCAGCCGAGCAGGCCATTGAAGGCAAGAACGGCGCGATCGTCGCGATGGATCCGCACACCGGTGAAATTCTGGCGATGGTGAGCCGCCCGACCTTCGATCCCAACGATTTTGCGGTGCGGATTTCGAAGGATGAGTGGACCAAGCTGGTGAACGATCCCGACAAGCCGCTGCTGAACAAGGCGATTCAGGCGCAGCTCGCGCCTGGTTCGACATTCAAGATCATCATGTCGGCGGCGGGATGGCAGGAAGGAGTCGCGCAAAACCTGCATGTGCATTGCACGGGCGGCGCGAACTTCTACGGACGTCGTTTCGGATGCTGGGTGAAGACCGGCCACGGCGAAGTGAGCCTGGAGAAGGCGATCTATCAGTCATGCGACGTCTTCTTCTACACGCTGGCGGAGAAGCTGGGGATCGACCGTATCGCGAAATACGCAACCGCGTACGGCTTGGGGCAGAAGACCGGCATTGATCTACCCAACGAAGTGACCGGGGTGATGCCGTCGGAAGAGTGGAAGATCCGGAACTTCAAGCAGAAGTGGTTCGCAGGCGAGACGATTTCTGTCGGCATCGGGCAGGGCGCCGTGGCGATCACGCCTGTGCAATTGATGCGGGCGATCGGCGCGATCTCGATGGACGGCCGCATGGTGGTGCCGCACGTGATCAATCCGAGCGAACTGCCGCAAGGCTTTGTCGAGACCACGCACCTTACGGAAGTGAAGAGCGTGGCGCTCGATCCGAATGGGTGGAATTTCATCACCGATGCGATGAGCCGCGTGCTCTTGCCGGAAGGAACAGCGCCCTCCGCGCACGTACAAGGTGTGGACATTGCAGGCAAAACCGGATCCGCGCAGATTGTTTCGCTGGCTCTGCGCGCCAAGCACATGAACGATACCGACTTCGCGCAGAACGGATGGTTTGTCGGGTTCACGCCGCGACGCAATCCGGACATCATCGTCTGCGTGCTTTTCGAAGGCGGCGAACATGGCAAGCTGGCAGCGAGGATTGCGACGCAAGTGCTGAAGGCCTATGTCGACAAACAGCGACGCCAGCCGACCAAGATGGCCGCTGACAAGAGCAAAGTTGAAATCGGCGGGATGTGGACCGATCCGGAGGATTCGGATCATCTGCAGGGCGGACGTTTCGTAATGGATGCGGCCAAGCACCGGTCTCCTCTGGCGACGGCAGCGCCGGGGCTGCGGTAACTCCTACCAAGAAACCACAACTACAGCGAATACAGAGAAGGGTCGGAGGGAATCCCTCCGACCCTCCACTACCACGCAGCAGTCCCGCCCTGCCCCGGATGCCCTAATCCTCAGCCAGTCGTGATAGCTTACATTTCAGCATGAAGAGCGTTGCGCATTCGGTATTGAACATGGCTGCACTTCGCGGAGCGTCGTATGCTGACGCGCGCCTCGAACAGATTCGAAACCGTTCGCTGACCACCAAGAACGGCCGCGTAGGACACGCTTCCGAGTCGGAGACGCTTGGCGTGGGCGTCCGCGTAATTGTCGACGGAGCATGGGGATTCGCCGCGACGGCCGACCTTGATCGCGAATCGGTCGAAGCGACCACGGTGCGCGCGACCGAGATTGCTCGGGCCTCGGCGCGGGTCAAGAAGCAAGATGTGCGGCTGGCGGTCGAGAAGCCCGCCGTGGCGGAATGGACGACGCCATACAGGATCGATCCGTTTACGACTTCGGTCGAACAGAATCTTGAGCACCTGCTCAAAATTGACGGGGAGATGCGCGCGGTCGCGGGAGTCACGCTGGCTGAGACGGGAATGAATTTCCAGCGCGATGAGTCGTGGTTCGTTTCTTCTGAAGGCGCGGATATCCATCAAACAAAGTATTCGACAGGCGCCGGCTACACCGCGTATGCGTTTGCGGGGTCGGAGATTCAGAAGAGGTCGTATCCGAATTCGTTCGGCGGACAATGGCAAAACCGCGGCTATGAGCAGATTGAAGAACTGAAACTGTTGGAGAATGCCGGGCGCGTTGCCGAGGAGGCGGTCGCGTTACACAAGGCGGAGCAGTGTCCCGAAGGCGTGTTTACGATCATCCTTGATGGCTCGCAGCTTGGCCTGCAGATTCACGAGTCGATCGGGCACCCGATCGAACTCGATCGCGTGTTGGGGATGGAAGCGAATTTCGCGGGGACGTCGTTTCTCACGCTCGAAAAATTGGGAAATCTGCAATACGGCAGCGAGCTTGTGAACGTGGTTGCGGACGCGCGTCAGGAGCACGGGCCCGGCTTGGGCACCTTCGCCTATGACGATGAAGGCGTGGAGGCGCAATGCACGCCGATCATCTCAAACGGGCGCTTCACCGGTTATTTGAGTTCGCGCGAGACGGCGCACCTGGTGGGCGCTTCGCGCTCGGGCGGAACGCTGCGCGCGGAGTGCTGGAACCGGTTGCCGATTATCCGGATGACCAACGTCAGTATTCTTCCCGGCGAGAAACCGTTGAGCCGCGAGCAGCTGATTGCTTCAACCGAGCACGGCATTTACATGGAAACGAATAAGTCGTGGTCGATCGACGACAAGCGCTACAACTTCCAGTTCGGGTGCGAGATCGGATGGGAGATTAAGAATGGCAAGCGTGCGCGCATGCTGAAGAACCCTTCGTACTCGGGGATCACGACCGAGTTCTGGAATTCAATGGACGCGATCTGCTCGCGCGACGAGTGGGTGCTGTGGGGAACTCCGAATTGCGGTAAGGGACAACCACAGCAGGTGGTCGGCACTGGACATGGCGCGAGCCCGGCGCGCTTCCGGAATGTGAAGGTCGGAACGGCATACAAGGGAAGCTAGTTCGAGAAGCTTTCACCACAGAGACACAGAGAAAATTCAAAAATGCTCAATCAGGAAAGAGCAGCGGAGATTTTCGAGAGGATCCGGCGATTCGCGTCGGCCGACGAGGTCGAGGTCTTGTTCAATGGCTCGCGCTTCGCGTTGACGCGATTCGCTAATAATACGATCCATCAGAACGTGGAAGAAGAAAACGCAGTCGCGTCGATTCGCGCCAGTCTCGGCGGGCGCACGGCGCGCGCATCGTCAAACAAGTTTGATGACGAGAGTCTGAAGCGGGCGGTGGCAGCATCGGAAAGCCTGGCGCGGGTGCAGGAAGCGGATCCGGATCTGCTGCCGATGCCGTCGCCTGAGGAGACAGACGCGGACAAGAATGTCCGCGCCACACAGAAAACCGCGGGCGAGGGGGCCCGCGCAACACAAGCTCGAGCCACACAGAACAGGTTCTTTGCGCAGACGGCGGCGATCACGCCCGCGGACCGCGCTGAGGTGGTGGGGAAGATTGTTGGAATCGCCGAGAAGCGCAAGCTGACGACGGCGGGAATTTTTTCGACGTCGGAATCGGCGGAAGGGATCTTCAACTCGCGTGGATTGTCGAAATGGCACACGCAGACGCTGGCGGAAGTCTCCGTGACCATGTTGGGCGCGGACTCTTCAGGATGGCAGAAATCGAATTCACCGGATGTGAGAAACATCGACGCGGCTACGCTGGCGGAGACGGCGGCGCGCAAGGCGGTCGAATCGGCGGGCCCGCGCGAAATCGCGCCGGGGAAGTACACGGTGATTCTCGAGCCGGCGGCCGTGCTCGACTTCACCGGTTTCATGTTCTGGGATTTCGGCGGGCTGGCGATTCTCGATCAGCGGTCGTTTCTGAATGACCGGATCGGCACGAAGCTGTTTGGCGAGAACATTAATATTGAAGATGATGTGTGCCATCCGCTGCAGTCGGGGTCGCCATTCGACGGCGAGGGGATGCGACGGCAGCGAGTGTCGCTGGTCGAAAAGGGCGTGGTGAAGCGCGTAGTCTATGCGCGCGGCACGGCCGCAAAGATGAAGAAATCGGAGTACGCAGCGAAGGTTGGCTCGATCGAAGCAACCGGTCACGGATTCGCGCTGCCCAACGAGATCGGCGAGATGCCGCAGAACGTCGTGTTCGGCCCGCCCGCGAATCCCCAGACCGTCGAACAGATGGTCGCTTCGACCGAGCGCGGAATCCTGGTGACGCGCTTGTGGTATATCCGCGAAGTCGATCCTTACGAGAAGATTCTGACCGGCATGACCCGCGACGGCACCTTCTTAGTGGAGAAAGGAAAGATCGTCGGCGGCCTGCGGAATTTCCGCTTCAACGAAAGCCTGATCTCGATGTTGTCGAATGTCGAAGCGATGAGTGTTCCGGTGCGGGCCAGCGGAGAGGAATCATTTGACATGGTAGTTCCGGCGATGAAAGTGAAGGCATTTAACTTTACGGAAGTGACGAAGTTCTAGAAGCCATTTGCAGTTGGCAATTAGCACTTGGCACCTAGCAAGTTCGGTTAACTGCGATCCATCTGAACCTTACGAAGAAGCGCACCCAGCATCTTGCGGAGGCGCGAGAGTTCCTCAGAAAGTTGCTTGTATTCGTCTGCATTGCAATATTGCAGATCGCGACAGAGGAGCAACTCATAGTCCAGTTCGCTTGCGGAGCCTGCCGCGATTTGAAGGAAGCGCTGGAATTCGTTGTTCCCGTTTTTTTCACAGCCCTCTGCAATGTTCGCGCCGATTGAGACACCGCACCGTCGAATCTGGCTGGTCAATCCGTAGAGTTCGTGTTTAGGGAATCGAGCTGTGACGGCATAAAGTTCAAGCGTCAATTGGTGAGCTTTTTCCCAAACGTGAAGATCTCGAAAGTCTTTCATGCAATCAACCTTTCAGCAAAAGATGCCAACTGCGAAATGCTAAGTGCTAACTGCCACGTGCCGCAGTGACACCCGGCCGCATGCACCGAAGTTGCCCGTAAGTCCCTGTCCTCGTGGCACTTCGCAGCATATGTTCCATGACTTCCGTAACTTTGCATTGCAGATGCCGGGGTGTACTCTCGGCCTGAAATAGTGCACACCGATCGATTTCTGGCGGATCGTGCGCGCCGGGAAGGAAGGTTGTCGCGGCCTTGACTGAAGCTAAAGAACAGATTGCCGATGTGAGCCGGATTCGCAAGGGCTATACGGACGTGCAAGGCGCGCCGCGTTTTCCGATCAAATTGCCGGTGGCCATGAAAGCAGGTGCCAGCGGAACCGTAGTCGAGACCCAGAACATTTCAGCCAATGGAGTGCTCTTCCGCATGGATGCGGATGTGCCGGTGGGGTCTCCCGTGGATTTCACCATCTCCTTGCCGGCGGACGTGGTCGGCGCGGATCACGACGTTCAGGTGGATTGCCGCGGGCGGGTGGTGCGCAGTTTTCAGGATGGCGGCCGGCGCGGTGTGGGCGTCGTCATCGACGAGTACCGGTTCGAGCGCAGGTAGCGCTTCAGTAAAAGTTGTAAAGAGGGCGGATGGAAGAGACTCCGATCAGCGTCGAAGAAAGCCTGGAAGTTGCGCAGCCTGAGGATGGCAAGGGCACGATCCGCGTGATCGTGGCCGACACGCAAGCCATCTTTCGCGCCGGGCTGCGGAAGATCTTCGCGCTGGAAGACGATCTCCGGGTGGTGGGGCAGGCGGAAACTATGCCGCAAACCATCTCGGCCATTCAGAAATTCTCCGCTGACATTCTGATTCTTGAGGCAGCGTTGTCGCCGACTCCGGCGGACGCAGTGGCCGATCTCCTGCGTCAAAACACGAAATGCCGCCTGGTGATGGTATTGCAGGAGCCGGACCAGGAAATGACGCTGGAATTGTTCCGGCGGGGCGCGCATGGAGTTGTGTCGCGCGAAGTTGAACCCGAGATGCTGGTCGATTGCCTGCGCAAGGTAGCGGCGGGCGAGCCGTGGCTGGAGCCGCGAGCCGTGCTGTGGGTGCTGGAAGCGTACCGCACGCAAGGTTTGCGCCCAGCGGGATCACGGCCGAAGGTGCAGTTGACTCCGAAGGAATCGCTGATTGTTTCCTGCGTAACGCAGGGAATGAAGAACAAAGAAATCGCTTTGCGCGTGGGAACAACCGAACAGGTCGTGAAGAACTATCTGCGCAAAGTGTATGACAAGCTGGGGGTCGCTGACCGGTTGGAGCTGGCGCTCTACTGCCTGAATCATCGGGTGGAAGGCGACGCAAAACCGAAGGTCGCGCAGCCCGCCAATGGCGCGGACGCAGCCGCAATGCCGGCGCCTAACGCCAGCGCTGCCGCAGCAGGGGGAAGTAGTAGTAGTAGTAGCCAGTAGCTGGAAGTCAGGTCTCAGTTCTCAGTTCCCAGTTCCCAGTTCCCAGTTGTCGAATCCGGTCAGGGGACTTTTGGGAACATCGCTGCCGAGATCCCATCAAAAATTCCACGGCACGCGAGCCGCGAATCGCTGTCCGCGATCTACTATCCGCCACTCACTATCTGCTATCCACTAGCCACAGCTCTTCAAGTACAATCATCTCGCGCAATCGAAACAATCCATTTGTAAACCGCAAGGCTTTTGGTGCGGCATTTTCCATGGTGAGAGGCGAACGTGAAAGGTGACGCGAAAGTTATTGCGATCCTGAATGAGGTGCTGAAGGCGGAGCTGACCGCCATCAATCAGTATTTTCTCCACGCGGAGATGTGCGAGAACTGGGGCTATTACCGCATGGCGAAGACCACGCGCAAAGAGTCGATCGAGGAGATGCGACACGCCGAAATCCTGATGGAGCGGATCCTGCTGCTCGATGGGACTCCGAACATGAGCGATTACTTCAAGATCAACATTGGCCAGAACTTGAAGCAGCAACTGCAGAACGATCTCGACCTGGAATACACGGCGGTGAAGCGGTTGAACGATGGGATCAAGGCATGCGTCGCGGCGGGTGACAACGGCTCGCGTGAATTACTGGAGAAGATCCTGGTCGACGAAGAACACCACATCGACTGGCTCGAAGGACAACTGCACGCGATCAAGGAAATGACCTACGAGAATTATTTGACGCAGCAGATGGGTGAAGGGGAAGAGTAGCCAGTGGGCAGTGGTTGGTAGTCAGTGGCCAGTAGTTCTCAGTAGCTAGTAGCCAGTTGCCAATAGCAGTTGCCAGTTGCCAGTACTCAGTTCTCAATAGGAGGACTGGTAGAATCGAAAGAAAGGCCGCTTCGCGCGGCGCCGGAGAGATGGCCGAGTGGCTGAAGGCGCACGCTTGGAAAGCGTGTTTAGGGGAAACTCTAACGTGGGTTCGAATCCCACTCTCTCCGCCAGAAAAATTCCCAAGACAAATAGGTTCGAATGCCCACGTCTCGAGAAGCACGAGACGTGGGGCCTCGGGCTCACTTCGTTACTCATATCTCAGCACCACCATCGGATCGACCTTTGTCGCGCGACGGGCAGGAACGTAGCCAGCCAAAGCCGCCAGCGCAATTAGCACAATCGAGACAGCTCCAAAGGTCAGCGGGTCCCACGATCTGACGCCGTAAAGCAGGTGAGAAAAGGTTGCGAGAGTGCGAGTAAGAATCAACGCGCCAACAATCCCACTCGCGATGCCACAGAGCACCAATTTCAACTCCTCGGCGACAAACACTCGAAGTATCTTTCCTTCTTCCGCCCCGAGGGCCATGCGAATGCCGATTTCCTGGACGCGCTGCGTGACAGAATACGAAATCATTCCGTAGATTCCCACTGAGGCCAACAGCAACGCCAGCGCCGCAAAGGCACCCAAAAGAAACATGGGTAAGCGCTGCTGGGACATGGAATCCGCAACAATCTGATGCATCGTTTGTACGTTGTAGATCGGCTGGTCTCCGCCGGCCTGGTATACGGCTGCCTTGATCGTGGTGATTAGCGTCGCAACGTTGAGGGGCGTACGAATGACGATGCTTGCCTCCGGAAAATTGACGGGTACCCACTGGTCGGGAACTTGGTAAAGCGAATAGTACGCCTGATATTGATTCGCCATACCGCTATCCTGCAAGCTTGCATATTTCACGTGATTTACGACGCCAACGATGGCGCAAGGGCCAAATGCCGCAAAACCGGCGGTGATGGTGTGGCCGAGAGCGTTTCCATCGGGGAAAAACGCGTGCGCAAAGCTATTGTCGATCACTGCGACGCATGGCGAGTTTGTGTCGTCGTGCTTGGTCAGAAAACGTCCCTGGAGAAGTTGCATACCCATGGTGTGAAGGTAGTCTGGTCCAGTAAGAAACCAGCCCATTCGTGGTGCCACCTGTAGCGATTCCGGTTTCTGCGAGTCGAGCCAAAATGGCAGATAACCTCCTTGTCCACTCAACGGAACAGCGGTACTAAAGTCCGCCGACTCTACACCGGGAATCTGATGAATTCGTTCAATCAATTGTTGGTAGGCGACGCGAGTGCCGGAGGCCGTTTTCGTGAGCGAGTGAGAGACACCAACCTTGAGAGTGACGATGTGATCGGTATCAAAGCCTGGATCCACGTTCCAGAGATGAAGGATGGTGCGCAATAGCAGGCCGGCACCTACCAGCAGCACGAGCGTTAACGCTACTTGCACGACGACGAAACTGCTTTGCGTGCGGCGATGGGCGCTGGTCGAGCCTCGCCCACCCTCTTTGAGCGATTCTTGCAGGTCGGGATTCCAACTCTTGAGAGCCGGTGCGAGGCCGAACAGAATTCCAACAACGAGCGAGACGACCAATGTGTAAAGCAGGACGGGTGCATTTACGCTAATGTCCTCGCTGCGTGGCAAGATTCCAGCCATCGTCGGCACGAACGACCGGATACCGAGGAAGGCAATCACGCTCCCCAGACCGGCGCCGGCAAGCGACAGAATGACACTCTCTGTCAACATTTGCCTTGCGAGGCGCGTGCGATTCGCCCCGAGAGCTGAACGAATGGCAAACTCTCTCTTGCGTGTAGCGGAACGAGCGAGCAGAAGATTTGCAATATTCGCGCAGGCGATCAACAATACGAGCCCGACCGCGCCTAAGAGCAAGGCAAGCGTTTGACCGGTTTCGCCGACGATTACCTGCTTTAGAGGCTCAACATAAATTCCCAAGTCCCGGTTGTCATCGGGATAGAGATGATCAAGGCGACTCTGGATGGTACTCATCTCGGCCTGACTTTGAGATATCGACAATCCCGGTTTCAGGCGCGCGAACGCGAAGAAGCCAGCATGACTTGCTCGATTGTTCAGTACCAAGGGATCGAGCTGGCCGAGGGGCGTATAGATATCGGCATCCGTATCGAGGCGAAATCCCGGCGGAGCAATGCCGACGATCGAATAGTTCACGCCGTCCAGTGTCATGCTTGCACCCAATACTCCAGGATTGCCGCCAAACCGTTGCTTCCATAAACGATGACTAATTACGGCGACAGGCGCTCCACCAGACTGATTTTCCTGGGAAGTAAATTCTCGTCCCAACGTCAGTTCAATTCCGAGTGTGTGGAAGAACGCTGAGGAAATTTGGCTGGCCTCGAGGTGCGCGGGCGCGCCGGGGAAAGTAAGGTCAACTGCTTGCTCCCTGAAAGCCGCCATCTGCTCAAATGATCGAGCGCTCCTTTGCCAATCTAGAAAGTTTGGATATGAATTCCAAACGCGCGGGGAGCGCGGATTGTTTTCCCAAATCATCACTAGGCAGCCGGGCTCGCGATAGCGCAGTGGCGCGAGTACTACGCCCTCGACGACGCTGAAGATTGCTGTATTGGCACCAATACCCAAGGCCAAAGTAATAATTGCAACCGCAGTAAACCCTGGGCTCTTGCGCAACTGCCGCAAGGCGTATCGGACGTCTTGGCCCAATGCAGCGATCATTCGTGATCCTTTTTGTGCTACGGATATGTTTACGAAGCAACAGACCTCGAAGGCTTAAAATTCCGCGTTTGGCCCGAAAAACAGTAGCATCTTGCTTTCCACTGTGGTTCTGAAGCAACCGTCAGAGTTTGTTGTATTTGCTTGGTCGCTTTGCGTCTAGGATTGTCCGACAATGACGCGCGCATGTTCAAAACCGGACAGCTTGAATCAGAAAAATGATCTGAATCCAGTGGCACGTTGTCAGGGCGTCTACTCGAAAACAGAGCGCCAGGATCGAAGTTGGCGAAGAATCGCGATTGAAGACAATCGTTCCACAACACCCACGTCTTGAGAAGCACGAGACGTGGGGCACCCGGCTTACCTTACGATCGACAAATACCCCACTCAAGCCAACCCCAGGCTTGAGTGGGCCACCCGCCCGCGGTGGGACCCGGATGAAGCAGATTCTGTTTCGACAAAGGCGCGACAGTAAGCTCTCATGCACTCGTCCGCATTATTCCGCTCTATCCGGCGTTGGCGCTCGTCAGTTCTCCCATACCGCACTGGATAAGGAACTGCGAGGTTGTTTCGAGTTGATCGTGGAGTCGTGACGAGTCGGAGTTGTCTGGCCTGGGAACGTAAACGGCCATACCTTGACGTGCGCGTGTGAGCAAAACACGGTAGCAATTTATTCGATACTTGTGTTTCTGAGAGTCCTTGTTCGCCTTCCAGGTCTTTCCATTGAAGTTGCGACTGAGCCATTCAACTCCGCTCCAGAGAAGATCTTCGTTCCAGCAGACACCGATCCAGTCAAGTTCCAGCCCTTGAATCTCGAATTGCGTGGCCGCGACCTCGAGCTTCGAGGAAGCTCGTACGTCGTTGCAGTATTTGTGGTCGCAGCCCGGTTCTTCGCACGAGTCACGATCAAGAAACCACCTTTCCCACTCAAAGCGCTGATGAAAATCGAAGGAAGTCTCGAGTCCGTCTGGCCGCAGCCGGGCCGCTCCAGAACTCGCGACTAAGCCTGCTCTCGTCAAACCCCTTCGTTTCTCTCGTAGCCACTGACGTACTGTCGAGAGATCTCTCGCCAGTACGGGAGGACTCGACATTTGCTCGGCAATGTCCTGTGCGGCAGAACGATCTCCGTGGAGAACGGCATCTACCCAATTGGACATCTGAGTTGCCCGTATAGACCGATTGCTGACCTTCAAGTGAAAATTGTCAATTGTCGAGATTCGTTCTCTGCAGTCGGGGTCTCCCGAAAACAAAGAAAATGATCCACCAGTCCTGTCGTCTAGAACGTCGGGCGATGCATATATCTTCCAGGTTTTGAAACCCTGAACAGCGACGCCCCATTCTGGCAGACCGGCTTCACCACGATTTATTTCTTGCCCTCCTCCGACAAGGCAAACCAATACGCACCATCCGTCATGACGATTCATCACGTCCATCATCATGTGGGCCTCTGACACTGCCGGCCGCTTAGCACGCTCGTTCTGTTGGGAATCCCACGCCCTCTGAGCTTCGTCGAAAACAATGACTCTTTGTGCCGGCGTTGGAGCCTGGTCTTTGTAATGATCATCTGCGAAACGGTGAACGCTTTGGATAAACGCATAAACCGCTGTCTCAGCTGCTCTGCGAGTTCTTCGATTTCCGGAGACATGGGCCCGGCGAACGTCGTCGCGGATCAATGCCTCTCGCAAAATCTTCACCAATGGCCCATTGCCCGATAAGAACGAAGCAGTGTCTCGAATGTCCGGGTGATGGACGGCGTTCAGTCCGACGAGAGTCTTGCCGGAACCCGGAACTCCGGTAATGAAGCAAATTGCTTTTTCTTGCCTTTCTCGAGCGATGCGTACGATGGCGGTGAGAGATGAAATGGCTTTGTCGAGATCTTCTCTAGCCGCGCAGGCGTGCCCAATTTCAAAAACCTCGTTCTCGGAATAGAGAGTGACTGCCGCGTCAATGATCGGCGGGATTGGATGGAATATGCCAGCATCCCACGCTGCTGGATCGATCGGAGGCGAGGCAGTCTGGCATTCCTGTTGAGCGATTTTGATTAACGTATTACCGACGTCTGTGGTTGTGGCTTGGCGACAGGGGCGCACGACATTATCTGCAAATGGTCTAGCACCTGCGCTTGCGACATGCCCATCGGAGATGACCACGGGGACAACTGTTCGATTGGCACTAGGTTCGTGAAAGCAAGCCAGATTGATTGCGTAGTCATCAACCTGGCGCTCGGCTGTTGTACCAGAGAGCCCAGTCTTCGTTTCGATTGCGACGATTACGTCGTGCATCAAAATGACTGCATCGATGCGCTTGCCGACACGAGGGATTGGATACTCCAGCAAAATCTGGAATTGCGCCGCCTCGGGTTGTTCTGAAATTAGTCGCTGGCACCCCTGGACCAATGGCGGAAGTTGTAGTTCCCAAGCTTCTACGGCCTCAGGTTCGAGGGGGAACCGGGCCTTGCGGTTTGCGACGGCGAGCGCTCCAATGATCGAAGGCGCCGTGTCAGTAACAAAGGTCCCGAGTGGCGCTCGGTAGTATGCCGGCATCGCAGGACAGGATGCCAGGTTCCCGTGCCATTGGTCCAGAGTTAAGGGTGTTCTCGAGAATCGCGAGACGTGGGGCACCGGTTCGTCAGTGAGCGTTGAAGCCAGAGCTCACTGATTGAGGCAGCCATGCAGCGTTGGAAGGCCTCCCCACCGTTTGAAGTGAGCTTGTGAGGCCGAGACAATCTCGTCCAAAGCACGCGGTTTGCCGTTACCCGAATTGGGATAGATCACATAGACAACATCCTTTTCGATTCCGCCGCTGCGGGGATCAGAGTCAATACTGAGAGCACGAGCCAAGGCGATCGAGCCTTCTCCCATCGGCAGGTCAGGCGCGCTTTCGTCCGCAACAATTGCGTCCGCAACTTTGCCGTTGCGAAGATTCACCACATTTGCAAAGTCCCCGAGCTTCGCGTATTTGAATCCCTTGGGAGGAAGAACCACGTAAGGGATGCTCACCGCATCCACAAATCGCCGCGGGTTGCGCTCATCAGTGATGCTGGCGTCAAAAAGCGAGGTCATCGAGACGTAGAAACCGGGCGCGGGATCATTCTTGTTTTGAAGAACTGGACGACCTTTGGGAGTACCGGTGTCAGTCGCAAGAGCCCACCAATTTCCTGGGTGGCCTGCATGTTCGATGGAGTCGAGTCCGTTCTCATTGTTCGGGTGATAGGCCCGAAACGCACCGTCGGCATCAATGGCCATACCCGCCTGATAAACGACGGCTTGAACTCCCGAGGCTCTGCAAGACCACGCAGTGGTGGAATGGTGTCGAAAGAGCTTGCCTCTTGGAGAATGCTGGGAGGAAACACTTGAGACAGGAAGGACCGTCAGTATGACGATAGCGAGTAAGAATCGCACGGCTGCAGGTTAACACCTAGAGCGGCGCACGATGAGCATGGTTGGCTTAACATCAAAGTTCAATGAGTACCTACTTCCTGAATCGATCGGTCCGAAGCGGAGGCATAACCCATGGGCCACGGATACCAGATGCTTGGATTTGTCGTGATAGCGATCCTCTACGTAGGGATCGGGGTCATGGCGGCAAGGGGCACCATCTGCATATTCCGGAAGATCCTTAGTCCCAAGTCAGAGCAGATCTTCTATGCGATGTTTCTGATCGCAGTCGCCGCCCTGTACCTGGCTTTTGCTGCCTACTTCAGAGCAGCGACGGCGTGGCAAGTGGAGACGGCCGCAGTGGCAGCATTTGTTGCAATAGGCTTGCTGGGTGTCCGGCTGCCCTTCGCCCTAATCGTTGGATTTCCTCTGCACGGGCTGTGGGACCTGTTGCACGAGCTTCTAGCGCATGGAGGCTATTCCGCGTTCGAGTCCGGACAGCTGACCGCGGTCCCGCTCGCATACGGATTCTTTTGTGCGGCCTTCGATTTCTACGTGGCAGCGTATTTCTACGGGCGACGTGCCGAGTGGAATGCCGCGCGAAATCGGGGACCGCATTGAGCTGGGACTAGTGATCGCGATTGCAAAAGGTCTTCGGAATCATGGGAAGTTTCTCGTTGCGTATTCTGAGGAACAATGATGGGAATCGAGCGTTGATGGATCTCGATCGCGCACTTGACGCCTGCCGATTGAAAAACCACGAGAACGAGAATATGCTTCGGGTCCTATGGAGCGCCCGATAGGTGTGACTGTCCTGGCAGTGCTCTATTTTTTCGCTGCGTTTTCCCTCGTCATTGCTTTGATCCCAAGTCCGGCGTTCAACCCACTTCAGCGACCAGGATTCTTAGCACTGGCGGTAGGAAACCTTGTCCTTCGCCTCATTTTAGGAATCGCGCTCTTAAGAATGAAGAGCTGGTCCCGTTGGTTAGCCATCATAGCCAGTGTTGCGCACTTGCTCCTCGCGCTGCGCGAAATTGTTGTAGCCCAGAGCTCTATGGTCGAACTCCGCGCCGGCCTCGGCATATTGTTTTCTGTTTTTGGTGATCTGGTATCTGACTCGACCGCAGGTAAAGATGGCGTTCCAAAGCGCCTGATTGTTTGTCGCTGATTTCGGAGCAGGTGGCTGAAAAGCACCAGCCCTGGTGGAATCGAACCACCTGAGCGGCCAATACAAAACGTCCTGAATGCACACGTCTTTCGTCAACTCATTAGAAATAATTGCCAAAACGGAATTTTAATCAGCCCTTCACATTTGGAACGATTCCTGCATCCCACGTAGCAAGCACTACCCTCATCCCAGATACCGACCCAGCACATCTTCGGCAACACGGGTGAGGCGACGAGCACGATCCCGCCACTGACCGTCGTTAGGTTCGAAATTGCCGAATAAAGGCAACTCGAAATCGGGGTGGAGTTATGCGCATTTCGTGTTGGCTGATTTCCGCTTTGTCTTTGTTTCCGTTATGCATCAGCGCACAGCAGAGGGAAAGTTCAACATCGCCACTTGCGACGGGGCAAGTACCAGCCTCGGCCGCTCAGTCTGACGCCGCCGCTCTGCGCGAGCAGCTCGATCCGCAGCAATCGAACGTTGTGCCGCTTCCCCCGAAAGCAACGGCGAGCGTTATGCCGGCGCCACCGCCTGCCACACCGGACCAGATCGTGGATCGCGCGCTCGAACGGGAACGCGCGTTGATCGAGATGCTGAAGACTCGAATCCCGTTCGTTGAAACTTATTTGCAAGACCTGAAGTTCCGTCCGCACGAAGGACCGGCGCCGGTGCAAGACCACTACTTCCTCGGTCGGGTGGACCTCAGCGACAGCATGAACCGCCGCGACTACCTTGCCAAGGACAGCAGCTTCGAGAGCCGTGTGTTGGGTGGCTTCACGAACTTGTTTTCATTCCACTACAAGCCCCTGGGTTTCTCGTGGATGATCTACGTTGACCGCGACAACTTTAATCGCGAAACCTACGACTTCAAGTACTCTCGCCGGGAGTTCCTGGGTGATGTCCGGTGTGTAGTCTTCGAGGTCGCGCCCAAGAAGGGAACCGGCCATGGCCGCTTTCGTGGCCAAGTCTGGGTGGAAGATCATGATTACAACATAGTGCGTTTCAACGGTACTTATGAGCCGAGTCCTCGCAACGCTTACTTCTTTCACATGGATAGCTGGCGATTGAATCTGGTCCAGGGCTACTGGGTGCCGGCTTACGTTTACAGCGAGGAGGGCGATTTCAGCGACGGTTCGAAAGACAAGACCGCTTTCAAGGCACAGACTCGGCTGTGGGGATATGACCAGCAGAATGGTGCTAAAGACAGCGAACTGACCGAAGTGCTGGTGGATCCCAGCGTGAACGATAAGAGCGCGGGCTCGGAGGATGCTTCACCGCTGCTGGCTCAATGGCAATGGCAACAGCAGGCGGGAGACAACGTGATCCAGCGGCTTCAGAAAGCCGGGCTGCTCGCTCCAGAAGGTGACGTGGACAAGGTCCTGGAGACAGTGATCAATAATCTGCTTGCCAGCAACAACATTGAACTGCCGGGACCGGTGCGGACGCGTGTGATGCTGACCTCGCCGCTGGAGACGTTCAGTGTGGGCAACACCATTGTGGTGAGCCGGGGTTTGGTGGACGTGCTCCCGGATGAAGCCAGCCTTGCAATGGTGCTATCGCGCGAACTGTCCCACATCATTCTCGGACACAACTTGGGCAGCAAATATGCGTTTAACGATCGTCTCCTTTTTTCCGACGAATCGGTCTATCGGAACCTGGGGTTCCGTCACGTTGCCGAGGAGGAAGATGAAGCCGACAAGAAAGCTCTTGAACTACTCAAGAAATCACCATATGCGGATAAGTTGGATCGACCCGGATTGTTCTTGCGAGAGCTAGCAGTGCGAGGCCCTGCACTTTCTGCGCTCCTGACGCCTCACCTGGGCACAGGTTTCACCGACCGCAAGGGCAGCGTAGATCGGATGGTGGCGTTGATGGACTCTGCTCCCACCCTCGTTCCCAACCAGGTCGATCAGATTGCAGCTCTGCCTCTGGGAGGCCGCATCAAGGTTAACGCTTGGGATAGCCGTGTTGAGCTGATCAAGACGAAGCCTGTGGCCATCACGTCCGAGCGAGGGAAGATGCCGCTGGAGGTGACACCATTCTTTCCCTGGTTAACACGCTACAGGGCAGTCGCCGGCCCGACTGCTTCTGTGAATACAACACACGCGATTCCAAGCGATGAGTAACGCGGTCCGGTGACAACGCCGTTGGCGTAATGTCGTCATTACACGCTTCGACCTTTTGGAAACACCGCATCGTCCTGTGAAGGCGCTCAGCGTGTCGTCGCAGTTAACGGTGAGCTGCGTGGGCCCGTAACGAGAAAGGGGCATACACCGAAGACCTAGCTGCAACCCCCTCGAATTTTGTTGCTATTATTGCGAAGCGCAACATGTGACGCTTGATGGAGCGATCACCTACGCCCGAACAGTCGCAATGACTAAGGCGCTCGATATGCCGGCAGGAGGCGTCACACATATCGACGAGCCGCTCGGAATGATCGGAGGAAGAATGGGGCGGTATGTAATTGGACTGTGTGTAGCATTCCTTCTTGGACTGGGGTGTAGGTTCTTTGGTCTTCCTGCTCCCAGTCCGCCGACCTTGCTGGGAGTTTTATTGGTCGTCGCGGTGACGATGGGCTACGTGGTCGGGGGTTGGCTGTGATCGTTGTATTTGGCTGGTCCTCATACCAACGTCACTGTTCTTCCGATGCCGGAATTCTCAGATGATACCTATTGGAGAGCCAACTGCGATAACGTCCAGGTCGTGACGTAACGTCGCTGTATCACTCATTGGCGACAGGTGAATGCGTGTAATTGCCTGGTTACGACACTTGGCAGCTTCACTCTTTGCTCAGAACGGATTCGACGACCATGTCAGCATAACCTTGGAGTGAAACTCAATTGCGACCTGCTCCAATTGGCTGCTCAAGGTTTCGACGGGGCGCCTGCGTTTCGCATCATCATCGTATGAGAATTTGATTCTCTTGCGTAGTGATCTTCCCTTGGCGGTAAAATCTTGCGAATGCACGCTTGGAGCGTTGTCATGCCCGACGACCTGGAAACATCAATATCGGAGACTCTGCAATTGGCATTTATTGCTCTCCGAAAAGAGATCTGGGATTTTGAGTTTCGGTATCCCTTGGACCTTGACCCGGAAGCGGGGCCAGCAGAGTCACTCCACTACTACCTGTATAGCGATAAGCTCTCCTGGGACCTGATGGTTAGTGATTCCAGCGGCGTCCCAAAAGTGCGTCACAGGCTATTCGGAGAAGCATATGCACCCGGTTACATCGCGTGGTGGGGTCTCGTCCACTTAGGACACTTCCTGCGACACGGAGACGAAGGCAGTCGAGAGACCTTCTTGAGGCAGATAGACTGGCTGGAAAGGTTTGCCACAGTGAGAGAGGACGGAGCAGTGGTTTGGTCGAATCCGTTTCACGTTCTAGAAGGTGCTACGCTGCTTTGCGCTCCTTGGCTATCAGCTGACACACAAGGAAAAGTGATCAGCGCACTGGTACGAACGTACCGATTAACGAAGCGAGCGCGGTTATTGGAGTTGTTGCGAGGATCTAGTCGTATATTCGAGCTTACAGTCAAGGATGGCGGAGTTCGGATTCCCCTCACAAAAGGCGCCCTTTACACCGAAAAGCCAGGAACCCCGGTGCCCGTAATACTTGACGGTTTTCAGACGTCATTACTGGAGCTTTACGATTTGGCAATGGAGACGAAGGATTCTCGCGTGGAAGAATTGTTTCGCGAAGGCATCGACGGCCTCAAATTGATGCTTCCGCAGTGGGATTACCGGGGGAAATGGAGCTGGTATGGCGCTCGTGCGTATCTATGCCCCCCGGGTATCACAAGTTGAATTACTTACAGATGACGACCTTGGCACGACTTACTTTGGACGAAACCCTCGCCCACCGCGCGCAACGCTGGAGAATGGAAGGTCTTTCTTGGGCTGATCGCGCGGAAATATACACGGCGTTTCTTTTGACCAAGAACTTACAGCGCATCAAGCACCGAACGTGGAGGCAGAATCGCCGCATGGTGCAGAACTTGATTTCGCGCACGCGCGAGTTGAGTGAGGGCGAACAGCTAGCGAAGTCCGCCGAGCTGATCAAACCGGGACCCGACGTTTCCGACGGTCAATCGGCGTAATGTATGGTCCGCCGCCGAACTGCAAGAAGAATCGGTACCAACGAGAAACAGTCTGCGAAAATGTATCCGGCCTCAAGTGGAGAATGGTCTCCGGGCGCATGATGATGATCCGCACGTGCCTG
>Ga0126381_100000616_pt1 | contig 39249 bp, 32 predicted proteins | sample PanSoiMetPlot_28_FD_96465 | JGI IMG/M metagenome (GOLD analysis project Ga0126381, IMG submission 96465) | Tropical forest soil microbial communities from Panama - MetaG Plot_28 | ecosystem: Environmental > Terrestrial > Soil > Tropical forest > Bulk soil | place: Panama | collected 2016-02-17 | reverse complement strand
CTGATGGCTGATGGCTGACGGCTGTTTTGCTGAGAACCGCACTTCTGCAATCTGCTTGGTGCCCCAGGTTCGCGCCCGCTCTTGTTTTTGGGCGCTAACCTGGGACCCACTGACCTTTGCGATGACGCAGCGATCAGATTCCTCTGTGTCCTCTGTGCCTCTGTGGTGAGAGACTTTTCTTCACGGCTGATGGCTAACGGCTGGTGTTGTCTACTAACTGAGCACTGCCCACCGGCCACTGCCCACTGGATTTTACTTCTTCAATCTGACTTCGTACCTCGACAATCCTCTTTCTGACCTCTCACCTCTGCAATCGCAAGGGTGCCCCATTCAAGCCCGATTTTGGCTTGAGCGGGCAAGTTGCTTGTCCAGCCACTGACCACTGACTTCTCCGATTCCCCGCTAACCTCTGCGATCCCTGCGTCCTCTGCGGTGAGAAGGTTTTCCTGACGGCTGACGGCTGTTTTACTTCATCTGCCACGTACTCAGATGAAGGTGGACCAGCTTGGCCTTTCCTTCTTCGTCGCTCATGGACTCGACCTTCGTACGCGCTTTCATCAAACCCATCCGGACATGTTGCTGGACGTAGTAAGTCTTTCCCGCCTCCACCGTCAGCTTCATGACGCTGGGATTCTCCGCCGCCGAACAGAAGTAATGATCTCCCGGATCGAGCATGAAGAAGAAATAGTTGTCGCCCCGGTTCACTCCCTTCCAGTCGCCGTCAACCGCCAGCTTGGTTGGACCTTGTTGCCCATCATCGAAGGACGGAGCACATAGACCAGCGCCTTGTCCGCGGGCTGCGCCGGAGTTGGATGGCTGCTCTTGTCCGTATCGGCGGAGTAGTTGACCTCTTTATCCTTGTCGCCACAACTACCGACTACGTGATGGCTGACAGCTAGCTGCATCCACTCGTGCTGCCGCAGCTCATGCACTTATAACAGCTTCCGTTTCTCACCATGATCGACCCGCACACGTGACAACTGGGCGCGTCACCCAGATCGATCAGGCCTGCGAGCGCGTCCGCCGCATGCACCGAACCGGTCCGCGCGTCGCGCGACTCCGCTCTCGGCTCCGCAACCGCGTTCAGGTCCGTCGCCTCCGCCGGCGGCGCCAGCGACTTCGGACGCAGGTTCTCGAACAGCAACTGCTGCTGTCCGCTCAGGAAGCGCAGCTGCAGCCAGCGGAAGATGTAATCCATGATTGACTTGGCGAAGCCGATATCCGGATTGTTCGACCAGCCGCTCGGCTCGAAGCGCGTGTGCGCGAACTTCTCGCACAGCACCCGCAGCGGCACGCCGTGCTGCAGCGCCAGTGACGCGGCCAGCGCGAAGCTGTCCATCAGGCCCGAGACGGTCGAGCCCTCCTTCGCCATTTTGATGAAGAGTTCGCCCGGTTCGCCGTTCGGATACAGGCCGACGGTGATGTAGCCCTCGTGGCCGGCGATATTGAATTTGTGCGTCACCGACATGCGCTCTTCTTTCAGCTTGTGACGCACGGCGCGCGGAGGCGCGTTGAGATCAACCTCTTCGACCGCGATCGGCACCGCTTGTGCGGAGCGGGCGCCCTCGCCCGCGTTGCCGGCCTGTGCGGTCTTCGTGCCCGCGGCCGAGAGCGGCTGCGACTGCTTGCATCCGTCGCGATAAATCGCGACCGCCTTCAGGCCGAGCTTCCACGCCTGGATGTAGGCCTCCATGATGTCTTCCACCGTGGCCGAGTTCGGAAGATTGACGGTCTTCGATATTGCGCCCGAGATGAACGGCTGCGCCGCAGCCATCATCTTCAGGTGTCCCATGTAATGGATGGAGCGCGTGCCCTTGGCCGGCTTGAACGAGCAATCGAAGACAGCGAGATGATCTTCTTTGATATGTGGAGCGCCTTCGATCGTTCCAGTCGCGTCGATGTAGTTGACGATCGCGTCGGCCTGCTCGTGCGTGTATCCGAGCTTGAAGAGCGCGCCCGGCACGGTGTTGTTCACGATCTTGATCATGCCGCCGCCGACCAGCTTCTTGTACTTGATCAGCGCCAGGTCCGGCTCGATCCCCGTCGTATCGCAATCCATCATAAACCCAATAGTTCCTGTGGGGGCGAGGACGGTGACTTGGGAGTTGCGGTAGCCGAAGCGCTCGCCATGGGCGAGCGCTTCGTCCCAGCAGGTCTTCGAGGCCTCGAAGAGGGTGGCTGGGACGTTCGACTTATTGATGTTATTCACGGATGCGCGGTGCATACGGATCACATCGAGAAACGGCTCGCGGTTGATATAGAAGCCGGGGCAGGCGGCGCCGGGCATATCTTCGGACTTAGTAACTCCGAGGCGAGTCTGGACCGTTTCGGTTACCGGAGCGAGAGGCTCGCAGAGTTCGGCGATGCGACTCGATTGCAAGTAAGCTTCGCCACACATGATGGCGGTAACGCAGGCGGCGTAATCGCGTCCTGCATCGGAGTCGTAGGGCAGACCGGCGGCCATGAGCAGAGCACCGAGGTTCGCGTAGCCGAGACCGAGCGGACGATACTCGTGCGAATTCTTGCCGATCGTCTCGGTCGGGTAGCCGGCGTTGTCGACGAGAATTTCCTGCGCTGTGATGATGATGTCGACCGCGTGACGATACGCTTCCACGTCAAACGTACCGTTGGGCGCGAACTTCAGCAGGTTGAGACTGGCGAGATTGCAGGCTGAATCGTCGAGGAACATGTACTCGGAGCAGGGATTCGAGGCATTGATCCGAGCCGTATTTTTCGAAGTGTGCCAGCGATTGACGGTCGAGTCGTACTGCATTCCGGGATCACCGCACTGCCAGGTGGCGTCGGAGATCTTGTAAAGAATGTCTTTCGCTTTGTAGGTAGAGATCACACGGCCGTCGACGATGGCACGGGTAGAGAAATCGGTGTCGCGAAGAACGGCGACCATGAAGTCATCGGTGACGCGAACAGAGTTGTTGGCGTTCTGAAAGAAGATAGAAGAGTAGGCATCGGAGTCGGGATGCGAGCCGTCGTATCCCATCGCGACAAGCGCGTGAGCCTTGGCTTCCTCTTTCGATTTGCACTCGATGAAATCGAGAATATCGGGATGATCCGCGTTGAGGATGACCATCTTGGCGGCGCGGCGGGTCTTGCCGCCGGACTTGATGACGCCGGCAAAAGCGTCGAAGCCCTTCATGAAGCTGAGTGGACCGCTGGCAGTGCCACCGCCGGAGAGCTGCTCGGTGGACGAGCGCAGAGGAGATAGATTGGTGCCGGTGCCCGAACCCCACTTGAAAAGCATGCCCTCGGTCTTGGCGAGAGTCAGAATCGAGTCGAGTGAGTCTTTCACCGAATTGATGAAGCAGGCGGAGCATTGCGGGCGCGTGTATCCAGTGACGCCAAATTCGACCTGTCCAGTGACAGCGTTCCAATGCCAATTGGTAGCGTCGGAGTTGGGTTCGATGCGATCGCATCCGACGTTGAACCAGACCGGCGAATTGAAAGCCGCATATTGGCGGACGAGAAGATGCACGAGTTCATCGTGAAAGGTAGCGGCATCTTCGGAAGTGCGGAAGTAGCCGTCGTTCATGCCCCAATCGCGGATGGTTTCGGCGACACGGGCGACGAGTTGACGGACCCCGGTCTCGCGGTCGCTGGTGCCGATGCGCCCGTGAAGATATTTTGAGGCGACGATATTGGTCGCAGTCATGGACCAGTCTTTGGGGACCTCAACGTCCTTCTGCTCGAAGATCACGCCGCCGTGGGCGTCAGTGATCTGAGCAGTGCGGAGTTCCCATTCGATCTCGTCGTACGGGGACACGCCGGGCTTGGTGAAGAGGCGCCGGAAACCGAGGCCAGCAGCCTTCTTCTTGTTGGGGGTGGTCGCGGATTGTGTTTTAACTTGTTCGCGCACTTCGGGCATCTCGCTCTCCTAATTAGATGATGGCGGTGATGAAACGGTCTTGCATCAAGTTGTTGCTAAAACCCCTCAAAATCTGTTCGTAATTGGCACGACTAAAGTCGTGCCCTAGCGTATTGATTCATTTCGTTCGGCATCGCTAAAGCGATGCCCTGATACAAATTCAGCGCAAAATACAGCTCGTTCGGCATTGCTAAAGCGATGACCTCATATTTTTTGTGCCGTCCCTACGGGACTTGCTTCCGTTTGCGCCTCCGACCCACGGCTTGCGCCGTGGGCTTGATTCTCTCGCCGCTTCGCAGCTGATCAGGATCCGAGTTGCGCCATTCGTGTTTGATAGATGTCAGGTCCGTCACGCCTAGTGCCTCCTCGCGCTGCTATCGGCAGACGCTGTTCGCTGCGGATGATTCACAGAGAAGCAAGAAGCGACAGAAATTCCTTTCAGTTTTCAAGGAGCCGACCGCATGGGCTCAAAGAGCCCGGTGATGCAGACAGCGAAGCTCACTGCGGAAGAAAGTCCCGCCGAAACAAGCGAGCCTTGATCGCGAATCCTGGTTGCAAACCAAGGCGCGGCAACCGATCACACCGGCGTCGCGGGATCGGTCTCGGACTTCTTTCGGTAGTTATGTTCGAGGAGCGCCTCGGAGGCGGGGGCTTGAGTCGGCCGAAGGGTTGCGTCAACGGGATGCGAGCTGGGCTGCCGATCGGCAGCGGGCTCGACGTCGAGGCCGTGGCGGACGAACGATTCGGCAACGAGTCGAATCAGACCTTCCATCGTGGGGGCTCCAAGTTTCTCGCCCGCGGCTGCCTGGTCGGAGGACAGCAAGCCGGCGTAGTTTGCAACGCTACCTTAATTATGTGAGTCCCCCCGAGGGGATGTCTGGCCGAGCCAGACCGGGGGAAGTCACCGCAAATCCATCCATTCCGGAGGGATGGAACTCCGCAAAAGGGGGAGGATTCGGAGTCACCTCAACTCAGATCGCCCCTAGTTTTGTGTCTTGGCTCCGTACGAACCGGAGTCTCGAAAAAGCCTATGGGATGCTTAACGTACTCCCGCCTGTTGTACGTGTCAAGAGAATACCTCAACATATAGTGGCTCGAAAGTGCCAAAGGTATTAAGGGAAAACTCCTAGCTCTTTAAGCTCCTCGTTTTAGCTTCCAGCTCTCAGTCTTTTTGGTTCAGCCGCAGGGAGGCCCGATCCGCGGCGACATTATCCGGTCCAGGCTCGCGCGGAGTGGCCGAGGGTGCGATGGCTATGGAGGTCAGGTGCAATGGCTCGCGTCAGCGCTCCTTCCGGACGGCGCGCCGGAGACGGCGGCTGGGTCTCCATCGGGACGTAGACGTCTTCGAAAATCATGCGAGGAGCGATGCGGCGAAACCCGTCAGAAGATTCGACCAAGTAATCGCCGGGCAGACCGCGATGCTCGCGGCCGAGCGGGTCGGTGAAAAAAAGAGGTTCCGTAAGTTGACGAGCTCGCACGAGGAAGCGAGTACGGTATGTGGTCCAAGGACTATCTGCGTTCATATTCTTTCACCCTTCGGGGGAGGGCTGCCTACTTCTGTTACTGGTTTTAGTTTCTTGTTTCAGAGTGCGAGTGGCTCATTAGTCGTTACTAGTTCTTCACGGTACGTGAAAAAGTGCGAACAAGAAATTGCGGCCGTGACGGGCCGCGCATCACTTCATTTTTGTGTGGCGAAGTGAAGTGAATGTACGCGCGGATTTGGGTGGGGTCAATACACAAGAGTTGTGCAACGACAAAATTCCTGTGCAGGAAACTGCACTGCGACGCGAGGGCGAAGGATGAGTTGAAGCGAGCGCGACTTGTAGCGAGAGGAGCGGGGTTTGGAAGAGAGAACGGATGATTGGGGAAAGTTCTGCTACACTCGTCAGCCGGAATTTGCACAGAGAGTGCACAGGAATTGCAGAGCGATCGCGAAGCGATTGCAGAGGTCAGAGCTATCACTATCGGTCGGAAACAACTTCACTGGAGAGAAGCAACTTCCCCACTCAAGCCAAAATCGGGCTTGAATGGGGCACCCTTGCGTTCACAACGAAGGTAGGAAGGTGCACGAAGGAAGCAGGAGGGGATCTGATGTTCAGGATTGCGAGGTATCATTTCGTTCTATTTCTCGTCTCGATCGGTGCAATCGCCCAAAATTCATCGACGCGTCTTGTCGTGATCCGTTGCGGATCATTTTTCGATGGCAAGAGCGAAGCGCTTCGAAAGAATGTTTCGATTATTTTCGCCAACGACAAGATCTTGGAAATCGCAGCGGGCGCCGTCACCGCTCCAGTTTGCCGCGAAGTCAAAGTCAACGACAAGATGACTCGAGTCTGCGCAGGTTCCGATCAGACGATCGATCTTTCGAAGGAGACTTGCCTCCCAGGACTGATCGATACGCACACGCATGTGCTGCTGCAGGGAGACATCACGGCAGCGGACTATGATGCGCAACTACTCAAACAGTCACCGGAGTACCGGACGATCCTGGCGACGGTGAATGCGCGGCAAGCTATCGAGTATGGCTTTACGACGATCCGCGACCTCGAGACGGAGGGCGCGGGCTATGCCGATGTCGATGTGAAGAAGGCAATCGAGAATGGAGTCGTGCCTGGACCGCGCATGCAGGTTGCGACACGCGCGATGGATGTGACCGGGGCGTATCCACTGCAGGGATACGCACCGAATGTCGAAGTACCCCATGGCGTGCAGGTTGTCGACGGAGTAGAGAACGTTCGAAAGGCGGTGCGCGAGCAGATCAGCCACGGCGCGGACTGGATCAAGGTCTATTCTGACCGAGGATATCGATTGCGCGACGATGGAGTGCTCGACGACATTCCGACGTTCACGCTTGACGAATTACGGGCGATTGTCGATGAAGCGCACCGCGAACGGCACAAAGTTGCATCGCACGCGATGGCGCTCAATGGCGTGCACAATTCGGTGGAGGCGGGAGTGGATTCGATCGAACACGGGAATTACATTGCCGATGAAGACCTGAAGACGATGGCGGCGCGCGGCATCTGGTATGTCCCGACGATTTACGTTGGGGAGTACGTGGCAGAGGGCCGGGCGAAGGAAGGGAATCCGGTGTGGGTGAAGATGATCCAAGTACATGAAGAGACGTTCCGGCGCGCGATGAAGGCGGGAGTGAAGATTGCGTTTGGCACGGACGCGGGCGGATTTGACTGGAAAGTGAATCCGGCGAAGGAATTTGGCTCGATGGTGAAGTTCGGGATGACGCCAGCGCAGGCGATTCGGTCGGCGACTTCGGCGGCAGCGGAGTTGCTGGGGATGCAGGATAAGGTTGGGACAATCGAAACGGGAAAGCTGGCGGATATCGTCGCGGTGCCGGGCGATCCGCTGGCGGATGTGACGGTGATGGAGAAAGTGGATTTCGTGATGAAGGGGGGAGAGGTGGTTCGATTGCAGAAGTGAAAATGCAGTGGCTAGTGGGCAGTGGTCAGGACCAGTTGCCAGTTGCCAGTTGCCAGTAAAACCAGCCATCAGCCGTCAGCCGTCGGGAAAATCTTCTTACCGCAGAGGACGCAGAGATCGCAGAGGTTAGCGGGAGAAGTCAGTGGGCAGTGGCCGGTGGGCAGTGGTCAGTGCATTGACGATCAGCTGTCAGCCGTCGGGAAAATCTTCTCACCCAGAGGACGCAGGGATCGCAGAGGTTAGCGGGGAATCGGAGAAGTCAGTGGGCAGTGAGAAGCTATCGCGGACAGGAATGTCCACGCCACAAATCTCAGAGTTACAGACGAAAAACTCGCGGGCAAGAATGCCCGCCCCACACAAATCATTTCTTTCGCGGGTAGGAATGCCAGCCCCACACGAAACCAAAACGCGGGCGAGGGCGTCCGCCCCACACAAGACCGCGCCACAAACTACTGAATCAGGCCACCGCCATTGGTGTTCTCTTCTTCCGGCGCGATGACAACCGCGGCGGCGACACGATCACCCGGTTCGAGCGAGAGCAGGCGGACGCCTTGGGCGGCGCGCCCGGACTCACGAATCGTGCTCGAATCCATGCGAATGATCTTGCCGTACTGGCTGATCAGCATCACTTGAGAATCTTCGTCGACCTGAGCGATGCCCACAACCTTGCCGTTGCGCTCGGTGGTCTTCACATTGATCACGCCTGATCCGCCGCGTCCCTGGAGACGGTACTCATCGGCAGGAGTGCGCTTGCCGTAGCCATTCTCGGTCACAGAGAGAATGAGCGTACCTTTGATCGGCAGAGTTTCATCGGTGGCGGTGGCTTCAACACCGGCCTCGGCTTTCACTTTTTCGGCGGTGGCTTCGGCCTGTCTTACATCCTTCGGCGTGACGGCCATGCCGACGATGTAATCCTTGTCGTCGAGATTCATGCCACGGACACCGTAGGCTGGACGGCCCATAGAACGTACGTCGGACTCGTCGAAACGGATGGCCTGTCCGTCATGGGAGGCGAGGAAGACGATCTGGTTGCCATCGGTCAGGGTGACAGCTACGAGTTCGTCGCCCTTGTCGATGCCGATGGCGATGATTCCGCGCGACATGACGTGCGAGAAATCCCTGAGCTCGGTCTTCTTGACAGTTCCGTTGCGGGTAGCGAAGAAGATGTAGCGGCCTTCCTCTTCGAGATTGCGCACGGCGACCAGGGTGCGAACGGTCTCGCCGGGCTGGAGCGAGACGAGGTTCGAGACGTGCTTGCCTTTTCCGGCGGCGCTCAAGTCGGGAATCTCGTAGACCTTGAGCCAATAAACACGTCCGGTGTTGGTGAAGATAAGAATATAGGCGTGGGTGGAAGCGATGAAGAGATGCTCGACGAAATCCTCGTCGCGCGTCTTCATGCCGGTCCGTCCAGTGCCACCGCGGCGCTGCATGCGGTAGGTGGAGATCGGCGTGCGCTTCATGTAGCCGGAGTGGCTGACGGTGACGGCGACCTGCTCGTCGGCGATGAGATCTTCGAGAACGATTTCGGCGGCTTCGTCTTCGATCTGCGTACGGCGCTCGTCACCGTACTGCTTCTTGATCTCTTCGAGTTCCTTGACGATAACGCCGCGGAGCTTCTTTTCAGAACCGAGAATCGACTGGTATTCGGCGATCGACTCGCGAACCTGCTTCAACTCGTTGGAAATCTCGTCGATCGAGAGTCTCGTGAGGCGATGCAACTGGAGTTCGAGAATGGCATCGGCCTGCTTGGAAGTGAATGGCTTTTCCGCATTCACTTTGGGGGCGCGGCCGGTGGTGTTGATGTCGATCTTTTTGCCGCCAAAGTAGGCGACTAAGTTGTCACGGGCCTCAGCGCGGTTCGCGCTGGCGCGAATGATGGTGATGACGTTGTCGAGATGATCGAGGGCGGTCAGATAGCCTTCGAGGATGTGCTCGCGGTCCTGCGCCTTGGCGAGGAGGTAAGCGGTACGGCGGCGCACGACCTCGACGCGGTGATCGATAAAGTGCTGGATAGCCTTGATGAGGCCCATCTCGCGCGGCTGTCCGTGCACGATGGCGAGCAGGATCATGCTGAAGCTCTCCTGCATCTGCGTGTGCTTGAAGAGCTGGTTGAGCACGATCTGGGGCTCGGCTCCGCGTTTGAGCTCGATGACGATGCGCATGCCTTCGCGGCTCGATTCGTCGCGGATGTCGGCGATGTCTTCGGTGGTCTTGTCGTTGACGAGGTCAGCGATGCGCTCGACGAGTTTCGACTTGTTCACCTGGTAAGGGATCTCGGTGACGATGATCGCCTGCTTGTCCTTGGTGAGGTTCTCGATCGCAGCCTTAGCCCGCATCATGAAGCGGCCGCGCCCGGTCTTGTAGGCGTCGAGAATGCCAGCCTTGCCGTGAATGATGCCGGCGGTCGGGAAGTCGGGGCCCTGGACGAACTTTAGAATCTCGGGCAACGTCGAGCTCGGATTGTTGATGAGCGTGATGGTGGCATCGACGATCTCGGTGAGGTTGTGTGGCGGGATGTTGGTCGCCATCCCGACGGCGATGCCGTTCGCACCATTGATGAGCAAGTTTGGAACACGCGCAGGGAGAACGACCGGCTCGACGGTGACTTCGTCGAAGTTGGGAACGAAGTCGACGGCGTCTTTATCGATATCGACGAGCATCTCTTCCGCGATGCGGGTCATGCGGCATTCGGTGTAACGGTAAGCCGCGGGAGGATCGCCGTCGACGGAGCCGAAGTTGCCCTGGCCGTCGATCAGGGGATAACGCATGCTCCAGGGCTGAGCGAGGCGGACAAGCGCGTCGTAGACAGCACCGTCACCGTGCGGGTGATATTTCTTCAGCAACTCGCCAACGACGCCGGCGCACTTTGAGTGCTTGCGGTTATGCAGCAGTCCCATGTCGTGCATGGCGTAGAGAATGCGGCGATGCACGGGCTTGAGTCCGTCACGGACGTCGGGCAGGGCGCGGCCGATGATGACCGACATCGAGTAGTCGAGATACGACCGGCGCATCTCCTCTTCAATGTTGACGGGCTGAATGTTGAGGGCGCCGGGACCTTGTCCGTCGCCACCCGGAGGAGGAGTTAATGGAAGTTCGGGATTCTGATCGTCAGCCATGAAAGTCAGTTCTCAGTTGCGAGTTGCCGGTTGCACGTAAACAGTTTTCAGTTAGCCTGATGAAGCGATGGCACGGCGCGGGCCGGGGCCAGTTTTTCGCTCGAGAAACAGGCGTAAGGTACTGTATCTAAAGGCATTTATCTGTCTTGCTTTATGTGTGAATTATACCACAAGCGAGCCTGCTCTGGGCTTGGATACGCAGTCGCGCGGGTGACGATCTCGGCACGCTAACTCCAGCAGAAAATGGAAACGCGAGGCGCGTCAGGTTGTGGACGAGTGCCTTCACGCCTGAGCTTTTTAACACGGTGCGGGAGCTGTGTCAGTGAGTGGACGTCGCGTCGGGTGGTCCCGCAATTGGAGCTATACTTTTCGCAAGGGAAAGACTGCAGGAGTCGAGGGAATCATGAGCGCTGAAGCTGGCCCCATCCGCATTTCGCCGGCGGAACGTGGACCTGTGGGGGGTATGGCTTCAGGCTTAGCTCTCGCTGGCAGCAAGCCGCGCCACCTTCTTCTGCTCTGGAGGAAGGCGGCCACGCTCGCAACCGGCAGCGTTGCGTTGGTCTCTTGCTGCATTTTCCTAGGTGGTTGTTATTCGCAAAAGAATGCACAAGGACCATCGATTGAATTCACGAAGATTCCGCCAGCGGCGGAGGGCGGAAGAGAACGATTCGACACGATAGCTGGGCGGGTCAAGGGATCCCGCCCTGGAGATCGAATTGTCATTTATGCCCACAGTGGGGCGTGGTGGGTCCAGCCTCGTGTGGAAACGCCCTTTACTCCAATTCATCCTGATTCAACCTGGAGCGCGGAAATTCACCTGGGCCACGAGTACGCTGCCCTCCTCGTCGATGCCGACTACCAGCCACCCGCAACGATGGATATGCCGCCGGGCGCGGGAGGGCCAATCATCACGGTCAAAACCGCTACGGGGGAGGGATCTCTTCCCGCGCTTCCCACCAAAGCGCTTCGCTTTAGTGGATACGATTGGACTGCAAGGATGACCTCGGCAGCTCGCGGCGGGGTAGACAATTTGTATGACGCAGACAACTCTTGGGTCGATCCGCAGGGAGCGCTGCATTTGCGGATCAGCAAGAAGGGTGGAAAGTGGACCTGTGCGTTAGTTTCGCAGACCCGCAGTCTCGGATATGGAACTTATATTTTCACGGTGCACGATGTTTCTCAGCTCGAACCCGCAGCGCTTCTCAGCGCTCACACCTATGATGAGTCGGGAGGCGACCAACACTACCGCGAAATGGATGTTGAAATCAGTCGCTGGGGCAATGCAGGAAGCAGGGACAACGTTCGGTATGGCATCGTGCCTCTTTACCTTCCAGCAAACACGGCGAGCTTTTATGAGCCTGCAGGAGTCTTTACATACTCGATGCTCTGGGAGCCGGGACGAATCACCTTCAAGACCTTCCGAGGATCGTCATCTGGGCATCCCGACGGTCCCGCCTTGCACGAGCATGTTTTCACATCAGGAGTACCGTCCCCCGGAAAAGAGTTATTCGTTTTCATGTTTTATTTAGTTCCTAGCGATAAGAGCCCGCTCACAAGAGACAATGAACTGGTTATCGACAAGTTTGACTACCTGCCCTGAGCGTCGGGAAATCCGCTGGTGGTTCGTTCGCGTTGTCCTACTCATCACCGCATTATGTTCAGTTTCATCAGGGCAAGAGCTGAACCTCAACCGCACAATATCGCAGTACGCCCGGGAGAGATGGGGAGAGAAGCAGGGCTTTCCTGGCGACGAGGTAACCGCATTCGCGCAAACTGCAGATGGTTACCTCTGGATTGGCACAAAGAAGGGCTTGATTCGTTTTGACGGATTGGAGTTCAAAGTTTATGCACAAGCTGTCCCGGAAAACGTTCAGATCGGTGCAGTGCGGGCGTTAACGACCGACTCACGGGGAAATCTGTGGATCCTCCTGGAAGGCTCGCAGGTCCTACGGTTCCACAACGGTAGATTCGAGTCGGGCCGGGAGGGAGCGGAATTGGGCGTCTCGGCGATCGGGGCGCGAAAAGACGGCACCACACTATTTGCCTCGCTCACCGGACTCGGCACGATTGCTTTCGACGGACAAAAGTTCGAGGTTCTGGCTCCGCAAGCGAACAACTTGCCGACCCGGGACGCTATGGTCGCTGTGCAAGGCGATGACGACCTTTTTGCACGCTTCAACTGGGCAGTTGGGGTAGCCGAAGGCCGGGTGGCCGGCTCCGCTGTCGTCGCACTCGCAGAAACGAGCGACGGGAAGATCTGGAGAGCCACAGCAGATCACGGTTACTCGTATCTGTTTAATGGACATATTTTTCAGGTTGAAAGAGGAACGATCGGCGGCAGGACCACTTGTTTACTTCCCCTGAATGATGGAGAGATGTGGATAGGAACTGACAAAGGCGTTCTGCGGTGGGACGGCACCAAACTGACGCAGCTAGGAATACCGGCTGCCCTGCGACGAGCCGATGTTCACGCCCTTCTTCGCGGCCGCGACTCGAATATCTGGATCGGCACCACCAACGGACTTTTTCGCGTTAACAAAGGTGGGCTTTCGCATGATGCGGATAGCGGAACGATCGAGGCGCTCTTTGAAGACCGAGAAGGCAATATTTGGGCAGGAAAGTCGGGAAGCATCGAGCGATTGCGCGAGAGTCTTTTTGTCACTTATCCGGTAGCAGCCGACCGGTCAGACAGCAGCGGCCCTATTTACATTGACGAGGACGGACGCGCTTGGTTTGCACCATTGGAGGGCAGCCTGCACTGGCTCAAGGGGACGGAGACCGGCGCGATTACGTACGATTCGCTGGCCAACGATGTTGTGTACTCGATTGCCGGACAGAAGCATGAGCTCTGGATTGGGAGACAGCGTGGAGGTTTGACGCGATTGCTTGTTACACCCGACACAGTCAGCAGCCGGACCTACACAGAAAACGACGGACTCGCGCAGAACACCGTCTATGCCGTCTACGAGAGTCAGGACGGCACGGTGTGGTCCGGTACGCTGAGTCGAGGTGTGAGCAAACTGAAGGACGGTCACTTTACCAACTACACCACTAGCGATGGTCTCGCTTCCAACACGATTTCTGCGATTGCCGAGGGAACGGACGGAAGAATGTGGTTTGGTACGCCAAAAGGCCTCAGCGAACTCTCGAAAGATGGATGGCGAAACCATGCGGTCCCCGGCGGGCTATCCAACGAGATCGACTGCTTATTACGAGATTCGGGCGGCGTTCTATGGATTGGCACTGCCGGGGGCTTGGCTTTTTTTCGTGATGGGCAGGTTCAAGTACCGCAGGGCACGCAAGCGTGGCTTCGCGAGCCGATTCTCGGAATGGCGGACGACCAGAACGGATGGCTTTGGGTGGCAACGAGTACGCGTGTGCTAAGGGCCAAGCGAGACAGTTTAATGAGTGGGCAGTCACTTAAAGATTCGGATCTTCGTGTGTACGGGCGGGACGAGGGCCTGGGCGGTACCGAAGGTGTCAAGCGCTTTCGTTCCGTAGTCAAGGACTCTCAAGGAAACGTCTGGTTTTCGACAAGCCACGGGCTCTCGGTTGTAAATCCCAATCAAGGCACTGTTAATTCACTTTCGGCCTTGCTTCGCGTTAAAGGTGTAGTAGTGGACGGCAGCGAGGTGAATCTGGGACAAGCGATCCGGGTTCCACCGGGCAAGCAGAGAATCGTGTTTCATTATCTGGGGTTGAGCCTCGCCAAGCCTGAGCGGGTCCGTTACCGTTATTGGCTGGACGGCTTTGATCATGGTTGGATTGACGGAGGCACGAACCAGGAAGCCACATACTCCAATCTCGGCGCAGGTTCATATCGATTTCGTGTGATGGCAAGTAACAGCGATGGTTTATGGAACGGTTCCGAGGCTATAGTCGGATTCGAAGTCGAGCCCACGCTTTGGCAGACCTGGTGGTTTCGTTTGAGCTGTGTGGTTTGCGCCGGGCTGGCAACATTGGTCGTGTACCGCCTGCGAGTGCGCCAGGTGACTCAATTGCTCAAGGTTGGTTTTGAAGAAAGGCTGTCCGAGAGGACACGCATCGCGCGGGAATTGCACGACACCTTGCTGCAGAGTTTTCAGGGAGTGTTGATGAAATTGCACATCGGGGTGGACATGATTCGGAATCGCCCGGAGGAGGCTGAGAAGATACTGGCGAGAGCGATCGAGCAGGCGAGGCAGGCAGTCACGGAGGGCCGCGATGCAGTGCAGGGACTGCGTTCATCGACGACCGAAATGAACGATCTTTCACGGGCAATCCGCGTGCTCGCAGCGGAACTCGCAGATCAAAGCGACTCGAGCTCTCCCGAGTTCCAAATGAATGTCGAAGGCACACCGCGTGATCTGCCTCCGATTGTTCGGGATGACGTCTATCGTATTGCGGGAGAGGCCCTGCGCAATGCCTTCCGGCATGCGCAAGCTGCGCGAATCGAAGTGGAAATCGGTTATTACCAACGGCAGCTCCGGTTGCGCATCCGTGATGATGGCAAGGGCATTGACCCAAAGATTCTTGAGTCTGGTGCACGCGACGGGCACTACGGATTACCCGGCCTGCAGGAACGCGCCAAACGGGTAGGCGGAAAGCTGACTGTGTGGAGTGAACCCGGCTTCGGCACTGAGATCGAACTCACCATCCCGGGCTCCGTCGTCTATGCATCCACTGGCGGGAGCCATATACGGAGGAGAAGCGCTTCCTGAGTTGCGGAAGGATGCGCTGACCAGCGCGGGGTAGGAGATGCGACTGATTTGGCGGGAAGTGCCGTGAACTTGGCGCAATCTGTTCTGAAATCGGCGCTAGCCTACGCCCATGGAAACCGGATTCAAAGGCCTAGTCGCGGTGGTCACAGGCGCCGGGCGCGGTATCGGACGTGCGATTGCGCTGGCCTTGGCGCAGGCGGGGGCAAAGGTCGCAGTTCTGGCGCGTACTCAGCCGGAGATCGAGGAGACCGCCGCGCTGATCAACGAGTCCGGTGCTGGGCAGGCATTTGCAGTGGATGTGACCGATCTATCCGGCGTGCTGCGCACGATGGAGAAGATTGAAGCAGGAATTGGGCCGGTCGATGTGCTCGTCAACAATGCTGGGCAGCTCGGGCGCATAGGGCCGTTCGTGAATAGCGACCCGGGCGAGTGGTGGCGCGTGCTCGACGTCAATGTGCGCGGTCCGATGCTGTGCACACACGCGGTGCTACCAGGAATGATGTCAAGGGGACGCGGTCGCGTTGTCAACATCGCCTCGGGTGTGCTGCCGTACCCATATTTATCTGCGTACGTAACCAGCAAGACTGCGCTGGTGCGTTTCACTGAGATATTGGCTGCGGAGACGAGGGCACGAGGTGTATATGCTTTCGCGGTCGGCCCAGGCACAACCCGCACGGCGATGTCGGAAGGCTCGCTTACGTCGGAAGAAGGCCGGCGGTGGATCCCGTGGTTCGGGCGCATCTTCACAGAGAAACTGGATGTTCCCATGGAGCGACCTGTGCGACTTGTGCTCGATCTCGCATCCGGGCGCGCCGACGCGCTGTCGGGAAGATATGTGACGGTTTTCGATGACGTAGATGCAATGCTGTTGCGAGCCGCCGAGATCGAAGCCGAAGGGCTCTATTCTCTTCGTGTCCGGAAGCTCGACGACGGAATGCCAGCGGCGCTGGCCGCGTTGCTGAGTACGGGCGAGCGGGGTGGAAACTGAATCTCCCTTGCAACTAATTCAAAAGATTCCGGCTGTGCGGTGGTATCGTCGAGCGACTTATCCGACAACCATCGTTTTCTATTTTGTTTTTATGTATTCCCACAGGAGGAATGCAACAACAAGGATTGTCCCGTAGTAAGCGATCCGCAATAGCCATTTCTCTCTGAGGTTTCGGGGCTCGTAGCTCAATTCGTTCATCGCATACTCAGTAGAGGAATCGGAAGCTGCGGTCGTCCTCGATCTTTTCAAACTGCCCCACACAACGAACATCGCGTTGTGTGGGCCACCCCGCCCCACTGTGGCCATCGCAGCGGCAGGTGGCAGAGCCTTTCCCCTGTTGTTTCCGTGCCACTGGAGATAAGAAACCTTTCTAGCTTGACATGTACGCTGATGTGGCGTACCGTGTACGCTGTTATGGCGTACAAGGCGCTGACCGTCGAGGAACTCCTGGACTTGATGAAGAAAATCCAGGGAGAAAAAACCAACACCGAATTCGCCGCCCATCTCGGCATCTCGAAGCAGTACCTGGGGGACCTGTACAGCGGCCGCAAGATCCCGAGTGATACCGTGTCCGGCGTGCTTGGTTTTGAGCAGAAAGTGGTGACCCGCTACGTTCCGTCAACGACCGCCGCCAAACCGGAGGCACCCAGTGTCGCAGAACCACCGCGAAAGAAAACAGGACGTGCTCGTAAACGTGATTCTTGATAAGTCCGGGTCCATGGCAAGCAAGACCACCGACGTAATTGGGGGATTCAATGCCTACATCGCCGGACTTGGCCAAGAAGACCGAGTGAACTATCTTTTCTCGCTCACGCTTTTTGATACTCAGGTTGCGTATCGACACGTTGCGATTCCGTTATCTGAGGTAAAGAAACTCGACAGCAAGTCGTATCGACCGGAAGGGAACACGGCGTTGAATGACGCCATTGGTATCACAGTACGCAAGGTCGAGGCCGATCAGCCAAAGGTCGATAAGGTGGTTACGGTGATCATGACCGACGGCGAAGAAAACTCTTCGCGGGAATGGACTCACGATGCCGTGAGGGGTCTGATCGAGCAGAAGGAGAAGGAGGGCAACTGGACCTTCGTATTCCTAGGCGCAGGTCTTGATGCCTGGCACCAGGGCAAGTCGTATGGCGTTCAATTGGCCAACGTAGCGCAGTATAGTGCCGATCAATATCGGGACGCCTTTGCAGCTATGGCTGACGGCACCAATGCATTGTCGTCGAGTCCTAAGCCTCAGTCGTTGAGCTTCTTCACCTCCCTGTCGGAGGAAGCCATGCGTAAGGCAGGATTGCGGCAACAGAAGAGCTAGTCATGGTTTCGATTTAAATCTTAGGGTTGCATCTTAGCCTGTAAGGGACGAACCGTCCTTTGTGACGAAACGCCCGGGGCCCGTTCTCGACAGTTGGAGTTGGATGTCGTGATCGCTCCAGATTCTCAATCAAAGACAGAGGCGGGATTTGGAGTGGTCGTGTTGGCAGTGGGGAATATCGAAGGCTGTGATGAAGTGCAGGTGAAAAGGTCTTTGGGTAGTCGCCCGCGCAGGTATACTCGTTGGCGACTTTTCTCTCAACTGGAGGCAGAATGTCTGCGGACAACGGCATCAGCCGCCGGGGAGCGCTGGCTCGCCTGGGCACATCTGCGCTGGGATTGGCATTCATTAACTCTTCACTCCTCGCCCACGAAACGAAGAAGGATGCTCTGGGATCGTTGCTGCCGAAGTTCAGCGAGCAGTCTCGTACGCTGTTGACCCAGGTTCTCGACGATCCCAAATTCAATGGCCGGATTTCGCCCGGGGCCGTCGAATCTCTCGTGAAAAATGAAAACACTTCCATCGACGGCGTCATGCTGGGCTTGCTGCCGCTGGCACAGAGTTACGCACGCCCACCCATTTCGAATTTCTTCGTGGGAGTCGTTGTTCGTGGAGCAAGTGGAAGTCTCTATCTCGGATACAACATCGAGATCCCAGGGCAGTGTCTGGGATTTGCCGTCCACGCTGAACAATCTGCCCTCTCCAATGCGTACATGCACTCCGAAGAGTCCGTGACTTCCCTGGCCGTGGTGGGTGGTGCGCCGTGCGGGCATTGTCGCCAGTTCATGGAGGAAATTTCGCCTGCAGGAGAAATTCAGCTTTTGATTCCGAACCAGCCGCCAACCAGGCTAGCATCAATTCTGCCCTCGGCGTTCGGACCTGCCGCGCTAGGCGCATCACACGGAGCCCTACCGGTCGAGAAGAAAAATCTGGTCCTCGCCAGCGGAGCTTCTGATCCTTGTATTGGTGCGGCTCTCGACGCGGCATGCAGGTCCTACGCGCCCTACAGCAAATCGCCGGCAGGCGTTGCCATTCGTACGAGTAGCGGACGAATTTTCGAAGGTTGCTACATCGAAAACGTGGCCTTCAATCCCAGCCTGTCGCCGCTGCAAACAGCGCTAGTACCATTCATTGCTGCGGGCGAACCCTATTCTGCCATTTCGGCCGTTACTTTGGTCGAGGTCGAAGGATCAAAGATCAGTCAGCGCTCGGTCACTGAAGCCGTGCTCGCCGCCATCGCTCCGCAGCTCAAGCTGGCTGTCGTTCCGGCCCACGTTAGTTCATAGCAGGCGAACGTTATTTCAAGTTGTGAAGTGTCCTTGAACCGAGCGCGTTGATCGCCGACATGCCTGGAGCCATGCTAAAATCCCGCCCGCTCCTGATCATGAAACTGACTACTTTCCTCATCGCCTTTCTGGTCGCCTCGCCAGTCTTCGAGCAAAAACAAACCGAAACCGACGAGTACACACGCTACGAACTTCTCGCGCCGGAAAGCTCAAGCTTCGCCATCCGCTACGAAGTAACTGCCACGACGCCCGGGGCCACGGAGTACTTCAATCCCATTCGTAAGGGCAGCGTGGCCAGCAACGAATCTGTGATCGACGTCATGACCGGACAACCGCTTCATTTCGAAGTCGTCAGCGGCAAGGAAGCGAGCAGAGATGCGCTGATGAAAGGCGAGGACACGTCGGTCGACTACATCAAAATCCATTTCGCGCGCCCGGTGCCGCCCGAAGGGCAAGTCCGCTTGCTGATCCTGAAAACCTATAAAGACCCGAAGAGTTACTACCGGGAAGGCGACACGATCATCTTCAATCGCCCGCTCAGCATTCCGCGCAACAGCGTTGTGTTGCCTGCCGGATATGAACTCGTCTCCTGCAACGTTCCCTCGCAGGTCCTCTCCGAGTCCGACGGACGCATCGCCATCAGTTTCCTGAACAGCAGCGGCGCCGAAGCACCCCTCATCGTGAAAGCCAAACTGGGCGCGCAAACGGGAGCCACGGCTGCTCCTTCAAAAACTGGAGACGGGAAGAGTTGGGAAGCTCCTTTCGCAGGAGAGACCGAGCAGGAGCGTCTTTCTGAACGCGCTCACCAGGATCGTGAAATCGTCTACTTCCTGCAGCAACCGGAGACGCATGCTTTTCGCCTCTATCACGATTACACCGAGACCAGTCCTGGCGTGGACAAGTATTTCAATATCGTGCGAAATGGCAGCACAGTCTCGGATCCATCAGCCTACGTGCTCGACACTGGCGAGAGACTCTCGACAAGAATCATGAGCGGAGCAGAAATCGTCTCCGCCAAACTCGACGTTGGGGAACCGGTCGATGCCGCGGCACGAGTCGTCGTCGTTTCCTTTACGCCGGTAAAGCAAGGGCAGTCGGTTCGCTTGCGGATCTCGGAAACCTACACCGCACCACAGAGCTATGGCATGAAAGATAAGGATGAGGGGCTAGTTTTCGATCGTAGCCTCGGCCGGGCGCGTAACGCCGTTGTCTTACCAGTAGGCTGGTACCTGACGGCCAGTTCCATTCCGGCTACGGTCACACAAACGTCCGAGGGCCGTATCCGTCTCGATTTCTGGGATGGCCAGCCCGCACCCATCGATGTGCTAATCAACGCCAAACGCCGCCTATCGAAATAGCCCGACCCGGCGTTCTCAACACCCAAAGTTAGGAGATGGCGGACGATTCTAGTCGGGCAGAGCCGCGACCGAGGCTCGAAGCAGCGCAAGATCCGATTCCACATTTCTTTTATGAGCGTCAAAGAGGCGTTCGATATCCCCACTCGTCAATTGACGGGTATGGATCAGGGCCGCTTCTAAAGCGCCCAGGCTAGCTCCCATGTCTGACAGGCGATTCACAATTTCCATCAGGATCGGTTTCATGGATAAGCACGATACCAGAACGACGCTAACCTATGGTCAATGAGCATCGAGAATACATGGGGTGAGCCTTCACTACATCGGGTTTTGTTTGATTCGTAGCGTTGTAGCGACACGGCTGAGTTGTGCTCTGTTTGCCTCTGGGCCGGTCGCGAGGATCGAAACATATCTGCGGCCAATCATGAGTGCGTGGTAGAAGCCGAGTTCTTTGCTCGAGTTGCGGTGCCGAGTGAGTTCCTGGACCAGCACGTCGGTTGCGCCTTTCGTCAGGCTTTGCCAGCTGCCACGCTTCTTGAAGCCGCCGCCATCCATGACACCTTGAAGAGAGACTTGGGCATCCCTTCTTAGGTCGGCCTCTTCGTCGCCATGAAGCGGAAACGAGTTGAGGAGAACTACGACGTCTCCACAACGAATCGCAAGATCGAGTCGCTCGGGAAATTGAGTCGACCATGCAATCGCCCGAGACTCATCTGCGAAGGTACAGTTCGGATCGAGTTGGATTTCAAAGCCGATCACATGATTGAAATACTTGCCTTGCTCCAGAGTACCGAGAATCTCCGGACGCGTGAGGGTGTCGAGCCCGGACCGAGATTGTGCTCTCAGTGCGCATGTTGAAAAACACATCGACAACAAGAGAAATCGAAGCAGCAAGGCAGCATTCTTGACGCAATTCAACATGCCAGCTGTTAGAAATACACGCAAGGGAGAAATCCCTAATAGGCAATTGGAGCTAAACCGCAATATCGCTCATTGAACATAGGTCAGAAAACCGTAGGTGGAGATAATGCCTGGCTACGGCAATGATGGAGAAGTGTCACTTTTCGGGAACCATTCTGTATTATCAACCGGGATGCCGCTTCCTAAACTGCTGATCCTCATTGCGGTTTTCCTCCTCACCAGCATCGTCAGCGTCATTACAGGCAGCACTTCTCTGATTACGGTCCCGGTGATGATTCAGTTGGGAATTGAGGCTCACGTCGCGGTCGCCACGAACATGTTCGCCCTGATCTTCTTGAGCGTGGAGGAGTGGCTTCATTTTGGAAAAGCGGGGCTGTCTTGAGCCGTGAATTGCCCCAGATTAGCCTGCTGACGATTGGCGGCTCTGTCGTAGGCGCGTTGTTGCTCACGAAGGTGCCTATCCATTCGCTACAACTGGTGATTGCGGCCGCAATGATCGCTATCGCTGTGTTCTCGGTAGTGAAGAGGGACATGGGAATGACGAAGTACGAGTTTCCCGTCTCTCCGATCCAGACGATCATCGGCTATGTGCTGACGCTCGCGTTGGCCGTGTGTGGCGGATTCTTCAGTGGCGGATACGTCACAATGCTGACGGCTGTGTTCGATGTGTTCTTTCACATGACGTTCGTGGAATCCATCGCGGCGACAAAGCTGATGAATGTCTTCTCGTCCGTAGTGGCAACCGCAATATTTGCGTGGCGCGGAATTGTGGATTGGAAACTCGGGCTGATTCTCGGCGTCGCGATGTTCGTCGGCGGTCTGCTGGGCGGGGCGATCGCCCTCAAGATGAACCCGACTTGGTTGCGCCGCATATTCATCATCGCTGTTCTGGCTCTAGCAGCGAGAATGCTGTTCGTGGCACTTAGCGCGTAGCAACTTCTAAGCTATTCCCCGTCTGATGCTCACTAATCTGGAACCGTAAGAAATCATGAATCGCAGCGACAGCAACCGGGTCAACCGTCTTAAGATGCACTCTCCCGCCTAACAAAATCTCCTCAAAGGAGTAACGAATCGCTGACTTCATCAGCTTCATCGTCGTCACGCCGGGCGGAATACCGTCGTGAATGAACATTGGTGTAGAGAAGTCGCCGTTACCGAACATCATCGCGATGTGCGTCAGGTGGGAACGAATCGCCGTCGTGTTCGCTTTATCGTTGGGGTCGTTCACAGTCACTTCGATAGAGTCGCCATCAGACAGAATTCGAAAATGGTGAGTTGTCTTGTCATGAGGAAAACCCATTGCTTGATCGCCATGGCTCTGCACGGTGGCCTGGTGCGAGGCCTGCATAGGGCAGTCCTTCATGTCATCCTGCTTTGAATCTTGCGCGAATAGCGACAACGAGAACAAGAAGAGGACGAGCGCGAGACGATTCATATGCATGCTCTCTTTTTCAGATTCCTGGATTTCTTCCCCGAATGATCCGCGAGTGATTGAAGCAGCAGTGCCTTGCTACCAGGTGGCGTCTGCATCAGCTTCTTTCGCCAGCTACGAACGAGACGTCGCATGTAGGCTTGGGTTCGCTTGAGTTCTTCTATCTGTTGACCGAGTGACCGCAGCTTCTCTTCTGTGAGACGAAGCACACGATGGCAAGGGGCGCCGTCGTTATCACGAGTACGAAGAATCTCGGAAAGTTCGTTCAGCGAGAATCCGAGTTGCAATGCCCTCTGTGCAAGCCGAACACGCTCGACAGCAGTCGGTGGAAACATCCGGTAGCCACCGTTCGTCCTCTGTGATGCCGGAAGTATGCCGAGCTTCTCATAGTGACGGAGAATGTCAGCGCTGACGCTAGTCAGACGGGCAAGCTCTCCTGAGCGCAGGGGTCTGTCACTCACAGCACTAGTATCAACCCTGGAATCGATTCCAGAGTCAAGCCCTATTTCGGGCCAGTTGGCGTAATATCGGCATTCGCCAATTGACCCTGGGACCGGTGGCCCATTCAAGCCTGATTTTGGCTTGAGTAGGGCAGTTGAGAGCTGGGCTAAAACGCGACCGAAAGACTAAGCGTGGAATTTTTCAAACAGCACCACACAACGAACATCGCGTTGTGTGAGCCACCCCGCCGCCGATTGTGATTATGAACAAAATGCGTTGGATTCCCTTTCTAGCATTCGCAGTGTTCGTCTCGGCCACTTCATGGGCTCAGGCCAATGGAGAACGTGCAACAGGGCTCAAGGAACACCAGTTATGCTCTTCATGGACTGGAGCCGAGGACATCGTCACTATGGCTCGGATTTCATTAGTCTTCACCGACTTTGTGAGGCGAGGACCGACTATGCCTGCGAATGTGTAGCCGATTTCAAGGTGATAAGTTCCAAGGAAAACTCGAAGGAATTTGCCGACTACATCGCATCATTCGAGCACGGCAAAGTGCCCGTCGTTTACAGCGTCTTTTTCAACAACCACGGTCAAGCAATGGCTGCGCAACTCGTCAGTGTGGGCGATTGGAGAAGCGATAGGTTCCACCACAACGACGGGCTGTTGGGTGTACGATTTTCGTTTTCCGGCGATGGCAAGATAGGTCAAAGCCAGCATGCATTGGTGCATGGTGTTGCGGATTGCTTCCCCGAACAGCCCTAACGAGATAGTTGGACCGGTGGCCCATTCATGCCTGATTTTGGCTTGAGTGGGGCAGTTGAGAGCTGGGCTAAGACGCGACCGAAAGACTAGGCGTGGAATTTTTCAAACAGCCCCACACAACGAACATCGCGTTGTGTGGGCCACCCCGCCATTAAATTCATTGACCGCAGATTAGAAAATGGTGGTTGTGACAACGCCGGGTTAGGTCAACACGGGATGCAGTGCTGCCTATCAGCGTTGTGGTGTCCTTTTAAGCGTTGCCTATCATTGCTCTCATTGCTCTGGAGCAACGACGAAATCCCTTTCCAATAGTATTCCTGCGCCCTAGGGTTTGGGTCTCAACCGACTGGATGACGGTAGAGCGAATCGTATCCTTATCATTGACGATCATCCGCTGCTGAATGAGGGACTTGCGACCGTCATTTGAAAAGGAACATGGTTCTCTTGGTAAAGCACCCAACGGTCCGCAAGGCGATCCACCGTTTCGAAAAGCACAGGCCTGGTGCCACGCTCATGGATTTAGTTGCGATTTTTGAGTCGAACCCCGCTATTGTAGGGTTGGCTCGGTCATCTGCAGTTTGAGGAAAGGAATCTGTCTATGCAAGGCAAGCTAGTAAAGCTTCTTCTCTTGATGTGGATTGCGCTCGTATACCAGCACCTGGCTGTTAGTCAAACCTACACGGTGATCTATCGATTTTCACAGCCGAGCCTGCACGGGAACCATCCCAACGCAGGGTTGATTCAGGACGCAGCGGGAAATCTTTACGGTACGACCAATACCGGGGGACCGGCAAAGCTCGGAACCGTGTTCAAACTTGATACATCCGGGAATGAGACGGTGTTGCATAGTTTCCTTGGTGGTTCGGATGGAGCGCATCCGATAGCACGGCTGGCCATGGATGGCGCAGGGAACCTCTACGGGACTACCCGCTACGGTGGCGTGGCAAATGTCGGAATCGTCTTCAAAATCGACCCCAGTGGAACGGAGACCATCCTTCACAGCTTTGAGGGAGGAGCCGACGGGGCGCAACCTTTCGCAGGAGTATTCCGAGACGCCGCCGGCAATCTTTATGGCACGACGTGTTTCGGAGGTGTGTCGGGAAAAGGAACAACTTTCAAACTGGATGCAAATGGAAATCAGATTTTTGTGCACAGTTTTTCGGGGGGTGTGAATGGAAGCAGCGGCGCATCTCCGATTGCCGATTTGAACCAGGATGCCTCGGGCATTCTGTATAGCACGACCCGGTTGGGAGGTTTCCGCGAAGGCACGATTTACAGCACCAGCCTGGACGGAATGAGCGGCAGCATTCTTTTCAGTTTTCCGTTTGGTTCAGTCGCTGATGGACAACAGCCCTGGGCGGGCGTGATCCCTGATAATGCGGGCAACCTGTATGGAACGACTCGCAAGGGTGGCTCTTCGATGATGGGCACAATTTTCAAGTTCAACCTCCATGGCGGCGGCTATTCGGTGCTGCACTCGTTCGGTGGTGCAGATGGTGCATTTCCACGTGGAAGCCTCGTGCGGGATGCCTCCGGAAATGTGTACGGCACTACAGCCAAGGGAGGTGGCGGTACATGCAATTGCGGCGTGGTCTTCAAACTCGATCCGTCGGGAGTGGAAACAGTCCTTCACGCATTTACCGGTGGCAGCGACGGTGACCAACCTCTAGCCGGATTGGTGATGGATGCGATGGGGAATCTCTTCGGGACAACGTCGGGTGGCGGGATTTCCGCGAACGGAACGATTTTCAAAATAACTCTACATTAGAAATTACCCTTTCATCACGTGGCCGGTGGCCCATTCGAGCCTGATTTTGCCTTGAGTGGGGCAGTTGAGAGTTGTGCTAAGCGCGACCGAAGACTAAGCGTGGAACTTTTCAAACGGCCCCACACAACGGACATCGCGTTGTGTGGGCCGCCCCCCGGCCTGGGAGCCAATATTGTTATGGAATCATTACACACATTGACCATAAGTTAGAAAATCGTAGTTGTGAGAACGCTTGATTTCAACGAACTACAATTGTGTAGATGCGATAGGAAGTTATTGAGCTTGGAACGTAGATCGAAGTGCGTCGGCGTTCGAAGGACATCGAGTTGATGGTTAAGGCTGCGGGGTAGTCATGCGGCGCTTTTCGCGACGAGCAGTGAACCGAAATACCAGACTTCCGCTGACACGAATGTTGTTTTGCGGCTGCACGCTAAGATCCGAGCTCACAAATTTCGTGCGCAGGTAATCGACATTAAAGCGAACTGCGAATGGCCCGGAAATGTTGCGTTCGATCCCGGTTCCTACCGTCCAGGTGAAGCGGGTCAGCCATCCCCGGAAAAACAGTTGATTGACCGGAACGGAGCCATCTACCAAGCCCACGCCCGCGAGAGCACGAACGAGCAATCGAGTGTTCTCGTTCTGAAGCGGAACAAACACTGGCCCTGCGAGAAAAGTGAGGACGTAGCTGGAATGGCCGGAGGCGACGTCCCGGCCCGCGCGAATGTAGCTGGAATCCAGGGTCACTCCCCAACGCGGAGTGTAGTCGCAGGATCCAGCCAGATCGACGCCATGCATATTGACAGTTGGCTTTCCTGAAAAATCCACTGCACCGTAGCTGTAACCGGCAGCGACGTCACATTCAGGACCTTTGACGGCAGGAATCGCACCACGCGATGCAGGTTGTCCCAGTAACGGACTGCCGCATAGTAACGACACGATGAACAATCTTATGGAAAATCGGAGAGCACTCAATTTGATCATCATCGTGCGATCTGTCAGTAAACCGTCAGAACAGCAGTCCCGCTTCGATCCTTCAGCGTGGCTGTTACAGCAGTCGTTCCAGAACGAACGCTCGTCGCGATGCCCTTGGAAGTGAGAACTGCCACGCTTGGATTCGAAGACGTCCAGGTCACCCAGGGGGTGACGTCTTTGGTGGTGCCATCGCTGAAATCAGCGAAGGCAGTGAATTGTGTGGAACCGCCTTGTTCGAGATTTGTACTTGCGGGCGATATCCGCAGTGAAGTAAGCGTCGCGCTGGTGACGGTCAAAGATGCCGTCCCAATCTGTCCACCGAACAGTGCCGTGATGTTGGCCGTTCCAGGTTGGAGTCCAGTTGCCTGACCCTGTGTTCCTGGCACGTTGCTAATGGTGGCAACCGAGGCCGGAGAGGATGTCCACAACACCGAGGTCGTGAGGTCCTGAGTATTGCCATCGGCGAACCTGCCAGTAGCCACGAAAGCTACTTCAGTCTGCTGGGGTGTGGTCGCAGTTTGCGGTGAAACTTGTATGGACGTCAGTGGTGACCCGTCGACCACAATGGTCGAGTTCCCGCTGAGCGAGCCGAGGGTCGCGGTGATCGTCGCATTTCCTGCGGCTAGTGCGGTCACGTTGCCACCGGTGGCACTCGCCACGTTCGGCGCGGATGACGTCCAAGTGACGATGTTGCCAATTACCTGAGTGCTGCCATCGCTGTACCTTCCGGTGGCGACCAAGTTTACGGAAGTGGTTGGCGCCAGTACGGCGTTTGCCGGAGCCACGGAGATCGAAGTGAGCGTGGCGGAGCTGACAGTTAGCGGTGCGCTGCCCGAGACTCCATCAAAAGTGGCGGAAATGTTGACCGTACCAGGGGCAATTGCAGTTGCGTTGCCCCGCCCTCCGACCGTCGCCACTGCAGGATTGTCGGAGGCCCATGTGGAATCTCTGGTAATCACCTGCCTAGTGCGATCGCTAAACAAGCCCCTCGCGGCGAAGCCCAACCTGGTGCCGGGAGCAATGGTGCGTCCCGAGGGAGTAACGGTGACGGATACGATGTTGGCATTCGAGACGTCGAGTGTGGTCGAGCCGCTGATAGAGCCAAGCTTCGCAGTAATGGTCGTGGTTCCCGGAGTAAGAGCCTTCGCCAGGCCCCCGCGTGCGATGGTGGCAACGGCGGGGTTGGATGAAGTCCAAGACACCTGTCCGGTCACATTGCGAGTGCTCCCATCGGTGAAATTACCGATTGCGCGAAACTGCTGGCTTGTGAGGGGCGCGATTTTCCTGTTTGCGGGCCGGACCGTGATGAAAGATAGGACGGCAGGCTGGACATTCACCGTTGTGGTTCCGGTGACCGAATCTAAAGTGGCGGAGATCGTAGCCGAGCCCAGAGCGACAGCTGTTGCCAGTCCAGTTCCAGCGATCGACGCGACAGTTGTGTCCGACGAGGACCAAGTGACGGAGTCGGTAATGTTCTGCGTGCTGTGATCGGAAAATGTACCGATAGCCTTGAACTGTTGGAGGGTGCCGAGGAGCAAGGCCGGATTAGCTGGTGTTATAGCGATCGAGACCAGGGATGGTTCCGGACCCGGACCAACGCCTGGAGCGAGGGTGCCGGCGCCGCAACCAGTGAATAGGCTGAGGCACACCAAAGCAATCCGAACTCGATGCGGCTTCATGGGGGAAGTCCGTCTTGTTGCTTGGGCCATTTGCAGGAGACGTACCAGTTCGAGCGATATTCTTGCGATGCAAATGCTTTTACTGCAGGTTGGTTAGCCAGGAGGGCAGTCAATGGGCAAACACAAGCGCAAAAGTTTTCGCTTTTAGGTCCCGCGGGGGGGAAGTCAGAGCCAGGGCACGGTGAATAGTTTAAGCAGGCGGGACTCGGTCAGGGCTAGCCCATTCGCCAATCGCGGCGGCGTAACATCGCCAGATCACATCAGCCGGTAATTTGCGAAAAATCGCTTTATCGCCCCCACTGCTTCATCATCTACTTCACTTCGATCAAGGCAGATATTCACCGCTTCCTCTCGGCTGGGTGTTCTCGCGGACTCGAGTCTGCGATAAGGAATTCGAGGACGTGTCCATCCATCGAGTCGGCGGGCCGAATATGGCCGAGCTTCGCCAGTGTGGGCGCTACGTCAATCGTCCTCGCGCCAGTCATTCGCCGCCCGCTCCGAACGCCTGCACCGTAAAAAATGACTGGAACGTCCCGGTCAGGCGCATACGGCAATCCATGCACGCCGATCGCGGCATCCAACAACTTGCCCGATTTAAAACGCACGATGACGCCATAGCGAGCCGGGTGATAATTGCGCGGCTTGTCCGTCCAAAGCGGAAAGTTTGTCGTGAATTCGGGGCGCGAGACACGCGCATACAAGCGAACGAATGGATCGTCCGAGTCCTGACGAAGCCGCTCTTTGGTGTACGCGTCCGCAACGAAGGGAGCGGACTTCAGAAGGGTCGCAACCTGATCCGACATTAGCGCGTCGGGAGCGGAGGCGTTGGCCGCCGCCAGCGTTTCAACCTTGTCCAGCAACGATTCGATTTCGATCATGGAGACCTTGTGGCCATCCGCAAACTCCGACACATCCGATACTCCGTGATCGGCGGAGAAGGCGACGACGTAATTTCCCATGCCCACAACTGCATCCAGGTGCCTGAGGAATTCTTCCAGATAAGTGTCGAGACGCATGAGCGTATCGAGTTGCTCGAGACTCCTGGGACCGTAGGCATGCCCCACATTGTCAGTTGAGTCGATATCGATTGCTAGATAGTCAGTCGAGCCACGCTGGCCAAGGTGTTCGGAATCCACGGCCTTCATCGCAAGCGCCAACAGTGCTGCATCTTTGAACGGGGTCGTCCCGAACCAAGATCCGTAGGGCATTCCACCTTTCTCAGCCTGGGACTCCTTTTCATAATCATGCGGAAACCGCGGATTCTCGTGATCGTGAAACGACCTAGGCTCGAGAACTGCCAGGCGTTCATCTTGCTTCGGAACAGAGGATTCCCAAATTCGGGGTTGAAACTTAGATAACTCCTTCGCGTTGAATTCGGTAATCCAGGCGGGAAGCGCTGCTGCATAGTAAGACGACGTCGTAAATGCGTTCAGGCGGGAATCGTACCAGAACGTATTGCTGGTCTTGTGTCCACCATATGCAATCGGTATGCGGTTCCCGGTTCCAAGCGCTACAGCTCTAGCGCGGGGATCGGCGGCCCATACCCATTCCGCGATTGTCGTTGCGAGAAGATATTTCGGTGAGCCGCCATCGCGCTTCGGAACGGCATTCAATAATGTTGTGTTCTCGTCATCGGTAACGTCAACCTCCACCCACTTCCCATCACGATTCACCCACCATTCATTGCCTGTCAGACCATGATGTGAGGGGTACATGCCAGTTGCGAGGGCGGCGTGGCCCGGAAAAGACAACGTGAGACCGAAGTCGACGTCGCCACGCCTGATCCAATACCCGGTTTCAAGCCGCCGAAAACCTCGTCGCAGGACTGATTCGTATCGACGCAGGAGATCGCCACGCAGCTGATCTGCCGTAATTTGCACGATGAGCCGCGGTTGACGATCGGCGCTCGCTGCGGCGGAGGCCAGCAAAATGATCACAAGGACGACAGGCAGAGTCCCACGGCCGAAACAGCGCGCCGAGTGACTCAAGCAGCTATGGCCTGGCCGCGGCCTAATCTTCAAAGCGGTGGATTTGCAGTTATGAGTTTCAATCGTGCGAGTTGGATCCACGTTACCAGGCTGTTCTCCGGACAACGGCGTTGTCCGCGATCCGAAGCGTAAGAAAAATTTTTGGTTGCAGGATGTTATGTTCACTTAATCTCTGACGCGGAATGAGCAGCGGCGTGAGCACTGTTATATCGAGGCCAACCTGAGGCCGTGGTTGTGATGACATTCCTCTGCACTGATCGTCCAAGTCGTGTTTGGGATACAGTCCCTACTTTACTGTTCACTATGAATGCGCTTCGAATGAATATGCTCCGAGCTTGGACGATTCTCACACTGACTGTTTGCCTGCTGGCTGCGCCCCTGTTCGCCGCGCCCATGAGCAAGGACGATCGCGAACACCTGCTTGTGCACTTCGAAATGACCACGCAGATGGTAGCTGAGCAGGTGCGTGGCCTGTCGCCAGCGCAACTGGAGTACAAGGCTTCGCCGGATCGTTGGAGCATCCGCGAAGTCGTTTCACATCTCGCCGTGGCGGAACCGGATTATTGGCGCGACCTCCAGAAAGCCCTCAAGGCCGCGCCGGATATGAAGGACAAAAAGCCGGTGGCCAGCGATGCCGACGTCCTTTGGTACGGCATTGATCGCGTGGTACATACCAAGACCGGTGGCGGACACGAAAAAGTCGATACCTACAAGAACCTGGGCGAGGCGCTCGGGAAGTTTCAGGCGCTACGCGGCACCATGATCGAATACATCAAAACCACCAACGACGACATGCGGGCTCACAGCTTCGGAGATCGAGAGGTGATCGATTGCTGGCAGTGGATGCTGGAGATTTCCACGCATGCCGAGCGGCACATCCAGCAGATTCGCGAGATCAAGAACGATCCGAACTTTCCGAAGAAATAAAATCCAGTGGGCAGTGGCCGGTGGGAAGTGGTCAGTTAAGACAAAACCAGCCGTTAGCCATCAGCCATCAGCCGTCAGCCGTCAGGAAGAACTTTTTTCACCACAGAGGACACGGAGGACTGCGGAGTAAGAAGGCAGAAAAGCGCTTGCAGAAGTAAAAGTCAGAAAGACGATTGTCGAGGTACGAAGTCAGATTGAAGAAGTGAAAATCCAGTGGGCAGTGGCCGGTGGGCAGTGGTCAGTTAAGACAAAACCAGCCATTAGCCATCAGCCGTCCGCATGGCGCTGCCTCTTCATTTATTTTTGCGCTTTCTTTTTTCCATTCCGACCATCATTCCCGAGGGTGGGTCCTTTTTATTCAGCTTCGCTGCTTCCACAACCAATTTCTTGACCCTCGGCTTCTTCACGTCGGCGATGCTGCGCAGCTTGACGTGTCGCACACCCTTGCCGGTTCCTTCCAACAGTTTCTCCGGGTCCGACAGCGCCGCACCTCGCATGAAGGCAAACGTCACGTGCTCTTTACCGACCATGAAGCAGCAAAGCGGTCCGCTCGAATCAAACGACGGAATCTTCCACGGATTCACATACTCCTCAACTCCCTTGACCGTCTTTTTCAGCAGTGCCCGCACCGCCTTCGTCACGCCCGCAAACTCCCCCGCCTTGCTTACATAGTTATTGATCCATATCCCCGCTTGCTTCCCCTCGATCGTCGGCATTGGTTCCTCTTCCCCCTTTCTGCGCCATTCTATTCTCCCGTCCCCTGTTCCCTGTAGCGCTGGCTGTTGAGATGACTTTTCGCGGACCCGAACGCGCATCGGAGAGCGGGGAGTGTGTTGTGTCAACAACTTGCAGGGGAATTTGAGTTCGTCCAGGTCTAACCTTCTCGCCGCGCCGCGACCGCTACGAGAATGGCCTGGAATCGTTTGGCGGGCTGAGGCAAACCCTGTGAACTGCGACCCCTCTAAGATGTTCTGCGCCAGCGTCAATCTCGAACGCGCAACCGCGCGGAACTTTGCTGGAGGTTTTCCGAATGAAAAACCCTTTGCTAATCACCCTGTTTATGCTGGCGACGCTGGCTTGGGCGGCGGCACAACAGCCTGGCAGTGCTTCGCAGCAACCCGGCGGACAGGCCACGCCCCCGAGTTCGCAAGCGCCGGGCGCGAGTCAATCGCAGCCATCGACACCGCCCAGTGCTGATCAGAACGGACCACAAGGTCAGATGTCGAATTCCAATGTTACTGAGGGCTGCCTGGGCGGCACGGATCCGAACTACACGATCATGGACAAAAGTGGCACCACCTACAAACTGAACCTGCCTGCGAATGCCAACACATCTACGCTGGCGTCACACGTGGGAGAACCGGTGCAGGTCAAGGGCGACGTGAAGGACGCCGGTAAGGCGGGTAATGCCTCGATTGACGTTCAAGCGATCGGTCGCGGAACGGGTAAATGCCCAACGAGTGGCGCACAGCCACCTCCGAAGCAGTAAGTCAAAGGGATGGTTCGTATTTGAGAATCCCAGCAACCTGGCCCAAGGCTAGTCGGCGGTGGAATTGGCCGACATGCCTTTGGGCTGGTATGCGGAATGCGAGATCGGAGAATTATGGATTTGAAAACAGCGCACCGCAAACGACTCTTCCGATCACAATCAGGCGGGTGGAACAGGCCGAGGCCATGCTTTTTCGGGGCGTTTGGTTACGCTCTGGCGTGACGTTCGCCAGAATATCGGCCCTACCTTTATTTTTGCTTGGCTCTACTGGCTGGGTTCCGAACGAAATGCTCGACGTACCACCCAAAGGCCCGTGGCCTTGGGGAGCGATCGTCGGCCTCTCCATCATTCTGGTTGCCCTGTATGGCCTTGCTTCGGCAGCGAGAACATCTTCCGCAGCGCCATCCGTTCACTGACGCCAGACACATCGCTGTACACCGACGTCTCGAAAACCGCGAGACGCGGGGCACCTACACTATGGCTTAACCAAAGGGATCTGGGATGCCAGTTGCAGTTCGAGCATGTAGCCGAGACGCCGATCGATCTGGTAGAACATTGCGGTCTTCTTTGGAGAGATCACCTTCTCGAATTCGGGCATCCACTTCAAGCGAAGCTGGGCCATGTCTTGTTCGGTTGTAATCCAACCTTTCATCAAACTGCTGGCTTGCTCGTCGGTCAGCGAATTGTAGTTTTGCGCGTACTGCTTAATCAGGGCGTAGCGCGTGTCATAGATCTTCGAGTGGTCGACGACGAAGCGGTCGTAGACTGGCCAGAACTTGACGGCTTCGGTCTCGGTGAGTGGAAGATTCGCTGCAACGATCTTCTTTCTTTGGGAGCGAATGTCCTGGCGCATGAGCTGGACGGTGTCATCGGCCACCTTGTCAGCGGACACTTTGGGAGCGGGAGTGGCTTCTTGCGCATAAATAACGCTGGTGGATGTGGCGACAACGCAGCACAAGCACAGACCTGCGAAGATGTTTTTCTTCAACGTGACTTCTCCTAGTTTAGATTGGGCTGGACCAAACTAGAGGAATTGCGAGAGAACTTGAGCTGGCAGAACTTACAGTGCTGATCGGGGGACAATTTCTACAACTCACCAGCGACTACTCGAGTGCCGGCGTGCCGCGCAGTTCCACGAAATGCTGACTATGGGGGTCCCTTCGTCACGCGCGGATGACGGCCGTGTGAGTAGAAAAAATGGACAGAATGAGAGATGACGATCCAGGATCAGCTATCGGCAGCTCTCATCCGTCAAAAGAACACTATTCGCTCAAAACTTCACGATCACAGGTGATGCGGCTTCCTGTGCTCGATTCCGCGTTTCCCCGTGTCACTCCTGGCTGCAGGTTGGCTTGAGCTATCCTCTGCCGGCACACGATTGCGTTGTGCGGGAGGCACCAAGGTTGTGCCTGCAATGTGATCGAAGGGTACGGTCTGGGCAAATGTGGGCAAGTTGTGTTTGCGGACCTTCGTGACCGCCTCGAATCCTGAAGCGAGCTTGATCAACGTTGGCTCACTGAATGCGGTCCCGAAGAAACTGACTCCCATTGGCGCTCCGAAGACCATGCCCGCTGGCACCTGCACAATGGGATACCCTGCGGGCGCCGCCAGTCCTGAAGTTCCAAAGATGAAGTGATCGCCGTAGATCAGGTCGGTGGCCCAGGCCGGGTTGTCAGTCGCACTTACGACTGCATCCAGATGGAACTGGCTGATTGCTGCATCGATGCCATTCACACCCGAATTTTGGTCAATGTCGAGCGCCTGGTTATAGGTCATGCCTCCGAATGCCGGTTGCGGATCGTTAGGCCCTGGCGCGAGCGAGTCTGCCAGATCAAAGATGTCCTGATTGAAGTATGGCATCTCGACCTTGGCATGCGAATTGTTAAAAGCGATCGCGTCCGCGAGTGTCTTTCCCGCCACTGGTACTCCAGCACGGGTGTGAAAGTAGGCTGCAACATCGTTCCTGAAATCGAACAACAAAACCAACAGCTCACCGTCGGCAGAGGGGAATGTGAATCCGGCGGCATCGAGATCGACAATCGTTGCACCGGCCGCCTTCATGGCATTGAGCGCGTTTTCAAATTGCTCCAGGATGAGTGGAGGCGTCGGTACAAGCGGATCGAATCCGTTGAGCCCGACTCTCGTAACCCCTAAGCGCGCCCCCTGCAAACCGTGAGAGTCGAGAAATTGCGTGTAGTCCGTTGGAATATTTACCGGTCGCGAGAACCGCCCTCTCCAGCCCAGGGGTACGCCGCCGGTCGCTGGATCACGTCCATCGAACGTGCGGCTTTGCACGACTCCCAGAGCGACCGCAGCGTCCGCCACGGTTCGACCATGTGGACCAAAAGTATCCTGGGTATGCGAGATCGGAACAATGCCGGCTCGACTCGTCAATCCGACCGTCGGTTTAATTCCCACAACGCCACTCGCATTCGCCGGGCATACGATGCTGCCATCCGTTTCCGTACCGAACGATACCGCGGCAAAGTTCGATGAAACCGCAGCGGCCGAACCGGAACTAGATCCGCACGGGTTGCGCGCAATGCCATAAGGATTGTTCGTCTGCCCGCCGCGTCCCGACCATCCACTGATCGATTCGAATGACCGGAAGTTGGCCCATTCCGACAGATTCGTCTTTCCCAAGATCACCGCTCCGCCTGCCCGAAGATTCGCAGCCACCGTCGAGTCGATCAGCGCCGGTTTCCCAACCAAAGCGAACGACCCTGCAGTCGTTTGCAGGCTGTCTCCTGTATCGACGTTGTCTTTGACCAACACGGGAATCCCGTGCAGCGGTCCGAGCACGATTCCATGACGCCTAAGCTGATCAGCATTCCTCGCCATGTCCAGCGCGTCGGGATTCAACTCAATCACCGCATTCACTCCCGGCCCGCTCTGATCGAGCGCCAGGATTCGTGAAATGTACTCCTTCGTAAGCTGTACCGAAGTCAACGTGCCTTGTGACATCTCTTTTTGCAGCTGTGCGACGGTGGCTTCATTGTGCCGAGTTGGGATGGGCGGATCTTGTGCCCGCGCGGATTGTTTCGTCAAACCGAGGTTCGAGAGCAGGAAGGTTGCAAAGACAAACATCCGAAGGCTGGGGGAGATCATTTGGTAGTACCTCCTAAGAGCCTCGGCGTGAAATGCCGGACACGGGAAGGTGGGGAGTGACGCTGAGTTGAAATTTGCTGGGGACCCTTGGGAGCTTAGCGTCGTCCGTCATCCGCCAAGGCGGGGGAAATCCTGCTACGCGCGAAACCGATTGTCAAGACCAATCACGGAGAAACGTAAGACGAGTAGCACATGAATGGGAGCCGCCTTCTAAGGCAATCGTGCAGGGACCGAAGAGGCGGATCGTTTGAAGTCGAACGGTTCTTCGAAGAACTTCACATAGAAAGACGATGACCATGACGATTCGGGAGAAAGGTCGAAGGTCGGAGGAGATCCAGCAAGTTGCGTCTGTACGGGTTCATTCGTTCGCGATCCAGTGGGAAAGGGCCCGTTCGAAATGGTGATTGAACTCGTTCCAGGAGGCAGGTTCAGAATGCGGGCTGTGGCTGCCGGCGGCGATCACGTGCATACCGGCATTGGGAAGTTCGCGACGGACGGCGTCGAGTTCCCAAGGTTCGGTGCGAGGATCCTGGGCGCCATGAATGAATACCGTGGGAACGGACAGCTTGGAGAGAGAGCCGTCAAAAAGGTCGCGCGCTTTTCCGTTCGCTGAGCGGGCGATGTCGAGCCATGCCCGTCCTTCGCAGCGCAGCAACTGATTCCAGTATGGGTCGCCGTGTTCTTTTTTCAGGATGTCGATAACGCGCGCGCCGAAGGAGTCTGGCTGCGATTCCATGCTTTGAAAAAAGGAACGCGAGTGTATCTTTTCACGATCGTAATGAAATGCTTCGAGCACGAGTCCGAAGCAGCGCCTGGGTGCAGCGATACCGAGCATGGCGGCGATGACGGCACCATCGCTGTGTCCCCAGAAAATGCAGCGGTCGATATTCACCGAATCCAGAAACAGCAGAGTTTCGGTTACAGCTCGCTGGTGGAGATCGGCGCCAAAGATAGCGGGCTTGGTCGAGCGGCCATATCCGGAGCGATCGGGGATGAGGACCCGGAAATCCTTGATGGTTTGCGCCTGCTTGTCGAGCGGGTAAATGTCGTATCCCCAACCTCCGTGGAGAAAGATGAGAGGCACTCCCGATCCGAACTCGCGGTAATGGATTTCCGCGGGTCCGCCGGCAAGTGGCGAGTCAAGCAATTTGACCAGCGGCACCGTTCAAGTCCTCCGAGCAGAACGTATAGGGTAAATGATGGATCATGGAGACAAGGGATCCCCGGTCACGACGAGGCGAGCGGCGGGTGTGCCGGTCCCGGGGGCGTTCTGGAAAAGAAGAGTTAATTGCTGGTGGGATTCGCAGTTTATCGAGAGGCACGCTTACGTGGGGTTGAATGAAGAAGCCCATCCCTCCGCGAGTAACATCGGAGAGACGGACCAGGAAAAGAGCAAGTCGCCAGTAGCATCTTTTGTCAGTCTGCTCTTATTCCTTGTCAGCACGAAACCCGAGCAGCCCTCGGGCTTCGAGTCGCGAACAGTCATTCTGAGCGACAGGGCTTCGTTTTAGTCTGCGCTTGCAGTCGTTGTTTTGTTGAGATCGTCGTCCTTGTAGTACTTGGTGCCCTGCAATGTTGCCTGCAGCGCAAGGCCGTTCTTCGTAATCTGATAGACCCACACGTCTGGAGCGACCTCAAGAGCACCTGAACGAGCGGAGCCCTTATCTCCGGCTTTCGCTGCTGCATCGGCTTGCGCCGAGCCGGACCAACCCGAATTGAGGAATTCTTTGAATGCTTTATCGCTCTCGAATACGAAGATCACACGATAGTCCTTCACTCCGAGGCCCAATCCTGCCCCGGCCGAAATCATCTTCATGAAGGTTTCCTGTTTGGACTTGTTGTTGACGGCGATTCCTGCACCGCGTGCCGTGCTTAAGAGCAACAAGTTCGTGCCCATATTGTTGAAAACCGCATATCCGACGGCGTTTTCGACCTCCGCTTTCGCGCCCGGTTGCATTTTGTATAAGTCGCTCAGGGTTTGATCCGCCATCTTGCGAGACTTCTCCCGCTTCTTGTCGGGCGAATCTCCCGCGCTCGCGAAACTGCTGGCAAACAATAGCAGGGCAAGGGCGGTAGCGATCGTTTTGAATCTCATAAAACCTCCTTTATCACGTGTCGGCTCCCAAGTTGCGTGCCCGAGACGAAGCGGGAAGTGCTAGTACCGTTTAATCGAGAGCGTCTGGATTCCCGAATTTCAGAACCAAAGCAAAAATGTCAGCTGAGACAAGTCAAGTCCAACTATTCGGTGGGCCTTTGGCCGCAGAGAAAACGCCCCGCGACGTATCTGATGATAGACAGGCATTCTCAAAGGTCAATCTGTTAGTCCTGCCAGTGCGAGCCATAGAAAATGGGAGTGCTTCTGATGTGGCGAGGCCGCAGGAGGCTGAGCGGCAGCATGTATCCGTCGACGATGTTGTATTTTTGAGCGTAGACCCGCTAAGGGCGAAGTGTCGACAATCCGTTTCGACAACGATGGGGCGAGCTTCCGTGATGAACTTGTTCAACCTGAATGGAGTTCCACCGAAGGAAATTGCAAAACTAACGTGGGCGGAGATAAGGGCGGATGATGTGTTTGGCCGGTCTGCTCAACTCGCCTACTATTTCTTCCTCGCTCTCTTTCCGTTCCTGATATGCGTGATCGCAACTCTGAGCGTAGTGGGAAGCGCCGATCGCGGGCGGGCCTTGTTGTTTGATCTTTTTCAGCGTTTCTTGCCTGGGCCAGCGTTTCAACTTATCAGCCAAGCATTCAACGAGATCATAAAATCAGGCGGCCCCCTGAAGATGTCGCTGGGGATCCTTGCCTCTTTGTGGTCGGCATCTCTGGGGGTGGGGGCAATGATGGACACCCTGAACGCGGCTTACAAGATGAAGGAAACGCGTTCTTTGATCAAGCAGTATGCAGTCGCTGTGGGGCTTACGTGCGGAATCGGCCTTTTGCTTGTAGTTTCTGTGATAACCCTGCTTTTTGGAGAAAAGATAATTCCGCCAGCGACTTCGAACGCTGTCGTGGCCATTACCGAAATCGCAGGTTGGCTGGTGACGCTGGCGGCCGCGCTTCTGGTATTGGCGGCTACGTACTACTTAGCGCCGAATTTAATTTATCGACGGTGGCATTGGATAACGCCGGGATCGGTCGTAGCAGTTTGTCTATTGGTGCTGGTCTCGTTCGGATTGAAGGCTTATATCCGCTACTTCGGAACGTACAACGTGACATATGGTTCTTTGGGCGCGGTCATTGTGTTGCTTCTGTTCTTGTACTTGAGCGGAGTGGCGGTGCTCTCAGGGGGAGTGCTGAATGCCGTTCTGGAAAATACTCGAAGAACAGGGATTTCGGCACCGAGATAGCCGGGATCAAGTTCTTTGTAGACGATCGTTGGATTCGCGCGATCCAAGAACAGGTAGAATGCCTTTCGTTTCGGGGTGCTCTCTATCGCTTCACACCTTTGAGGGAATTCAAATATGGATCCTGCTATGGCTACGGCTCCAAAACTCGATACCCACCACAAAGCGCTCACGGTGAACCTGGATCCATCCACGTTCGGTTCCTTCGCCGAAATCGGCGCCGGACAGGAAGTCGCGCGATGGTTTCTTCGGGTTGGCGCTGCCTCCGGGACGGTGGCAAAAACCATTTCCGCCTATGACAAGGCTGTCAGTGACGATCTCTACGGCTCAGGGTCGCGT
>Ga0126381_100000615_pt1 | contig 39280 bp, 30 predicted proteins | sample PanSoiMetPlot_28_FD_96465 | JGI IMG/M metagenome (GOLD analysis project Ga0126381, IMG submission 96465) | Tropical forest soil microbial communities from Panama - MetaG Plot_28 | ecosystem: Environmental > Terrestrial > Soil > Tropical forest > Bulk soil | place: Panama | collected 2016-02-17 | reverse complement strand
GCGCATCTCGACGGCGCCGCCGGACAGGATCGCCCAGTGCGCGCCCTGGCGCCCGTAGGGCATGCCGACGCTGCCCGGGTTGATGATCTGGCGGGTGTTCGCGAGCCTGGTGAACGGCATGTGAGTGTGCCCGCAGACCACGGTCATGACCTCGGGCGGCAGGCCGCCGAGGACTTCGGCCCAGCGCTCAAGACGGGAGTCGACGACCACGACTTCCTGGTCATCACGTGGTGTGCCGTGGCAGAACATCACCTCGCCGAACCCGTCGACGGTCAGCGTCACCGGGTACGGCAGGCCCGCCAGCCAGTCGACGTGATCGGGGCTGAGCTGCCCGGCCGCCCATGGCGCTATGGCATCGCCCACGTCGTCGACCTCGCCGCGGGCGAGCTCGACCAGCTCCCGGTCCGCGTTGCCGCGTACCCAGACCACCCTGTCGCCCAGGCCGAGCAGCCGGTCAAGCACCTGTGTCGGCTGCGGGCCCGCGGCGATGTCCCCGGTGAGCACGAGCCGATCGACGCGCCTCAGGTCCGGCTCGGCCAGCACCGCATCGAGCGCGGGCATGACCCCATGGATGTCGGACAGGACCGCGACTGAGCTGACCATCGTCTCAGCATGCCAGAACTCACCACGCCAGCCTCCCGGCGCTGCTGACAGCAGCACGGCGCGGAGCCAGCGCAGCACCACCCCACCTCGGCGACGCTTCAGGCGGGGAGGACGAGCTCGGCGACGTCTCGCCGGATATGGAGGTTCCAGTAGGCCCGGGCGAGGTCGTCGGGGGCGATGGCGGGGATGCCCGCGGGCGCGTTGTCGGCGATCATGGCGTTGATGGCGACCGTGGCAGCGTGGATGCCCTGTTCGGCGAGGGTGTTGTGGAGGTTGTGGACCCAGTTGCGGAGGGCGGCCTGGGCGGCGTTGAGGGTGGCGAGGAACGGGTAGGGCGTGATCGCGCCGCCGCCGGTGGTGTAGAGCAGCGTCCCGGTCCCGGCTTGGAGCATGGCGGGCAGGACGGCCTTTGTGGCGGTCACCGCGCCGTAGAGGAGTTCTTCGATGGCGGGCCGGAGGTTGTCGAGGGTGACGTCGGCGGGGTTGACGCGGACCAGGCCGGCGTAGGGGGAAAACTCCAAAACGTCGATCCGGCCGAAGCGGGTGGCGGCGGTCTCCAGCGCGGCGGTGAGGGATGCGGTGTCGGCGACGTCAGCGGCGAAGCCCTCGGCGGTGACGCCCTTCTCGATGAGTCCAGTGGCGACGGCATCCAGGTTGGTCTTGCTGCGCGAGATCAGGGCGACGTCGAAGCCGTAACTGCCGAAGACCCTGCCGAGCGAGGCGCCCAGGCCGGGGCCGGCGCCGACGATGGCGATCGTGGACATGGCGGAAAAGTCCTCTCATTGATTCCGGGATGATGGGAACTAAGCCTGCGAAGCCGCGCCCCTGTGCGGGGTCACCGGGCTGCGCTGAGCGGGCCGTCGGGGTTGATGGCGCGGAGCATGCGGCCGGCGATCACTGTTAGCTGGCGCTGCTGGGCTTTGGTGAGTGGTCCGATCACCAGGCGGCGGACCTCGGCGACGTGCCCGGGGGCGGCCTGCTTCACACGGGTGAAGCCCTCCTCGGTGAGCGTCGCCAAAGTGGTGCGGCCGTTGCCAGGATCGGTCGAGCGCCGGACCCACCCGCGTTTTTCCAGCTTGCTGATTACGTTCGACAGTCGCGACAGTCTCGCGCCGGCGTACTCAGCCAGCAGGCTCATCCGCATCGTCCGCTCCGGCGCCATCGAGAGCGCCGACAGCACCATGTAATCGAACTGGCTGATTCCCGCGTCCCGCTGCATCCGGGCGTCGAGCGCGGCGGGCAGTTGGTTCAGCAGGAGCGCGAGCGCATACCAGCTCTCCCGCTCATCGCCGTCGAGCCAGCGCGGCTCCAGCTCCTCACTCACGCTGCCATTATATTCAAGCTTGAAGCATGCGCAGAATCTGATCACTTCACGCTTGAAGTTTCACCGAGAGTAGGGGCACCTTGACGTGCGATGGTCGTGCGAAGATGGCGCGGTCGAGTCCAGCGCGGAAAGGGACGGGTGGACATGAGCCGTGTGGTTGTCATCGGAGCGACCGGGCACATCGGCACGTACCTGGTGCCGCGGCTGGTGGATGGCGGTCATGAGGTGATCGCGGTCAGCCGTGGCACCCGCGGCCCGTACCACGCCAGCCCGCAGTGGGACGCGGTGACCACGATCACCGCCGACCGGGACGCGGAAGACGCGGCCGGAACCTTCGGTGCCCGGGTGGCGGCCCTGCGTCCGGAAGCGGTGGTCGACCTGATCTGCTTCACCGCGACATCGGCGCGGCAGCTAGTCGAGGCGCTGCGCCCGGCCCGTCCGCTGCTGGTGCACTGCGGGACCATCTGGGTGCACGGCCCCGCACTGCGGGTGCCGGTGACCGAGGACGAGCCCCGCACCGCCTATGGCGAGTACGGCACGGGCAAGGCCGAGATCGAGGCGCTGCTGCATCAGGAGACCGGGGCGGGCGGCGTTCCGGCCGTGGTGCTGCACCCGGGCCACATCACCGGGCCGGGCTGGCCGGTCATCACCCCGGCCGGGAATCTCGACCCCGCCGCGTGGACGGCCCTGGCGACGGGCCGGCCGCTGGCGCTGCCCGATCATGGGCTCGGCGTCCTGCATCACGTGCACGCGGATGACGTGGCGCAGGCCTTCGAACTCGCGCTGATCCGCCCCGCTGCGATCGGGGGCAGCTTCCATGTGACCGCCGAGCAGGCGATGACGCAGCGCGGCCTGGCGGCCGGCGTGGCGAGCTGGTTCGGCCGTGAGCCGGCGCTGGACTTCGTCAACTGGGATGAGTTCACCCGCAGGGCCGGACCCACGCACGCAGAGGTCACCCGCGAGCACACGCTCCGCAGTATCACCGCCAGCATCGCGCGCGCCAGCGAGGTCCTCGGATACGCGCCGCGGTACACCGCGCTCGACGCCCTGCGCGAGGCGCTGGCCTGGCTCGTCGCCGACGGCCAGGCAGAGGTAGGCGGCCAGCCGATTCCCAGCCGCTAGCGTCCGCCAAGACCATCGAATCGCGGCAGGCATGACGCGGGCCCGGATCGATCGATCCGGGCCCGCACCATCGCGTTCGCCGTCAGCCCCGGCAGTTGGCGCTGCCGGAGTCGCTGTAGCTCATCGCCGTGGCGGGGTCAAAGCCAGGACCGGTGAGCGCGGGCACGTAGTCCCAGCTGTAGCTGTGCGGGTGCAAGCTGAGCTTCATAACACCGAAGGCCTGGTCCTGGGCGGTGACCACGTTCGGGTTGCTGTAGGTCCCGTCCGAATTGGTCGCCAGGGTGTCGAGGGCCTCGCCGCCGGAGCCGACGATGAACTGCGGGATGCCGTGCTGCGGGTCGTAGTTCCCCGCCGGGTCCATCGGCCGGAAGCGCGCGTAGTAGTGCTCGTGGCCGTTGAGGATCAGCGTCGCGTGCGCCTTGTACAGCAGCTGCCACCATGCGTCGGCAGCCAGACCCTCGACGCTGTCCGCGCCAGGCACGCTCGGGTCGGGGAGGGAGGCGCTGACAGGGTCAGCCGCGGTGAACGTCGGCTGGTGCCAGTAGGCGAGCGTGCACTCCTGGTGGTTGTCGGACAGATCCGCGGCCAGCCACTGGGTTTCCTGGGCGAGCAGGCCACCGTCCGTGGTGGAACAGTCGTTGTTGAACGCGGCGGACTCGCACTCGATGTTCAGCGAGATGATGTGCCAGTCGCCCAGGTTGTAGGAGTACCAGCCCTGGTTGGCGGTGGTGTCGTCGCCGGCCTGCCCCTGCGAGTTCGGCGTGCCGCCCTGGTCATGCCCGTTGAAGTAGCCGAAGTAGCCGGTGCCGTTCTGCGCGGCCTCCTTGTCGCCATGCTTGGTGTAGGCGTAGTACTCGTGGTTGCCCGGAGCCGGGCGTTCGAGCATCTTAAGACCGCCCCAGGCCTGCTCAAAGGACTGCTCGAAGTCACTCAGCTTGCCCACCTCGTACTGCTCGTCGCCGAGCAGCGCGACCAGGTCCGGGTGCATCGCGTCGGCCTGCTCCGCCGTCGCGTACTCGGCGCTGAGGCCACCGAGAGTGGGGCTGCCGCATTTGAGGGACGCGGGCGTGCCCGCGTTCTCGGCATCGTCTGGCTCGCACGCGATGTCACCAACCGTCGCGAGAGTAAAGGTCCTGGCTTGCTCGGAGTGGGCGGCGTACGGCCAGTCGTTGAGCGACCCTGAATGGGCCGCGGCGACGCCGGCTACCGCTAGCACGGTGACCCCGGCCAGGCCCAGCGCCAAGAAATACGAACGCTTTCGCACTCGGTTAGTCCCTTCAGTTGGAGCGGACAATCGGGCCGAACCTAAACGGATCGCATGACGCGGAAGCGGCCATCGAGTGGCGGAGGGGTGAACAGTACTTGGCATCGGCGAACCACCCGAACCTGAACGGTTTCTCACGCGGGAGGCCGCAGTTGCCGCCAAGATTGCCCGTTCCACCACCCGTCGACGCAGGCATAAGCCAGCTGGCTGATGGTCGCGGCTGCCGGGGCCGGGACGATAGGGGGTGTGGAAATCCGTATCGTCCTGGACAGGGCCGAACCTCCGGTCGGCCGTCTTCGGGTCGTCCGGAGGTTCGGCCAGGATCCCGGGCCCTGTGCGGGGCAGGAAATCAGCTTCACCGGCTGGCTGGGGCTGCTGCGGGCGCTATATGAGGTGACCGCGGAGCCCGGCGCGGGCCCACCTCCGGGGCAATGACCACGCCGCGGTTGGCTGCCCGGGCGTACGCGCCGGTGCCGCAGTACGATCCGGTCATGGGCGTGCTGGGCCCGGTTCCGCGGATCTGCGGGCGTGCGGCTGAGATCCAGGCACTGGGCGAAGCCCTTGACCGTGTTGCCGCTGGCGGGCCAGCGATCGTGATGGTCGAGGGCGAGGCGGGGATCGGCAAAACCCGCCTTCTCGCACGGGTCCTGGAGGACGCGCGGGGCCGCGGCATGCAGGTGGCCGCGGGCCGGGCCGAGGAGCTGGAGCGGACCCGGCCGTTCGGCGTGCTGACCGCCGCCTTTGAGTGTGTCCGGTCATCGCCGGACCCGCGGCGCGCGGCCATCGCCGCACTCCTCGCCACCCAGGGGGCCGGGGAGCGTGGGCCGATCACTGTGACCAGCGATTCGGGCCTTCGGTTCCGTGTGGTGGACGCCCTCACCGACCTTGCGGAGGAGCTGGCGCTGTCGGGACCCCTGATGATTGGGCTGGATGACCTGCAGTGGGCCGATCCGTCAAGCCTGCTGACGGTGGGTGCGCTGGCCCGCCGCCTGACCGATCTTCCGATAGGCATCATCGGGTGCTTGCGCCCCTCCCCGCGGACCGCCGAGCTGGACCGGCTGGCCGGCGCGCTGGAGGCCGTCGGCGCCAGGCATGTCACTCTGCACCCGCTGACCGAGGAGGCCGTGACCAGCCTGGTGGCCCAGGCCGTCGCCGCCGAGCCGGGCCCGCGGCTGCTCGCCGAGGTGGCCGGTGCGGGAGGCAATCCGCTGTTCATCACCGAACTGCTCGGCGCCCTTGCCCAAGAGGATGCGATCGCGACTGGCGGTGGGCGGGCTGAGATGGCAGAGACGGTACTGCCGCCCACGCTGCGGTTGACCATCTTGCGCCGGGTCAGTTTCCTGCCCGAGCCCACGCTGCAGGCGCTGCGGTCCGCCTCGATCCTGGGATCCGGCTTCTCGCTCACCGACCTCGTCACGGTGACCGGCCGCCCCGCCGTCGACCTGTCCGTCGTGCTGGGCGAGGCCATCAGGTCCCGCGTCCTGGAAGACGACGGCGCACGGCTGCGCTTTCGCCATGAGCTAATCCGCGATGCCATCTACCAGGATCTGGCCGGCAGCGTGCGCCGAGCCCTGCACCGTGAAGCCGGCCAGCGGCTGGCACAGGCCGGCGCGCTGGCGCTGCAGGTCGCCGAGCACCTGGCCCGCGGCGCGACCACCGGGGACATGGAGGCGGTCACCTGGCTGGTACGGGCGGCCCGCCAGGCGGCGCCGCGCGCACCCGATGTGGCCGCGGACCTGCTGGGCCGGGCGGCCGGGCTGATGGCACCCGGGGATCCCGGCCGCGATGCCCTGCTCGCCGAACAGGCCAGCACCCTCATGTGGGCCGGACGCGTGGACGACGCCGAGGCGACCTGTCGGCTGCTGCTCGGTCCGGACCACGACCGATCCGTCGAGGGCACCGTCCGGGTATGCCTCGGGCACGCCCTGCTGGCAGGCGGGCGGGCTCATGATGGACTCCGCGAGCTGGAGCGGGCAGGCCGCTCCCAACTGCTCACCGGCGCCGAACGGGCCGAGGCCCAGGCGTGGGCGAGCCTGGCCCGCGTGCTGATGGCAGACTTCGACGGCGCCGCAGCCGCCGCCGCGCAGGCACGGCCAGCGGGCGCGGCGGCAGGCGATTCCCTCGCCACGAGCGTCGCCATGGCCTCGCTCGCCCTGGCATCAGAACTGCGCGGGCACCTTGGGGACGCACTGCAGATCATCGACGACGCCGTCCGTCTGGCCGATGAGAGCCCCGGCAGGCTGGGACACCGCTTTCCGCTGCAAGCCTTCCGGGGATACATCCTTATCTCGTGCGACCGGCTCGACGAGGTCGGGACCACCCTCGAGACCGGCATGAGGATTAGCGAGGAACTTGGCACCCTGTGGGGCCTTCCCGACTATCAGCGCATTCGCGCTTGGGAGCGTTTCCTCGCGGGGCACTGGGACGATGCGCTCGCTGAGATCGAGACGGACACCGAGCTGGCGGGCGTGCCCGGCGAGCACTACACCCTTCGCCTCCGCCGCGGCGTGGTGTTGCTGATCAGGCTGCACCGTAACGACCTGCCCGGTGCCCGGGAAGCAGCCGCGCCGAGCGAACTACCCGGCGCAAGTTCCGGCTACCGCGCTTGGTACCCATGGGCGCAAGCTCTTCTTCTCGAGGCTGACGGCGCACGTGCGGACGCGCTCGCGGCGCTTAGCGACTGCTGGGACCGCTGCGCCGGGCACGGGGTCGCGCTCGAGTACCCGGTCATCGGCCCCGATCTGGTCCGGATGGCGCTGGCCGCCGGTGAGGCGGGCCGGGCCCGGGAGGTCGCGGCCGCGGTCACCGATGTGGCCTCCGGTAACGACGTGCCCTGGATCACCGGCGCCGCGCTGCGCTGCCAGGGACTGGCCGAAAACGACGCCGAGATCCTGCAGGCTGCCGTCAACGCCTACGCCCGCGGGTCGCGTCCGCTTGAGCTCGCGCTCACCTGCGAGGACGCGGGCACCGCGGTCGCGCGGCGAGGCGACGTGGCCCGCGCCGGCCGGCTCTTCGATCAGGCGGTCACCATTTACGAGCGTCTCGACGCCGCGCGTGATCTGGCCCGGGCCGAGGCCGCGCTGCGGCAGATGGGTGTCCGTCGCGGCCACCGGGTCGCGCACAGCCGCGCCCAGAGCGGCTGGCAGAGCCTCACCCCGAGCGAGCGCGCCGTCGTGGACCTGGTCGTCGAGGGGCTGTCCAATCCCCAGATCGGCCAGCGGCTATTCATCTCGCGCCGGACAGTGCAAACCCATCTCGCGCACGTGTTCGCCAAGCTGCACATCGCCTCCCGCACCCAGCTCGCCGCCGACGCGATTCGGCACCGGGGGACGGCGAACAGGCCGGCCGGAACCTGAGCCGCGCTCGCGGCAGGAGGGCTCGGCCGATGGCGAAATAAGCCAGCTGGCCGATGCCCGCCGCTCCGGTGCCGCCGCACACTAGCGACGCAGACTCCGGCTTCCCGAGGAGGGATTCACGATGCTTATCAGTGACGATGAGGCTTCCGGCGCACCGTCCATGTCCGGCCGATCAGCCAGGATCTGGGCCGGCTCCTGCCGCGGGCTTTCGGCTACATCGCGGTAACCTTCGGTGTGGCCAGCATCATCTTGGGCCTGGCGGCGCTGTTCAGCGCCACCGCGTTCAGCCTCGCGATCGTTCTCATCATCGCCGAGAGCGCCTGGGTCCTCGCCGCGGCGGGCGCCTTGGTCATCTCACGGAAACCGGCATCCGGCGCGATGGCGTGAATAGGGACATGATCACCGCGGATGTCGCTGCCCGGCTTGTCGCCGGGCAGTTTCCGCAGTGGGCGGGCCTGCCTGTGGTGCCGGTCAAGCTCAACGGGTGGGACAACACGACGTTCCGGCTTGGCGAGGAGCTGTCGGTGCGCCTTCCGAACGGCGACGGGTACACCGCCCAGATCGCCAAGGAGCATCGCTGGCTGCCGTTCCTCGCCCCCCGGCTGCCGCTGCCGATCCCGGAGCCTGTGGCCATGGGCCATCCCGGCGACGAGTTCCCCAGGCCGTGGTCGGTCTACCGGTGGATCGCGGGCGAACCCGCCAGCGCCGACCAAGTCGCGGACCCGGTCGCCTTCGCCGCGCACCTGGCGGGATTCCTGACCGCGCTGCAGGCCATCGACGCAAGCGACGGGCCCCCGGCGGGGGAACACAACTTCTTCAGGGGAGGCCCGCTGGCCACCTATGACCAGGACACCAGGCAGCTGATCCGCCAGTGCGAAGGGGACGTTGACGCCGGCGCGGCCGCCATGGTGTGGGATGCGGCCCTGGCCAGCAGCTGGGAGCTGCCGCCGGTGTGGGTACACGGCGACGTGACCGGGTCGAACCTCCTGGTCGCGGACGGGGCGCTGCACGCGGTCATCGACTTCGGTGGTCTGGCCGTCGGTGACCCGGCCTGCGACCTCGTCATGGAGTGGACGTTCTTCACTGGCGATAGCGCGGCGGCGTTTCGCCGCGGACTGCGCCTGGACGAGCAGACCTGGGCTCGCGGTCGCGGCTGGGCGCTGTGGAAGGCGCTGGTCATGATCGGCGACGAAAAGGAAGGGCGCCGCGGCGGCCACGACGCGGCCCGGCGGTTCGGATGGCGGCACAGCCCCCGCCAGATCGTCGATCTCATCATCGCCGACCACGCCCGGGTCCGAGCCTCCGGGTCATTACGCCGAGAGTCCATGTAACTACACTGGGTGGCTGGTCTGACCATGAGACTTCACCGTGAGGTCTCGCCACGAGGTCGACAGCGCGGCGCCGGGGGTGTTCGTGATGAATGAGGTACTTCGTGATGAATGAGGTACTCCGTGATGAATGACATACAAGGCCAGCGGGGTCGCAAGGTCGGCGTGCTCGGGCCGATCCCGAAGGACGCGGTGGTGACTCATGACGGCGAGCGGTTCGAGAAGTACGGATGCGCCGTGTACACGGCAGCCGCGCTCTCATCTCTGCTCGACGCCGGTGACACGATCGTCCCTGTCGCGCACGTCCGCCAGGCAGACGCGGGTCCGGTCAAGGAGATCCTGAGCTCGTTCCCGAACATCGACACCTCCGCCATCACGGCGCGGGCCGACCAGGGGGACGTCGTTGAACTGCGCTACCTCGACCAGAATCGCCGCATCGAGCGGCAGGTGGGCTTCATGAACCCGATCCTGCCCGCCGACGTCGAGCCGGTGCTCGACGCCGACGTGATCGTCTGTGTCCCGATCACCGACTACGAAGTGGGGCAGCCGACGCTGCGGCACATCAAGGAGCACAGCGACGCGACCGTGGTGGTGGACGCGCACGGCCCGACGACGACGCTGACCCAGGGCGGCGAGCGCCATCCACGGGTGTGGGCCGACCTGGACGTGTGGCTTCCGTACATCGACATCCTGAAGATGAACCTCGAGGAAGCGGGGTCGACGTGGCTGGGTGAGTCGGCGCAGGTGGCGTACGACTCGCCGCGGCTGACCGATGAGCAGTTGCGCGGCCTGGCGGAGCACTGCCTTGACCAAGGTGTCAGGGCGGTGTGCGTGACCCTCGACGAGCGCGGCTGCGTGGCCTTCTACCGGAACGGCGATGGCGGGGTCGCCGCGGAGTTCGTCGATCGCATCAAGGTGGATCGCGTGGTGGACACGACCGGCGCCGGCGACTCGTTCGCCGGGGGACTGGCCTACGGCTACCTCGCCTACCGGGATTACGTCGTGGCCTGCCAGTACGGGAACGCGATGGGCGCGCAGCGCTGCACCGGCACCGACCTGAACGTCTACCTGCCACGCGCGCAAACAGAACAGCAGATCCGCGCGGCCTACGGCCCCCGCGCGTAGAGAGGAGGTGCGATGGACGGTTTCCTGCTCGCCTATGACGGCTTCGACCCCAGGACCGAAGGGCTGCGGGAGGCGCTGACCTCCACGGGCAACGGTTACCTGTGCACGCGCGGCGCGGCGGAGTGGGCGGACGCTGACGGCGTGCACTACCCGGGCACTTACGCGCACGGCGGCTACAACCGCGAGACGACGATGATGGGCGGCCTGCCCGTGCTCAACGAGGACCTGGTCAACCTGCCGAACTGGCTGGTCCTCGCGCTGCGCATCGAGGGTGAGGACGCGATCAGGCTCGATGATGTCGAGTTGCTTGACTACCACCACGAATACGACATCCGGAACGTGACCGTTGTCCGGCGCCTTCGCTTCCGTGACCGCGGGGGCAGGCAGACGTCGCTGGCAAGCCGCCGGTTCGTCAGCATGGCCGACCCGCATCACGCCGGGATCGAGTGGACCCTCGTCCCGGAGAACTGGTCCGGGCGCGTCGAGGTCATCTCCGCGCTCGACTCAAGGGTGACCAACAGCGGCGTGGCCCGTTACCGGCAGCTCGAAGGCCGCCACCTGAACCCCGTTTCGCCGCGGACGTTCGGACCCGAGGTGATCGCGCTGAAGGCGGAGACCCGGCAGTCGAACATGTACATCAGCCACGCGACGCGCACACGGGTGTTCCGCGAAGGCGAGCCGGTGCGGACGAGCCGGACGCTGCACCAGATGGAGGACTACATCCAGCAGGTCCTGGCCTTCGACGTGCGCCAGGGGGAGCCGACCAGGATCGAGAAGATGGTCGCTTTCTACACCTCACGGGACCCGGCGGTCAGTGACACGCTGGTGCGGGCGGCCAGGTCGGCGGCTCGGCACAGCGACTTTTCCGCGGCGTTCGAGCGGCACAGCGCGGCCTGGGACGAACTGTGGCGCACGTGCGACGGGCGCGTGTCAGGAGACGAGCGGGTCCAGACGCTGCTGCGGCTGCACACCGCGCACCTGCTGCAGGTTTGCTCCCCGCACACCGCTGACCTTGACGCCGGGCTGCCGGCTCGCGGGCTGAACGGCGAGGCGTACCGCGGGCACGTGTTCTGGGATGAGATCTACGCGTTCCCGTTCTTCAACATCCGGCTGCCCGAGGTCACGCGCGGCCTGCTGATGTACCGTTACCGCCGGATCGGCGAGGCGCGGGCGGCGGCCAGGGAGGCCGGGTTCCGCGGCGCGATGTTCCCGTGGCAAAGCGGGAGCGAGGGCATCGAGGAGACCCAGCGCGTCCACCTCAACCCGCTGTCCGGCCACTGGGAGCCCGATCTGAGCCGAAGCCAGCGGCACGTGAACGCCGCGATCTTCTTCAACATCTGGAAGTACTTCCAGGCGACCCATGACTACGGCTTCCTGGAAAACTACGGCGCGGAGATGATGCTGGAGATCGCGCGGTTCTGGGCGTCGATCGCGCACTTCAACCCCGCGCGGGAACGCTATGAGATCCACGGCGTGATGGGCCCCGACGAGTTCCACGAGAAGTACCCGGGCGCCGCGGAGGGCGGACTGCGCAACAACGCCTACACGAACGTCATGGTGGCGTGGCTGTGCGGCATCGCCGGCGAGCTCCCGTCGCTGCTGTCGGCGAGCAGCGCGGACGGTCTGCGCGCACGTCTGCGCATCGGCGACGACGAGCTGGCGCTGTGGCAGGACATGAGCCGGCGGATGTTCGTCCCGTTCCTTCCCGATGGGATCATCAGCCAGTTCGAAGGCTGGGATGAGCTGGAAGAACTCGACTGGGACGTGTACCGCGGCAAGTACGAGAACATTCAGCGGCTGGACCGGATCCTGCGCGCGGAGGGCGATGACCCCGACCGTTACAAGATCTCCAAACAGGCCGACACGGTGATGTTGTTCTTCCTGTTCCCGGGCGATGAACTGCGCGAGATCTTCGAGCGGCTCGGGTACGACTACCATCCCGACACCGCCGCGCGAAATGTCGCCTACTACGACCAGCGCACGTCGCACGGCTCGACGCTGAGCTTCGTCACCTTCGCGGGTGTGCTCGCCGCTATGGACCCGGAAAGCTCCTGGGAGCGGTTCGGAGTCGCGCTGCGCTCCGACGTCGACGACATCCAGGGCGGCACCACGAAAGAGGGGATCCACCTCGGTGTCATGGCCGGCACGCTCGACGTGGTGCAGCGGTACTACGCGGGAACCCAGATCCGCGACAGCGTGCTGTACTTTGACCCCCGGCTGCCGAGCGAGCTCGGCGACCTGTCCTTCCCGATGCGCTTCCGTGAGACCCCGATCCTGGTCACGCTGAGCCGGGGCCAGCTGACGCTGGCCGTCCACCCCGAGGGCGCGAGCCACCCGATCCGGGCCGGCATACCCGGTGACATCCGGGAACTATGCCCAGGCGACCAGGCTGTATTCGGACTAGAATCGCAAAAATAATCAAGATCGCTATCCGGAACGAAGCGGGGCTCACCCGGTCGGCGCCGTCAGAGCGCAGGCAGTGGTGTGCCCGACTTCAGCTGGCGATTCTCAGTGCCCCCAGGCGCAGGAGCTGCCTTGCGGCCGGCACCGCCCGGCGTGAGTCCGCGGCGGGCAGGAAATCGCCGGCCGGGAACGGGACCGCGGTACTTGCCGCCCGCAGCGCTGCGGCGGTGGCTTCCGGCATGGCGACCGTGTTGCCGAGGATCGTCACCTTGGCCGTGCCGTCAGCTACTTCCTGGAATGTCGCGGCGCCGCCGACGGCCAGCAGCTTGGTATCGGCGTCAATGCCGTCTGCGACAGCCATTTCCTGGAATAGGGCGTCCTGCCGCACGCCACGGAAGGAGCGCCCGTCGCGCCCGGCGCGCTCGAGTTCCGCGGCGGCGTCGATCGCGGCGAGCCTGCGGATCAGCTGCTCGATTTTCGAAGTCATCTCCTGCGGAGAGGCATTATCCAGATACGGGGTGTCCCAGAATTCGGGGCTGTTGTGCAGTATGTCCTGGACCGCCGACAGGAGATGGTGCGCCCACATACGCGGGCTCGCGACCACGGTCAGGTGAAGGGACACGCTTCCCTCGGCGGCGGCGCGGTGCGGGGTGTTGTGCGGGATATAGAGCACGTCGCCCGGCTGAAGTGACAGGTCGAGAACGGGATCGGGCAGAGAGGGGAAAGAATTCTTGTCGTCTCCCGCTCGCCGCACCTTTGGCGTCGACCAGATCTGCCAGCGCTTCGTACCTTCCAACTGGATGATGTAAACATCCGTCGGATCGCTGTGGGCGGCTCCCCGCTGGCCCGCTGGGGTCAGGAAGGCGACGATCTCGGTCTTGGCGGCGAACCGGTCAGTCATGCTGCGGGCCAGCGCGCGCAGGTTTGGACGGGTGAGGTTCAGCCCGCCGTGAATCAGTGTCTTCCCCGCGCGGAAGTGAGCGTAGATCTTGCCTGGGTCGAGCGCGTCATCGATGGTCGTACCTTCGCGCCTCATCTCCAGCCGGGAAGTGAGCTGTTCTCCAATCGCCGGCACGCCATTTCCCAGCATCCGAAGCAGGCTTGACCGTAGGCCTTCTTGATGAACTATGTCGTCCATGTCGGCGATCGACAGGATCTGCCGCGGGTCTCCGGTAATGCCACGCGGCCGGTAGAGAACTTTCTTGTTGAAGTAGGCGCGGAAGAATTCTTCTTCGTCACCGATGACATCGGTAAAACTAACTATGCGTTCACCCATCGTAACTCCCAGGTCGGTCGCGGAATGAACCGGGGCGCCCGGCCGCAGCGGCCGGGCGCCCCGGTTGTCTAGTTAAGGAACGTGATGACACGCTGCCTGGTCAGGCTCGTCGGCCTGGCAGTTGATAAGCGTGATCTCCATTTCCCTCGACGCCTCATCAAGCACTACAATCACCGCCTTTCCATGCGGTCTCAATGATGTGCCGAATATTGCAGCGAGGACTGAAACGGCGCTGATACGGCGCTGAAATGGCTGAACTGAACGTAGTTGGCGTCCGTGTCTAAGTTGGGGTATCGCGAGCGAGATACGGGGGCTATCGTGCGGGTGCGGCTGCTAGGACCAGTTGATGTCATGACCGATGGTGCCGTCCGGGAGGTCAGTGGCCTGCGGCGTAAGGCCATCCTGGCCACCCTGGCCCTGCGTGCGGGCGAAATCGTCAGCACCGACTTCCTGGCGGACGTCGTCTGGGGCGACGGCGCGCCGTCGACCGTGTTGAACACGCTGCAGAGTCACGTGTCGCACCTGCGCACCGTGTTTGGCAGCAAGGAGGCGATCCTCGCCAAGCCGCCCGGCTACGTGCTGGCCCTGGCAGACGAGGGCACCGACGTGCGAGCGGCCGAGGCACTGCTGCGGCAGGCTAGCCTGCTGACCGATCCCGCACGCGCGGCCGCGGCGCTGCGGGAGGCGCTGGCGCTGTGGCGCGGCAAGCCGCTGGCGGACCTCACAAGGATCGCCTGGATCGAGCAGCAGGCGGAGCGGCTCGGTCTGCTGCATGAGCAGATCAAGCGAGCCCTGGCAGAGGCGCGGCTGGTGTCTGGTGAACACGCGCAGCTGGTTCCCGAGCTAGAGCGGATGGCCGCTGACAATCCGCTCGACGAAGGGCTGCACGCACAACTGATGCTGGCGCTGTACCGCAGCGGACGGCAGGCCGACGCGCTCGCCACCTATCACCGGCTGCGGATGACCCTGGATGAGCAGCTGGGCATTGACCCGAGCCGGGCGCTACGGGATCTGGAAACGGCGATCCTGCGGCAAGACGCGTCACTTTCGCTGGACAGTCCCGCGGGCGCGGTCACTTTGGTGCCGGCCGGGGCACCGCCGCCGGTCGACTCGCCGGCGGTGCCGGTTCCGGCGCAGCTGCCACCGGCAATCGCCGGTTTCGTCGGCCGCGACGCAGAGCTCGCCAGCCTAGACGCGATCTTTCCGCACAGCGCGGTGAACGACGCGGTACCGGCCCGCACGGTCGTCATCTCGGCAATCGCGGGCACCGCCGGCGCGGGTAAGACGGCTTTGGCGCTGCACTGGGCACACCGGGTTCGCGACCAGTTCCCCGATGGGCAGCTCTATGTCAACCTGCGCGGGTTCGATCCGAGAATGCCTGTCATGGACCCAGACCAGGCACTTGGCGGGTTCTTCGACGCCCTCGGGGTGCCACCAGAACGCGTCCCTGGCGACGTGGAGGCCAGCGCTGGGCTTTATCGCAGCCTGCTCAGCGGCAAGCGAGTGCTTGTCGTGCTAGACAACGCGCGAGACACCGAACAGGTCCGCCCGCTGCTGCCGGGTTCGGCCGGCTGCGTGGCCCTGGTCACCAGCCGCAACCAGCTCACCGGCCTGATCGCCACCGAGGGCGCGTACCCGCTGGAACTCGACTTGCTCACTGTCCCTGAAGCATATGACCTGCTCGTCCGGCGGCTCGGCGCGCGACGGGTGACCGCGGAGCGACAGGCTGCCGAGGAGATCATCGCGAGCTGCGCACGACTGCCGCTGGCACTGGCGATCGCCGCCGCCCGCGCCACGGTCAGGCCTGAGTTTCCGCTGGCCGCCATCGCGGCCGAGCTGCGCCAGTCCGCCTCGCTGCTCGACCCGTTCGACGGTGGTGAGCTGGCCGCCAACGTCCGGGCGGTGTTCGCCTGCTCCTACCGTGCCTTGAGCAGTGACGCCGCGCGGTTGTTCCGGATGATGGGGCTGCACCCCGGCCCGGATATCTCCCTGACGGCCGCGGCAAGCCTGGCGGGAATCCCGGCTGGTCAGGCGCGGACGCTGCTGGCCGAGCTGACCCGCGCGCACCTGCTCACCGAGCGTAGCCCGGGCCGGTACGCCTTCCATGACCTGCTGCGCGCCTACGCGACCGAGCAAGCTCACGCCCACGAGGACGACGATGCGCGCCGTGCGGCGATCCACCGCATGCTCGACCACTACCTGCACACCGCGGACGCGGCGGCCGCGTACCTGAACTCGTCACGGGATCCGGTTGTTGCCATGCCGGCGCGGCAAGGAGTTACCTGTCATGATGTTGCCGACTACCAGCAGGCGCTGGCGTGGTTCACCGCTGAGCGCCCGGTCATCCTTGCCGCCATCGCCCAAGCCCCCGCCAGCTTCGGCACTTACACCTGGCAGCTCGCTTCGGCCCTGACTTGTTTCCTCGACCTGCGGGGACACTGGCATGATCAGATGGCCGCCCACACCGCTGGCCTGGCCGCGGCGCGGCGCCAGGACGACCGGGTTGGCCAGGCTACCGCCTATCGCGGCCTCGGGCTCGCCTACGCGGGGCTCAGGCAATTCGACGACGCGCGCGTCCACTACCTGCTCGCGCTGGATCTGTTCAGGGATGCCGGCCATCACACCGGCCAGGCTCAGATCCACTCGAACCTGGCCTGGGTGGCCGCATACCAAGGTCGCGCTGACGAGGGGCTATTCCACTCCCGCCAGAGCCTCACGCACTTCCAGGCCGCCGGGAACCGCCCGGGGCAGGCCAAGGCGTTCAACAACATCGGCTGGCATCTCGCCGAGCGGAAGGACTACGAGGAGGCGCTCGACTACTGCGGCAAGGCGCTGGTCATCGTCCGTGAGCTCGACGATCGCAACAGCCAGGCGTACATCTGCGACAGCCTCGGCTACATCTACTATCATCTCGGCCGCCACGAGCAGGCCATGGAGTCCTACCAGCAGGCGCAAGCCCTGTTCCGCATCACCGGCGACGCATGGGGCGAAGCCAACTGCCTCAACTACATCGGGGACGTTCACGACGCGGTGGGCGAAGGCGGCGCTGCCCGGCGGGCATGGACGCAGGCACTGGACATTCTCAGTCGGCTCGACCACAAGGATGCCGACCAGGTCCGGGTGAAACTCCAGCTGCACGTGGCATGAGGGCCAGAGAATCTCAGGTTCCTGGTAAGACGGTCCCGTGGCGCTGGCCGTGCGGATGGTTGTCGTATCGCTCAATACAAGGGGTATCCCCGTCATCGGATCGCGCCTGGCCGAGCGCTACGCGGCGATCGGCAGGGCGCTTGACGCCGGGGACGCCGATGTGGCCTGCCTGCAAGAGGTGCTCACCTGGTGGCATCTGACACTGCTCGCCCGGCGGATGAGCTCGTTCCGGCACGTGAGCTTCCGGGCTTCGCTGGCCGGCCCGGCCGGCGGGCTGGTCACGTTTTCGCGGCTGCCGGTGTCTGGCACCGCCTACCATGCCTTCGGCATTCCGCCGAAGGCCCCGCGAATCTCCGGCACGGCCCGGCTGCGGGCGGGCCTGAAAGGCGCGCTGGTGACCCGGCTGGCCGGCCCCGAACTGTCCATAGTCAACGCGCATCCGGTCGCCAACAGGGACGGCGACTGGTCTGCGGCCGGCCGGTTCTACCCGTTGCACCGCGCCCAGCTCACCAGCCTCGCGCATGTCGTGCGCGAGGTCGCAGGCCCGATGTTGGTGTGCGGGGACTTCAACGTCGACCGCGATAGCTCCCTGTTCAGCGAGTTCGTGACGGCAACGGGGCTGGCCGACGCGTTCGAAGGGAACTGCCCGGCTACCTTCCGCGCCGAGTTCCTCCCAGCGGGCGCGACGCCGCGCTGCATCGATTTCATCCTGATCGCCGCCGGGATCATGGCGGAGTCCGCCACCGTAGTATTCACGGACAAAGCGCCACTGCCCGGCGGCCCCGCCTACGTCTCAGACCACGTGGGGCTGCGTGCCAGCCTGTTGTCGGCGCGATCCGGCATGCCACGATGATCGGATGCGCGATGACAGGGAACTTGACCTGATACTGCTCGGGGCGACCGGCTTCGCCGGGCGGCTCACGGCCGGCTATCTGGCCGGGCACGCGCCGCCTGGCCTGCGCATCGGCTTGGCTGGCCGGTCCGAGCGGCGGCTGGCCGAGGTCCGGGCCGGCCTCGGTGCCGCCGCGCAGGCGTGGCCGCTGCTCGCGGCCGACTCGACGGACGAGCAGGGCGCGCGGTTGCTCGCCCGGACGGCGGGCGTGATCGCGACCACCGTCGGCCCGTACCATCGGCTCGGCCTGACGCTCGCCCGGGCTTGCGCCGAGGCAGGGACCGATTACGCGGACCTGGCCGGCGAGGTCTTGTTCATCGTGGACACCATCGGCAGCTGCCACCAGGCTGCCGTCGGCACCGGGGCCCGCATCGTGCATAGCTGCGGGTTCGACTCTGTCCCCTCCGACCTCGGTGTCCTGCTAGCCCACGACGCGGCGAGCGCCGACGACGCCGGAGATCTTGAGGACACCACCTTGGTGGTGACGGCACTGCGGGGCGGGATCAGCGGCGGCACGCTAGCGTCCGGTCTTGGGCAGTTCGACGAAATGCGGGCCAGCGCCGGCAACCGCCGGATCATCACCGACCCGTACGCACTGAGCCCGGATCGAGCCGCCGAACCCGCGCTCGGCGGCGAGCGCGAACTGTCCTGGGCCCGCTACGATCCCGGCCTTGGTCAGTGGACCGGGCCGTTCGTGATGGCCGGCTTCAACACCCGGATAGTCCGCCGCAGCAACGCGCTGCAGGGATGGGCATACGGCCGCCGGTTCCGCTACCGCGAGGTCACCGGCTTCGGCACCGGCCCTGCCGCGTCTGTGCGAGCGCTAGCGACTACCGCGGGGCTCACCGCGGTGCTTGCCGGGGTGGCCCTGCGCCCGACCCGGGCGCTGCTCCGGCCGGTCCTGCCCAAGCCAGGCGAAGGACCTGGCGAGAAGACCCGCCGCACGGGCTTCTTCCGCATGGAGGTCCATGCCCGCACCTCAACCGGCGCCCGGTACCTGACCAAGGTCGGCGCCCGCGGCGACCCGGGCTACGCCGCCACCGCGGTCATGCTCGGGGAGAGCGCGCTGTGCCTGGCGCTCGATCGCGACCGCCTGCCCGACCGGGCCGGCGTCCTCACGCCCGCGACCGCGATGGGCGCCGCACTCGCCGACCGCCTCCGCGCGGCCGGCCAGACCTTCGAATCGAGCAGGCTAGGCCAGCCCTAGCTGCGGCGGAACTCGAAGAGCCGCCATGGCGGCTGCTGTCCGTCGGGAGCCCCGATGGGGGTTTCCCTGGTGAAGGTGTACCCGGCCGGCTCGATGAGCCCGCGATGCTCCTCCAGCGTGCGCTCCCTGCCGCCGAGCAGGACCATCATGAGGACGTCCATCACAGGCCCGATCACGGGCGCCGGCACCGGCGGAAGCGCGTATTCGATCACCACCAGCGAGCCGCCCGGCTGTGCCGCCCGTGCGCAGTTGGCGACGATGCGGCGGATGCTCTCGTCGTCCCAGTTGTGCAGGACCTGGCTGAGCACGTGCATGTCGCCGTCCGGAACTTCGGTGAGGAAGTTGCCGGGGACCAGCTCGGTGCGGTCGGCGACCCCGGCGGAGACCAGGAAGCCGGGTGCCGCGGCCAGCGATTCCGGCCGGTCGAACAGCACTCCCGTCGCTGCTGGCACCGCATGCAGGAACCAGGCGAGCACGGTGCCCCGGCTCCCGCCCACGTCGACGATCCGCCGCGCGGACGGCGGACGGTAGTCGGCCGCCGTCATGGCCTCGAGCAGGCGCGAGGTGGCGTAGCCCATCGCACGGGAGAATTTGACGGTGTCTTCGGGATGGCTGCCGAAGTAATCCCATACCCCGCCGGGTGCGGCCGGGTTGACCCGCCGTCCGCTGCGGACGTGTTCGGCCAGCCCGCCCATCGCATTCCTCATCGGTGTCAGCCAAAAGCCGGCGATGTCCGCCACGCAGCCGGCGCCGGGCCCGAGCCGGCGGCCCACTTCTGTCAGCGTGAACCTGCCGCTGGAATCCGCGGCCGCCACTCCCACCGCCACCCCCGCCCGCAGCAGCCGGGCCGTGGCATCGGGTTCCGTTCCGGCCGCCGCGGCGACCTCCTGCGCGGTGAGTGCCTTGTCCGCGAGGACCCCGGGTATGCCAAGGTCCACCAGTGCCACCACGATCGGCCCGTCAAGCAGGCCCACGAGGATCAGGTCGAGGGCTCGTCGTCCCGCCTCGTCGACATCATCTCCGGCCAGGTAGTGATAAATCGACGATTCCGCCATGATTCCACCCAATCACACGGCGGCGATGGTGACATCTGACTGCGGAAAACTCTGCATTCCAAAGACGTGGGATACATATGGGGCCTATCACCCCCATATGTATCCCGCATCTTCGAGAGTGCATTCGGGAGTGCCCGTCGGGCGGGAAGTGCACACGTGGGTGGTGCCGCGGGGGGCAACGAAGCGAAGGTGATCCGAGGGGTCGGAAAGGGGCGCGCGCGCGCGGAACCGCGGGCCGGGTCGGCGCGTCCAAGCGGCAGGAACCTCACGAGAAACCGGAGTCAGGCCATGCCCGTTACCTTTACCCCCGCTTACCGGGCGCTCGCCGTCGGCGGCGTTGCCGCGGCCGCGCTGATGGGCGCGTTCGTGCTTGGCAGCAGCCGGGGCAACGCCGCGCCGTCGCCGTCGACATCGGGGAAACAGGCGCCGGTGGTCACGCGACCGGCCGTGCTGGCCTCGGCGACCGGGGGCGCGCGGATCACCGTCACCGGCACAGGCAATGTGACCGGTACCCCGAATCAGCTTGTCCTGTCCATGGGCGTCCAGGTGAACGGCGCGTCGGTCGGATCCGCGCTGGCCAGCGCCAACAACGCGGTCAACCGCGTGACGTCGGCGCTGCGCGCCGACGGTGTCGCCGCCGCCGACATCCAGACGTCGGGGCTGTCGATCTGGCCGAACTACCCCAACAATTCGCAGACGCCAAACGGCTACGGCGTGAGCGAATCGCTCACGGCCACGCTGAACAGCCTGTCCGCCGCCGGTGCCCAGATTGAGGCGGCCGTGCACGCCGGCGGCGACGCCGCGACGGTCAGCGGCGTATCGCTCAACCTGACCGACGACAGCTCGCTGCTGGCAAAAGCCCGGGCCGCCGCGGTCGCCGACGCGACAGCGAAGGCGTCGCAATACGCCAAGGCGCTCGGCAGGCCGCTCGGTGCCGTTGTCAGCGTCACCGACGGGGCTCCCCCCGAGCCGTCGCCCGTGTTCGACGGGCAGGCCGCCGCCGCGGCGAAGGGCGTGCCGATCTCACCGGGAACCCAGCAGCTCAGCGTCTCTGTCACCGTAGTGTTCGCCGTCTAACCAGGTCAGAGTCGTCGCGAGCTATCCGGGACCACCGCCGCATGGTCATAATGACATCTGGTGTGAGCAGTCCAGGTCCCAGCGGAGGACGGCATGACAGGTCCGCTCGCGGGCCTTCGGGTCCTCGACTTCGGGCAGTACGCGGCCGGCCCGCTGGCCGCCGTGCTGCTCGCTGATCAAGGTGCCGATGTCATCCATGTCGACCCGCCCGGCGGGCCACGCTGGGCGGGTGTCGCGGACGCGTTCTTCAACCGCGGCAAGCGACGGGCGATCCTGGACCTGAAGCGGCCGGCGGATCTGGCCGCCGCCTGTCGCCTCGCCGCCACCGCCGACGTCGTGATCGAGAACTTCCGGCCGGGCGTGCTGACCAGGCTCGGGCTTGACCTGGACGCGATCCGGCAGTCGAGCCCCGCCCTCATCACGTGTTCGCTGCCCGGCTTCGGCGCCGACGATCCGCGCGCCGCGCTGCGCGGATACGAGGGCGTCATCGCCGCGGCGACGGCGAATTGCACGCCACGGGCCGGCGAGGAGCCCCCGGGCTGGGACTGGGAGCGGCCAACCTACACGGCACTGCCGATCGCATCGAGCTTCGCCGCGTACCTCGCGGCCGTCGCCGTCGTGATGGCGTTGATCGCGCGGCGGCGGACCGGGCGCGGTCAGCGAATCGAGGTGCCGCTGTTCGACGCGATGTTCACACTCATCGGGCATAGCGGCGCGTACGCGAACGACCGCGGGCCGCGCCCGCCGCGTCCCATCCACGGGCGCGGGGCGGGCGCGTTCCGCTGCAAGGACGGCCGGTACGTGCAGTTCGACACGTCAAGTGCGCGGCACCTGCCCTGGTTCGCCCGGGAGGCCGGCCTGCTCGGGCGCTTTGACGCCGATCTTCTCGACCTGGCGCGCAACACGCGCCCGGAGGTCAACGAGCGCCTGCACGCACGGCTGCGCGAGGAGTTCGCGACCCGCACCGCGGCCGAGTGGGAGGAGATCGGCAACAGGGCCGGCGCCGCCATCGGGTTCATCAGGACACCAGCCGAGTGGATCAGCACCGAGCACGCCCGCCGTACGCACGCGGTCGCGCGCGTGACCGACCCCGAACTCGGCCCCATCTGGTGCGCGGGAGTGCCTGTCGGGCTCAGCGACTTCCCCGATCCCGACGTGCGGCCGCGCCGCCCGGCCGGGGCGGACACCGCGGCCGTACTCGCCGAACTGGCCGAACCGGCCGACTCGCCGCCCCGGGCCGAACCGGCGCGCGAGCCTGTCGCCGGGCCCGAGCCCGGCCTGGCCCAGCCGCTTAGCGGGATCCGGGTGCTTGACCTTGGCCTAGCGCTGGCGGGTCCGACATGCGGGCGGATCCTCGCTGAGTTCGGCGCGGACGTGGTGAAGGTCGGCAACCCTGCCGCCGGCGTCGGCGGCTACCTCAACCGGGGCAAGGAGTCGCTGCTGCTCGACCTCGGCACGCTAGCCGGCCAGGAAGTGTACTGGCGGCTGGTGGACCGCGCCGACGTGGTGCTTGAGAACTTCTCGCCCGGCACCGCCGGTCGGCTCGCCATCGGCTATGACGAGGTTCGGGCCCGCCGGCCAGCGGCCGTGTACACGTCGATCAGTTGCTATGGACTGGGCGGCCCGTGGACGCGGTGGCGCGGCTGGGAACGCCAGGGCCAGGCGGTGACCGGGATCATGGAGCGCACCGAGCTGCCCTCGGTGCTCGGCCCGTACAACATCGTCGACATCGGCACCGGCATCCTCGGCGCGTTCGCGACGGCGCTCGCGCTCTACCACCGGCAGTCGACCGGCCGGGGCCAGCTTGCCAGCGCCTCGCTCGCCCAGACCGCCACCTATCACCAGGCGGCGTTCATGTTCGACTTGCCTGGCTACCAGCCCATCGAGCCGCGCGGCTACCACACGCTCGGCGAGGGTCCGCTGCGGCGCTACTACCGCGCCGCCGACCGGTGGTTCTTCCTCGGCGCGCGGCCGGCGGATGTCCAGGTCCTTGCTCAGGTGACGGGGTCGCCGGACGTCGCGTCCGCGCGCACGGACGCAGGCCTCGAAGGCGCCCTCGAGGCAGCGTTCGCGACCGGCGGCGCGGCGGACCTAGCCGCCCGGCTGGCGGGCGCGGGCATCGCCGCGCACGTGGTCGTGCCGCTCGCCGAGCTGATGACAGACCCGCTGGTCCGCGCCCGCGGGCTGAGCGTGACCCAGGAGGTGGCCGGCGCGGGGGCATGCACGATGCCGGGCGTCTCGCCGCGGCTGTCCGACACCCCCGCGCTGGCCGGCCACCCGCCGCGCCGGCCCGGTGAGGACGCCAGGCAGATCCTCGCCTCGGTAGGCATGGCAGACCGCCTTGACGAGCTCGAACGCGGCTGGGTGGTGCGCGCCACTGACCTTCCGGCAGCATGGCCGTGACACGAGAGGTACGACAGGAAGGAACAGCACCGTGCATCGCAGCGAGACAAGGTTTCTGACCACGCACACGGGCAGCCTGATCCGCCCGGACGCGCTGGTCAGGGAGCCGGCGCCGGACGCCGACGCGGACACGCGCGCCGACTACGAGCGCGCGCTTGCCGCGGCGGTCGCCGACGTGGCCGCCAGGCAGCTGGAGATCGGGCTGGACGTGGTGAACGACGGGGAGTTCGGCAAGTCAAGCTGGGCGGCGTACGCGCTGGACCGGGTCACCGGCTTCGAGGTCCGCGCGGACCAGCTCAAGCCGCTGGACTGGCTCGGCAGGGACCGGGAGCGGTTCAAGGGCTTCTTCACCGATAACCCGGAGATGCCTGCCGCGCTGACGGGCGCGCCCGCGCAGGTGTGCGTCGGGCCGATCGCGTACACCGGCCATGCGGCGATCGCGCGCGATCTGGCCAACCTGAACGCGGCCGCGGCCGCACACCCCGGACGCGAGTTCTTCTTCACCAGCGTGGCGCCGGCCAGCATGGCGTACAACGGCGTGAACGAGTACTACAAGACCGAGGAAGAATACGTCTACGCCATGGCCGAGGCGCTGCGACAGGAGTACCTGGCCATCCACGAGGCGGGCTACATCCTTCAGGTCGACGACGCCGTGCTGGCTAACATGTACGACCACCTGGTCCAGCAGGGCGAAGACGCCTACCAGCGCTGGGCGCGGCTGCGCGTTGACGCGCTCAACCACGCGCTCGCCGGAATCCCGCAAGACCGGGTCCGCTATCACGTCTGCTTCGGCAGCTGGCACGTCCCGCACGTCGCCGACGCGCCGCTTGAGGCGCTCGTCGACCTCATCCTGCGGGTGAACGCCGGCGCGTACTCCATCGAGGCGGCGAACCCGCGGCACGAGTGGGAGTGGGAGGTATGGGAGCGGACCAAGCTGCCGGACGGCAAGATCCTCATCCCCGGTGTGATCAGCCACCACACGACCACGGTGGAGCATCCGCGGCTGGTCGCTCAGCGGCTTGAGCGGTTCGCCGGGATCGTCGGCCCGCGCAGCGTCATCGGCGGCGCTGACTGCGGCTTCTCCCAGGCAGCCGTCATCAAGCGCACGCATCCGGAGGTTATGTGGGCAAAATTCGGCTCCCTGGTTGCCGGCGCACAAATCGCGTCACGACGTATTTGGGGTTCGTGACGACGCCAAGGGACGCTCAACAGGCTGAAATCGGAGTTCAAGAGCCAGCTGACGCGGAAAGGAGACCACCATGATGGTGCAAGGGCAGGCCAGGACTGGTGAGGTCCCAGACCGGGGCGTCCCGGGCGTTATGTCTGGCAAGACGCCGGGCGTGCGCGAGACGCCGCCGCCGGGGCCGGGCGAGCTCCAGCAGACACCTCAGGAGATCGAGGGACCTTACTTCCGGCTGGGCGCGCCGCAACGGTCGAACCTGCTGGAACCCGGTGACAAGCCGGGGATCGTCCTGTCCGGCCAGGTGCTGAACGAGAAGGGCACGCCGATCGCGGGCGCGCTCGTGCAAATCTGGTCGTGCGATGCCCGCGGCGACTACGACGCCGTCGGCTACCGGTACACCGGTTACGTGGTCGCCGACGAGGCGGGCCGGTACGAGGTCACGTCGATCATTCCCGGCTCCTACCAGCCGCGGAAGGCCAGGCACTTCCACGTCAAGGTGCAGGGGATCAGCAGGCCGATCACCACCCAGCTGTATATCGAGGGTGAGCCGGGCAACACCGACGACGACTACTACCACCCCGCGCTGCTCGTGCCATGCACGGTCGATGAGGACGGTGTCAAGCACGGCACCTACGACTTCGTCATCAAGCAGTTCACCAGCGAGCAGAACGTCACCCCGGAGACCCTGGCAGCCGTGTTGTGAAGTGAGCGGAGTTTAAGGGAGCGGCGCGTGAGCATCCGCGGCAAGGCCCATATCGCCGGTGCCTACGAGCACCCGGACCGCAAGATTCCCGGCAAGTCGATCGCCCAGGTGCACGCGGAGGTGGCACTCGGCGCGCTGGCCGACGCCGGCCTGTCGCTCAGCGACGTCGACGCGTACTGCTGCGCCTCCGACGCGCCTGGGTTCGGGCCGATCTCGATGGCGGACTATCTCGGGCTGCGGCGGCTGCGCTACGTGGACTCGACGGAGACCGGCGGCTCGTCGTACCTGGTGCACGTCGGCCACGCCGCCGCGGCCATCGCCGCGGGAAAGTGCAGTATCGCCCTCATCACCCTGGCCGGCCTGCCCAGGACGCAGCGGATGCCCAGGACGTCGGCGTCGGCGCTGGCGCCGGAGGCGGCGTTCGAGCAGCCGTTCGGGCCGACGACGGTATCGATGTACGCGCTGGCCGCGCGGCGGCACATGTACGAATACGGCACGACGAGCGCCCAGCTCGCGGCGGTCAAGGTGGCGGCGTCACGGCACGCGCGGCACAACCCGAACGCGATGCTGCGCAACCCCGTGACGGTTGAGGAGGTGCTTGACTCGCCCATGATCAGCGATCCGCTGCACCGGCTGGACTGCTGCGTGATCAGCGACGGCGGCGGCGCGCTCGTGGTGGTCTCGCCCGAGGTGGCCAGGGAGCTTTCCCGGCAGACCGTCAAGGTGCTCGGCCACGGCGAGTCGCCGAAGCTCGCCGACAACGGCCGCATCGACCTGACCTTCACCGGCGCGGTGTGGTCAGGACCGCGGGCATTCGCGGAGGCTGGTGTCGAGCCCGGCGACATCGACTACGCGTCGATCTATGACTCCTTCACGATCACGGTGCTGCAGACGATCGAGGATCTGGGCTTTTGCGAGAAGGGCAAGGGCGGGGCGTTCGCGGCCGACGGCGGCCTTGAGGCGCCGCACGGCAGGCTGCCTGTCAACACCGACGGCGGAGGGCTGTGCAACAACCACCCGGTGAACCGCGGCGGTATGACGAAGGTGATCGAGGCGGTCCGGCAGTTGCGCGGGGAGGCGAACGGCCCGGTGCAGGTGCCCGACTGCGAGATCGCGCTCGCGCACGGCAACGGCGGGTCGCTTGGCTCCCGGTCGGCCGCCGCGACGCTCGTCCTCGGCAGGGAGGACTCATGAGCGAACACATGAGAGACCACATGAGTGACCACAAGGACGCCGAGCCCCTGCCGGCGCCCGCGCCCGCGGTCAACCCCGAGACGGAGAATTTCTGGGCCGCGACGGCGGCGGGCCGGCTGCTGCTGAAGCGCTGCCTGGACTGCGGCAGCGTGATCTGGTACCCGCGCGTGATCTGCCCGGACTGCTCGAGCCTGCACACCGAATGGTTCGAGGCGTCGGGCCGCGGGCGCGTCTACAGCTACACCGTCAACCATCGCGGCGAGGGCGCGTACACCGGCCGCGCGCCGTTCGTGCTGGCCTACGTCGAGCTCGACGAGGGCCCGCGGATGCTGACCAATATCGTCGGCGCCGCCGACGCTGAACTCGCCGTCGAAGCGCCGGTCGAGGTGGTGTTCCACGACACCGGAGAGGGCAGCGCGCTGCCCAGGTTCCGGCTGGTTAACGGAAGGACATGACGCGATGCGAGGTGACACGACGGCGCCGCGGCCGGCCGGCTTCAGGTACGACGTGGACGCGCGGTGGGAGAAGCTCCCCGAAGAGATCTCCCACCGCGACGTGTCGGCGGTCGGCACCGACTCGCGCGACCGGGTGTACCTGCTGACGAGGTATGACTCCAACGTGCTCGTGTACGAGCCGGACGGCACGTTCATCACCGCCTGGGGCGGGGAGAGCTTCACCAACCCGCACGGGCTGACCGTGGGCCCGGACGACTCGGTGTGGACGGTGGACAACGGGGATCACTGCGTGCGGAAGTTCTCGCCAGAGGGGAAGCCGCTGCTGACGCTGGGAAAGCCCGGCCGGCAGTCGGACACCGGTTACGCGGCCAAAGGCCGGTTCGTCGTGCACAACGTCGAGACCGTCGAACGGCCGGGCGAGCCGTTCAACGGCTGCACCAACCTGGCGATCAACTCGGCCGGGCGGGTCTACGTCGCGGACGGGTACGGCAACTGCCGGGTCCACGTCTTTTCCCCGGACGGGGAGCTGATCACGTCGTGGGGCGGGGTCGGGGTCGGTCCCGGCGAGTTCCACCTGCCGCACGGCATCGCGGTCGACCGCGATGACCGGGTATACGTCTGCGACAGGGAGAACGACCGGATCCAGGTCTTCGACCCCGACGGCCGCTACCTGACCGAGTGGACCGACGTGCAGCGGCCCTGCCATATCGCCGTCGACGCGCAAGGCTTCGCGTACGTGGCCGAGCTGTGGCGGCCCAAGGGCAAGGGCTCTTTCACGCACGGGTTCATGCGCGAGGACCGCCCGGGCCGGGTCACCATCTTCGACCGCGACGGCTCGATCGTGGCCAGGTGGGGCGCGAGCACCGTCAGCAGGACCGCGCCGGGCAACTTCATCGCGCCGCACGGCATCGCCGTGGACTCGCGCGGCGACCTGTACGTCTGCGAGGTGACCTACACGTTCGGGGTCAAGGCCAACGGCGTAGACCCGGCGGAGGCCGCCGCGCACCAGATCCAGAAGTTCACCCGGCGATGAGACACAACACAGGCCGCATCCGGTCGACGCATGGCGGGAACCTGCCGCGGCCGGCCGAGTTCGACGGGCTGCTAAAGCAGGGCCCCGTGGTGACCGCGGAGGTGGCCGCGCTGCTGCCTGACGCGGTGCGCTACGTGGTGGACCGTCAGCTTGACTGCGGCATGGACGTGGTCAACGACGGCGAGTACGTGAAGGCGGCCGGCGGCGGCTCGTACACGGGGTACATCCATCAGCGGGTGACCGGGTGGGAGACGCTGCCGATCGACCCGGGCAAGCCGCGCAAGCGGGAGGGCGTCGGCGCCAGGGAACGCCGCGCGTTCCCCGGTTTCTATGAGTCGGGGCTATGGCTGCAGGGGTCGGGCGGCCCGGTGCGGCCTGGGTACTTCACGCCGGGCCGGCCGGCGGAGCCGGCCACCGAGCGGGTCGCCACGGGCCCGGTCAGGTACACCGGGCGCGAGGCCATCGAGGCCGACGTGGCGGCGCTCACCCGCGCGCTGGCGGGCAAGCCCGCGCAGGTGGAGGGCTTCATCGCGGCGCTTGGCCCGCTGAGCCTGGGCGCGGGGGCGCGCAACGAGCATTACGCCACGGAAGAGGAGTACATGACCGCGGTCGCCGAGGCGGTCAGGCAGGAGTACAAGGCGATCACCGACGCGGGGTTCATCGTGCAGATCGACGAGCCCGAGTTCGCCACCTCCTGGCAGTTCTATCCCGACTGGGACGTGCCGCGGTACCGCCGGTACCTGGAGTTCTGCGTGGAGATCATCAACCACGCGCTGGACGGCCTGCCCGCGGACCAGATCCGGTTCCACGTCTGCTGGGGCTCCGGACACCGGCCGCACGTCACGGACATCGACCTGGTGCACATCGCCGACCTGCTGCTGAAGATCAACGCTCAGGCGTACTCCGTCGAAGCAGGCAATGTCAGGCACGCCCATGAGTGGACCGTGTGGCGCGACATCAAGCTGCCCGACGGCAAGCTCCTCGTGCCGGGCGTCATCTCGCACGCCACCGACCTGGTCGAGGCGCCGGGCCTGGTCGCCGAGCGGCTGGTCAACTACGCCAGCGTCGCGGGCCGGGAAAACGTCCAGGCCGGCACCGACTGCGGCATCGGATCCCGTGTCGGCCACGAGGAAATCGTCTGGGCCAAGCTCCGCGCCATGACACGGGGCTGCGAACTAGCCAGCGAACAGCTATGGGGCAAGTGAGGAGCGGACCCGCATGACTTACGACTTGCTGATAAAGGGAGGCCACGTCCTGGACCCGGGCCAGGGGCTGGACGGCGTCCTGGACATCGCGATCACCGGCGGCAAGATCGCGCGGATCGCCGCCGGCATCCCGGCGGAGGACGCGGCGCGTGTCCTGCAGATCCGCGGCGCGGGCCGGCACGTCGTGCCTGGACTCATCGACGCGCACGCGCACGTAGGCCTCGGTGCGACCACTGACGGCGTCGGCCTTGGCTACTGCGATCCCGACGCGATCGGCGTGCGCTCCGGTGTCACCACGGTCGTGGACTGCGGTTCCGTCGGTGTCGCCAATCTCGGCGTGTTCCCGGCCCACATCCTGCCCAAGGCCAGGACCCGGGTCATCACGATGGTGAACGTCGGCAGCTACGCGCACACCATGCCAGGTCCGGCCGACATCAACTCGCTCGACGACATCAACAGGGACGCTCTGCAAAAGGCCGCCGAACACAACCCCGGCCTCATCGCAGGCGTCAAGCTCCGCGTGGTGGGCCCCGCCTTCGCCGACCAGGGCGAGGCCATCATCACCACCGCCAAGGCGGCGGCCAGGGATCTCGGCGTCCCGCTGATGGTGCACATCGGGGACTTCACCGCGAAGGACGAGGCGTCGGCGGCCAGGCGCGGCGAACTGACCCGGTTCCTGCTGAAGACGTTCGAGCCGGGCGACATCCTGACCCACCTGTGCACACCGAACTCCGGGCGGGTCCTCGACCCGTCGGGAAACCCTTACCCGGAGGTCGCGCAGGCCCGTGCCAACGGCGTCGTGCTCGACTCGGCGCTGGGCCGCGGCAACTTCGGCATCGAGGTGGCCAGGCGCCAGGCCGACCTGGGGCTGTATCCCGACACGATCAGCAGCGACCTGACCGCCAGGGGCCAGACGTTCCACAGCCTGCTCGAGTGCATGGCCAAGTTCATGTCGATCGGCTACACGCTGGCCGAGGTGGTCAAGGCGACCACATCCAACGCGGCCGCGGCGCTCGGCCTGGCCGGCGAGATCGGGGCGATCGCCGTCGGCCGGGACGCCGACCTGAGCGTCATCGACGTCGTGACGGGCGACTTCAGCTTCACCGACACCACCGGGCAGGAGTTCCGCGGCGGCTACGGGCTCGTCCCCGTCTACACGCTGAAGGCGGGCGAGGAGTTCTCGCCGGGCTGGGGAACACACCCGTGGGGCTGGCTGCCCGCGTCTGTGGAGGTCTAAGCGGGCATAGGGAGTTAGCACCGCTCGTTCCGGATAAATGGATGGGTGGGCGGGTAATAAGGCAGTTCTCGAAGGGAGCACGTTCATGACCGCGTCAGTGAGTGAGACCGCCCCCGCCGTCGATGACTTCGCCGCGCAGTGGCAGGCCTGGCACACGAGGCAGGAGGCGCGGCTCGCCGACCCGCACGGGTTCCTGGCGATCACCAGCCTGAACTGGCTGTCGGCCGAGCCGCGGCGGTTCCCAGACGCGCCGGGGGAGTGGTCGACGGGCCCGGACGGGGTCGTCGTCGAACTGGCCGAGGGCGAGGAACTGGTGATCGGCGGGTCAGCGGTGCGCGGGCAGTATTCCTTCGGCCTCATCCCCGAACGCGGCGGCGTGAACGCGGTATGGCATGACGCGGTGATCGAGGTCGCCAGGCGCTGCGGGAACGATATCGTCCGGCCACGGCACCCTGACAACGCGCTGCGCACCGCGTTCCGTGGCACGCCCGCGTACCCGCCGCAGCAGCGGTGGGCGGTCACCGGCCGCTACGTCGCGTTCGCTGAGCCGCGCCCGACGACGGTCGGATCCGTGGTCGACGGGCTTGAGCACGTCTACGACGCGCCGGGGCACGTGGAATTTACATTGGACGGGCGCTTTTTTTCGCTGACCACTTTCCCCGGGCATGAGCCAGGCGGTCTGACGATCCTGTTCACGGACGCCACGTCCGGCGTCACGACGTACGCTGCCAACCGGTCGCTGCATTTGCCCCCGCCCGCGGCCGATGGCACGGTTGTGCTGGACTTCAACCGCGCGGTCAACCTGCCGTGCGCCTACACAAACCTCGCGACGTGCCCGCTGCCGCCGGCCGAGAACCGCCTGCCGGTCGCGGTGGAGGCGGGGGAGAAGATCCCGTACGAGTGCGGGTAAGAAATTCAGAATCATTATCCGGAACGAAGCGGCCGCCTGTCAGTGGCGTACGGCTGGGTGTTAACCGGGGCCATTCGGCTGGCAGCGCAGGCACGGCGTTCGCCCGCGCCACACCCGCGTAGAAGCCGGCGCTGGCCTTCGGGACACGGTTCTGGGTCGCGAAGTCCACGTAGACGATGCCGAACCGCTTCTGGTAGCCGTAGGCCCATTCGAAGTTGTCCAGCAGCGACCACACGTAGTACCCGGCGAGGTTCGCTCCGTCGGTGACCGCGCGGGCGGCGGCGTGCAGGTGCTGGTGCAGGAACTTGATCCGCTCCAGGTCGTTCACGACGCCATCGGTGCCCAGGTAGTCCTCGGCCGCGCGGCCGTTCTCCGTGATGTACAGCGGCAGGCCGGGGGCTTCCTTCGACAGCCGCAGCAGCAGTTCGTACAGGCCGTCGGGGTCGATGAGCCAGCCCATGTTGGTGTGCTCGAGTTCGGCGGGATGGAACTGGACGACTCCGGGGAGGCCCGGCAGGGCGGGTTCCTCGCCGTGCAGCAGCCTGGCCGGGTCGCCGTGCCGCAGGTGGACGGGCCGGTAGTAGTTCACGCCAAGGAAGTCCAGCGGGGCGCTGATGGTCTCCAGATCGCCTTCACGGATCAGCGCCGCCGGCGGCAGCACCTCGGGCAGGGCATCCTCCGGGTACCGGCCGTGCAGCAGCGGGTCGAGGAACAGGCCGTTCGACGAGGCGTCGGTGACGCGGGCGGCGTACTGCAGGTCCGCGGTGGCGTCGGCGCGCAGCCGCACGGGGCTCAGGCTGAGGGTGATGCCCACGCCCGTCCCGGCCGGGATGGCGGCGCGCAGCGCGCTGGCGGCAAGTCCGTGCCCGAGCAGCAGGTGATGGGTGACGGCGGCGGCGACCGCGTCGTCTTTCAGGCCGGGTGCGTGCACGCCGGTCCGATGCCCGTTGTGCGCGACGACGTGCGGCTCGTTCAGCGTGATCCACTTCGACACCCGGTCGCCGAGCGCCTCGCCGAGGACGGCCGCGTACTCGGCGAACCGCAGCGCGGTGTCGCGGCTGGCCCAGCCGCCCTTGTCCTGCAGCGCCTGCGGCGTGTCCCAGTGGAAGAGCGTTACGACAGGCGAGATCCCGCGTTCGGTGAGCGCGTCAAGCAGCCGCTTGTAGTAGTCGAGGCCGGCCTGGTTGACCGCGCCCCTGCCGCCCGCGCCGACGGGGAGGATCCGGGGCCAGGAGACCGAGAACCGGTAAGCCGACAGGCCGAACGACTTGACCAAGTCCGCGTCCTGCTCGTAGCGGTTGTAGGAGTCACAGGCGATGTCGCCGTTGTCGCCGCCGCGAACCATGCCGGGGGTGTGGCTGAAGGTGTCCCACACCGACGGTCCCCGCCCGTCGGCTGCCGCCGCGCCTTCGATCTGGTAGGCGGCCGTCGCCGCCCCCCAGGTGAACCCCGCGGGGAAGGAAATACCCGCATGCAACGATGTGGCATTGGTCATGAATTCCTCCTTGACGCGCACCTTGGCGGGGTTTAGCGTAAGCGCTTACATGGCAGGTTGTAAACGCTTACATGTTCGGCGGGTTACAAAGTGGTAACGCTGTATGACGTCGCACGACACGCGGGCGTCTCGATCGCGACGGTGTCGCGGGTGCTGCACGGGCAGGGGCCAGTGCGGGAGAACACCCGTGACCGGGTGCGCTCGGCGATCGATGAGCTGGGCTACGTGCCCGACGGGGCCGCCCAGAGCCTCGCCCGCAGCCGCAAGGACGTCATCGGACTGGTCGCCGTGGAGCACTTCGGCTTGAAGCCGGATCAGTATGACATCGAGTCGATGAGCCTGCTGTTCTACGACGAGGTGATGCGCGGCGTCGAGCTGCGGATCCGCGAGAGAGCGTGGTCTTTGCTGATCACCTTCCTGCGCGAGGAAGACGTCACCGTGCTGGAGGACGAGCCGGTGCAGTCCCGGCTGCTGGCCCTGTCGGGCAAGGTCGACGGCCTGCTCATCGGCGAAGGCATTCTGGCCCCGCACGCGCTGGTCAAGCTGGCCAGGCGGCTGCCGCTGGTGATCATCGCGGGGGACACCGCCCAGCGGGGGGTGGACGTCGTGTCGGCGGACAACTGGTCCGGCGCGCACGCGCTCATGGAGCACCTGATCGTGCATCATGGCAGGCGCCGGCTGTTCCACATCGACGGCCCGGCGGCAGCGCCTGACGCCGAGGAGCGGCGGCTGGCCATGCACGCGGTCATCGAGGCCAACCCGGGGACGGAGCTGGTCGGCAGCTTCTCCGGGCTGTTCAGCGTCATGTCCGGCCAGGAGGGCACCGTGGCGATGCTGGCGGCCGGCGGGGAACTGCCGGACGCGCTCGTCTGCGCGAACGACCAGATGGCGATCGGCGCGCTGCGCGCCCTGGCGGAGCGCGGCATCCGGGTGCCAGAGGACATCGCGGTCGTCGGCTTCGACGACATCTTTCCCGCCAGCCTCGCCGACCCCCCGCTGACCACCGTTCACCAGCCGATCCGGCGGCTCGGCGAGGTGGCGTGCGACCGCCTTACCGAGCGGATCAGTCACCCGACGCTGCGGCCCAAGCAGGAACTGCTGCCGACCGAGCTCGTGCTGCGGTCGAGTTGCGGCTGCCCGCCGGGCACCGTGGAGCGCCGCGAAGTCAGGTATGTCGCCCGTCGCAAGCCGGCACCGGCCGGCGTGCCAGCAGGCGCGCGAAAGTCCAGCCTGCCCCTGGCAGGGTCGGTACCCGTGGCCACCGAGCCATCGACAGCGGAAAGGTAGCTGGAAGGCATATGCAGTTCATACTTCGCCGCCTGGCCTTCTACGCGGTGGCGGCGTGGGTGGCGATCACGCTGAATTTCTTCATACCGCGTGCCATGCCAGGCAGCGCCGTCGACGCGGTCCTGGCGAAGTTCCCCAACCTGCTGCCCCCGGCCCGCAAGGCGCTGGAGGCCCTGCTTGGAACTGGTCCGCAGGGCTCGATCTGGAGCCAGTACGTGAGCTACCTCGGGCACGTGTTCCGCCTTGACTTCGGCATTAGCCTCAGCAACTACCCGACGCCCGTGACGACCATCGTGGCGAACGGGATCTACTGGACGCTGGGCCTGGTCGGCATCGCCACAATCATCGCGTTCACCCTTGGCACCGGGCTCGGCATCCTGGCCGGCTGGCGGGCCGGCGGCCGGCTTGACCGGTCGCTGCCGGCCATGATGTTCCTGCAGGCGATTCCGTACTTCTTCCTGGCCCTGCTGCTTGTCCAGGTGTTCGGCATCACGCTCGGCTGGCTGCCGGTCGCCGGGGCCTACGACGGGATCAACTACACGCCGGGCTGGAGTTGGCCCTACATCGCCAACGTGCTGAACCACGCGTTCCTGCCGGCCCTGACCATCGTGGTGACCTCGGTGGCCGGCTGGATGCTGCAGATGCGCAACGTGATGGTGACCACGATCGGCGAGGACTACGTGGTGGCCGCTCAGGCCAAGGGCCTGCCCGACCGCCGGGTCACATTCACCTACGCGGCGCGCAACGCGCTGCTCCCGCAGCTGCAGGGCTTTGGCCTCGCGCTCGGGTTCGTCGTATCCGGGGCGCTGGTCATGGAGATCGTGTTCAGCTACCCGGGCATCGGCTACCTGCTGCTCAACGCGGCGGCCAGCAAGGACACCCCGCTGATGCAGGCCATCTTCCTGCTGATCACGATCGCGGTGCTGGCGGCGAACCTGGTCGTCGACCTGATCATCGTGTTCGTCGACCCGCGGGTACGGACAAGGGAGGCGACCTGATGAAGTCGCTAGCCCGCCTCTGGCGGCGGCTGCCCGGCACCGCGAGGGCCGGCGTGATCATGCTCGGCGTGTTCCTGCTGATCGCCATCATCGGCCCCGAGGTGGCGCCGTACGATCCGGGCGTCACTACCCCGCTGCAGGCGGCGCCGCCGTCCGCGGCGCACCTGCTCGGCACCACGCAAACCGGTCAGGACGTGCTATCGCAGTTCCTTTCCGGGGTCCGGCTGACGCTTGAGCTTGCCTTCTGGGTCGGCGTGATCGCGACCGGGCTTTCGGTGATCGTCGGCGTGACCGCGGCGTTCCTCGGCGGGGTCTGGGACGAGTTCCTGTCCCTGGTGTGCAACGTGTTCCTTGTCATCCCGGCGCTGCCGCTGCTGATCGTGCTGCTTGGCTTCCTGAACGGCACCAGCGCGGGACAGGGCCAGTTCCCCGTGATCTTCGTGCTCAGCCTGCTCGGCTGGCCGTGGGGCGCTCGGGTGATCCGGGCGCAGGCGCTGGCGATCCGCAGCCGCGACTTCATCGCCGCCGCCCGCGAGACCGGCGAGCGGGGCTGGCGCATCATCGTGTTCGACATCATCCCGAACATCATCAGCCTGATCGCCGCGAGCTTCGTCAACACCGTGCTCTACGCGGTCGGCGCCTCGGTCGCGCTGGCCTTCATCGGCCTCACCGACCCGAACAGCTGGTCGCTTGGCACGATGCTGTACTGGGCGGAGCTTGGCAACGCCCTCCAGATCGGCGCGTGGTGGTGGTACGTGCCGCCGGGCCTGGCGGTCGCTCTGCTCGGCACCGCGCTCGTGCTGCTCAACACCGGCATCGACGAGCTGAGCAACCCCCGGCTGCGGGACGTCCGCAGCGCGACCAGGATCGCCGGCCGCCGGGTGTGGCCGACCGACCCGACGCCGGTCCTCGGCGCGCTGAACGGCCGCGGTGGCCTGGGCGGCTTCGTCCGCTCGTTCAGCCGCAAGTCACTGCTCGACGAGCCCGCGCTCGCGGCGCTCCCGGCTGGAAACGCGGAGAAGGCAGGTGAGCTCCCATGAGCCCGGTCCTTGACATCAGGGACCTGTCCATCGCCTACCGCACTCCCGGCGGCGACGTCCAGGCGGCCACCCACGTGAACCTCACGCTCAACAAGGGCGAGGTCGTGGGCCTGTGCGGGGAGAGCGGCTCCGGCAAGTCGACGCTCGCCTACGGCGCGTGCCGGCTACTGCGCCCGCCCGCGGTGATCACCGGCGGCAGCGTGCTGTACTCCGGCAAGCGCACCGGCACGGTCGCCCCGGTAGACCTGCTGCGGGTGCCGCAGGGCGACCTGCGCGCGATCCGCTGGCGCGACATCGCGATCGTGTTCCAGAGCGCGATGAACGCGCTCAACCCGGTGCTCCGCGTCCGCGACCAGATCATCGACGCCATGGAGGCGCACCTGCGGCTGTCGAAGGACCAGGCGCACGAGAAGGCCGCCAGGCTGCTCGACCTGGTCGGCATCCCGCGCACCCGGATGCGCAGCTACCCGCACGAGCTGTCCGGCGGCATGCGCCAGCGCGTCATGATCGCGATGGCGCTGGCGGCCGACCCCGAGGTCGTCATCATGGACGAGCCGACCACCGCGCTCGACGTGGTGGTGCAGCGCGACATCCTGGCCCAGATCGTCGAGCTCAAGGAGCAGCTCGGCTTCTCGGTCCTGTTCATCACCCACGACATGTCGCTGCTGCTTGAGCTGTGCGACCGGATCGCGGTCATGTACGCGGGCCGGCTCATGGAGCTCGGCACTTCGGCCGACCTCAAGGACGCCCCCGCGCACCCCTACACCCAGGGCCTGCTGCGGTCGTTCCCGTCGCTGCGCGGCGCCCGCCGCGCCCTGGCCGGGATCCCCGGGACTCCGCCGGACCTGCGCGACCCGCCGCCTGGCTGCCCGTTCGTGCCGCGCTGCGGCTTCGCCCAGGCGAGCTGCACGGAAGTGGACATGTCGCTGCTCCCGGTGCCCGGCCGCCGCAGCGCGCTGCACGTGACCGCCTGCCCGGTCGTCACCCCCGAGCTCGTCGCCGAACGGGCTGCCGCGGCTACGGCGGCCGCCGCGGCCGCGACTGCCGCGACTGCCACGACTGCCACGGAAGGAGCGCTGTCATGACCGAGGACGCGGTAACGACCCTGACCTCGGCCGCCGCCGGCAATGGCCCGCTCGCCCTGGAGGCGGTGGGGCTGTCCAAGGACTTCAGGCTGGGCCCGGGCACGATCTTGCACGCCGTGCGGGACGTGCGGATCTCGCTGTACAAGAGCGCGGTCGTCGCCCTGGTCGGGGAGAGCGGCTCGGGCAAGTCGACCGTGGCCAGGATGCTGGCCGGCCAGGAACGGCCGACCGCCGGCACGATCAAGCTCAACGGCGAGCCGATCGACGTCCGCAGCGGAAACGCGTTCCGCCGCTACAAGAGCGAAGTGCAGTACGTCTTCCAGGACCCGTTCGGCTCGCTCAACCCGGTGCACAGCGTCGGCTATCACCTCGCCCGCCCGGTCAAGCTGCACGGCGGCCGCGGGATCGACACGAAGAAACGGGTCATCGAGCTGCTCGAGCAGGTCCGGCTGACGCCGGCGGCGCAGTTCGAGCCGAAGTACCCGCACGAGCTGTCCGGTGGCCAGCGCCAGCGGGTCAGCTTCGCCCGGGCGCTCGCCGCCCAGCCGAACGTGCTGCTTGCCGACGAGCCGGTGTCCATGCTTGACGTCTCCATCCGGCTGGAGATGCTGAACCTCCTTGACGACCTGCGCAAGCGGCTGCGCCTGGCGATGCTGTACATCACGCACGACATCGCCTCGGCGCGGTATTTCGCCGACGAGGTGCTGGTGATGTACGCGGGCCAGGTCGTCGAGCGCGGCCCGGCCGAGGAGGTAACTCAGCAGCCGGCGCACCCCTATACGCAGCTCCTGATAGCGTCCGCGCCCGACCCGGACAACCTCGGCTCCGTGCTGAAGTCCGGGAACAGCGCACCCCGCGCCGGAGGCACCGGTGGCGGGCCAGCCGCCGTTGGCTGCCCGTTCAGTAACCGGTGCCCCCTGGCGGACGATAAGTGCCGGGCCGAGAACCCGGCACTTCTCCAGCTCACCGCCGTGCGTGCGGCGGCCTGCTGGCGGTTGTCCGAGGCCGCGCCAGCACTCGCAGGTGACGCGGCCTAACCCCCTCAAAACCCGAGAGGATAGTCAATGTTGTCCAATAGAACCGTGAGAGGCAAGCGGCTGGCGGCCATCGCCGCCGCTGGCCTCCTCGTGACCGGGATCGCGGCGTGCTCGTCGAGCACCAGCTCGACCACGACTCCGCCCGCGTCCTCGCCCGCGGGCTCGCAGCCCGCGACGTCGGCGGCGGCCTCCAGCCCCAGCGCGAACAGCAACGCGACGCTGGTCATGGAGAGCTCGCCCGAGACCACCCTGACCCAGAACTTCAACCCGTTCGTCTCGACCGCGCCGATCTACGCCATGGGCGCCGACGGTCTGGTCTACGAGCCGCTGATCCAGTTCAACCTGGCCGCGCCGCCGAAGTACTACGGCTACCTGGCCACCAGCTACACCTGGGGCCCCGGCGGCAAGTCGATCACCTTCGCCATCCGGCAGAACGTGAAGTGGAACGACGGCACGCCGTTCACACCGGCCGACGTCGTCTACACCTTCAACCTGATGAAGTCCGACTCCAAGGTCAACATCGCCGGCCTGCAGATCTCCAGCGCGACCGCCTCCGGCAACAACGTGACGGTCACGTTCCCGTCCTCGCAGTACACCAACCTGGAGAACATCGCCGGGCTTGCGATCCTGCCGCAGCACATCTGGTCCAAGGCCGGCGAGGCGTCCGCCTTCACCGACCCGAACCCGGTCGGCACGGGCCCGTACGTGCTCGGCAACTACACCTCCCAGGGCTTCACCATGGTGCCCAACAAGTACTACTGGCAGCCCGTCCCGGTGAAGAAGGTCTACTTCCCGGCCTACACCACGAACACCGCCGCCACCAACGCCCTGTTCTC
>Ga0126381_100000614_pt1 | contig 39284 bp, 35 predicted proteins | sample PanSoiMetPlot_28_FD_96465 | JGI IMG/M metagenome (GOLD analysis project Ga0126381, IMG submission 96465) | Tropical forest soil microbial communities from Panama - MetaG Plot_28 | ecosystem: Environmental > Terrestrial > Soil > Tropical forest > Bulk soil | place: Panama | collected 2016-02-17 | reverse complement strand
GCCCATCGTGGCGGATCGGCACCAGCCCCGGCGCGATGAACCCGATCGTGCCGTCGACATCGGCATAGACCATGTTCTGGATCGGACCGACGAATTTTTTCAACGCCGCTCGAAAGCTCGGCCAATCGGTGGCGCGGTTGATCTCCCACACCGCCTCGGCGCTGCGGTCATTGGCGATTGTGAACGTTGCCGCCAAGGCCAGGACAAACCCCGGCTCGGCCGCGCCGGGCGGCAAGGCATCGGACAACACGGGGCCATGCCGGGTTTCACGGACCGTGAAGTCGACCGGCGCAGCGCCTTTCACGACGATGGTTTCGCGCCGCGATCGGAACGCCGCGCTCCCTTGCGGCGTCAAGTAATGTCCGGGATCGGCGGGATCGACCTGCTCGACGAAGAGATCCTCGACGTCCGCAGTCGTCGTCGTGAAACCCCAGGCGATGCGCTCGTTGTGGCCGATGACGACCAGCGGAACCCCGGCGGCGGTGGCGCCCGCAATGTTGTGCCGCGGCGTCTCGAGCCGAGCGAGGTACCAAAACCCCGGCGCACCAAAGGCCAGATGCGGGTCGTTCGCGAGGATCGGTCTGCCGCTCGCGCTGTGCCGTCCATCGACGACCCAGTTGTTGGAGGCGTAGTTCGGCCCCACTATGGGCGGCAGTGCCTTATACAGATCGTCGAGCCCTAGCCGATGGTAGAGCGGCAACATGCCGGCGAGGGTGATCGGCGCGTCCTTCGGATATTCCGGGTAGAGAAAGGCGAGGTCTGCCGCCGGTATCGTGCGGACCATGCGCGCCCGGAGCAATTCCCCGCGGTAGTTGCCGCCAAGCTGGACCGCCATCAACTTGCCCCAGACGAGACTGTCGGCCGGGCGCCAGGGCTCCGGGCGGAAGCCCAGCAGCAGGAATTCGGGCGGCAGCGCGCCCCGGCGCGAACTCAGGAAGGCATTGACTCCGGCGGCATAGGCTTCGAGGGCACGGTTCATCGCCGCCGACAGGAACGGGATCTCTGCTTCGGCAGCACGATAGAGGCCGAGCACCCGCATCTGCCGGTCGACCGAGACCGCCTGAGGTCCGAAAATCTCAGAAAGCCGCCCGGCGCCGTAGCGCCGCTGCAATTCGATCTGGAACAGCCGCTCCTGGGCATGCACGAAGCCGAGGCCGAAGGCGAGATCCCCGTCGTCCTGCGCGACGATCCGGGGCACTCCGTCAGCGTCCCGATCCACCCGGATCTCGGCTTTCGGTCCGGCCAGCACGATGCGGCCGTCGATCTGCGGCAGAGCGGAACGGAGATAGAGATAAAACCCGGCGCCAAGGACCGCCAACGACAGCCCAATCAAGCGTGTTCCCGCCCTGATCCCCCTCCTCCAGCGGGGAAGGGAACGAGAGGGGGCTGCCACTAGAGCCCGAGTTCGCGCAGGATCACGTCGCGATCGGCGTCAAGATTAGGGGCGGGAGAGCGGCTCGGCGGGTCGGCAAAACCCGAGAGCTTCATCGGGTTGCCGGCGAGCTTCAACGGACCGGTAACGGGATCGTCGACCGAAATGACCATCTTGCGTGCCGCTGCCTGCGGGTGGGCAATCGCCTGTGCGACATTGTTGATGGCACCGCACGGGATGCCGGCCGCTTCCAGCACGGCGATCCAGCGCTCGGTGCTCGCGCTGCGGAGCACCCCCTCGATTTCGGTGCGCAGCGCCTCCTGGTGCCGGTTGCGCAGCTCGTTCGTTTTGAACAGCGGGTTCTCGGCGAGATCGGCCCGGTCTAGCGCGTGCGCCAGCTTGACGAACAGCCCGTCATTGCCGGCCGCAATGATCAGATGTCCGTCGGCAGTGTGGAATGCTTCGAACGGGGTGATCGAGGGATGGCGGGCGCCCATCGGCCCAGGAATTTCTCCTGTCGTCGTATAGCGCATGATCGCATTTTCGAGCAGCGCCAGCTGACAATCGAACAACGCGACGTCGACCTTCGTCGCCTCGCCGGTCCGTTCGCGATGCACGAGCGCGGCGTTGAGCGCGACAGCCGTATAAAGGCCGCCGGCGAGGTCGCCGATCGAGGTGCCGATCCTGGTCGGGGGCATCCCGGGATGGCCGGTGATGCTCATGACGCCGCCCAAACCCTGCACGACCATGTCGTAGGCGGGATAATGGGAATAGGGCCCGCTGTGGCCAAAACCCGAGGCAGCGGCGTAGATCAGACGGGGGTAGCGGAGATGCAGGTTGTCCCACCCGTAACCCAGCTTTTCCATCGTGCCGGGACGAAAGTTCTCGACGAGAGCATCGCCCTTGTCGAGCAGCCGCTCGAAGATGTCGCGGCCGGCAGGCGATTTGAGGTCGAGCGCGATCGATTCCTTACCGCGGTTGACAGAGGCGAAATAGGTCGATTTCCCATTCTTGAACGGACCGTAGTGACGCGCGTCATCGCCCTGCCGCGGCGGCTCGACCTTGATGACCCGGGCGCCGAGCTCGGCGAGCAGCAATGTGCAGTAAGGACCCGCCAGAATGCGGGAGAGATCGACGATCGTGATGCCGGCAAGCGGCCCGGGCTGCGCCATGCTCATGGTCCTTTCGAAGGGGAATGTCGTCAATAGCGTAGCGCAGCCCGAACTCGCAACCGGCTCTTGTGGCTCGCCGCGCCGGTTGTTCCGGAATACGAGCAGGACTATGGTCCGCTGCGCTACTCGGCCCGAGGCTCGATTTGGCGGGGCAAATGAACAACCGATCCGAGCACGGCGATGACGGGGCCGACCAGCGCAGGTCGGCGGCGCTGATCGGATTGATCATCGTATTGGCGCTGGCCATCGCCGGAGTGGTGCTGGTTCGCGAGCTGAGGGAGCGGTCTCGCCTCGAGGATTGCCTGATGTCGGGGCGCACCAATTGCGCCCCGATCGAGACCCCACTGCGCCGCTGATTATCGTAGGGCCGCGAACTGCGGCAAAAAATCCAGGGATGCCCGGTGGAGGTGACTCATATAGTTTGTCTATGATATATCAAATTATGCGGTTGTTCTCTCGGTAAGGAGGCGCTCGGGATGGGCAGACGTGTGTTGGGCGTGGTCGTAGTTATGGCGCTCGCCGCCATCGTGGCGATCTGGCGCCTGAATGTCGGCGCCGAAGCTCCACCTGCGGCTGCGCAGACGCCGCCCCCGGGGGTTCCGGTCACGGCGGGTACCGTGGCCGCCCAAGATGTCCCGGTATTCTTGCAGGGCATCGGCACGGTCCAGGCTTATAACATGGTCGCCGTCAAGAGCCGGGTGGATGGACAGATCGTCAAAGTCGATTTCAAGGAGGGCCAGGACGTCAAGGCGGGAGATCCGCTTTTTCAGATCGACCCGCGCCCCTATCAAGCGGCACTCGAACAGGCGCAGGCGGCAAAACAAAAGGACGAGGCGCAACTGCTCGGTGCGCAACTCGACCTCGACCGATACGAAAAGCTGATCGGCTCGGGATGGCAGACCCGGCAGAGCTATGACCAGCAAAAGGCCACTGTCGGGCAGCTGCAGGCATCGATCAAAGGCGACGAGGCGCAGATCAATACCGCCAAGCTCAACCTCAGCTATGCCGATATCCGCTCGCCGATCGACGGGCGCCTTGGAGCGCGGCTCGTCGACAAGGGCAATCTGGTGCATGCCAACGACAATACCCCGCTGGTGATGATCACCGAGGTAAAGCCGATTTTTGTGAGTTTCACATTGCCGCAGGACACCCTCGAGGATCTGCGGGAGAACCACAAAGGTTCGGCTCTCGTCGTGTACGCCTACAGCGGCGACGGGAAGAAGCAATTGGCCGAGGGCAAGCTGACCTTGATCGACAATGCGATCGACCAGGCGACCGGCACGATCCACCTGAAGGCGCGTTTCGACAACGAAGACGAACGTTTGTGGCCGGGCCAATTTGTCAGCCTGCGTGTCGTCCTCTCGACGCGGCGGGACGTTGCAACGGTGCCGTCGCAGACGGTACAGAACGGTCCAAACGGTCATTACGCCTACGTCATCAAACCCGACAACACGGTCGAGCGGCGGGATGTCGAAGTCGCGTCGATTCAGGACGGCATTGCAGTCGTGACCAAGGGGTTGGCGGCGGGCGAGCGGATCGTCGTCGACGGCCAGTACCGACTGACGAACGGCGCTCGCGTCAACCCCCAGGCAGCCCCCGCTCCGGCGGGCGCGGCTGGCTGACAGCCTCAAAACCGTCAACCAGCCGACCAGTCCGTTAAACAAACAAAAAGGCGATCGCCGATGAGCATTTCGGAGCCCTTTATTCGACGGCCGATCGCGACCTCGCTGATGATGCTGGGGGTGCTCGTATTCGGGATCGGGGCCTACGGCCTTCTGCCGGTCGCGGCGTTGCCGAAGGTTGATTTTCCGACGATCGTGGTCTCGGTCAACTACCCCGGCGCCAGCCCCGATACGATGGCATCGGCCGTCGCCACGCCGCTCGAACAGCAATTTGCGACGATCCCTTCGCTCGACCAGATGACCTCTACGAGCGGTATCGGGTCGTTGTCGATCACCTTGCAGTTCGATCTCGAGCGCAACATCGACGCTGCCGCCCAGGACGTCCAGACTGCGATCAACGCTGCCAGCGGGGTGCTGCCGAAGGACCTGCCGACCCCACCGACTTACAGGAAGACCAATCCCGCGGATCGGCCGGTATTGATCTATGCCGTGCATTCCGATGCGCTGCCGATCTATCGGGTCGACGATTTTGCCTACACGATCCTGGCGCAGAAGATCTCCACATTAAAGGGCGTCTCCGAAGCCCGCATCTTCGGCCAGCGGCCGTATGCGCCGCATATCCAAGTCAACCCCGGTGCGCTGGCGTCCCGCGGCATCGGCCTGGAGGATGTGCGCAATGCATTGCTGACGTCTACTGTTAATCGGCCAAAGGGGGTTCTCGAGGGCGCGCACCAAACCTTCACGCTCGACACCAACGACCAGCTGTTCAATGCCGAGGCCTATCGGAACATCATCGTCGCCTATCGCAATGGTGCGCCGGTCCGGCTCAAGGACATCGGCAACGTCGTTGATTCGGTGCAGAACGAGCGCATCGGCGCTTGGTACTTCGACACTCCGGCGGAGGGGCTGGCGATCCAGCGCCAGTCGGGCGCCAACACGATCGAGCTGGTGAATTCCATCCAGAGGCTGCTGCCGCGGCTCGAAGAATCCATCCCGCCAACGGTCAAGGTCGACCTCGTCTCGGACCGCTCGCTCGTCGTCAAGGCGGCGGTGCATGACGTCCAATTCACGATGATGCTGACGGTCGGGCTCGTAATCATCGTCATCTTCGTGTTTCTGCGAACCCTGTGGGCGACGGTGATCCCGAGCCTGGCCGTGCCGTTGTCGCTGCTCGCCACCTTTGGGGTCATGTACGCGGTTGGCTACAGCCTCGACAACATTTCGTTGATGGCGCTGACGATCTCGGTCGGTTTTGTCGTCGATGACGCGATTGTGATGATCGAGAACATCGTGCGCTACCTCGAGCAGGGCGAGCGGCCGTTCGACGCCGCCCTCAAAGGCGCAGGTCAAATCGGTTTTACGATCATCTCGATCACCTTTTCGCTGATTGCAGTGTTCATTCCGCTGCTCTTCATGGGCGGCATCATCGGCAGGCTATTCCGTGAATTCGCCGTGACAGTGTCGGTGGCCGTGGTCGCCTCGGCCTTTGTCTCGTTGACGCTGACACCGGTGCTGTGCTCGCTCTTCCTCAAGGAGCAGGGTCTGCACGGAGCGGGTCGCCTCAACCAGCTCGCGGAGCGCTTTTTCGTTGGGTTCCTAAATATTTACGACCGCGGGTTGCGGTTTGTCTTGCGCCATCAGTTGCCGACGTTCCTGTCGACCATCGTGTTGATCGTCGCGACCGGTTACCTCTACGTCATCATCCCCAAGGGCTTTTTCCCCGAGCAGGATACCGGCTTTATCTTTGGCCAAGCGGACGCGCGCGAAGACAGTTCTTTCAAGGCCATGGCGCGCAACGTCCAGAAGATCGTGGATATCGTCCGGCACGATCCCGCCGTTTCCGGCGTCTTCGCTTTCACCGGAGCCAACGCCTACAATCCGACCGAGAACACGGCCCGCGTGTTCATTCAGCTGGTGCCGCACAATCAGCGGTCGGAAACCTCCAGCCAGATCATCCGCCGCCTGCGCCCGAAAATGGCGGCAGTCGAAGGCGTGAAATTCTTCATGCAGTCCGGGCAGGACATCAGCATCGGCGGGCGTCTGAGCCGGACGCTCTATCAATACACGCTTACCGATACCGATGTCGAAGAGCTAAATCATTGGGCGCCGATTATCGAGCGCGAGATGAAGAAAATGTCCGAGCTCGAAGATGTCGCTTCGGACCAGCAGATCGCCGCGCCGCACATCGCGATCGAGATCGACCGTGACGCGGCGTCGAGAATGGGTATTTCTCCCTCGCTGATCGACGAGACCTTGTACGACGCGTTTGGCCAGCGTCAGGTCACGACGATCTATACCGCTACCAGCCAATACAAGGCCATTCTTGAGGTTCAGCCCGAATATCAGGAAGACCCGACGGCTCTGTCGAAGATCTATATCGCCGGTCCCGGCGGAACACAGGTGCCGCTGAGCTCGTTCGCCCATCTCACGTCGAAGGTCGAGCCGCTGTCGGTCAACCATCAGGGACAGTTCCCGGCGGTGACATTGTCCTTCAACCTGGCACCAGGCGTCGCGCTCGGTCAGGCGGTCGACAAGATCCAGGCGATGATGTCCCAGCTTCGCGTGCCCCAGACGCTCGACGCATCCTTCCAGGGTACGGCACAGGCGTTCCAGGCCTCGCTGTCTTCGACACCGCTGCTCGTCGCGGCCGCGATCCTCGTCGTCTACATCGTCCTGGGCATGCTCTACGAGAGCTATATCCATCCTATCACGATTCTATCGGCATTGCCGTCTGCCGGTGTCGGCGCTCTGCTCGCGCTGATGTTGCTGCATTACGATCTCAGCGTGATCGCGATGGTGGGCGTCATTCTGTTGATCGGCATCGTCAAGAAAAATGCGATCATGATGATCGACTTCGCGCTCCAGGCGGAGCGGGTGGAAGGCAAGAGTCCGCGGGAAGCGATTCACCAAGCCTGTCTGCTGCGGTTCCGGCCGATCATGATGACGACCTTCGCCGCGCTGTTCGGCGCTATGCCGATCGCCTTCGGGCAAGGCGCCGGATCCGAGCTGCGGCGTCCGCTGGGTATCGCGATAGTCGGAGGCCTGCTCGTCTCGCAGTGGCTGACCCTTTACACGACGCCGGTCATTTACCTCTACCTCGAACGGTTTGCCAGCTGGATCGGCCGTCCATACCGTCCGTCGCGTGTGCAGGAAGCACTTTCGGACGGCCATAGACCGGCTCTTGCGGAGGGCCGTCATGGCGCCGAATGACATGTCCCATTCACCGACGCTGCGAGATCGGACGGCCGACAGCAAGCCCGAGCGGAGCCGGACCGAGGTCGGCCGCGCCTTCGGCTTTCTCGTGCATGACGTTTCGCGGCTCATCAAGCGGCGGTTCGAGCGTCGGGCACGGCAGATGGGGCTGCCGATCACCCGTCAGCAGGCCGCGGTCGTGCTCAATATCGCGGGCAATGAAGGCGTTAGCCAAAGTGAGGTCGCGACCTGGCTCGGCATCGAGCCGATCGCCCTTGTGCGAATGCTCGACAAGCTTCATGAGGAAGGGCTGGTCGAGCGCCGCGCCCATCCGACCGATCGGCGCGTGCGGACCTTGTGGCTGACCCCGGCGGCCCGGCCGGTTGTCACGCAAATTATCGGCATCAATGAAGCAATTCGCGAGGAAGCCTTTGCCGGCATGGCGGCGCCTGCGCGCGACAGCGTGATCGACATCCTCGACGGGGTCAAAGGCAGCCTTGCCCTCCGAGAGGAAGAAGACGACAGCCGGGCCGCTTCTCTTGCGGAGCCTGACAGTGTCGATCAGCCGATTGGGAAGCTCGCTGTCACGGCTGGCTGAGCCCCCGAACCTTGCGCAAGAAAGTGGGCGGCCAGCGATGAGCATCTCCGAGCCGTTTATTCGGCGCCCGATCGGGACCTCGCTGCTGATGCTGGGTGTCCTCGTATTCGGCATCGGCGCCTACGGGCTGTTGCCGGTTGCCCCGTTGCCGAACGTCGATTTCCCGACGATCACGGTGACCGCCAGCTACCCCGGCGCCAGCCCGCAAACGATGGCTTCCGCGATCGCGACGCCGCTCGAAACGCAATTCACCTCGATTTCCGGACTGAGCCAGATGACCTCGCTCTCCGGCATCGGGACGATGACGATCACGTTGCAGTTCGACCTAGCGCGCAACATCGACGCTGCGGCGGGCGACGTGCTGACCGCGATCAATGCCGCAAGCGGCGTGCTGCCGAAGGAGCTGCCAAGTCCGCCCACCTACCGGAAGGTTAATCCGGCGGATTTTCCAATCCTGATCTACGCCGTTCATTCAGACGCGGTGCCGGAGTACCGGCTGGACGACTACGCCAACACGGTGTTGGCGCAGCGGCTCTCGACGGTGCCAGGGGTGGGACAAGTCTTTATCTTTGGCCAGAAGCCCTATGCCGCACGCGTGCAGGTTAACCCAGCGGCGCTGGCCGCCCACAACATTGGCCTTGAGGATGTGCGCAACGCACTCGCGGCGGGAACGGTCAACCTGCCCAAAGGTTCGATAGAAGGCGCGCATGAGATGGTCGCGATCGAGACCAACGACCAGCTCTTCGACGCCGCTGCCTACGGAAACCTGATCATCGCCTATCGCAACGGTGCGCCGGTACGCCTCAAGGACATCGGCGAAGTCGTCAATTCGGTGCAGAACACCCGCGTCGGCGCCTGGTACAACAATCTCACGGCCGAGGGCATCGCGATCCAGAAGGCTCCAGGCGCCAATACGATCGCGCTGGTCGACACGATCAAGGCGTTGATGCCGAAACTCCAACAATCGATTCCGCCTTCGGTCCATGTCGATCTGATGGTCGACCGCACGCAGGTGACGCGCGCGGCGGTCCACGACGTGCAATTCACGATGATGCTGACGATCACCCTCGTCATTATCGTCATCTTCCTGTTCCTGCGGACGATTTGGGCGACGGTGATCCCGAGCCTGGCGGTGCCCTTGTCGCTGCTCGCCACCTTCGCGGTCATGTGGGCGGCGGGCTTCAGCCTCGACAACATCTCGCTGATGGCGCTGACCATCTCAGTCGGATTTATCGTGGACGATGCCATCGTCATGATCGAGAACATCGTCCGCTATATCGAACAGGGGATGCCGCCATTCGAGGCGGCACTCAAGGGCGCCGGCCAAATCGGCTTCACCATCATTTCGATCACCTTTTCGCTGATCGCCGTGTTCATCCCGCTGTTCTTTATGGGCGGGATCATCGGCCGGCTGTTTCGCGAGTTCGCAATTACCGTGTCGGTGGCCGTGATAGCGTCGGCTGTCGTGTCGCTGACCCTGACGCCGGTCATGTGCTCGCTCTTCCTGAAGGAGCAGGGGCAGCATCCCAAGGGCCCCTTCAATCGACTGGCCGAGCGTTTTTTCGAGTGGATGATCGGGTCTTACGACCGCGGGCTGCACTTCGTCTTCCGTCACCAATTTGCGACGCTGATGTCGACCCTGCTACTTATGATGGCAACCGGGGCGCTCTACGTAAAAATTCCGAAGGGGTTCTTCCCGCAGCAGGACACGGGGACCGTGTTCGGCGAAGTTAATACTCGGCAGGATTCGTCGTTCCTCTCGACGGTCGAGACCGCCCACGAGGTTGTCGACATTGTACGGGAGGATCCCGGCGTCGCCGGCGTCTTCATGCTCGCCGGCGCCTATTCCTACAATCCGACCGAAAGTGCCGCCCGCGTCTTTTTCGCTCTGAAGCCATTTGAGGAGCGCAACGATACTGCCGATCAGGTCGTGCAGCGCCTGCGCCAGAAAGTGTCGGGGGTCCAGGGTGCGAAATTCTTTATGCAGGTACCCCAGAACATCACGGTCGGCGGCCGCCTGAGCCGGACACAATACCAGTACACGCTGACCGATACCGACGACGCCGAACTCAATTACTGGGCGCCCATCCTTGAAGCCGAGATGCGGAAATTGCCGGAGCTTCAGGATGTCGCCTCCGATCAGCAAAACGCGGCTCCGACCGTGACAATCGAAATCGATCGCGACGCTGCTTACCGGCTCGGCGTATCGGCGTCATTGATCGACCAGACCTTGTACGATGCCTTCGGCCAGCGGCAGGTCGCGACGATCTATACCGCGACTAACCAGTACAAGGTGGTGCTCGAAGTTCAGCCGCAGTTTCGAAGCGATCGGACGGCGCTCGCAAAGATCTACGTCGCCGGGCAGAATGGGGCACAGGTGCCGCTCTCGGCCTTCGCCCATTTCACGTCAAAGGTCCAACCGCTGTCGATCAGCCATCAGGGCGTGTTTCCTGCGGTCACGCTATCGTTCAACCTCGCTCCCGGCGTAGCACTCGGCCAGGCCGTCACGAAGATTCAGGAGATGGCCGACCGCCTGCACGCACCGCCGACCTTGAACGCTTCGTTCCAGGGCACGGCGCAGGCGTTCCAGGCGTCGCTGTCGTCGATGCCGATGCTGGTCGCTGCCGCCATTCTCGTCGTCTACATCGTGCTGGGGGTACTCTATGAGAGCTACATCCACCCCATCACGATCCTCTCGGCATTGCCGTCGGCCGGCGTCGGCGCGCTCCTGATGCTGATGCTGTTCCACTATGATTTGAGCGTCATCGCGATCGTCGGCGTGATCTTGCTGATCGGCATCGTCAAGAAGAACGCAATCATGATGATCGACTTCGCGCTTCAGGCCGAGCGGCTGGAGGGCAGGAGCCCGCGCGAGGCGATCCACCAAGCGTGCCTGTTGCGCTTTCGCCCGATCATGATGACGACGTTCGCGGCGCTGTTTGGGGCGATGCCGATCGCGTTCGGACAGGGGGCGGGCTCCGAGCTGCGGCAGCCGTTGGGCATCGCCATCGTCGGCGGGCTCCTGGTCTCGCAGTGGCTGACGCTCTATACGACCCCGGTTATTTATCTCTACCTTGAACGCCTCGCCCGCCGGCTCGGCCGTCCCTACCGCCCGTCGCGCGTGCAGGAAGTCCTCTCGGATGCACCGAGACCAGCTTTCGTGGAGAGCCGCCATGGCGCCGAATGACGTCGCGCGTCCACTGATACAGGCGAAATCCGAGCAGATGCCGGTACAATCGGCCGCTACCCGCGCATTCGGCTTTCTCGTCCACGATGTTTCGCGGCTCATCAAGCGGCGGTTCGAGCGCCGAGCGCGGCAAATGGGCCTGCCGATCACGCGCCAGCAGGCGGCAGTCGTGCTCAACATCGCCGGCAACGAAGGCGTCAGCCAGGCCGAGGTGGCGACGTGGCTCGGCATCGAGCCGATTGCTCTGGTGCGCATGCTGGACAAGCTGCATGAGGAGGGACTGGTCGAGCGCCGCGCTCATCCGACCGATCGGCGCGTGCGCACCTTGTGGCTGACCCCGGCGGCGCGTCCGGTGATCGAGCGGATCTTCGCGATCAACGAAGCGATTCGCCAGGATGCGTTTGGCGGTTTGTCGGCGACAACCCGCGATCTCCTCGTCGATGTTCTCGTTCACATCAAAACCAATCTTGCGCTCAAGGAAGAAGTCGCGTGCGACCGGTCAGGCGACGCTTCTCCCGCGGAAATCGCAAGCCCCTCCGGCAACTAGCCACCGGGCCAGTGGTCGCTGCCGCGGTGCTCGCTGCGCCGCTTGAACCCTCTGGCGCTGCCGAAGTCACCGCGGCGGCCGAGAGTGAGATCCGCGCGGCGATCGAAAACTGGCGATCTGCATTCAACGCTCGTGATGAACAAAGGGTCTGCGATCTCTTCGCGCCGGACATCGTTGCCAACTATCAAGGTGAGCCTGAGCGCGATTATCCGTCTCTCTGTGAGATGCTGCGCACCGCGTTGCGGGATTCGGAGACGACCTATCTGTATTCGGTAAAAATAGACGACATTGCGGTATATGACGAAACAGCTGTCGTCAGACTTGTATGGGCGCTCGAAATAGAGAAGGCAGGGAAGCGGCAGGGCACGATAAAGGAGCCTGCCATCGACATCTTTCGTCGTCAGACGGACGGCAGCTGGAAAATTGCCAGATACCTTGCTTATCCGGCGTCTCCCTGATCGGCGGGAGTTGCCGCCGACCGAGAGGGTTTCTTGGCGATCCCGCATCCGCGCCGTATAAGGAGCCAAGCCACCGGCGGTCCGTCGAAAAGTTCCCGCGCGCCAATAGATGTCCCCTTTTGTGATTCCGTTTCCTGCGATCGATCCGGTCGCGGTCTCCTTCGGACCCTTTGCAATCCGCTGGTACGCGCTTGCCTACATCGTCGGGCTGCTGATCGGCTGGCGCTATTGCCTCGGTCTCTCCGCTCGACCGCCGCGCCTGATCGGGCGGCAGGATGTCGATGATTTCCTCATCTGGGCGACGCTCGGCGTCGTCCTCGGGGGACGCATCGGATACGTGCTGTTCTATAATCCGGGTTATTATATCTATCATCCGATGGAGGCGCTTTCGGTCTGGCATGGCGGCATGTCGTTCCACGGCGGCGCACTCGGCGTCACATTGGCGATAGTCTTGTTCACCCGATCGCGGCGCATATCGCTCTTTGCCTTCTCCGACATCATTACCCAGGCGATCCCGATCGGGCTGTTCTTTGGCCGCGTTGCCAATCTCATCAATGGCGAGCTGTACGGCCGCCCGGGTAATGTCCCTTGGGCGATGGTTTTCCCGAATGGCGGCCCAATACCGCGCCACCCAAGCCAGCTCTACGAAGCCTTCTGCGAGGGCATCCTGCTTTTTTTTCTGCTCTTCGCAGCCGAGCGGCTCCACGCGAGACAACGCCCGGGCGTCGTCACGGGCTTGTTTCTGGTGGGCTACGCCGCCGCCCGCATGTCGGGCGAACTGTTTCGGGAACCCGACCCGCAACTGGGTTTCTTGATTTTCGGGACCACAATGGGCCAGCTGCTGTCGATTCCGTTGCTGATTGCGGGGATCTTGATCATTGGCTCGGCGCTGCGCGCGCCCGCTCCGGCTCGGCCGTGAGCGAGCGCATCGCCGACAAGATCATCAGGCGGATTCGCGCCGAGGGGCCGATCACAGTCGCGGCCTACACGGCAATGGCGCTGCACGACCCGGACGGCGGATATTATACGAAACGTGGTCCGATCGGAGCGGCCGGCGATTTCACGACCGCACCTGAGATCAGCCAGGTCTTCGGCGAGCTGATCGGGCTATGGTGCGCGGAGTTGTGGGATCGGATCGGCCGGCCGGATCCGGTGATCTTGGCAGAGCTGGGACCGGGCCGGGGTGTATTGATGAGCGACCTATTACGGGCCGCCAGCACCGTGCCGGAGTTTCGACGCGCCTTGCGCATCTGGCTGGTCGAGGTGGACGCGACGCTCCGCGCCGAGCAGCAGCGACGCCTCTGCCAAGCGCATCCGGCATGGGTAACGCGTATAGATGAACTGCCAGACGGCCCGATGCTGATGGTCGCAAACGAGTTCCTCGACGCGCTGCCGATCCGGCAGTTCTCCCGCGTCGCAGGCGGCTGGTCGGAGCGGCTGGTCGGGCTCGATCCCCAGAATCATCTGGTGTTTATCGACGGTCACGAGAGCCTTGCGGCAGGCCTGCTCGTGCCGGCCAGCCTACGCTCAAGCCCGCAGGGAACGGTCGCGGAGATTTGCCCTACCGCGCTCGCCCTGGCCGGCGCGCTCGGGGCTCGATTCGCGCGCCAACCGGGTGCCGCGCTGTTCATCGATTACGGCTACTACCCGACTGCACCCGGACCGACACTGCGTGCGGTTCAGCGGCATCGCCCGGTTTCGGCGCTCGCAGAGCCGGGTGCCGCCGATCTCAGCGCTCATGTCGATTTCGCCGCCTTCATCGAGGCTGCTCGGGCGGGTGGCGCCGAGACCCACGGGCCGGTGAGCCAGAGCCGGTTTCTCGATGCGCTCGGCGTCGGCCTTCGGCTTTCCGCGCTGGTTGCACGGGCGACGCCGGCGCACAGACAGGCGCTCGAAAGCGGTGTCCGACGATTGCTGGCGCCCGCCGAGATGGGAGATTTGTTCAAGGTCGTGGCGACTGTTTCGCCGGGCCTGCCGTCACCTGCTGGCTTTGGTGACACTATCGGCAGCTGAGCAGGCGGCGCAGTGATCACACTAAACCTCCTTAATGACGATCTCGGCATTCGCCACGTGTTCTTTACCCGCCAAGGCGGGGTCAGCAGCGGGTTCTTTGCGTCTCTGAACTGCGGCTTCGGATCGGGCGACACAGCCGACAGGGTCGCCCGGAATCGGGCGATAGCCGTCGAGCAGCTGGGTCTCACGATCGACCGGCTGGTGACCTGCTATCAGGTCCACAGCAACGCGGTGATCACAGTGGACCGGCCTTGGTCGAATGATGCGGCGCCGCGGGCCGACGGCCTGGTTACGGGCGCATCCGGCATCGCCCTTGGCATTCTTACCGCCGATTGTGCCCCGATCCTGTTCGCAGATAAGGCCGCCAGGGTCATCGGTGCGGCGCATGGCGGGTGGCGTGGCGCGCTCGGCGGGATTGTGGAGGCCACTCTCGATCGGATGGAGGCACTAGGCGCCGAGCGGGCCCGCATTCGCGCCGGCATCGGCCCCTGCATCGAACAGTGCTCATACGAGGTCGGGCCGGAATTCCTGCATCCATTCCTGTCGGACGACCCGGCCAGCGCAGCGCATTTTGCGCCCGCGTTGCGACCCGGCTATTTGATGTTTGACCTGCCGGGCTATATTGAGCGCCGGCTGGCTCGCGCCGGCGTCGCGAACATCGAACGCGCGGCTCGCGATACAGCTGCCGATGACACGGATTTCTTCAGTTATCGGCGTGCCTGTCTGCGTGGCGAGCGGGTGTATGGCCGCGCACTCTCGGCAATCGCGCTCGGCGATTGAATTCGAGCCGCCGATTTGGCTTCTCGGCGGGCTGGTCGCCTCGCTGCTGTCGATGGCGAGTTGCCAGCCGCTCCCGCACCCGTTTGCCGACGATGTCCCGCGGCACGGTGCGCCGATCCTGGCATTGCGCGACAGCAGCAGTGTCGCGATCGCCCCGATAGAGGGCCTGCCACGGGCGACAGCGGAGAAGCTCGGACCGGCGATGGCGAGAGCACTCCAGGAGCGGGAGATCGCAGCGAGTGACAAGGCCGCGAGCATCGGGAGTTATGAGCTCGTCGGCAGAATACAGGAGATGGCACCCTTGCGAGGCAAGGCTGCGCTTGTCGTTTTATGGGAAGTGCGCGACCCATCGGGCCGGTCCATCGGCGAAAGAGCCGAACGGCTCGACGCACCGGCGGCCGATTGGGGGGCCGGAAACGATGATGCGATTTCGCGTCTGGCCGCCGCCAGCGCAGCCCAAGTCGCGCCCATGCTGCAAGACGAGGCGCCGACCGAGACCCAGATTGGCGGGCGGACCCGACTTCTGATCCGCGCCGTGGCGGGTGCCCCCGGGGATGGCGATGAGGCTCTCGTCAAATCGATCACCGAGGTTTTGAAAAAGCAGGATCTCGCGATCATCAGCGATCCAGCGGTCAAGGTCGACCTCGTCCTCGATGGGGAGGTCACCGTCGGCAAGCCGAAAGGGGGAAAACAGAACGTCAAGATAGTCTGGCACGTGCGTCGCCGGGATGGCGGTGAGATCGGCACCGTTGGACAGGAAAACGACGTGCCCGCCGGTCTTCTGGACGGCGCCTGGGGCGACGTCGCCTACATGGTCGCCGTCTCTGCACAGGACGGGATCATGACGCTGGTCGCGCGTGGCGCGCCGCAACAGCCGGCCGGGCCCTGAAACATTGCCATTCCATGACCGGGCTGTTAAATACCTGCGGAATGAAGCCGCGAAGTCGAACCCCGCGGTACCGGTGGTCGTTATCCGGATATGAAGATCCTCGCCTGCAACGGCAATCGGCCGCTCGCCGAAGCCATCTCCGCCTATCTCGACCTGCCCTTGACCAAGGCCAGCGTGCGCCGGTTCTCGGATATGGAGGTGTTTGTCGAGATCCACGAGAATGTGCGCGGCGAAGACGTGTTCGTCATTCAGCCGACCTCCTATCCGGCGAACGACAATCTAATGGAGTTGCTGGTTGCGCTCGACGCGCTAAAACGCAGTTCGGCGCGGCGCGTGACCGCGGTGCTGCCCTATTACGGCTATGCCCGACAAGACCGGAAATCCAGCCCGCGCACCCCGATCTCGGCCAAGCTCGTCGCCAACATGATCACCGCCTCCGGCGCCGACCGGGTGCTCACACTCGACCTGCACGCCGGACAGATCCAGGGCTTCTTTGACATCCCGACCGACAACCTCTACGCCTCGCCAGTTCTGGTGAAGGACATCCAGGACCACCACTCGCGTCAGGAGCTGGTCATTGTCTCGCCCGATGTCGGCGGCGTCGTGCGGGCCCGCGACATTGCGCGCCGTCTCGACGCCGATCTCGTGATCGTCGACAAGCGCCGCGAGCGGGCGGGGGTCTCTGAGGTCGTCAACATAATCGGCGATGTTGCCGGGCGCCGTTGCATCCTTGTCGACGACATCGTCGACACCGCCGGCACGTTGTGCAACGCCGCGGTCGCGCTGGTCGAAGCCGGCGCCTCCCAGGTTTATGCCTATGTCACGCACGGGGTGCTGTCGGGTGGAGCAGTCGCGCGGGTCGCCGCGTCGCCGATCGAGATGCTGGTGATCACCGACAGCATCGTCGCCACCGATGCGGTGCGCGCCACGCCCAATATCCGTCAACTGACGATCGCTCCGCTGATGGCCGAGGCGATCCAGCGGATCAGCGAGGAACGCTCGGTGTCGAGCCTGTTCGACTGAGTTCCGAGCCGCCAATACCTGGGGCGTGGGGACGCCCCAGGTACTGGCATCGGCCCGATCCTGCCCCATCTTAAGCGAGCTCATTATGCCGCCGTTGTGAGGAGCGACGATTAATGCCCGAGATCACGACCTTGAGCGCCGAAACGCGCGCCCGCACCGGAAAGGGAGCCGCCCGGGCAACCCGACGCGCGGGTCGCGTCCCCGGCATCATCTACGGCGACAACAAGGAGCCGGTGCTGATCAGCCTGGAGCCGCGTGAGTTGTCGCGCGCCCTCGCCAACCGCGGTTTCTTCGCCACTCTTGTCGACGTCAGGGTAGACGGGGCGGTCCACCGCACCTTGCCTCGCGACGTGCAGTACCATCCGGCGACCGATATGCCGCTGCATGTCGACTTCATGCGGGTGGGCAGCCACGCGAGGGTCACGGTAACTGTGCCGGTCGTCTTCGCGAACCCTGAAATGTCGCCCGGGATCCGTCGCGGCGGGATTCTCAACATTGTCCGTCATGGGATCGAGCTGAATTGTCCGGTGGATCACATCCCCGACCAGTTGGTGGTCGAGCTGAACGGGCTCGAGATCGGCGACAGCGTTCACATCAGCCGCGTCATTATCCCCGAAGCTTGCCGACCGACGATTACCGAGCGCGATTTTACGATCGCCAGCATTGCCGCGTCCTCGGCAGTGCGTGAAGAAGCAGCAGCCGCGGCGACAGCGCCCCCGGCTCCAGAGCAGCCCCCGGCAGTGTGAATGCTTTGCCGATTGGCTGTGCTACGTCAACAATCGCCAGCTGATGCGTTTGCTTGTCGGTCTCGGCAATCCGGGCACTCGCTACGCCCGCAACCGCCACAATGTGGGCTTCATGGTCATCGACGCGATTGCCCGAAAGCACGACAATACCGGGTTTCGCAACCGCTTTAAGGGCGAGCTCTCGGAAGCATTCATCGGGGGCAACCGGGTTCTACTGCTCAAGCCGCAGACCTTCATGAATGCGTCCGGCGAGTCGGTGGGTGAGGCGTCGCGTTTTTTCAAGCTCTCGCTTTCCGAGATCATTGTCATACATGACGAAATCGATCTGCGCCCCGGCAAGGTGAGGGTCAAGCAGGGCGGCGGCAGCGCCGGTCACAACGGGCTACGATCGATCGATGCTCTGCTCGGACCGGACTATTGGCGGGTGCGGATCGGGGTCGGACATCCCGGGATGAAGGAGCTCGTTCAGCCATACGTCCTGCAGAATTTCTCGGCCGAGGAGTTGACCGGCTGGGTCGCCCCGCTCCTCGGCGCGGTAGCGGAGACGATCCCGTTGCTGTTGTCCGACGCTGCGGACGCCTTCATGAGCGAGGTCGCGCGCCGCTTCGCGCCCGCCGGATGAAAAAGAAGCGCCCGGGCTCGCGCATTCTTAAGAGGAACACAAGAAGAAATGGGTTTCAGTTGCGGCATTGTCGGATTGCCGAATGTCGGCAAATCCACGCTATTCAACGCTCTGACGGCGACCGCGGCGGCAGAGGCGGCCAATTACCCGTTTTGTACGATCGAACCCAATGTCGGGCGGGTCGCGGTGCCCGACGAACGGCTGGCAGTCGCCGCGCGCCTCGCGAAATCGGCCAAGGTCGTCCCGACCCAGCTTGAATTCGTCGATATTGCCGGGCTGGTCCGCGGCGCCGCTCGCGGGGAGGGGCTCGGCAATCAGTTTCTTGGCCATGTTCGCGAGGTCGACGCGATCGCGCATGTGCTCCGCTGTTTCCCCGATGACAATGTCGTGCACGTCGAGGGATTAGTGGATCCGATCCGTGATGCCGAGACCGTCGAGACGGAGCTGATGTTGGCCGATCTCGAAAGTCTCGAAAGACGCGTATCGCTGCTAGCGAAGCGCGCGCGGGGGGGCGACGCCGACGCCAGGCGCCAGCTGGACACGGCCGAGACGGTGTTGGCGGGCCTGCGTGAGGGCAGGCCGGCGCGCGATTTCTTGGTCGGACCGGAACGCCAACGAGAGCTCCACGCACTCCAGCTCCTCAGTGCGAAACCGGTTCTCTACATCGCCAATGTCGAGGAGGCGAGCGCCGCATCGAGCAATGTCGAGAGCAAGCGCGTCGCCGAATATGCCGCACAGCGCGGCGCCCGCGCTGTCGTAATCTCGGCCGCAATCGAAGCGGAGTTGGCGCAGTTCGCCGATGCGGACGAACAGCGCGAGTTTCTCGCTACTCTGGGGCTGGACGAGCCGGGTCTGGCCCAGGTGATCCGGGAGGGCTATGCGCTCCTCGATCTGATCACGTTTTTCACCGTCGGTCCGAAACAGGCTCATGCCTGGACTGTGGAGCGGGGCACCAAGGCGCCGCAGGCCGCGGGCCGGATCCATACCGATTTCGAGAGGGGGTTCATCCGCGCCGAGACGATTGCCTATGCCGATTTTGTCGCATATGGCGGTGAGCAAGGGGCAAAGGACGCCGGTCGTATGCGTCTCGAAGGGGCTGACTATGTCGTCCGCGACGGGGACATAATGTATTTTCGATTTAACCTCTGATCCATAGTGCCGAAGGATCGGCGGGTGGTCAGCAGCTACAGGTCGAGCCTGCCTTCCACCGGCCAGTGCGCCGGGACGATCGACCAGAACGGGAAGCAGATGGCCTACGATTGCACCGATTCGATATGCGGGACCTTTTCTGTCTCCGCAAGCAAACAGTAAGAAAATGCCCACCTCGAATCCAAAATCTCGATCCCCGAATATCCGGTTGAGACCAAACGGCGATCGTCGGATCGACGGTGCGCAAGCGGCGTTGTAAGCTGAGCGCAAAGGCCGAGGGGGAGGCGTCATGCGGTTCGGCATCGGACAACCGGTCACGCGCAAGGAGGATGCCCGGTTTCTGACCGGGCGCGGGCGCTATGTCGCGGACATCGATCTGGTTCGCCAGGCCCACGCCGTCTTCGTCTTCTCGCCGCATGCGCATGCGCGGATCCGCGCGATCGACAAGGCCGCGGCGGAACAGATGCCCGGTGTCTTTGCGGTCCTCACCGGCGAGGACTGGGCGGCGGACGGGCTCGGCACGCTCGACCCCGAGGCGATGGCCGAGGATTTCGGCGGGCCCGCGGGCTTCCGCACGAAGCGCCCGCCCTTGGCGCAGGGCCGCGTGCGCTACGTCGGCGAGCGTGTCGCCGTCGTCATAGCCGCGACGGAAGCCGAGGCGCGCGACGCGGCGGAGTTGGTGTCGGTCGATTACGACGGATTGCCGGCGGTCGTGCGTGCCGAGGACGCGGTGCGCCCCGGCGCGCCGCTGGTGCATGACGGCGCTGCCGGCAACATTTCTTTCACGATGCGCATGGGCAATGCCGAGGGGGCGGAGACCGCCTTCGCCCGCGCGCATCACATCACGCGCCTCAAGCTCCGCAACAACCGCCTCACGGCCGTCACGATGGAGCCGCGCGGCTGCATCGGCGACTACGATCCCGGCACCCGCCGCTGGACGCTCTACAGCAGCACGCAGAACGTGCACGGCGTCCGCCAGATCCTCGCGCACCAGATCCTGCACGTGCCGGAGAGCCGTATCCGCGTCGTCGCGCGCGACGTCGGCGGCGGCTTTGGCATGAAGGGCAATGTCTATCCCGAGGAGGCGATCGTGCTGTGGGCCGCCGGTCGCATCGGCCGGCCGGTCAAATGGATCCCGACACGCTCCGAGGCGCTGCTCGGCGACAATCAGGGCCGCGACCAGAATGTCGTTGCCGAGCTGGCGCTCGACGCCGATGGCAAGTTCCTGGGCCTGCGCTGGACCGGCTCGCACAATGCCGGCGCGTATATCGAGGGCGCCGGGGTCGTCATGATCGTGTTCTCCTTAAAGCTCGCCTCCACCGTCTACGACATCCCGGCGGTGGCGGTGACGAGCAGCCTCGTCTTCACGAACACTGCGCCGCTTGTCCCCTATCGCGGCGCCGGCCGCCCCGAGGCCGTCTACATCATGGAGCGGCTCGTCGACCAGGCGGCGCGCGAGATGCGGATCGACCCGGCGGAATTGCGCAGGAGGAACCTGATCCACCCCGCCGCATATCCGTACGCGACGCACACCGGCTGGGTCTACGACAGCGGCAACTACGCCGCGGCAATGACAAAGTGTCAAGCATTGGCCGACTGGGACGGCTATGCCGCACGGCGCGCGCAGAGCGAAGCCGCCGGCAAATTGCGCGGGCGCAGCATCACCTACTATGTCGACAATACTGGCGTCTTCAACGAACGCATGGAATTGCGCTTCGACCCCTCCGGCGAATTGACGATCGTCGCCGGCACCCTGTCGCATGGGCAAGGGCACGAGACGAGCTATGCGCAGATGGTCGCCGACTGGCTCGGCGTCCCCGAGGACAAGATCCATCTGTTGCAGGCCGACACCGACGAGGTCGCGATCGGCCGCGGCACCTATGCCTCGCGCAGCATGATGATCGGCGGCAGCGCGCTCCGCGCCGCGGCCGACGATGTCATCGAGCGCGGCAAGCGCTTTGCCGCCCATTTCATGGAAGCCGACACTGCCGACATCGCCTTTGCCGACGGCGCCTTCACGATCGCCGGCACCGACCGTTCAATGCCGATTGGAGAGGTCGCGCAGATGTCGTTCATCCCGGTCGGCCTCCCATCGGAGCTCGGCGTCGGATTGCAGGGCGCCGCCGGCTTCTCCCCGGACGTGCCGACTTTCCCCAATGGCTGCCATATCTGCGAGGTCGAGATCGACCCCGAGACCGGCGAGACCGCACTCGACCGCTACACCGTCGTCGACGACATCGGCACCGTCATCAACCCGCTATTGGCGAAGGGGCAGATTCACGGCGGCGTCGCACAAGGCGCCGGGCAAGCGCTCTCCGAAGACATCGTCTACGACGAGGGCAGCGGCCAGTTGCTGACCGGCACCTTGTTGGATTACGCCATCCCGCGCGCCGACACGTTGCCGCGGGTGACGGTCGATTTCAGCCCCGTCCCAAGCACGACGAACCCGTTGGGCGCCAAAGGCGTCGGCGAAGGCGGCACTGTGGCCGCGACGCCGACCGTCATGAACGCGATTCTCGACGCCCTCGCCCCGCTCGGCGTCGCCGATGTGCCGATGCCCGCCACCCCCGAACGCATCTGGCGCGCGATGAACGAGCAGGCTCGCGGCTGACGCAGTGCGGAGCCGATCCCCCTGGGAGCGAATTGAAAAGTGAGGCCATTTCGATTTGGCGTAAACGTCGGACCCGCGAAATCGCTGGTCGAATGGCGGGAGAAGGCACGCAAGATCGAGGATCTCGGTTACAGTGTCCTAAGCGTCCCAGATCATCTCACCGATCTCGTCGCTCCGATACCAGCACTGGTCAGTGCCGCCGAGGCAACGAAACATCTTCGGATTGGCACGAACGTTCTTAATAACGACCTCCGCCATCCTGTACTTGTCGCGCGTGAAGCCGCGACAGTCGATCTGCTGACGAGCGGACGTTTTGAACTTGGCATGGGCGCCGGCTGCATTCGATCCGAATACGACGAAGCGGGGCTTAAATTTGATCGTGGAGGAATCAGGGTTGGTCGGCTCGCCGAGGCGGTGACGATAATCAAAGATCTCCTCAAAGGCGAACAAACAACTTTTGCGGGTCAGCACTATCGAGTGAGCGGCCATGCCGTCGCTATCGAGCCCGTCCAAAAACCCCGTCCACCCATCCTCATCGGTGGCAACGGCCCCCGGCTTCTTGCTCTCGCCGCGCGCGAGGCAGACATTGTGGGCTTCTCCGGAATAACCTTTCAGGATGGCGGTGCCGCACCACCTGACCTTTCGGGCTGGCGTGCATCTGGTGTCGACGAGCGAGTGCGGCTCGTGCGTGAGACTGCGGGCGAAGAACGGTTCGTGCGCTTGGAATTTAACGCGCTATTACAGCGTGTTGTTTTGACGGATTACCGTCGAAGGGCGGCCGAGGAACTGACGACCCGTTGGACTCAGCTGACCTCTGATGAAATCTTAAAGAGTCCCTACGTGCTAATTGGGACCGTCGAGCAAATGGTCGAAGAGGTTCTGGCGCGGCGGCAGCGCTGGGGGATCTCATACTACACTGTACGCGAACCTTACCTGGATGCTTTTGCCCCGGTGGTCGCCCGCCTCGCCGGACAGTAGGCGCAGCCGCGGCGGTAATAAGGCCTCGATGTTCAGCGCGCGGGCGCCGGCTCGAATGAAATCCGCAGCCGCATGCCCGTCGCCGCGGCGAGCCGTTCAAGCGTGCGCGTCGACGGCTTCACCCTCCCGCTTTCGAGCCGCGCGATGACCGCCTGCGTCGTGTGCATGCGCTCGGCGAGTTGCTCCTGGGTGAGACCGGCACGGGCGCGCGCCTCGATCATCGCCGCCGCCAATGAGAACTCCTCCTCAAGGGCATTGTAGGCCTTCTCGTATTCTGGATCCTTGCGCCAGGCGGCAAAGGACTCTTCCACCGGGATCATCTTCCTGCTCATGCCACCTCCTCCGCGCGTCGCCGTGCGAGCTCGATTTCGCGACGCGGCGTCTTTTGGGTTTTCTTCGTGAACACCCGAAGGATCACCGCCCGTCTGCCGGTCGCGGTCATATAAAGGGCGCGTGCAATCCCGCCTCTTCCGCGCAGACGCATCCCCCAAATCGAGCCTTCGATATGCTTGATGTAGGGCTCGTGTACCCGCTCCAGCCCGAACGCCTGCACCAGGCTCACGATGCGCTCGAAGCTCGCGCGCACGTCCAGCGGCAGCGCATCGAGTTCCGCCTGGGCTTCGGCGTTTACGAAGACGAATGACCACGTCTCAGTGGATTATATCTTTTTTGCAATGGTCTTTCAAGCATAATGCGGGACGCCGCCGACATTGCCTTTGCCGACGGCCGCTTCACGATCGCCGGCACCGACTGCTCGATGCCGATCGAAGAGGTCGCGCAGATGTCGTTCATTCCGGTGGGCTTACCGTCGGAGCTCGGCGTAGGATTGCAGGGCGCCGGCGGCTTCTCGCCGGACCGGCCGACTTTCCTCAATGGCTGCCATATCTGCGAGGTCGAGATCGACCCCGAGACCGGCAAGGCCGCGCTCGACCACTACACCGTCGTCGACGACATCGGCACCGTCATCAACCCGCTCTTGGCAAAGGGCCAGATCCAGGGCGGCGTCGCGCAAGGCGCCGGGTAAGCGCTTTCCGAAGATGTCGTCTACGACTACAACAGCGGCCAATTGCTGACCGGCACATTGCTCGATTACCCGATCCCGCGCGCCGACACATTGCCGCGGGTCAGTGTCGATTTCAGCCCCGTTCCGAGCACGACAAACCCGCTGGGCGCCAAAGGTGTCGGCGAAGGCGGCACCGTCGCTTCGACCCCCAACGTCATGAACGCAATCCTCGACGCGATTTCCCCACTCGGTGTTACCGACGTCCCCATGCCCGCCACCCCCGAACGCGTCTGGCGCGCGCTCCGTGATGTCCACGGTTAAGTGAGGAACGTCACCGATCTAGACCTTCGTCCCCGGTCATCCGGGGAATCAGCATTATCAAGCACGGTATCCCTGCCTGAAGCGGATCTGGGGATTCGAACTGCGCCTGCCCTGACGCCCTATTGAGAAAATTTTCCGAAGTGTGAACTAGCTCACATTCTCGAGAAAAGGCTTGTGCTGAGATTCGCTGATACCGGGGGCAATACGCGTCGATCTGGTTCCGAATGGGGTCTGACTAGACGAATCAGCAAAAAGCAGGTCCGACTCGGACAACGTGAACAGGAAGGCTAAGCTAAGGGAGGCTTCAATGCCAGACGGGACGAGCGTCGAGCTTAACCCAACGCACCTTAGCATCTTCGTTTTGAACGGCGTGACGGGCACACCCATCACCCGCCTACCCGTCTATGCGGAGGTGGTTTGGACCGATCGGGAGCCTCCACCAGCCCCCGAGGCCCGGTTCGACGACTATATTGTCCAAGCGCTGAGCTACGTCGACGATATCTGTAGTGGTCTGCCGGGCTGCATCGCCAGAGTTCGCTCAGCCCTCGGGGCAGCATTGACCGCCACCTGGCCCCAGCATCTACGCGATGAATTGGCGCAAGACGTGGGCCGCCTTCTTGAACTTCTCTCCGAGGCCATCGACCGAGCCAGGCAGAGCGAAGACGTCGATTCGATTGATGCGCTGCCCGCCGACCAACTGCAAGCCATTCTGGAACGAGCCTTGCGAGAGGTATCAGAACACCGAGGGCTGCCGGTGGAACCACCTCGTGAGCTTACCAAGCTAGTCGCGACCTATCCGCTGGGCGTCCTCGCTTCCGACCACGTCGGATACTTGTCGTTCGACCTAACGCGGCTGCCTGATCCGGTGCTGCGCTCGGTGGTAGAGGCGATAAAAATCCTGAGGGGCGACTCCAATGCCGTCGTCGAGGCGGCGATTTGGGTTTATCCCTTGTCTCCTACGTTCCAGCGGTTCGATGCTTTGGTACAGCGTCGGTTTGCGCACGATGCGATCGTCATGCGGCTGACCACCCGACCTGCCGGACATTCCCGACGTCATACGGAATCTCGGGCTTCTCCCGATGCAGAATCCTGGACTGACCGACTGGCGCGTCTCTCCTGGTTCTTTCGCTGCCAATCCTGGCGCATTGATCGGGGAGGATGGCTGCGAAACGCTGCTTCCCGCCAATTTAGCGCTCCAGGAATTTCATTTCCATCAGGTAGTCGGGCTGGCGGATCTGTCTGCGGAACCGCAGCTGCCGTCGTCGTATGACGGAATTAAATCAATCAAGCTCGGCGTTGTGCACGATTACCGTCTCCTCTGGTACGCGCTTGGGCACTCGCTTGGGGAAATTCTCTACAGCTGCCCACTGGCACCCGGCGAATCCGTGAACTTAGCGGTGATTGACTGGACGCGGCGCGATTTTGGTGCGACGGGACGAGACGACCAAACTGAACGAGCAAATCGTCCATAGTCAGCGCCGCGACCGCACCATTACGGAGACTGTCAACGCGGCGATCGACGAGTGGCAGCGTGGCGGCAATATTATGGCTGGAGTAGGCGTATCTGCCGCACTCGGAAATGCCCTGGGCATTGGTGCGGCGTTGGGAGGTGGCTATTCTACCAGCAGCGGCAGCCGTGACATCGCCGCCAGCACCGTTCAGAAGCTAAATGACAATATCAGCCAGGCGAGCTCTGCCATGCGAGAGCTGCAGAGCACGATCGTGGTCCAGAGCACGCAGGCAGAGAAGGAAGCCGTCGAGACTCGTACAGTAGTGAACTACAATCACAGCCATGCGCTGACGATTCTATATTACGAGGTGCTGCGCCATTTCAGGATCGTAGCATCGCTGGCCGAGGTTCGACCGGTGATCCTCGTGGAGGAGCCAGCGCTCGACTTCGCGGAAGACGACCACGTCATAAACCATCGCTTTCTCTTGGAGCAGGCGCTGCTAGACGAGCGCCTGCGGCCTTGTTTTGGAGCTGTAGATAAGCTGATTTGCTTGCGGGCGGAGAGAGAGGCGGCAGAAAAATCGGCAGTGAAAAATTTCCGATTCTTCCAATTTCACATGGAATGGTTGACTGGATTCGACTGGGAACACACTGGACAGCTTCGCTTCGCGCTAGTTCTAAAGGATGGCAGTTTGGTAAAGCTGAACCGCGTCGCACCTGCTGGGCCTGAACTGGACGAGCACCGCGGACTGCCGTTCACTGTGGTTCTAGTTCCTCCCGAAAACGGTGAAGGTGGAGGCGGGTATGCGGACTCCTACTTGAGACCCGAAAACGGTGGCATTTCTTACGGTTCGATTCAGGCACTCCGCGTCAGATTCGCTGGTCAAGATCACGCACGAGGACCGCGAACGCCGTTCAAGCTGGGAAGCTGGATCTTGGGCGCCCTCCGCCTGCACGGCACACATGCTGAGGGAGAGCACCTGATTTTCGAGGGTATATTAAACAAATATCTAGAAGTTGTACCGGGAGGGCCGCAATGGGCCGAGTACGACATAGGAGTATGGTCTCCTTCGGAACAGCTTCTTCCTCCGACTAAGGCCTCAGCCAATCACTTCGACTTGGCGGAGAGCGATCGGTGTTGCTTTGTGCGCCTTATATCGCATCTATCGGCGCACAAGGCCCACTACAATCGCTTCTTGAGACTCAACGAAGACATCGACGCCCGCGCCATCCGGTTCGCAGGAGTCCCGGCCCAGGACGGCCGGTCTCTCCTAGATTTCATCGAGAACCGGCCGCTTGCGACGGTCGGGAACGCTGTCGCTTTTCCATGCGCAGACCTGGAACTGGCGAGCCGGATCAACGCGAACTTACCCCCGTCCAACCAGGCCACGGCGTTAGCCCGGGAGAAGCTCGTCACGTTGCCGACGCGCGGCATCTTCGCCGAGGCAAAGCTTGGGCACTGCAACGCATCAGAGGAGATCGATCCCAATCGCTTCTGGGACTGGGCGAAGTCGCCTATTCCTCACTTAGCGCCGGAGATCGCGCCTACCCAAACAATCACCCCGCAGCCCCAGCAGCAGAATTTGCTGCCTACCGCCTTCCCGCAATCGCTAGTTAACATCGTCGCCCCGCCAAATGCACCCGATCCTCAGGGCCTCGCCTCCGCGTTGACGGCGCTGGCGACGACGAACATCTTTCGCGATATGTCTGGCCGCGCCGAGATTGCGGACCTGCTGAAGAAACTCTCGGATAACAGCGTCGGGATCGTTGAGGCATCATCTAAGGCGCGGGAGATACTGGCCAACCAAGCGACCGCCCCTGTGACGGCTAGCACGCCTGCGGCGCCCCCCCCAACCCCAAAGACACCGGAGCATCCGCAAACGCCCGAGCAGCGTGAGGCACAGCATTTAAATAATCAAGATAAGGTATTGCAACTAAGCGACAAATTGCCTCCAAACAAAAAGAAAGTGCAAGAGCATGTTACAAAGGAGTTAACGACCCCTGCTCGGCCTTGGAGGATTAATCTCACATCGGAGTGGGCGGGAGAGACTATAAAGCAACCGATGGAGGCAATATATTCTGGGCAAATATATTTTGATGATATCCCAGCAGAAGAAGGGGGTCTCTTTATTCCGGATAGATTTACTAATGCGGTTGCCAGCTGGGATGTGAAAGAGAAGGGTATTCCAACCCATTTGTCTATCTTAGCCCGAGAGATCCGCCCTATCAACACGGCGCTCGCGGTAAAAGTACCGGGGCTGACTATCGAAGACTTAACGCTGCAAGCGAGGGACTATTCCGTTCCGCTCCGAGCGACGGGAGATGTCCTTCCGGTGGATAAGCTAACCGCAAACTGCAAGGTCGATCGAACCAAGGTCATTATCGAAAATCCGACATTGAATTTTGAAGGGACAGGCATCATCGCAAAAAGGGACATCGATGTCACAATCAAAGTTGGTGTCGGCGGGGATCTGTCGGCGGACATCAATAGCGCGTTCGAGGGACGCGATACGTTTGAGATTGTCAAGCTCGCGATGTCAGCTGCCCTGAAAGGCGGTGTGAAGACGAACATCAACGGTGAAGTAGCGATTAAAGGGACATTCGAGATCGTGTACCTGAAGGGCTATGAGCTGAAGCACGTCTGAATTCGGTTGCCTCGTCGACCGGGCGGCGCGCGAGCTGCGCATTAACCTGGCCGAGCTGCGCAGAAAGAACCTCATCCGCCCCGACGCCCATCCGTATGAGACGGGCACCGGCTGGGTCTCGACAATACGGGCGTCTTCAATGAGCGGATGGAATTGCGCTTCGACCCCTCGGGCGAATTGACGATCGTTGCCGGCATCTTGTCGCACGGGCAGGGGGACGAGACAAGTTACGCACAGATGGTCGCCGACTGGCTCGGCGTGCCCGAGGACAAAATTCATCTCTTGCAGGCCGACACCGACGAGATCGCGATCGGCCGCGGCACTTATGCCTCGCGCAGCATGATGATCGGCGGCAGCGCTTTGCGCGCCGCAGCCGACGAAGTCATCGCGCGCGGCAAGCGCTTTGCGGCGCATTTCATGGAGGCCGAGGTCGCTGACATTGCCTTTGCCGACAGCCAATTCACGATCGCCCCCCCGACCGCGCGATGCCGATCGGGCAGGTGGCGCAGATGTCGTTCATTCCGGTGGGACTGCCGTCCGAGCTCGGGTGTCGGATTGCAGGGCGCCGGTGTGCGCCTCGCCTGCTACCGGTTGATCTCGGCGGGAGTTCGTAATAGACAATCATGTAATTGCCATATTCGCATTGTACCATCCTGGGTCATCGGCACCGTTGGTGGGTGCGAGATTGCGATTGAGGGAGTTGGCGATGCCTGATCTCGACCAGATAAAACAGGGGGAACAGGGAGTGCCGGACCGGCGCCGGCCGGCTCGCAAAGGGCGGTCGGGCAAGACGGTGAAGGTGGCTCGATTCCCGCCCAGAGCGCAAGGGGTCGCTGCGGCTTCTGCTCGCGCCGCCGCGTTCGGATTTGTTAAAGTTCGCGCGGAAACTCGTGTGAGGTGCCGAGAGATGACGCAAGCAGACAAGGTCACTGTGGACGCTATGCTTGACGCCACCGGGCTCTTGTGCCCTTTGCCGGTGTTGAAGGCACGGCGGGCATTAAAGCCGCTGGCGCCCGGCGCCGTGCTAGAGGTCATCGCGACCGACCCGGGCGCCACCAAGGATTTCGAGCATTTCTGCACGACCACCGGATGCGAGCTGCTCGAAGCAAGCGAGCAACCAGGAGGCGTCTTGCGCTTTCGCATGCGCAAACCCGGTTGAGGCCCGCCATGATTCCGATCATCACAATGCCGAGGCTGATGGCCGTCGGCGGCGGCGCGGTGGCGGAGCTTCCGGGCATATTGCAACGGCTCGGGTTGACGAGACCGCTCGTGGTCACTGACCCTTTCCTGTTGCGTTCCGGACATCTCGAGCGGGTGACCAAGATGCTCGACGATGCCGGCCTCCCCTGGTGCGTGTTTTCCGACACCGTAGCGGACCCGACGACGGCGGTTGTCGAAGCAGGCACCCGTCGGCTCGCCGAAGACAGCTATGACAGCCTCGTTGCGGTCGGCGGCGGCAGCTCGATCGACACGGCGAAGGCGATGTCGGTGCTCGCTGCCAATGGCGGGCGTATACGCGATTACAAGGTTCCGGCAGAAATCCCGAAAGCGGGTCCACCCGTCGTGGCGATTCCGACAACGGCCGGCACCGGCTCCGAGGTGACGCGCTTTACCGTCATTACGGATACCGAGACGGATGAGAAGATGCTGATCGCCGGGCTCGCCTGTTGCCCTCTCGCGGCGATTGTCGACTATGAGCTTACCCTGACGATGCCGCTACGGCTCACCGCCGATACCGGGCTCGACAGTCTGACCCATGCGATAGAAGCCTATGTCAGCCGCCGCGCCAACCCCTTCCCCGACGGGCTGGCCAAGAGCGCGATGGGGCTAATCGCCCGCCACATCCGCACGGCCTGCGGCGAGCCCGACAACCGGACGGCGCGTGAGGCGATGATGCTGGGCGCGACGACGGCGGGGATGGCGTTCTCGAATGCCAGCGTCGCATTGGTGCACGGGATGAGCCGGCCGATCGGGGCGTTCTTCCACGTCCCGCACGGGCTGTCGAACGCGATGCTGCTGCCCGAGATCACCGCGTTTTCGGCACCGGCGGCGCTCGAACGCTATGCCGAGTGCGCCCGCGCGATGGGAATCGCTGAAGTGGAGGAAGGGAGCCAGGCTGCGGTCGCCCGCCTGCTCGATGAATTGCGCCGGCTCAACGAGGATCTGAAAGTCCCGACTCCGCGCGCCTGGGGCATCGACGCCGCCCGCTACGAAGAACTGCTGCCGGTGATGGCCAGCCAAGCGCTCGCCTCGGGTTCGCCCGCGAACAACCCGCGGGTGCCGACGAGCGACGAGATCATCGACCTCTACCGCCGCGTCTACGCATAGGCGGCAGGTTTCAAATCGAGAGCGTCGCAGATCCCGCGGGGCGTTATCTCCCCCCGGCTCGGGCCGGGGCCTATCGCTTCCGATTCCTTCACAAACTCCTGCGCCGGGACGACAACAACTAGTCAAGACCGAAACCCGCGCCGGCGCGAGCTCTCAATGCCTTGCCGAGTTCTGTGCCGATCGTATCGGCATCGCCGAGGGCGCCTTCGAGCCGTTCCCGGACCTCACCGCTCCCGTCGGATCTCAACAACAAGCCTTCGATAGTCAACCAACCGCCGTCTGCTTCGGCGAACCCGGCAATTGGCGTGCGGCAGGAGCCATCGAGCGCGGCCAGCATCGCGCGCTCGGCATTGACGCAGGCAGCGCTGACCGAATCGTGGAGCGGTGAGACGAGCTGGCGCACCGTCTCGTCGGCCGCCCGGCATTCGATGGCGAGCGCACCTTGACCGACCGCCGGCAGCATGACGTCGCGCGGCAGGATCTCGGTAGCGTACCCAGCGAAGTCGAGCCGTTGCAGGCCGCACAGCGCCAGGACCATAGCGTCGACTTCACCCGCCCTCATCTTACCGAGACGTGTGTTCACGTTCCCGCGGATCGGCAGAATCGCAAAGTCGGGGCGATGTCGCAGCAATTGGGCCCGGCGGCGCAATGAAGCTGTCCCGACTTTCGCGCCGGGCGGCAAGGAAGCCAGCGTGGCGCCGCTCGCCGATACGAGTGCGTCGCGCGGATCGTCACGCGGCGGTATGCAGGCAATTATCAAATCGTCGGGAAGCCAAGTCTCCAGATCCTTCAGCGAATGAACCGCCAAATCGACATGTCCGGCGATCAGCGCTTCCTCGATCTCCTTGGCGAATAATCCCTTGCCGCCAACCTCGGCTAGCAGGCGGTTCTGTATTCGGTCACCGCTCGTACGGATCGTGACGATCTCAACCGCTCCGGCAACCCCGAGCTCAGGGTGAGCCGCAACGAGGAGCTCGCACACGAGTGCCGTCTGACGCAGCGCCATCGGGCTGCCGCGAGTTCCGATCCGCAGAGGACGCCGCATTGCTTTCATGTCCACGAATGCTTCTATCCCTCCGGCAAGATTGGCAGCGTTTGCGTCAGTGCCAGCCAGAATACAGCGAACCCAATCGAGATGATCGCGATTGGAACACCGGCGCGGGCGTGTTCGGCAAAAGTGAGCCTCGCTCCCATTTTATCGGCACGCTCGGCGATCAACACATTCGTAAGACTGCCGGTGAGCAGCAGGTTCCCGGCGAGGCTCGACAACAATGCCAAAGCGTAAAGAACGCCCGGAGGGGCGCTCGGCCAAACCTGCAGGAACAGCATCGCGGCCGGGACGCCGCCGATCGTGTTGCTCGCCACGAGACTATAGGGCGTCAACATCACGAGGCTGTTCGGCAGCAGTCCATGCGCGGTCAGGAAGTCGACGATCTCGGCGGCAATTCCGGTGCGGTTGAGCGCCCCGGTGATCGCGAACAGACAGGCGACGAGAAGCAGAAGCGGCCAATCTACCGCTGCGATCATCGTGCGGCTGGTGATTTTGCGGCTGGCGAGCAACAGAGCGGCGATGATCAGCGCTCCGATCTCGCGTGGCAGCGGTGTCGCAAACAGCAGCAGCAGCATCAGCAAAGCGACCACACCTTTGATCGTTTGGTAGCGGTCGAGCGGATGAGCAGTAATCGGCGGCGCATCGAGGGTCGCTGCGAGCAGGGTTTGGCTGATGCGCGTGCGCCATTGCAGCCAGACGACCAGAAAGACGACGATCAGAGTGAAAATTGCTGGTACGGCACAAATCGCAAGGAAGATCCAAAAGTCGAGCCGGCCGAGCGCTCCGATCAGAATGTTTTGCGGATTGCCGATCAGGGTCGCCGCCGAGCCGGCATTGGTGGCAGCCGCCAGGGCAATCACCAGCGGGCGAGGGTCAAGTCCGCGATTTTGTGCTCCGACGATCAGCAAGGGTAAGATCGCAATTATCAGAATGTCGGTTGCGAGAATCGCCGAGAGGCCCCCGCCGATCGCAACCGTCAACGCCAGCAAGGTGGCCGTACCGCGTCGGGTTCCGGTGATGGTTCGGGCACACAAGTCGATAAAGCCCGATTCGGCAAACTGGGCCGAGATGATCATCATCGCGAACAGAAAGGCGAGCGTCGGCAGATCGACCGCGCTGCCGAAATCGTCGAGGGTCATCTCGCCGCTTGCAAGGAGCGCGATGACCGCAAGCAAAGCGATCCCGGTGCGATCGACCTGCAGCCACGCGATCCGGCCGGCGGCCATGCCGACATAAGCTAAGATCAGAATCAGCAGAACGATTGCGGCATGCACGGTCTGGCTTCCCGTTCCCCGGCGGGCGAGGGTGCATCATCCGAGCCTCTCTTGCTATATCATGCAAAGCATGTCCGAACCTGCAGTTCTCGCTCGCCAAGATACCGAGGCGTTCAACCTCGGCGGTCTGAATGACGCGCAGCGCCGGGCCGTCGAGGCGATCGACGGGCCGGTGCTGGTGCTTGCCGGGGCCGGTACCGGCAAAACCCGCGTGCTGACCACCAGGCTCGCCTTTACGATCGCCACCGGCCGCGCGTTCCCGTCCGAATTGCTCGCCGTCACCTTCACCAACAAGGCAGCGCGCGAGATGCGCGAGCGGCTCGAGGCTATGGTCGGCCGCGCCGCCGAGGGCGTCTGGCTCGGCACCTTTCATGCAATTGCCGCGCGCATTCTGCGCCGGCATGCCGAGGCGATAGGGCTCAAACCCAGCTTCACGATCCTCGATACCGACGATCAGATCCGGCTCTTGAAACAGATCATTCAGGCAGAGAACATCGACGAGCGGCGCTGGCCCGCCCGCCTCCTGCTGGCGCAAATCCAGCGCTGGAAGGATCGCGGCCTTGGACCCGAAAAGGTTTCGCCCGGCGACGCCGATGGTTTCGCGCGAGGTCGGGGGGTCGATCTGTACCGCGAGTACCAGGAGCGCCTGATAACCGTGAACGCCGTCGATTTCGGCGACCTTTTGCTGCACAATTTGAGCCTCTTCACCGGGAATCCCGACATCCTCGCTGAATACCAGCAGCGCTTCCGTTACCTGCTCGTCGACGAGTACCAGGACACCAACGTCGCTCAATATTTGTGGCTGCGTCTGCTGGCGCAAAAACGCCGCAATTTGTGTTGCGTCGGCGACGACGACCAGTCGATTTACAGTTGGCGCGGCGCTGAGGTCGGCAACATCCTGCGCTTCGAGAACGATTTCCCCGGTGCGACGATCGCCCGGCTCGAACAGAATTACCGCTCGACGGCGCACATCCTCGGCGCAGCAGGGGGAATGATCGCACAGAACCGCGGCCGCCTCGGGAAGACCTTGTGGACGCAAGCGGACGAAGGCGAGAAGGTGATCATGCGGGCGGTGTGGGATGCCGAGGAGGAAGCCCGCTGGGTCGGCGACGAGATCGAGACCCTGCACCGCAGGGGACACGCGCTCAGCGAAATCGCGATCCTGGTCCGCGCCGGATTTCAGACGCGCGAATTCGAAGATCGCTTCATCTCGCTCGCTCTCCCGTATCGCGTGATCGGCGGCCCGAGGTTTTACGAGCGGCAAGAGATCCGCGACGCACTCGCCTATTTGCGCCTCGTTAATCAACCGGCCGACGATCTCGCTTTCGAGCGCATTCTGAACACGCCGCGGCGCGGAATCGGCAGCGCTACCGTGCAGGAATTGCACGCCTTCGCGCGGTCCGAGAGGCTGCCGTTGGTCGAGGCCGCGCGGCATCTGATCGCCTCGGAGAGGATGAGGCCAGCCGCCCGCAACTCGCTCGCGGCATTCATCGGCGCGGTCGACCGCTGGCGCGCGCGAGCGCAGCAGATGTCACACACCGACCTCGTGCAAATCGTGCTGGATGAGTCGGGTTATACCGCGATGTGGCAGGCCGACCGCTCACCCGACGCGGCGGGCCGGCTGGAGAACCTGAAGGAGCTGGTCGTCGCGATGGCCGAGTTCGAGAACCTCGGCGGGTTTCTCGAACATGTCAGCCTGGTGATGGACAATGCCACAGAGGCCGGCGGCGATATGGTCAATCTGATGACCTTGCACAGCGCCAAGGGGCTCGAATTCGACACGGTTTTTCTGCCGGGATGGGAAGAGGGTTTGTTCCCGAACCAGCGGGCGATGGAAGAGAGCGGGCTGGCGGCGCTCGAAGAGGAGCGGCGCCTCGCTTATGTCGGGCTCACCCGCGCGCGGCACCGCGCCTATGTGTCTTTCGCCGCCAACCGCCGCATCCATGGGCAATGGCAGAATACGATCCGATCTCGGTTTGTCGACGAGTTGCCGCTCGAGCACGTCGAGATCGTCGCCGAGCTCGGCCTGCAGCCCGGGGCGATGTGGGACACTGGATGGACGAGCACGATCGAGGTCCCGTCGGCCGCTCCGTGGCGGCCCGCCGCGCCGCCGCGCCGGCCATTGCTGACCGGCACCGGACCGGTGCCACGTCGTGGCGAGGAGGTGCGTCGCGTCGGCGGCTTTTCCATCGGGGGCCGGGTGTTTCATCAGAAATTCGGCTACGGCACGATCACCGCGGTCGAGGACAACAAGCTCGCGATCCGCTTCGACGTCGCCGGCGACAAAAAGGTCATGGACGCCTTCGTCGAGCACGCGTGATGTTTATTACCCCCTCGCCCCCGCTTGCCCCCACCCTTCCCTCCCCCGCGAGCGGGGGAGGGTTAGGGTGGGGGAGAGGGGGCGAGGGCAGTCTCGGCCATCGCGATGACTTCGCTCGGGGTCATCCCCTGTTGCCGCATCGCGCGGATCGTCATTGCGCCGTCTCGCTTGGCGAGACGGCGGCCGGCGGCGTCGGTCAGTAGCTGGTGATGACGATAATGTGGGGTCGGCAAGTCGAGCAGGGCCTGCAGAACGCGATGGATGTGAGTGGCCGCCACCAAATCCTCGCCGCGCGTCACCAAAGTTATCCCTTGAATCGCGTCGTCGACGGTAACCGCGAGATGGTAGCTCGCCGGAATCTCCTTGCGAGCGAGCACCACGTCGCCGTGCATCGCGGGATCCGCCTGTCGGCGGCACCCCCTCTCGACCCAGTCCAGGGGCCCGGTCAACGCTAGCGCACGGACGACGTCGAGCCGCAACGCGTAATCCATACCCGAATGCCGCCTTGCCACGGCCTCATCGCTCCCCATTCTGCGGCAGGTGCCCGGGTAGCGCAGTCCAGCATCGCCATGCGGGGCACCGCCTGCGCGCGCGATCTCGGCCTGAATTTCGCGCCGCGTGCAGAAGCACGGGTACAGCACACCGAGCGCATCCAGCCTGCGGAGCGCCTGCTGATAATCGTCGAAATGCTCCGACTGCTTTCGCACCGGCCCGTCCCAGTCAAGGCCGAGCCACGACAGGTCTTCGAGGATCGCCGCAGCGTAGTGGTCGCGGCATCGGGTCGAGTCGATGTCCTCGAGCCGAAGCAGAAAGCGGCCCCGATCGCTCCGCGCGGCACGCCATCCTTCGAGCACCGAGCGGACGTGGCCGAGATGCAGATAGCCGGTCGGGCTCGGCGCAAAGCGGGCCACCGTCGGGCTCGTCGCCGCCGCTACGGGTGACATCAGGGCCCCGTCTGAGCTAGGTTGCCGGGTTGCGCCTGCCATTCGAAGGGATCGCGTCGATGATGCCTCGCCTGTCCGGACCGTCGCACCCGCCCGCCTCGGGCGGCAGGCCGCGCCGGCTGGTCATCCTGCTGCATGGGCTCGGCGCCGACGGCAATGATCTGATCGGACTCGCGCCCTATTGGGCGAGCCTGCTGCCGCAGGCCGAGTTCCTGTCTCCCGATGCACCCTTCCCGTACGACATGGCGCCCTACGGCTATCAATGGTTCAGCTCGCAGGATCGCAGCCCGGAGGCTGCGATGGGCGGGGTGCGGGCCGCTACCCCGATCCTTGATGCGTTCATCGACGAAGCGCTCAAGGAGCGCGGGCTCGGCAGCCGCGAGCTGGCGTTAGTGGGATTTTCGCAGGGCACGATGATGTCTCTGTTCGTCGGACTGCGCCGAACTGAGCCGGTCGCCGGGATCGTCGGCTTTTCGGGGCGGCTGCTCGCCCCGGAATTGCTCGCCACCGAGCTGCGCTCGCGCCCCCCGGTACTCCTGGTCCACGGGACCGAAGACCCGCTCGTTCCATACAGCTCGCTGGCTGCCGCCGAAACCGCGCTGAAGGAAGCAGGTGTGCCGGTGGAGACGGCAACCTCGGTCGGCATCGGCCATTCGATCGATGACGAAGGTCTGCGGCGCGGCGGCCAGTTTCTCAGAAACGTGCTCAGCGGGACGACGCCTTGACAACGCCGTCACCGGAGAGGAGGGGTTCGAGGACCCCCAGGATCTTAGGCGAATCCCATTCGGCCGCACCTTCGACGCGACCGAGCACGTCGCCATCGCGGTCGATCACAAAACTGGTCGGCAAGCCTCGCACCCCCAAGGCGTGCCCGACCTCACTCTTCGGATCGACATATATCTTGACGGATTTTAGGCCGAGCTTGGCGATGAACGGCTCGACGGCCTTATTGCCGCCGCGGTCTTCCGATACCGCAAGCACAGCGATCCGCTCGCCGAGCCGCGACTGCAGACGCTCCAGCGACGGCATCTCTCGCAGACATGGCTCGCACCAGGTGGCCCAGAGATTCATGACGACTGGCTTGCCCCGGAGATCCGAGAGTTCGACGGTGTGGCCGCTGCTGTCGGCGAGCGAAATTGCGGGCGCCGGAAACGGTTTCGCGGAGGTTACGAACTCGCCGAGCCTGGTCCGGTCGGGCGCACCCGACTCGCTTTCGGCCGCGGCGCCGAGAGCGGGGGCGGCGAGGATAATCGCGAAAGCGGCAGCTGCAGCCCATTTCATGGTTTCATCCTCTCGCGTTGCGGCGAAGGGCGGCCGATGACAGGCCCGAGCAAGCCGGCGAATTCGCTACGGGGCGGTCGCTTTGCGGGCGGTCCGGCCGAGATCATGCGCCGCATCAACGCCTCGATAGACTTCGACAAGCGCCTTTACGCCGAAGACATCGCCGGCTCTAAGGCGCACTGCACGATGCTCGTCGCGCAGAACATCCTGTCGCCGGAAGATGGCGCGGCGATCACCGCCGGTCTAGAGCAAATCAGGTCCGAGATCGAAGGCGGCAATTTCGAGTTCAGCTCGGAACACGAAGACATTCATATGAACATTGAGGCGCGGCTCGCCGAGCTGATCGGACCAGCGGCCGGCCGCCTCCACACCGCGCGGTCGCGCAACGACCAGGTCGCGACAGATCTGCGGCTGTGGCTGCGCGGCGCGATCGACCGGCTCGACCTCGCGATACACGACCTGCAGGGCTCGCTGATCGATCGCGCCGAGGCAGAAGCCGGCACGGTAATGCCCGGCTACACCCATCTGCAGCTCGCCCAGCCGGTGACACTCGGCCATCATCTGCTGGCCTATGTCGAGATGCTCGGTCGCGACCGTGGCCGCCTCGCTGATTGCCGCCGCCGGCTCAATGAGTGCCCGCTCGGCGCAGCGGCGCTCGCCGGGACGTCCTTCCCGATCGACCGTGAGGCCACCGCCGCCGCACTCGGCTTCGACCGGCCCGCGGCAAATTCGCTCGACGCCGTCTCCGACCGGGATTTCGCGATCGAGTTCCTCGCGGCTGTGGCGGTCGCCGGCATCCATCTCTCGCGCTTTGCCGAAGAGATCGTGACTTGGTGCAGCAGCGAATTCGGTTTCATCGAACTCAGCGATGCGTTCACGACCGGTAGCTCGATCATGCCGCAGAAGCGAAACCCCGACGCGGCCGAACTGGTGCGCGCGAAGACCGGTCGCCTGAACGGATCCCTGGTCGCATTGCTGACGGTGATGAAGGGTCTTCCGCTCACCTATGGCAAGGATATGCAGGAAGACAAGCTCCCGGTGTTCGAAGCCGTCGATGCGCTTGAACTCTGCCTTGCCGCGACGGCCGGCATGGTGCGCGACATGCAGCCCTGCCGCGAGCGCCTGCGCGCGGCCACCGAGCATGGATTTGCGACGGCCACCGATCTCGCCGATTGGCTCGTCCGCGCTGCCGGCCTGCCGTTTCGCCGCGCTCATTACGCGACAGGACAAATAGTGAGGCGCGCAGAGGCGCTAGGCTGCACGCTTGCCGAATTACCGCTTGCCGAACTGCAAGCCGTGGAGCCGGCGATCACGGATGCGGTCTATGACTTGCTCGATCCTGCCCACGCGGTGGAGAGCCGGACGAGCTTTGGCGGCACCGCGCCGAACCTGGTGCGTGCCGCCGCCCGACAAGCGCGTAAGAGATTTTTAGAATGAGCGGCAGTCGAGTGGTAGTCCTCGGTACACTGCTGGTTCTCGCCTTGTTCCTGGCGATAACGGGGTGCGGTAAGCGAAGTGCGCCAACGCCGCCGCCGGACGCACCCGACACCTATCCGCGGCCTTATCCTAGTGAATGACATTTTCCCCTACCGCGGTGGCGAGCTTTACGCCGAAGAGGTGCAAGTGTCCCGCATCGCGGCGAGCGTAGGCACGCCATTTTACCTTTATTCCGCGGCCGGATTTACCCGGCAGTACCAAAGCTTCGCCG